>ERZ780137.16-NODE-16-length-173484-cov-8.551004_pt1 | contig 173484 bp, 202 predicted proteins | sample MGYA00511020_ERZ780137 | MGnify/ENA primary metagenome ERZ780137 (study PRJEB29588, sample SAMEA2157917) | human gut metagenome | biome: human gut; feature: human-associated habitat; material: faeces | place: Denmark | collected 2008/2010 ... | reverse complement strand
TACCAATATTTATTTAAAGTGTATAAGAATTTGATATAGTACATTCAATTTAAAAATAGCCCTGGGAGATACACTAAGGTGTCGTTTTTGATACACCTATTTTAAAAAAGTGCCCTGGGAGATACACTTATATGCCCTGGGAGATACCTATCTATATATGTTCTCGCTTCGCGGAGGCGCTCGAACAGATCTATATACCTGTCTAGTTGTTTAAAACACCCCCCCCCTCCCATTAAACAAAAAGGAACCTATTTATAGTATTGTGCAAATACAGATAAAAATTTTGATTTTCCAAATAAAAATGTAGGGGTGATACATGAATACGGATTATCACTTCTGAATCCCCCCGCCCCTTTGAAATGGAAAACCGAAAAATTTTTCGAGTAAAATATTTCTGACAAAAGTTCTATTTTTAAAAACCAAAGCATCTGAATAATAGTTAGGATAACTGATCTCTCCTAGCTAGGTGGGTCTACCCTGTGACAATTAATGTCGGCAGGATGACTTTCACTTAGCAGGGGAGAGATTCAACTGACTTTGTTTAACCCAATAATATTTGTTCTATGAAAAACATCGCACTTATCAAATCGATCGTCGCTACTTCTATCTCGTCGGCAAACACTGCTGAGCTTACTGAGCATATCGTTGCTCTTATTCAGGCTCATCCTGAAGAGATCCGTGAGAATGCACTTGCTCTTCTCACTGGCACTGCAGAACTCACGGTTCGTCCTGTAGACCAGGTTGAACTGACCTGCAACAGCAGCAACTACACCAACCTCTCGTTCATGGGCGAGCCTGTAGCAAATCTGCTTGAAGGCACGGTTCGCTGCTCTGTCAACTACACTCGAACCGAAACTCGCTGGTACAAGACCGAGGAAGATGCCAACGCTGGAAGGAACGGCAGCTATCAGCATGACGACTATGTCATCCAGCGCGAGAGAGCGTATGAAGACTCTACGAGTGTAACATTCGACATCCGCGAGTGGAACACGGGCAAGGTCGTGTGGAGACGCTAACCACCTCAATCTATCTCGGATTTTTCCGAGATAGATTTTTTTCTTTTTACCAAAACATCTGAATATTATTTAGAGCGGAATAATCCACTCACAACTCATCAAACTATCAAACCATGGTACAGACTGTTTTTCACAACCTGCTCATCGAAGCAGAATCTATGTCGGATGTTCACAATTGTGGCACTGCTCGACCTCGTTACACTTATCAGGAGCCACTCAAGCTGCAGAACGTCGATAAGGTCACGGAAGAAGACCGTGCACTCATGGATGTTGCTCGCGATATGTGGGCAGGTGTAATCAAGAAAGGGCTTTGAGCCCTTTCTTTAATAGCTTTTGCTATGGATGACAGAACCCAACGTGTTGCAGATGAAATAGCTTCTATTGAAGCTATTTCTCACAACACTGTAAAAGCTTTATCGACTGTTACTACTCCGCTCAATGTAATTGTTGAGATGTACATTGCAGGACTCGAAGCTAAGCTACAAGCACTTCGAGCACTGGTTAAATAACAAAAGCTACTGAAAGGTAGCGAATCACTAACTAATCATTCATCTTTAACTCATCACGTTTATGAAACAATTAGAAGGCGCCAAGAGGGCCGAAATGCTGCAAGATGCAGCCAACAAGGGATTCGACGACGTAACTGTCGAGATCTTGAAGTCGAAGACTATTTTCACCCAGAACTTGCTGTTGAAGGGTGATACGGTCGAGTTTGAAGACTTCGATATCCAGCTTATCAAGCAGGGGAAGGAATTTAAGACCGTCAACAAAGACGGTGAGGAGATTACCGTTCGGGGTCTCATGATCCTTTGCTGCATCAACGGAGTGTGGCGCTGGTTCCCGCTCAGCACCTTTCAACGCGGTTGCCAAATCGCACCTGAAGGTCGCTCGGAATACATGGAAGCCATTCGCGAGAAACACGACCTCAATCTGCGCATACTCACCTGCGGTGATGCGTTGGAGGTCGCCCAACTCCTCGCAGGCAAGCGGCTCAAAGTCACGGAGAACCAGTCCTTTAAGTTCCAGCGGTTCAACAAGGACCGTGAGAAGCTTGAGGGAGAGTTTGACCTCAAACCAGTCTCGTTATTCGAGGAGCTGGCATAATAATTGGAGAGTGGGGAGCAATCCCTGCTCTCCTTCTTTTTTCCATCAACCAAAGCCACCAACAGGTACCAAAGCTCCCGACAAGTTCGTAGTACATCACAAGTATAAAATAAACGTGATTGTAGTACATAGAAGTTTAATTTAATTTATTTATAAAAGATGAAGATTTCTGAAGTAAAAAATCTGCCGAAGATTGCAGCTCCTGGTGGACGTGTAGTCGCTGAAGTATCTCCTGAATTTCTGAAGGAGAAAGGTGTAGGTATCGTAACTTACGGTATCGCACCGAACGAAGTTGTCGAATTTCCTGATACGGAAGCTGATATTCAGCTTTTCACTCGTACTGTTCGTCCGAACAGTGATGCAGTTGAAACACTGCTCGTAGTGAAACGAAACGGTCAGGACGGCTATTTCTCGGTCGCAGCACTTCGGCGCATGGACTATCAGGGCAATTTCGTCGGTCCTGTATGTAAGGATCTGCAGAAGGCAGAGAATGACTACGATCGTGTAGTCAAGACGTGTGGCAAGAAGCTGACGTGCAAGGAGATGACGAAGATCAAGGTTCGTAAGTTCAACAACGGTGTCGCAACCGATGAACTGACGGAGCGCGAAGTACCCGTCCTTGAGTATGCGTAACGGCCAAATTACAGTTAAGGGGTCGTGAGTACGGCCTCTTAACTGTTTAGAAACTAATATGGGTAGAATATATGTAGCTAATGCAGATAGCTGATATAGTAATCCAGAAAGTTTCTGAGTCCTTGAAAAAGGACGATATGACATGTGGTACATTGTACGATGTGTCCATTGTCTATAAGTCTTTGATCGGACTTATAGGCCCTAGTGATGATTTGATGAGTTTAGATGATTAGTGACCGTGGGAAGAGAAGTGATGAGCTCTTCCCACATTTTTATTAAAGATTATGGATGCAATTAAAGTAATACTCGGTATAATCTTTGGCTTGATTATGCTTGGATGGATTGCTACAGTAATAGTCATGGCTTGTGGTCCTTGGGTAGCTGTAGTAATTGCCGCGATCGCTTTAACTATTTATCTTAACCGAGATTGACTGCGATTGCATAGTAATAATAGTTCTTTGACATATTGACATGACAGAAACACCTGACAAAATGTCATGTTGTGACTGAAGTGGAGGATGAAGTGATCGGTGTAAGTCGTTGATTATCACCCTTTTACTCATCCTCTACTCTTTTTAAAACTGTCAATTTGTCAGACCAATTTCCTTCATGTAAAATATCTATTATTCTCACATTCAGAAAGTTACTCTTCAACAATAATAATTTCAATTACTATTTTGAAGTTTAAACAATCGCTTTTGGTAATATTAGTTATTTTATAATTTGACAATTCAAAGTTTTAAACTTTAAATATACATAAACTCGAAAGTTGCCTGACGATTACTAGAAATTAATGTCTAGATTCACTATAATTAGTTTATCTAATATAAGTGGGCTTAAACGAGTATAAATAAAAGCCGAAACGTTCGCAACAGTCAAGTGAGAGAGTGAAGTATAGTAGCTCTTTTTTTTAGACCATTTAGGATTTACAATATAAATCCAAAATCCTAGTACTTGAGGCTAACAACTAGTATTAGGTTAACATTATACCCACAACAGCGGTAGAGGAAGTTGTGCTATCAGTTTAAGAGGAGACTACCATTACAAATTGAGAGTCTGATGTATAATGTTATTGATGTTTTTTCATTTTAATGAATTTACTTAGCATGACGATGCTAAGTCGCGTATTCTCTTGATATCGGAGGAAGTAATGATATCTAGCAGCTATGCTATCTTAACGTGAGAGAAAATAGCAGTTGCCGAGATGGCGGAACTAGGTAGACGCTCAAGACTTAAAATCTTGTGTCCCGAAGGGGGCGTACGGGTTCGACTCCCGTTCTCGGTACAAAATCCTCGATTTCGAATAAGAGGTGGTTACCTATAATTAAGGTGGACAGTGTAGTCGTATACAGGTTAGTACGAGTAATCCGATGAGGAGAGAAAGGGAATAAGGTTCGAATCCTTATCTACACTCAATAATTTAAAATAACAATATAATGCATTATTTTAAAGTAACTTTTGATTCTTTAGAAGAAGCAAAGAAAGAGTTTGCAGAAGCAAAAGCTATGTATGATTCCATGGTTGGAACGTTATACAAAGAAATAGTTGCTGTAGATATTATATTCATTAAAAGAGAAATTCAGCGACTTGAAAAACAAAAGTTTAACAATAACTAAAATTGTAATTATGTTTATTTCTAAGAAAACTATGCGAAAGAAAGATTTCGCATGTCTCAAAGCAGAAAAGCCGAACTATAAAGCTTTTCGTGCACCGAAAGAAAATGCGAAACACAAATTTCAGACGCTTTTCAAAACTCCTCGTGGCTGGTTTCTTAGCATGATGCAGGACAAGAAGCGTGTGATCGGCGAGATCTCTATTCCTGCAGCTCAGGAGTGGCTCGACGAGTGTCACTTCAAATACGAAACTGGCTGGTAAGCCACCTCCTTTCTTTGTAGTTAATGAATTCATAGCGAGAACCTTTGGGGCTATCTTGCCGCGACTGAACCATTAACAACGAGCAACCCTGGCACAACTCGTAAACGCCAGGAACAGTCTATCTACACATAAGGTCTAAGGACTAATTTGTGAATATAAATCCTCCTCCCCAGTTGAATTTTATTCCAAATTGGATAGTTAATAGAGAAGTCTTTGTGAAAAGGTTAGGTAATGCCCTCTATTGTTAAAACTGTTTTACTTTTGTATTTTAAGGTTTCATAGTCCATATAGCATTTGAAACTTGTTGCAGACACTTGCAGGACAGTTATTGATAGGAATTATATTCTTACATCATTACTGATAACAGAAAACTAACAAATGGTTTAGAAAGTGTATATGATTGTGAACGGAAAAATCCGATTGCTTTGCAAGGTTGAAAACCCGTCCGTTCCTCTTTTTTATTACGTCGTTAAACAGTCCTATCTACAAAATTGACGTCTTTGTAGTAATCAAACTAACAAAAATGAAAACACGAGACGGTCCCAAGTGACCTTTGAACAATTTTTTATTTGATTTGATTTTAGATTTAAACTTCAAAGTTAGAGTATGAAAGCAAGAGACGGTCCGAATATGTAGGATTTATTTTTTATTCATAATAATTTATGCGGAAGACTGTTAAATGTCGAACTACCAAGCGGTTTAACAGGGATAGAGGCTCTATGGTAACATAGAGAATTTGCTGGATAGCGTGGGTTCACATACGTAAATGTGGAGCAAAGGAAAATGGCAGAATTACCAAACTTCTTTTCAATAGGGACGAAATTTATCTATAGACAATAACCAGTTAGCTCGTAATGTCTACCCTTCAAAGATTAGCTGATTTAGAAGGTTGAGTGAGTCATATAGACAAGAAAAGAAGAAAACCCTCGAGTTAGAGGTCATGTAAGAATTACTATCTTACCTAGCTAGTAAGATTGATCTGTAACGTTGACTGTAGTACGACAGATGATCGTAATCTTATATGTTGATTAGCCGTAACAGTAGTAATTGTAATTCTTTATTATTAAAGTTTTACATGCTGGGGAGAAGGCAGAACTCTCTACAATCTGTCATTTAGGTATAGCTTCTTTGATCGGAAGCTATACCACTAAAATGTCTGTAATTGCACTTTTTCATTTTAAAGAGAGTTTCCGATCTCTATAAAAATCGGATTCGCTCGGTTCGTCTAGTTGGCCTAGGACGCAAGATTTTCATTCTTGAAATCACGGGTTCGAATCCCGTACCGAGTACATAAAGTTAAAAATCTAAAATTGACTAAAAGAGTAATGGAAGTATATTTTGAAGGTGTTATAGGTACTCGAAAATGGTTGCGAATTCGAAAGAATCGCATCTCTACACTTGAAGAACTTACTAAGTTAGTAATCAAACACGAACCTCGTGAATTAACTATTCACATCAATTCACTTGGAGGAAGTACATATCAAGCTTTAGCTATTTACTTCTATCTTCTTTCTCTTAGCATTCCAGTTACTACTTTTTGTCATGGTCAAGTGGCTTCTGCAGCAACTATTATTGCTCAAGCAGGAAAAAAGAGATATATGGATAAAGATGCAGAAATCCTTATTCATACTCCTCGGATTAATACAAGTAATGCAATTACTTTCAGACTTTTAGGTATTATTAAAGAAGATCTTGCATTTTCTAATAAAATACTTAAAACTATATTCAAAAGAAAGTCAGCTTTAACTGAAAAACAAGTTGAAAGAGTCATGCGCTTACAAAATGAAGAAGGCGTATGGTTGAACTATGAAACTGCACTTCAGTTTAAGTTAATTGATGAATTTGAAGAATAATACATATTTCCATAGTTAGTAGCTGGATCTTAGTGAGAGTGAGCTACCTCTCTGAGCTTAGCTAAGATCCATTTTTAGAAACCTCTGTTTGCATTTGATTATATAACACACCTAGTTCCATATAACTTTTCAGTTGGCATTAGTTAGATGAAAACTACGATTTAATCCAGCGAGCGATAGTGTGGTTGCCATGACCTGGAGATTTTTAAAATCCTTTAAGTTTAACAATATCTAAAATTGTAATTATGTCTAAAGATCTTTTTTCGAGTCGTACTCCCTTTGAGAAGTGTTATCTCGTAGAAAACGTAAAACATCTTTCGTTCATTCCAGGGAATCGTACTCTGAGAACAGCTCATGTAAATCGAATCTTTAAAGCTTTCCTTGATGGAGAGTGGATGCCGCCTATCTATGTTTCTGCAGACGGTGAAGTTCTCGATGGTCAGAATCGTCTCGCAGCATTTCGTATGCTGAAAGAGAAATATCCGCAGAACAAAACTGCAATTCGAGTGATTATTATTAACTCGGATGCATCTCCTCTGAATCTCGCAATCAAATTCAATGCAGGACATGCAAACTGGGTAATCACTGACTACATGAAGGCTTATCTGGAAAAAGGTCTTCATGGCTATCAGCAGCTCCAGGATTTCACGAAAGCTTTCCCTGAGTTCGAATTCAAGGCAGCTATTCAGCTGATCAAAGGTTCGCACTCTTCGAGAAAGTTCAATAACGGTCTCTTGGAGATCTCTAACGAAGAGTACATGGAAGCGTGTAAGAAAGCTGCTGCTCTCATTCAGATCGCAGAAAAGTTGAACAATAAGATCGTCCTTCGACGAGACATTGTTCTCGCTTTCTATCATGTCTGGAACAAGATTCCTAATATTCAAACGTATCTCAAACGTATCGGTAATCTTCAGGTTCCGAGCGTTGAGAATCGTAAGGAGTGGGAACTTGCATATAGTGCTTTGTTGCGATAATTTCTGGTTTTTTATTTGTTAATCGGCACGTTAATAGAGTTTACTCTATGCCTACTACCACTCGAAGGTGTGATTAACAAGGTCGCCTAGCGTCCTTGTATGAACGTAGGTCGGTGATGGTCACTATCTCAGCCTCGCCATAACAATTTCAAGAAAATGAATAATTTAGGTAAAGCTATAGGATTAATTCTCTTCATGGGAATTATTCTAACTTCCTGTTTATTACTTGTTTCTAAACCTAAGGATCAAGTAGTAACCGTTACAGAGTTTCCTCAGGATGGAGTAAAAGTATCTAAAGTAACTCCTACTTCTGAGTTCGAACGTAATCAGATTACAATATCTGTAATGCATGAACTTGATTCACTCGATAATATTTATCGAGTAGAAGCAGGTATGCAAAAGATTCCTACTGAAGTGTTCAATAACTACTGTATTGAAGTAATGAATCACTATAAAGGTCAGATTCGAAGTATCTTTTATGATCCTTTGGAAAATCCTCGTATAAAAATCAGATGGGTTAATTAACTATGATTATTTCTTGTATTACAACAGCTTCTAATAAAGCTGTACTCATTAAAGGAATTCCCTTTCGTATTGTTCAAATTAAAGGCTTTGTTGTAAATACAGATACAAATCAAGTTCTTCACATCTGCATTAACAGATTGTATGATTTGTTAATGACTTGTTGTTTATACGAAAAAGTCTTTACAGAATAATGTAGGAAGTTGTATCTATAATTAATAACTAAATAAATTAACAGTATGAAGGGTGGAAAACCTGGACTGAATGTCCGTCGCAAAGGTGCTCTTGCTCGCCTGGAAGTTACGTATGAAGCTTTCAAAAAAGCAGGTGAAGACAAAAGGAATTTGATTACGGGAAAAACTACTCCCTACGATCAAGAAATCGCACGCATGGAGCGTGAGATTGCAACACTCAAATCTCGAATCTATAACTAAAACAAAGAAAGAAGATGTCAACGATTGGACAGGTAAAACGCATGCTTCGTATTCAGGCACTCGAAGCTGCAAAACGTGAGGATTATCGGACACGTACTCGTATTCAGAAAATCTATATCAAAGATAAGATTACGAGGAACATCACTGTAAAAGAGATTACTCACTTCCCGAAGAAAGAAGAAGAAACTCCTGCAGAGGTAGAAACTCAGGTAACTGAATAAAATTACATATACTTTCAGGCTTCAGTAAAAAGATTTGGTGAATTTAGATGATTCCATTGCTGTACAGAATTTTTCTGTTAGGATAACATAAGGCAGCATAATTGATTCTAATACTTGCATACTTGAGAGTTCGAACTGTATCAATGACCAAATAAGAGATACAGATTTTTTAAATAGGCTGCAACCTATTTGGGACGCTAACGGATATTATTATGATGTTGTTGCAGTAAAACATATAGTAAGAAGGTTAGTGAAAAGATGTGAATAGCTCAGTTGGATAGAGCGGCAGGTTGTGCTGAGGGTCGCAGGTTCGAGTCCTGTTTCACATCCAAAATTAAAAATTAAAATTATGTTTTGGTTTATATATAAAATAACTCTCGTAGTTATTATAATGATGATAATTGCAGTATACTTTAAAAATCGAGAACTTTTTAAGTCGCAAATTTTTAACTTATTTACGACAGGAGAATTTATTATCTTATTGACTCCCATTATCAATACACTTCTTATTATTTATAGTGTATATAGAGCCATTCAAATTACAACTAAAAATGGTAGAGAGTAAATATTGTGTAGAATATTATTTTTATAACGAGGATAATTTACCAGTTCAAAGTTTTGCTTTTGTCATTGCAACTTCTGATGAGGAAGCAATACAAAAAGCACAAAATTATTCTCTAAGTAAAATAACAATTATATCTTGTACTAAATACGCTTAAGTATGGAAGATATTGAGACGAATGATATTGGGCAATCTTTAGTAGATGAGTTCATTGATGATAATGCTATTGAAGCTCAAGAAAAATAGCCTACGGACTTAAGAGGGTTAACATAATTTAAGTAATAGGATTAAACCGCAATTGAGTGGGAATTAAAGACAAGGATATCGCGAGAGTGGCGCACAATCCAGGAAATAGTCTGTATTTTACTTCTGGTGGGCATAGTTTCCATAAACCCAGATGAATAAGTTTCAGATTGCTTAAAGTGAATCGTTTCTAGAGTGTCGTAAACTCTAGTTTTTAAAGTCACATATATAACTTAGATATGTTGAACGATCTGATAAACACGATAGATCTGCCAATTTATTGTGTGAAACAGAGATGCCTTGGCAGAGGCTGCAACGGCTAGCCGATCATAAGAGATCCTAGTATCGGGCGGAGGGAAGTTGCATACGTAAGTACCTCTAATTTTTTAAATCCTTCTGATCAAGCCTATGAGTAGATGAAGGTGCATAGTGACAGTAGGCTGCTTGATCTATGTTTAAGGTGGTTGACTAAGAGACGAATGCAGTAAAAGACTGGCCCGAGAAGGTCAGTAGAGTAGGGGCGGAGCCTATCATAGTCACAATGAAAAACGAAAAGATTAAGTTGTCGCAAGGAAACTTACACTTAGTAGTTTATAAGAGCAAACAGACGTCAGGCAATGTACAGATTAAATGATGTTTGGGAAAATAGAAACTATTAGTAGCTGTAACTACGAATGTTTGATGTAGCAGTTAATTGCATATGAGAGGTCATATGATTAATAGCCAAATGAATATCTGCTCTTATTGATTAAATATACCTGTACTGAAGTATCTAAGGTTGCACACGGATGATAATAGGTTGAAAAGAGTTGGTGCAATAAACTCGTAATTGGAATTTATCCAACTGGTATATTTAATCATTTTACCTATAACACTTTGATCGGTGTTATAGGTCCTAGAAAATAATAGAGATAGGTGGCAAAGTCTGAAGATTCGAAAGAATATATGGCAACAGTACCTAGCTGTAGGGTTGTAACCATTGTGAGGTCACATTTTAGATGATCCAAACGTACAGTCTATCTCTTTTATTTTTTTAAGAAAATAATTATGGTAAAAATATGAAAAAGTTACTTATTGTACTCGCATTATGTGTATTTGCAGTATCTTGTTGTGAAGTAGACCACAACAATTCTCAAGAAAAGAAACCTACAAAAATCACTGCAACTTCTTTTAAAGTCTACAAAGAAAGTGGCGCTTTTGTTTGTGAATACTATGAATTCATGTATCATGGACATAAGTATATTACAAATTATGGAGAAAAGTTTTTACTTCATTCTCCTGAATGTCCTTGTCAGTATTAATCTATGGAAAACAAAAGTCTACGAACACTTGCAATATTTATTATAATAGGTTTTGTCTTTATAGTAAATTTTGCTTTCTTCGGAGTTCAAGGTAGGATTACTCAAGATTGGACTGATAAGTTTACAAAAGAGATTAACTATCTTGAATATAAAGTAGATTCTTTAGAAAAGGTAGTTAATGGCAATCTTACACATCGTCGTGATACATTAATCATTGACGTACGCCCTCAAACAATCAAAATTTATCAACCTAATGGAAATAGCATTAATAATAATTCTAGTATTGCTAGTACTCCAAGATGACGATTAAACTATGTGGTTCTTTAGATTTGCAATTGTTCTCTTAGGATTCTTGTTTATTTTCTATTACACTGCAGTTATTTTTCAACTGTTAGATGTATGGAAAATAACTAATCGTAAGATAACATGGAAGGCTATTATACCTTTCTATTATTTCATTAAGAGGTAAAAATATATGACACCTCTATTTACAATTCTTGCAATCTGTTTATTGATATTATTAATAGATTGTTTTAAAAACAAAAGGAAACATTAATCACTTTTATAAAATCATATGAATTTAAAAAAGATTATTGCTGTCTTCGTGGCAGTGTTCGCAGTTTTCTGCGTTGTGTCTCTCGGTAAGATTGGAGAGGATGTGAAGAACGAAACTATTGTGGTCAACCAGTACCCCTTTACAGGTAACATGGAGTATTGGACGACGCCTGGCTTCCACTGGCAGTGGTGGGGTAAGACGACGACTTATTACAAGACCCAGCAGCTCTGGTTCGGATCGGATAACGATTCAGGTAACCAGATGGGAAGTCCCATCCCCGTTATCTTTAACGATGCATCAGATGGTATGGTATATGGCTCACTCCGAGTTAAATTACCTACTGATCCGAAGTATCTGTCTCGTATCCAGACGGATTACAATGGTATGGATAGGCTTATTAACGACCTCGTTCGGCCTACTGTAACAAAAGTTATTTATGCGTCAGGTCCTCTTATGTCAGCATTCGAATCTTACGCTGAAAAGAAGAATGACCTTATTGAGTATATCACTGATCAGCTCAATAATGGCGTCTACAAAACTGCTGTAAAGCGTGTTGAGATTATGGATGCAATTACAGGAGACAAGAAAATTGTCAATATTGCAACTCTTATCCCCGACTCTCTCTCTGCAGGAGGTTATAAGCGTAGCGAATCTTCGCCGTTTGCTTACTATGGATTGGAGATCGGTCAGGTAGCAGTCTCTAAGATTGACTACTCTGAAACGGTTAAGAAGCAGATTGCACAACAGCAGAAAGCAAACATGGACATCCAGACTGCAAAAGCTCAAGCAGCTGCAGCTCAGCAGGATGCAATCAAAGCAGAGGAACTTGGTAAAGCCGCTGCAATGACTGCAAAGTGGGAGCAGGAAAAAGTGAAGGCTGTTGAAGTTACCAAGGCCCAACAGGCTTATGAAGTAGCTGCTCTTGCTGCTAAGGAAGCAGTTGAGAACGCAAAGAAAGTGAAGGCTGAAGGTGATGCAGAAGCATTCCGTCAGGCAGCATTAGTACGTGCAGGGTTAAGGATTAGCTCCTTTAGAGGGTAACCTCTATCGAAAATTCTTTTAATTGCTGGAAAACCCTAACGTAAAGTCGAGGGCAATCAGCAGCTAAGCCAAAATTTCTTCAATTTTATTTTGTTTATAGGAAATTAATTCGTACTTTTGTGAAGGTAGTAATAACTTAAACAAAAAGTACAGTATGAAAGGACCAAAACATAAAACAAAATTTAAAGTTGGAGATCGAATAAATGATAAATTTACTTTGTTAAGTAATTTTTGTAGAAAGACTACAATAAAAGGCAAGAATGAATGACTTTGAGAGTGTAAATGTGACTGTGGAGAAGTATTTACTTCTCGAGAACATAAACTTACTACACGTTTTGGATGTCAATCTTGCACTAATAAAAAGACTTCTGCGGAAACTGCTTTAAAAAAGAGTAATGGTGTTACTCATGTTGGATTAAAAAATAGGCTTTTTAAAGAATACAAAGCAGGTGCTTGTAAAAGAGGCTTAGAGTTTGATTTAACATTTGAACAGTTTATCTCTTTAATGGAAGGTAATTGTGTATATTGTGGAGAAGCTCCTAGAATATATGAGTATCAAAAACAATATATGCAAAGAGCTCATGAACCTTGATGTCATAATGGAGTTGATAGAGTAGATACAACTAAAGGTTATACAATTGATAATTGTGTTTCTTGTTGTACTTCTTGTAATTATGCAAAACACATGATGTCTGTTGATGAGTATAAAGCTTTCATTACAAAAGTTTATAATCATTTAATTTTGGAAAGTTCAACGACTATCCCGAAAGGGAGTACATCACAAGCCAATGGTGATGGAAATGGAGAACATCCTATGAAGGATGAAGATATAGTCTAATCTGTATAGAAATATACAGCTGCTTAATAAGCGGATATAGTGTTGCGAACTATATTGAATATTAATGTAAGCCCGAAAGAGAAAGCTGAGTATGATATGAAGACAAAGATCGGTGTAGCCGAAGCTTTGTCGAAACTCGAGCTTCCTCGTGTAGTTATGGCAGGCGGTAACGCTAATAGTGGTGGCACTGCCATGGATGCGATGGGACTTAAGATGGTATCGGATCTTGTAGATAAGATGTCGAATTAAGTCCTTTAAGGCTAGGGAGGAGCCTATGGCAATCCTCCCAACAAACAGAAGTAGTTCAATGGTAGAACGTAACACCGATAAGGTTAAAATAGGGGTTCGATTCCTCTCTTCTGTTCTAATTTAACAGTATAATGTTTAAGAATATGTTAAAGTTTAGAGGTAAACAACTTGCAAGTGGTGCAGTTGTAAATGAAAGGATGTACTATTATGTTCTTGATGCACTTGATAGTAATAAAGACATAACTCTTACTTCTATTCTTGGAGTTGAAGTGAGTCGGTGTAACGATTTAACTAAAGAACAGTTAGAACAAGTTTTTGATTACTTAGTTGAAAAGGAATTAGAATAAAAATATCATTCATTAAATAAAAAGAAACGATGGCAAAAATGAACATAAAGGCTATTACGATGGCTTTCAAAGAAGTTCTTCTCGATGAGGAGGGAAATCCTGTAAAGGATAATGAAGGTAAAACTGTCTATGTACGGGTGTTCCGAAAGGTTCGCCACAATGCAGCATACTTTCCCCGTACTTATCGCCGTTAGGCAGAAAATCCTACCTGCTTCACCAAAGGTGTAGTCCCTGTAATAGAACATTACAGTTTCTCTATTAGCATGTAGAAAAACTACATGTAGAGAAGGAACCCATACTAAAACTATGAAGTTCTTAAAGGACGATAAACATTGCCCATATCTCTTTGATCGGAGATATGGGCTCTATTTTTAGTTTATTGCCCACTTTCGAAGGTACTTACTAATTGAAAGGATTCTCCAGTAATGGAAGCGAATCCAGGTAGGTGTACATGGTATGACCCGTTAATTAGAGTCTGATTCCACAGACGTTAAGTATTGTAGATTATATCAGAGAGAGAGTTCTTCTACTATAGATTACAGGTCTTGAGATATACCAGTTGGAAAATGCTGGAGTGGGTAATTTTTAAACTAAACAGTTTTATGAAAGTAGATTTTTCGAAAGTAAAGTATGACAATCCGTGTTTGTCATGCTCTCATACAGACATTATGTACTGTCACAACTGTATCCACTATCTGGGTAGGTACCGTAAAAAGGTCTAATCTATGAGCAAATTATACGACGCACTTCAAGATCAGTTAAAGACTGAGTATAAGAAGGAAGCTGAAGATTGTATTAAAATATACAATGTACTGAAAGCTATAAGTAGAGAAAAATATGGTGAGGAACATGTATGGTCTTCAGACTGGAATGTCCTAACTACTACTATGCTTGTTGAGAGTTATCCTAATGTAAGAAAGATGTACAAACCAAGCCATATAGGAAAAGTATTTCTTATTGGAATATTATTCGATGAATCAGGAGAAATAAAGCTATGAGAATGCAAAATACATATAAAGGATATTGGAGTATTGTTAAGGGCAAGACACGGATTCTTGTACATCCTGGTCAGAGTAATCCTTACAAACCCACATCCTTTATCTACAACACAGATCCTCCTTGCAAGAGTAAAGCAGATTTCTACGAGATTAGGAAAGCTGTTAGATCTCTATATACTGAAGAACAGCTCTTTGAATATTTTTGCAGTATTGCAGAATAATCAAAATTTATCAAGTTATCAAGAGATATAAATATGTACTCAATTTATTACAAAGGAAAGGAATATGAAGTCTCAGAGAAGCTATTTCTTAATATATGTTTATGTATGCTTCAATTTGAGCAAGCGTCTATCGTTGATAAGCCTGACCTTATCGAAGCTTTCCAAGAAAGATGTGTTCCTGAAATTCTTAAATCTCCTGATTTTGATTACTCAAGATTAGAAGATGAGAGTCTTGAAGGTGTAATTGATACAACCCCAATTTGCGAATGAAAATCAAGTTCAATAACAACAAGAAATACTGGTATAAACCAGGGAAGATTTAACAAGGGGCTATATTACTGTATTCAAACCAGAGCCCTTGAGGCTAAAAGGAGCCATGGATTTTACCATGAGGAAGCTCAAAGCCAACAGTCCACGATATAATGTCTAGAGCGCTGTTAGGGATACACTAATTAGAGAGGAAGGTCAGACTGGTGTATAGTAGTATAGAGAGCATGGCTCAGTACTAGGCTGAATAATAGCCCATGTTAGCACACCTTAACTTTTTAATTATTAAATTTCTATTAAATTATGGAAGAAGATTTTGATGGAAATCAAATATTAGGAGTAGGACTATTAATAGTAGCTGCACTTGCAGCAATAATTCTAGCTCTAATGTAATTATATAAGTACTAGCGAAAGCCGAGTGAATGGTTCGTCTTCCTAATACGCGTTAAAGCTCCCGAGAGGTATCAGAACTGAATATCAGAGTATGTTAAATCTCAAAACGAAGAATAGTACTTATTTTTTGGACCCTTAGCTCAGTCTGGTTAGTAGCGGCGGCCTCATAAGCCGATGGTCACTGGTTCAAATCCAGTAGGGTCCACATTTTTAAAATTTGCTTATCGTCTCAATTCTTATTGAAGAAATAGTGTACCGTATATTTAGTTCTAGTACATGAAAGAGACATACTTCGAGGATAATCTGGAGGTCGCGAACGAAGGATGAAAGTAAGATGTTAGATAGGACCTGATAATACAGGGGAACTGAGAGCGAGACTCAGGATGGGCACAAAACTTTTAGTAAAATGATAATAAAAGAAGATATAATTCATTGGTTTGAAGTTCTCAAAAATAAATGTGATAAGATAACGACAGGTAATTGTTCTCATGAGATTAACTCAATTCGTTTCTTAGCATCTAATTGGGCAAGTAGAATAAAGAAAGAACAAGGAGAAACTATGTTTTATCATAATTTCATAGGTATATCTGAAGTTTGTACTAAAGTAACTTCTGGAAATCTTTCTCATCATATAGCAACAATTAAAGGAATGTGTACTCGAAATATAGAGTTCATTGAAAAATATGGAATAGAAGAAATAAGTTAGATATGAGCAGTTATTATCAAAAAATCAACACTCTCTACAAAAGAGACATGACAAAGCCTAAGAAACCGATAATTCTTGGGGAATATTCGGAGCCTGAGTTTGAAGTTCTTAAAGATCTTAAATGGGAAGCTACTGAAAAGATTGATGGAACTAATATGTCTTGTTGTTTTCATCCAGGTTTCAGAATGATTGAAGTTCGTGGGAAAACTGAAAATGCAAGCATTCCCACTCACTTACATAAGCGAATGGAGGAATTGTTTCAGTTTGATCTCTTATATAAAGCTTTCGGAGTACAAACAGAAACAGGAGAAACTGTTTATCCTGAAAAAGTAGAAATCTTTGGAGAAGGGTATGGTTTAAAGATTCAGAAAGGTGGAAACTATATTAAAGATCATTGTGATTTCATTTTATTTGATGTAAGAATTCTTACATCTACAGGTGAATCTCTTTGGTTAACTCGAGAAGCATGTGAAGATATTGCTAAAAAGCTTAATCTTAAAATTGTTCCTTTAGTAGGTTATATGACTATTAAAGAAGCTGAGGATTTTGTAAAAGCAGGCTTCAAGTCTTTAATTGCGGAAAATAAAGACTATATTGCTGAGGGTCTTGTACTTAAAGCACCTTGTGGTCTATTAAATCGTAGAGGTAAGAGAATTATTACAAAGATTAAGTATTGCGATTATAAAGATCTTTAACATGCGAGCTTTTAATATTTTAGTATTATTAGCAATTGTATTGCTACTCTTTCTTTTAATAATTGTTTTAATAGGATATATAATGTTTAAGGCATCTGTTTGGTTAGGTGTTGGATATATTATAATTCTTATTGCAATTGTTATATATCTTTTATATAAACAAGTAGAAAAATATTAAACATATGACTGAAAAGAATAAAGTCTTTTTTGCAGCAGATGGTATTACTGCTACTTCTGCAAATCATCTCTGCAATATAGGTAAAGAATATGTTGCATCTGCTCATAGCCGTCTTGATAATATTCGGTTTATTACTACGACTGTAGAAACATTAAGTGCAGACAACCGCATCACTCTCTCGCAAGGATTAAATTCCGCAGAAGTACTTTCTTTAAAGGAAGAAATCAGAAAAATTGCTGAAATTAACGCATTTATTGCATATATGCGAGAGGCAATCAAGGCAAAAGAAGCTGAGCATCGTGCTGTAAAAGAGCTTTCTTTTAAGGATTGGTGCGAGCAGGAAAATATTACTCTTCCTGAATATCCTACTAATCCTAAGTATCCTTCTTTTGAAGATATCTTAGGAGAGTTAGACATCAAAGAGCGTAATCGTTATTACACTCTTGGTGCGGAAGCAGCTATTATTGGTAAGCAGATCCATCCTCGTGGAGCCATTCATGAAGCACGTGAAAAACTGTTTGATGCAATATCAAATCCTGCGTTAGTAGAAGATGATAAAGTTTATCGTCATGTTGCATCTGTAAAACAAGAGGAAGTTGAAGAACTCTACTTTGAGTTACAAAAACAGCATCGTGCTGTTGAAGCAAGCCTCAACGCTATTAAGGGTTCTATTGATCAACGTGTTGCAGAAGAAACTGCAAAACTTGATACTGAAACTGCAGTTAAATTCAAACAATATTCAAACGAGATAGAACTCTTGAATAAGCAGTTTACAACCTGGAAAAACGAGGAAATAAGTAAAATTGGTAAACTTCGGATTATAATTCCGAATGAACTGAAAGATACTTATGATTTCTTAAGTTCTCTCTAATAGGTAGATAGATGCTATACTGTATTTTCATCAGTATACTCTATCTTTTACATAGGACTAAATCCTACAAGATATATTGTGTGTTATACGCGTGTTGCGGATAATACAAATATAGACAAACACTTGCTCTAGTAAAGCACATGTATGCTAAGCATTATTAGTATTGTACAAACTTGTGAAATACTTCAAATATAAATATAATTGACTTTGTTTTTAGCTTTGAGAAGTATTTCGTCATGGTCATTGTTTTTACTTTTGCCTCTGTTAGGATTTAGTCCTATGACTATTTCTTTATATACCTGCTGACTCCTGCGGTATAGAAAATGGGTAGTTTTCCTTCGACTATATGTAAGGGTATGTAACTCAGTGATACTTAAGACTGAGGGAGTTAAAACTAATCTTAAAAGTTTGGTAGATTGGCTATTAGATCCCTACAAGAAATAGCCCTCCGCGATGTTCAGGCAACTTCACGCGTATCTGAAGTATCCCTATCGTCTTTCCTAGGACATTAAATAAGGATCTTGAGCCTATCGAGAATACGGGGCAATTCGGTCGGTTTTTTCATGTTAGGTTCCGCAGAAATAAAGAACATGCTATGTAGTCTCCATCGTGAGATAATAGCCGCGGTTAGTGTTTTCACACTAATCTCCGTTATAATTAGAGTAGGGATACTCTAGACTACAAGCTTGGAGTTCTACAAGTTTAAAAAAGAATCCTACTAGGGAGGTGATGGTTAAGTCCTCCCTGCTCGGGGCTGCTAGGCATTTGATCCTAATGTCAAGTAATATCAATCGTGTCGAGTTTGATTCATACTCGTAAAACAGATTCAAACAATAAACGCAAATAACATTTTTTCGCGCATTATCAACAAGGTTGAGACGGCGCTGTTTGGCGACATTGAAGGAGTAGCTTTAATGGCTGCGTAATCAATGGGAGGTTCGTCACTCTTAAACTGGCGAGAACAACACTTCCTTTCAAGGTTTGGCTTCGTTCCTTAAAAATGAGCTGGTGGATGGGTCACCTTCGGGTACCCCTATTGGGTAGTTCCAATTAAAACAAAACTAACACACGTAACAAGTTGATATTAGGAGAATTAGGAGACACGCGTTCGATTCGCGTCAGCTCCACTATTTAATACTCAGCTACTTAGGTGGCTGAGTATTTTTTAAAATTAAAATTTATGAGTAGTAAATTAAAGATATTTCAATATCATAACTTACGTCTGTGCGGTCTGGAGCAATATAGAATAGCTTTAGAAGTTGGAGTATGTAATTCTAGAAAAGGTTTTCTAAGTGTATTAGGAAGTAATCAACGTTTAGCTTGGGAATTTAAAAAATGGTTACCTATACATAAAGAAGATTTTATTCCATATTCTATGAGTTATCAATATGGGCATGTAATAGTACATAGTGATATGTGTATACAAATAGTTTATAGAATATGGGTAAGATAGTTCAAATTATAGATTCTTTCCATGATGAACGATTGTTATTTAGAATTTGTGAGGTCGTGGGAACTTACAATAATCCTTTTACACCAAGTAAACTTATAGTTGGAAGTAATAGATTTTTATCTTGGGAATTCGATGAGTGGCTTCCAGAATTTAAGGATTTTGTTAACCTAGAGAAAAATCATTTAAGATATGGAAGAGTACTTGTTGTAGAGGATGAATATGAGATTACAAAATACCGTATATGGATAAGTTAACTTCTTATGACATTTGTACAAAATGGATGTCTTTCACGGATATTTACTCTAATTACATATTTTGTTATGTTATTTGTAGTAATTTTATTACTTAACATCATATTATAATGTTAAGAAAACTTAGCATAATTTTTATTAGGTTAGCTCCTGTACTTCTTGCAGTTAAAATTTTAATATTATTACTAGCTGAATATTTTGTAGTTAGTTCTTTGTTGATTGGGTTGGTCAGTTCAATTACTGATCTTTTAATTGCAAATTGGATTACTTATACTCTCACTAACATTTAAGTTTTGTATCTATCATAGACTGATAATATATTATGTCTTTGTAAGTTACATCAGTTATATTATTAGTATATTATTTGAATTTTCATTAACAAATATAGTATTCATATCTTCATTTCTATGTCTAACTATTATCGTTATATTTTTAGTAGTTTACACATATTTAAGATATGGAGATAAAAAGCAATGATAAACTCTTGTCATTCAAGATACGGACGTTTAATTTTTTACACACTATGCATTATAAACTTATAATTTTCGAAAATCACACTAAATCTACTAGCTTAGACATCACTCCTGAACAAGCTAGACAAATCTTAGGAGTAACTGACTATACTCCTGAACAGTATGAAATATTGGCAGAAATAACCAATCGTCCTGCATCCTACTTTATGGATGATTTAGTCGATTATTATGTAGACTTCTAATAAAAATATGGATCTTAAAGAACATATTGTAGGAGAAGTTGAAGGATATCCTGTAATCTACATTGAAGAAAAAGATACAATTTTCTGTAAGAACACTGCTGTAAAATATTCTTTATTAAAAAGATTATATGATAGTCCTTTCTCAAGAGAAAAAATTGAGGAAAAATCTCTTACTATAACAAAAGAAGAACATTTTGTTACATTTGGTTGTTTAACTACAACTAAAGAATATTGTCAAACTGTAATAAAAAATATAAATAAAATTAAAAATGGGAAATCCTGTAGGAGTTAAAAGCGTAATGCGAAGTACTGTTTCTAAGTATGAGCAGGAGCAAAAAGAGAAATTTATTCAGGTAATGTCTGATCCTCGCATGCGTTATTCAGATGCTTTAAATTTTGTTGAAAACGAGATTAAGCAGTCGAAGCGTATGGGTACATTCAATCATAAGATCTTGTGTTTTATGAATGATGGAGTTTATCAGCTGAATCGTGCAATCCAAGAAGTTTTTGGAATTGTATCAGCAGCTAAAAACGATAACCCTTCAGGAGGTGATGATACTGTTAATACGATTGAAGTTATCCTTGCTGATGGACGTCGTGTTAAAGTTCCGTATGGAGATATTGAACTTGCGGATTTAGGAGAAGGAAGTGTTATTTCTATCTCTTACAATGGTAACGATCACCATCTCTATATCAAAGGTAAGTGTCAGTTCAGATTTACAACTCTGATGGATGACATTATCGATCGGACAAAAGAACTTCTTGCAACTGATTCTATTTATAAGAGTCAGGCATTAGAGATCTCTGATCTTAACAATCCTCTTATCATGGATCTGTCAAATATTGACCGTGAAATGATGGTTCTTTCTGAAGATACTGCTCTCGGATTACGTCCTCTTAAATCTCGTATCAAGTATCCTGAAAAATGTACTGAACGAGGAATTCCTCTGAAGTATGGCGCGTTATTTGAAGGCCCTTATGGGACGGGTAAGACCCTTTTGGCTTTTAAGCTTATTCAGGAAGCTATTCAGAATAATTGGGTAAGTGTATATCTGAAAGATCCTACATTACTTGCTGAGACTATTCGTCTTTGTAAAGTAATCGACGGAACTGGGCATGGAGTTGTTATCTTTGTTGAGGATATCGATCAGGTAACTCGTGGTAAACGAGATGCTGCTATGCAGGATATTCTTAATACTCTTGATGGTGGTGATACTAAGGGTATGAATGTAATTACTCTGTTTACTACTAATCATCTTGAGCTTATTGAGCCGACTTTTCTGCGTGGTAAGCGTATTGGCAAAGTTATCTCTTTAGGTGCTTTAGATGAAGCTACTGCTAAAGAGTTCATTGAGCGTTCTTTTGTAGGAGATTATACTCTTCAGGGAGATTTCTCTGCAGTATGTAAGCAGATTCGAGATTCGAATATTGCGCCTGCATTCATGGCTGAGATTGTAGAATCTGTAAAGAGTGATATGATCTTTATGGATGATACTAAGGTTGTATTACCTCAGTATATCAAAGTAGCAGTTGAATCTTATCTGCGTCAAGTAGGTCTTGCTCAGAAGAAAGATATGACTGAAACTCCTGAAGTTAAATTTGCTGAATCGATTCGCGAAATTACTGGTATTGATCGCGTTGAGAAGAAAGTAGATGAACTTATTGAAATGCAAGACTAAGTGCTATGGAGAGCATATGCTCTCCTATGACACCTTTATTCTACCTTCACGTGGTGGTGTTGTAAGTAGATAGATATCGAAACCAAAGAATAAATAAAATGTAAATTATTTTAAAACAACTATGATAGTACAGTATTTTGACGTAATTCACTGTAAAACTCAGGAACAGGTAACGGCAGTAATTAACAAACTTCATTCTGAACAAGGACTTACTTGGATGCACGATGATGAAAATCCTCTTATCGAAAACCCTGCAGATTTTGAAATAGAACAGAAGTTCTTTAAAAATATTAATGAAGAAGAAAAGGAGGAGTTTTATATTGTAACGGTGAAATTCCCTGAATTAGATAAGTGTATTGTTCACATATCTCGAAAGGAACATAATACGGAAACAATGCGAGCCGCTCTTGCAGAAACTGATGAGGAAGAAAGTTCTGCAGAAACTGTTTTCTATGAAGCTGAAGAATTTCTTGGGAGTTTTATAGGAAGCGATCTCTTTGGAGTATTTTCTATAGACTACGAAGTCTATGATACTGAAGATAATCATATCTGTAGTATTAAGAATAAAAAGGAACTTTCTGAAATTTATAATAAAGCTATAGAAGAAGGAACTACATTTGTTGTCTACGTCGGTAGTGAAAAAGTAGAAATCAATTCTGAGCATAATATTGATTATTATGATGAAAAAATTGCATTCTAATCAAGAATACTGAAATCAATTAAAGAAAAATGATAAAGTATTAGTAAAATCTAAAGACTGGTATGATAAAAACGCCGTTGAAGAACTTACAGGTTTAAATGTTCCTATAGGTCCCAAATTTATTCCAGCAATGACTGAAGACTGTAATAAATTCTTGACAGTTTCTAGTATTATAGGTTGGGGTAGTGAAAAAGACTTACGCTTTGAAATTAAACATAACTGGTATACATACTCAAGTCTTTTTGTTCATAAGCTAATTATTCGTAACTATAGAATTTTATTGTAATAATTTTTTAAAAATAAGTGTATAAATATTTGGATATATTAATTTTTGTCCTTATATTTGTACACTTTTCTGATGAAATCAGACTGATTGATCCGTAGTATAAGGGTTTATTACATAAGATTTTGGATCTTAGAATCCCCGTTCGATTCGGGGCGGATCAACTAAATTTTAAATATATGAAAGAGTGGTGGTATAAAATTAAGAACTTCTTTAGAAATATCTATACTTATAGAAAAATATTATCAGCAGATTATCAATTTGATTATGGATATCTTCTTAATTTAGAAAAGTCTAAGTTACAATTAATGTTTAAATCTTTTAAAGATGAACCTCATACAGATCACACTAGCGATATTCGCTGGATATCTATATGTATTAAACTTATTGATATTATTCAAGAAGAAGATTCTGCTATAGAATACGATGATGCATTAGATTCTATGAAATTTAAGCTTACTAAATATGTAAATATAAGCAATGCTTCTAGATTTCGGTTTAAAAATATTGCTTTTAAAGGGCGGAGCCAAAATCTTATGAAAGACATATTAAGACAACGAAAAGCACTTTATTTATATAATAAAATTAGATATAATTATATGTTAGAGTGGTGGGATTAACTTTAGATATTATGCTGCTTTGGGACAGTGGTTGACTCCATGCGACTTGTAATCGTATTCTGAAAAGACGCGCCAGTTCGAATCTGGCAAGCAGCTCGCTAGAACGGATCGTAACCGTTAGGAGCCTCTATTATTGGGGGGGGGTATGTAAATACTCTCTCACAATATTAACTTTTTTAAAACTATTAAACATGTTTAATTCAAAAGGTACAACATCTGTAGATCTGTCGAAGAAAGTAGACAGCGTTTTAAATGCTTTTAAAACAGCAATTGATGGACTTAATACAGTTAATACTCAGGCAAAAGCTGGTATTGCTGCTAAAGAAGAGGAAATTAAAGCTGCTCAGACTGAGAAAGAAGCACTTGAAGCAATCTGCAAAAAGAACGAAAGTGTTCTTGCAAAGTTAACTGCTATCCTTGAATAAAGGATAGTTTTATATGGTAGTAGAGGAGTCAAGTTTATCTCGCCACATTTGGGATGTGGAGCACGTGGGAGCGAAGCCCACCTACCATACTATTAATCAATAAGTTATGGAATTTAACATTGAAAATTTACAAAAATGTAAAACTATAACGGAATGTTCTAAGTTATTAGGTTATAGTTATTATAATGCAACTGTAAAAGAAAAACTTATACAAGCTTGTGAAAGTATTGGATTTGATTTATGATCTCATTTAGAGAATATTAATAAAAATAAACAAAAACTTTGTTTAAATTGTGGTAAACCTTTAAATAGAAGGCAACATAAGTTTTGTTGTACTTCTTGCAGTGCTACTTATAATAATAAAAATAGGAAACATTCTGCAGAAACAAAAGAAAAGATTCGAAAATCTACTATTAAATACCAACAAGAACATCCTGAAGTTTTTGCTAAGTTTATAAATGCGGGAATTCAATCAAATTTAAATAAGGCTAAAGATTTTGATATTGCCTTTTCTCATTTAGGACAAAGTAAGCAAAAAATATGTCCAGTATGTCATAAAGAATTTACTGCAAGAGCTTATTCTACAAAATATTGTTCTAAGGAATGCGTAAATAAATCAACAGAAGTTAAAGAGATATTACGTCAAAAACAGCTTGAGAGAGTAAAACAAGGTATACATTCAGGATGGCAATCTCGTAATATAACATCTTATCCAGAACAATTTTGAATAAATGTTCTTAAAAACAATAATATTTCTTTTGAACGAGAAAAGCATGTAGGAAAATACTTTTTAGATTTTGTTATATCTATTAATGATAAATTAATTGATTTAGAAATTGATGGAAAACAACATAAATATCAAGATCGACTAGAAAGCGATTGTATCCGAGATAAGTTTTTAAAATCTGAAGGATATATTATATATAGAATTGATTGAAATGAAATCAATTCAGATAAAGGAAAGAAATCAATGAAAAATAAAATTAACAAATTTATAGACTTTATAAGCTCTCTCTAATGGAAGATTTTATTGAAGATCCCAATCCGTTCTGTATTCAAATTGTAGAAGGTTATATAATTCAAACTACTCCTTCAGATAGTGAGTCTTGTTTAGCTCCTGATCAATTTGGCAATTATTGCATATGTCGATCTCGAGGAGATAACCCAGCAAAAATAGCGTGTTGTTTTATTTGTAAGAATTACTCAGAGTATAGTAATTATATAATACAGACTCAAATTAAATACAGAATTTATGTAAATAGTAAATAGAGAGTTAGCCAAGTGGTTCACAGCACCTGATTTACATTCAGGAGATCGAGAGTTCGACTCTCTCACTCTCTACTAATAACTAATATGTATAAGATGATAACACTAGATCATGTAAACAAAAATTCTGGAAACTTTCTTCCAACACTTTGGTTAGTAGATAAATATAAACAATATCCAAATTGTATATCAGTAATCTGTAACCTTGAACAAAAGAAGTTAAATGAAAATAAGTTCTTAAAGAAGTTTAAAGAAAAGTTTACTAACTTTTGCATATGGGAAGATAATGTAATCGGAGTCAAATCTGAAGTTTCTGAAGAGGTACTTGAAGAATTAGATCGTCCATTTTATGTAAGTCAACCTACTGCCTTGCAATTTAGTGGAATTTGTGAAGAGTATAGATGTGCTTTAAATTATTATTCCTCTAGAATATTAATCTATTTTTGTGATAAAGCTCTTATAGATAACTTTATAGAGGATATTAAATCTTTATTTGAAGAATGTTCAGAAAAAGTAGTTTCTACAACAAAAGTTAATTTAATTACTTTTGATGGTCAGGATTATGGTTTAACTGAATGTAAGATTAGAGATGTTAATGTTGATCTTGATAAACACTATAACGATGATTTCAAACCTGTTTATAAAGATATCTCTGACTTCTTAAACAGTCCAAAGTCTGGTTTAGTTATTCTTCATGGAACCCAAGGTACTGGTAAAACTTATATGATTCGTCATTTAGTTAATAATTTTAATAAACAATTTATTATTATTAATAACTCTATGATGAATAGCTTATCTGATCCTGTATTCTTAAACTTTATTCTTGATCATAAGAATTCAGTAATTATTCTTGAGGATTGTGAACAGCTTCTTAAAGATCGTTCTGAAAATGTATTTACAAATGGTATTAGTAATATTCTTAATATGACTGATGGTATTTATTCAGATATTTTAAATATTAAGTTTATTGCTACATTTAATAGTCCTGATACAAGTATTGATAAAGCATTGATGCGAAAAGGTCGACTTGCTGCAAAATATAAGTTTGACGAACTCTCTTTAGAAAAGACTAATAGAATACTTAAAGAATTAGGCAAACCTGAAGCAAGTAAGGGTATGACTCTTGCAGATATTTATAATCTTGATGCTCAGTCTTATGAACACAAGACTAGACGTAAAATTGGATTCTAATGATATTTTGGATATTGATTTATTGGTTACTTTGTGCATTTATTGTTATTGGAACAGATGATGGAGAACCATGGACTGTTGGAGATAAATGGTACATAGTATTCGCTGGATTTTATGTTCCTATAGTAATTGGCCTATTTATAGGTAGTTACATTAAAGAAACTGGATTTTTTGATAAAAAACATCCATGGGAACATTAATCTATATGTTGTCCGTAGCTTAGTTGATTAAAGCGCAAGTTTGTGGCACTTGAGATCGGGAGTTTGAATCTCCTCGGACACCAAAAGTATTCTTTAAACATACGAATCTGGACAAATGGTTAGACCTTATCTTATAAACCCCAAGCTATAAGAATTAAGAAGTATTTCTCTCAAAATTAGGTAGATCCAGCTTCCTAGAGAGATAGAAGAATACTTACGATATAGTAGATAGTTAAGTAATAACTTCTACTGTATACCTACATGGCGCAATTGGTTAGCGTACTTCTCTGATAAGGAAGCGGTTGAAGGTTCAAGTCCTTCTGTAGGTACTAAAAGAGAAAATTATGAAAGAATATAAAATTTGGAAATTTATACCAGGAAAATATTTACAAACAGTAACTGTTAGTCTTGAAGAAGAATATCCTTGTAAACAAAAAAGATGTGGATATTCTTGTTTAGGAGATAAAACAGAACACGTATGTTTTATTAAAGCAAATCTTGCTTTTGAAAAAGGTGTAAGTTTAAAATGTACAGCTTCAGGGAATAAAGAACATAAAAACTTTATACATATTAGACTTTCACATAGAATTTTTATAGATGAATAATTTTAAGATAGATGTTAAAACTTGTAAATATCTTCCATCTGGAGAAATAAGAAAAGTACTAGTTCAATATATACCTAAAGATTTTTTTGTTTAAAAGTAACTACAGGAGTTTTCGATTTATTTCAACTATGAAACATAGCTATTATAATTATTATATTAAACAAAGAATTTTTATAGATGAATAAATTTAGAATAGTATATAAAAAAGGAGCTAGAGAACTTTTTATAGTTCCGTGGCTTAAAGAAAAATTAATACAGTGGGTACCTATAATGTCTATAGAAAAAAGTAATAATAAACTTTTTCATTATCTAATATCATGTAGAAGTAAAATAAATCTTTCTACAGATGCTAATACAGTTATATGTATACATATTAAGAATAGAATTTTTATAAACAGTTAATTATAAAGAGGAGTATAGTCCTTAGGAAGAGCTTATAATATAATCGGTTAGTATCCTACACTTTTAATGTAGTTGTCAGGGTTCGAGTCCCTGTAGGCTCACACAATTTTTAAGTCAGAATCACAAATGATAAAACGTTTTGAAAATAAGTACATACAATCTATAAGAAGAGGTTATTTATGTCATATTACCTCTAATAAAAAATGTTATGGATTTGAATATCATCATAATTCAAATGGATGTGAGATTTTTAATGAGAATTTGGAGGATGTAGTAACAGACGTTATAATATGATTAAATATAGGATCTATGCAGATTAAATATTTTCCTGAAATAAAGTGTTGTATACAAGCAGTTAGATCTCTAAAACGAAACTATTGTAGTAATAATCAATGTTATAAATCAACTAATTATTGTATTTTGTTTTTACCTGCTTTTAATAAAAGTTGTCTTAAATATTATTTTTGGAGAGTTTCTTATCGTGTATTTTTAGAAGCTTCTTATGATAGAATGTAAAATATAAGGGAGTATGGCTGAGTGGTTTAAGCACAAAACTGTTAATTTTGGTAACGTGGGTTCAATTCCTACTGCTCCCGCTAATATTAAACTTAATAACAAATAATTTGTTACAAATTTATTAACTTTTTGTGTTAAAACAAGGAAGATTAAGCCAAGTTGGACTAATGGCAGCACTCTTGAAAAGTGTAGGTCGCTTAAAACGGCGTGGGGGTTCGAGTCCCTCATCTTCCGCAGTTAAGCTTAAATTATATGCAAAGACCTATTGTATTAAAATATTGGAGAATAATTAGATATAAAACTTTAATTATTCAATGTGTACCTGAAGGAAAACCTGAGAAAAGATTTTGTTATGAATCTTCTGTTGGAAAGCCATGTACTTTTACAGGAAAGGCTTGTAGTGATTTTAAATGTATAAATAGAGCAGATGGTCTTCGAGTTAGGTATATTAAAGTAGATTATAGAGTTTATGTCAATAGAATATAGAGTTTCTCAAATTATAAAAATTCCAAATAATAGTTATCCATTATTTCAAACTGTTTTAGGTGAGAAAAACAATAGCTCGTGTTCTGTAAGTTTTATTAAAAATAAAGGTTGTTTACTTCACACATATAATAGACGTCTTTGCCATAAGTTTTTATGTAGTCCTAAAGAACGAAAAGATGGTATTAGAGTACGTTATATTAGACTAGATTATCGAATTTATTTATTTAAATAAGCACTCTTGATGTAACTGGTAACATGACAGTCTCCAAAACTGTTCTTTGGGGTTCGAATCCTTAAGAGTGTGCTTATATAATTAGGGCTGTTAGTATAGTGGCTATTACATCTGGTTTGCAACCAGAAAACAGGGTTTCGATTACCCTACGGTCCACAATCTTCTGTAGATTAGGATTCTATACAGAAAGAGTACTGTAATCTGTTAAGAGCTTATAAATCAGACGTTAAAGAAAAAAGTTTTCGGGGCTGAAGAGCCCTGCTATGAATCTAATCCTAGTAGAAATACTAGGATTTTTGGAACTGCGGTGTGCTAGGTGCGCTCGCTGGACTGAAAATCCAGAGGTAAATGTTCGACTCATTTCAGTTCCGCACTATCGTCTTCCTTATTAAGTTTGGTAACACGTGCACTGCCTGTAAATCTTAATAATAGATATGCTTAGTACTTATTTTTATTAGTGGATGTATTAGCTCAGTGGTAGAGCTCTGGCAGGAAGTGCCAGAAGTCATAGGTTCGAATCCTATATGCATCCCTTAAATTGAAAATTATGATTATACCTTCAAATTTTTTAGTTAAAACTATTACATTATATAGTGAGGGAGATGTATCTACTCCACATGTAGTAATAAACTATCTTACAAGAAGCCTATTTTTTATTCTTTTAAAATTTTCTCCAAATAAGAAATTAATGAAAGTTAAAGAAATAAAAGATAGAATTTTTATTAAAAATCTTGATCATAAGATGACTATGGGTCTTATGGAAGCAAAAAGGATTGTAGACGAATTAACTATACAATATGATATGAATAATATCTATAGAATACGATTGGTAGAATAGCCAAGTTGATAAGGCAGTGGTCTGCAACACCACGATCGCAGGTTTGAGTCCTGCTTCTACCTCTAGGCGGGATAGACTGGAGATGGTTCCCAGCTCGGTCTCATAAGCCGATCTACGTGAGTTCGAATCTCACTCCCGCTAGAGTATAAAGATAGTATACCTCCACGTGGTTATACTTGGGTAACGCTAAATTACTATCATGATTTGTATATACTGTATAACAAACAAAATAAATAATAAGCAGTATGTAGGTAAAACTACTAATGGAATTTGGAGGAGATGAAAAGAACATATATCTGACTCTAAAAGAAAAAGAAAAGAAAATCGTCCACTATATAAAGCTTTTCTTAAATATGGAATTTCTAATTTTAAAATTGAAATTTTAGAAGAGTGCTCATTTGAGATTCTTTCAAAAAGAGAAGTGTATTGAATTAATAGACTTCAAACTTATAAATATGGATATAATGCTACTAAAGGTGGAGATGGTTCTCAACTGTATGATTACTATAAAATTATATCCCTTTATAAGGAATTGAAATATATCTCTAAAGTTGCAGAAAAGGTACAATGTTCAATAGATACTGTTAGAAAATGTTTAAAACTTTATAATATTCCAAAGTATCGGCATATATCAGAAAATGTAAATCCTCCAAAAAGAATTCAACAATATTCTTTAAATGGAGATTTATTATCTGAATTTGATTCTGTACAAAAAGCTGCAGAATGGTTATATGTTAATAAAAAAGTTAAAACTTTAGTTTCAGGAGTTAGAGGACATATATCTGATGCTGCTAGAGGTAAAATAAAATCTGCATATAAATATATATGAAAATACATATAAAGTTATGAGAAATATATTTAACGTACTTATATGGAATTTTAATACACAAACAATAGAAGAATATAATGTTATTCCATATTTTGTAAGAGAATGGAAAGAAGAAAAAGATAAATCTAAATTTAAGTCTTTTGATGATATTAAAGAATTTGTTAGAAGTAAATCTTCATATCAATTCTGGTCTCGATGTGAATATGAAATGATTGTTAAAGGATGGCCTGTAACTAAAAGAGAAATTAAATTAGATGTACATGAACAAATCATGATGAATCTTGATTTAGTTACACAAGTTTTTATAAATACTATTGGATGGAAAGTAAAGTAAAGGATATTTTGTTACTTTTAGAACAAAATGGATGATCTGATCTTATCGATAGTCGATGGGAACAACAGGTTAGAGAGGAAATATTAACAGCTTATCCTGATATTGATATAGATACTTTAGATAAGGTATTAGAAATTGTATTAATTTAATTAGGATTACAAGTGAAAATAATTGTAAGTCCAGTTGACTATAATCACGATGAAACTGCAATTATATTTTACTGTAGAGCAAAAGATCGTGAGGATTATATGCGAGTATATGGTATTTTTGATACAGAACAATTTGAAATTATTGAATCAAAAATTACTGATATAACTATTTTTAGAAAAATGGTTGAAAAACTTAACGATTTTGGATTTGAAAATGAAAAATATAAAGAAAATAATCCTAATTTTGATATTAACATTGTTAAGCTCATGTGCAACAACAAAGTTTAACTTAATGATTGGTCCTACAGGTGAAGAACAGAAAACGTATATAGAAAACGTAAAACAGTATAAATAATGATAATTATTATTTTCATTTTATTTTATTTGCTTCCTATATTTTTAATTCATATCATTGGATTATATTTTTGGAAAAAGCGCACTGATTGTGGAAAAACAATAGGAGATATGTATGAATATTATGATGCAGCTGATGGAAATCCTTTAGTAATTTTTACTTGGGTTCCTCTCGCTAATATTTTTATATTATTAGCAGGGTTTATTATATTTTTTATAAACTTAATGAGCAATATAAAAATTCGATAGTATGTATACTTTTTTTGTTATTATTTTATGTTATATTATTCCTGTATTTATTAACGCTTTTCTCTTTATTTTTGCTTATAAAGTAAGTCATAAAGAAAGAATTACTATTGGAAAAATATTTGAATATTGGAACGATAAGTTTAGGGATAGTGATGGTGGTAGTAGTCTTTGTTTATCCCTTTTTACTCCTGGAATAAATATACTATTTATATTCTATACTTTTTTCTTATCGTTGTACAATATATTTAAAAATATAGAAGTCTAATGTTCACTTTTATTACAGGTCTAATTGCAGTTTTAGTATGTGGAGCTCTTATAGGATATGAACGGCAATTTAAATCTAAAATAATTGGAATTAGAACCTGTATATTAATTATGTTAGGTTCTTTTGTTTTTACATATATTTCAATTAAAATAGGTGGAGATCCGTCTAGAGTTGCTGCACAAATCGCTTCTGGCGTTGGTTTTATTGGTGCAGGTATAATATTTAAGAATGGAATTGATGATATTCGTCATCTAACTACAGCTGTATTAGTTTGGGTATTAGCAGCTTTAGGTAGTTTAATTTCTCTTGGATATTTATTTGAGTCATTGATGATAACTGGAATAATCTATATAATCCTTAAAATAAAAATACTAAAATGAACAAAATTGAAAAGCTGTACAGGTCTATGTATGAAAATGAATTACGTAAACTAAGAAAATGTGCAGAATCTGTTCAAAAACTTTCTCAATATGTTGCATTTAAAGCATGGAGTGAGGAAGTAATGGCTTACTTGTTCTTTAAAATAGATCGTTTAGATTATATTTGGGAATGGGAATATAAGGATAAAATTGCAACGTTTATTCAGGATTGTCAAGAAATTGCTTTGCGAAAAGTAAAACTTAGTTCTAAATGACAGAAGAAAGAAAACTTTGGTTATCAATATGTAATAATGATTTAAAGAAATTAGAAGCTTGTGCTGAATCTATTCAAACTGAAACTCAAAGAAGTGTGTTTTTGAATTGGAGCGAAAAGGTAAAGTGGAATATTATCTTTAAATTAGATAAAGCTACTCGTTGGGGGCATAGTCCTCATAGAAGAGAAATTTCTTATATTATTTCTGTATATCAACAAAGAGTTAGAGAAATGATGCTAGAATAAATATTAATGGTTTGTGGGTATAGCACAACGGTTAGTGCGTCAGTCCTCCAAACTGAGGATGTCGGTTCGATTCCGATTACCCACTCTAATAAATTTTAAAAACATGAAATCCTTATCTAAAATTTTTAATGCAATATATTTGTATATAAGATTCCCATTCTTATATCCAAGAAATAGATTTTCAGATGAACATACAGTTTATATAAGATGGATGTCTAATTTAGTATACAAATACTATAGTAAGTCTTATTATGATATCAGTTTAGCTTATAAGTTTTATAAAGATCCTCAAGAATGTACTACTATTACAAAGCAAGTAATCTTCAAGGATAAATACAATTTTAAAGCAAGGCTTATACGTAATAATACTATTTTAAGATTTTATAGTGATATATTGAAAGAACCTTATGATTTTAATATACAAAAGTATGTGGGTGATAATTTTAAGATTTCAGGAATTACTGTAAGTAAATTAACCTTCAATAATATACCTGTTTTATATTATCATATACATAAAAAGGAAGTTACTAATACTAATTATGGATTTAGTTATAAGAAGTTAGAATTTGTAGCTGATACCAAAAGTGTCAAGATCTATACTATTCTAAACTATATTTACGAAAATATAATTCCTAAAATCTGTTTTATTCCAACTTATACAGAACTTAATAGTATGCCAATTGGTTGGAGAAAAGCATTTGGCATTCAAATGTGTAAAGAAATAAAACAAGCTCTTAAAAAGCATAATTATTTATATAATTATAGAATTATGCAAATTAAAGAGAAGTACGGTTCTCTTCGTTGGTATGATGCAGGAGCTCCAGAAGAAATACAGACTATAATTAATAAGTATGAAGATATTTCTTATCATACATGTATAAGTTGTGGAAAACCTGCTAAATATTTAAGTACAGGGTGGATATGTCCTTATTGTGAAAAATGTGCTCCAAGGGGCAGTAAGTTAATGAAATAATGACTTTTAAAGAATTTTGTAAAGAACTATTAGAGGAGTATGGATATATAATATTTCAATATGATAGTGTTATTTCTTTTACTCAAACTTTTCCTGATACAACTTGCGGATTAGGTGGGATAGGAGGACAGGCATTTACTGATGCTCAAATATTTATATTTGTTAATCAAAGTGATAGAAATGCTATTGTAATTGGTCCTGCATGGAGTTATTATATAGAAGGTATTACTGAAAAATTTTCAGTAGACTGTTGTAACCATTATATAGCTGGAGTTAATAATATTGCAAGAATTAAAAGATATGGTGACATTAAAGAAATTAAAAGAGCTTAAGCAAATTAAGCGAGATAATAAGGTAATTTATAATTTGTTAAATACTATCATTGGAGAGTGTGAACAAATTAGTAAAGATCCTTCTTGTAGTCAAGTTATGGATGTTATACAGAAAATGTATAAAGATAATAAACAGACTATTAGTGAATGTTCGGTGGATAGAGTTGATCAACTTAATACTCTAAATGAAGAAAATGCTTTTCTTGAAAGCTATCTACCTCAACCTCTTACAAAGGAAGAATTAACTGCTCTTATTGGTTCGCAATTAACTGCAGGTAATAATATGTCAAAAATTATGAAATATCTTTCAGAAGAATATAAAGGAAGATATGATGGTAAAGTTGCAGTAGAAATTATTAAATCCTTACAATAATGTTAATTATATTTATTATAATATTTGTACTTCTATATGAACTAATAACAGTTATGTATTATGAAAGTCTTAAGATAAGACTTGTAAAAGTAGCAGCTTTTATAGATCATCTTAATACTTTTGGTTCTACAGAAGATAAACAAATTTTCTATAAGTTTTTTAAAGAAGTTAATACAGAATCTATCAGATGTAATGCTAAACTTGATATAACTGTAGAAAATGCAAGTAAACCTGAACTTTGGTATAAGTATCCTTCAAATCCTAATACCTTTAAAGAGTGTTTCAAACTTTTTAATTTATGTTTTTATCGAAATGTACTTAAAGATCCTATTGATAAAATAATTAACTGGTTTAAGAAATAAAATATGAAATTTCTACTTTGTTTAATTTGTTTAATTACAGTTAGTTGTAATGCTGTAATTGATCCTAAATCAGAAACTATAAAATCTGAAGATGGATACTATATTGGTACTGCACATAAATTTAAGTTTGAAGGACATGATTATATTAGTTTTACTAAAGGTCATGGTGTAGCAGTTGTTCATAATCCTAAATGTTCTTGTAATCTAAATGAAGACTATTAAAACATATTGTTCAGAATGTGATAAAGAAACTGTTCATGTAATTTGGACAGAGGATGGATATGGAGCTTCTGGTGTAGCAAGAATTTTTTCTACCTTAATTTCTCTTGGAATGGCTAATTTAGCTTGCACTACATACAGTAAATGTATTAGTTGTGGAAAAACTAAACAGTTATAACTATGAAAACACTTCTTTGGGTAGATGATGCTCGTAATCCAATGGAAGATGATTGGTTAAATTTTAGTCCAATTGGCCGAAATTGTCTTGTAATATGGGCACAATCTTATCAAGAAGCAATACAATTTCTTGAAAAAGACTGGCCTGATGCAATTTGTCTTGATCACGATTTAGGTGAAGAAAAAAGTGGTTACGATATAGCTAAATATATTGTAAATCGTTGTATCGATGAAGGAAAGGAACTTCCATTATTTGCAAGTCAATCTGCAAATCCTGTAGGTAGAGAAAATATTCTTTCTTTATTTAAAAATTATGAAAAATTTCATTCAACACGTTGTCTATAGTCATAGGAAGGGATTACGTTGGTATTTTAAATCAACAGAGCGTAAAGGTACATTTGTAATTTCTTTATATCCTTGGGATATTGGACTTTTAAAATATGGACTTTATTTACTAATTCCGCCTCTTAAAGAGACTCATATTAGAGGCAACTGGAATTAAAAAAGGTATGCCCACGCAGCAGAGTTGGAGATCTGCACGAAACTGTAAATTTCGCGTCTCAGACTAATGAGGTTCGAATCCTCACGGGGGCACAAAATAATAAAAATTGCAAATAATGAAAAATTTTCAAGTAACTTCAAAAGAAGATAATCAAAAATACTGGATTTCGAGGTCTTGTGCAGTTGCTATGTTTCTATTTTCTAGAGATAAATTTGGAAACTTATGTGTTTTAGCAAATAAACGTGGTACTGGAACTCCTGATTTTCAAGGATATTGGAATTGTCCTTGTGGTTATATAGACTTTGATGAAACTGGAGAAGATGCCGTTTGCAGAGAAATTATGGAAGAAACAGGATATGTAATTACTCCTGAAGTTCCTAAATTTGTAGAAGTTGAAACAAGTCCAAAGGCCAATAAGCAAAACATTACTCTTATATATACGGCTTTAGTACCTTATAAATTACTTTCTCAAGTCCAACCTACTGGAGGTGAAGATAATGAAGTTGAAGAGATTAAATGGATTGATATAAGAAAATTAAACAACTATAAATGGGCATTTAATCACAACAAAATAATTGAAAGAATTATACTTTTAAAACAATATATACAAAATGACAGACATAAACACTTTAGCTAAAAGTGGTTGGTATGAAACTAATCACGATAAGTATAAGTATGTTTACTTAGAGCTTGATTATAGTAAAAAAATTAACAAGTTTGTATTTTCAGGCTGTTTAAGCCCTCAAGGGTTAGCTTATTTTCCACTTCCTAATCAAATTTACAGAGAGCCAGATAGTGGAAATATGTTTTGTGTCCCTTTTACATTATTTTCGCTTGTAAAATTTTGTGACGGGACTTTACTTCCACTAGTTTTAACTGAAGACTTAGTAAAAAGGTACGCAGATCCTGAAAATATTGTTCTAACTTCTTTATGTATTAATATCTCTCGTTATGCAAGTAGTTTAGACTTTAGTACTATTCATCTTACTCGAGATACTCCTTTAAGAAATCTCTTGAGTGAAGAGGCATTAAGAGTTGTTACTGGTAGTATGTTTGACTATTTTATGATAGGTGTATTAGAACATAAGAAAGAGTTTGATGAGCTTAATACTTCTCATTCAAATATAGAGTCTTTCATTAAGGTAATCTTAAAAATAATGGATTTGTAATAAGTTCTATATTAGAACTTATTTTGGAGAGTTGGGGGAGTTGGCTTAACCCATCGTCCTGCTAAGACGACGTACCTCAAAAAGGTGCCACTAGTTCGAATCTAGTACTCTCCGCAAATTTAAAATAACATGAGTAAACTAATAATTAATAAACATCAAATTCGTTATATACCAGAATACAATTTATATTTACAGAGAGTAGGAGTAGATAATGCAAGTGTTCGTTGTACTTGTAAACGTATATGTTCGATTTATCAAATCTGTAGGGATGGTTATTGTCGTAATAAAACTAGAGACCCACATTACGGTAATCATGGTTGTGCAGATAACGGAGAGCAAGACGCTTATAAAATTATTTGTTATAGAATATACTTAGAACCTATAGAATGGAAATAGCAAATTTAAAGGTATATAATGATAATATGCGAAAATCACTTTTAGATAAAGCATATTTTCTATCTTTTGTAGATTCGGATACGTTCATTGATTTTGGATGTGCTGATGGATCTTTATTAAAACATATTCATGAGATGTTTCCTGATAAGAAACTAATTGGATATGATATATCTCCTGAAATGCTTCAAGTTGCAGAAAAGAATCTTGAAGGATGTAATGTTTCTTTATATAATAATTTTGAAAACGTTATATCCTTAAAGTTAGATAATGCTACTTTAATACTTTCTTCTGTTATTCATGAAGTTTATAGTTACGGTGATAATCAAAGTGTAAATGAATTTTGGAGACAAGTTTTTAATGAAAACTTTAGATATATTGCTATTCGAGATTTAACTCCTCGAAAATCAATTGATAGAATGTCTGATATTAATGATGTTTCTAGAGTTTTACATAATGCTAATCCCACACATTTAGCTGAGTTTCAATCTATTTGGGGGAATATTAGTAACAATAAAAATCTAGTTCATTTTCTTATGAAATATAAATGGGTTGAAAATTGGGCTAGAGAAGTTAGAGAAAATTATTTTCCAATAACTATCGAAGAGTTTTTATCAAAAGTTCCTAATAACTATGTTATTGATTATTTTTATGAATTCATTATGCCTCGAACTCAGCAAGGGATTCTTAAAGATTTTAATATCTTATTAAAGGATACAACACACTTCAAATGCATTTTAAGAAAAATATAATATGAAAGTAGTACAAGTAAATGTAGATTACACGGAAGAAGTTAATTCTTCAAATAAGAATTGGTTAAATTCTGATTCTAGACATTGTGATATCTTAGTTAGAAGTGATGATGCAGAAACTATTAAATATAGTGGAACTTTGTCTCAATCACAAGTAGAACATATCGTATTTCTAATTCAGGATAATTATTCTGCAAAGGATATTAAAGATCAAATTATCGAATACGAAGTTCAAAATCTATCTCCTACAGTAACTCCTCGGATTGGAGATCCTGAATTTTTGGAAGAATAATAGAGAGATTTACTCTCTATTTGCCCTCGTGATGGAACTGGCAGACATGCCGCTCTTAGAAAGCGGTCTGAAGTAATAGTAAGGTGCAGGTTCAAATCCTGTCGAGGGCACTCTAATAGCCTCCTATCTTGGAGGCATTTTCTATTTTATAGATATGTTTAAGTTTATTAAAAAGATGTTTAACAATAGAAATATTCTAACTAAAAACTTATATAAAGTAAAGTTAGATAAATATGATGAAGCTCTAATTATTATTTGTAAAGCTTTAGGAGTAAACTTACTAAAGGCAAATTTCTTCCATATAGATTCTTATACAAGAGTAATAAAATCATATGGATCTTTGATAACTATTATTGATTTTGATAATGCTATTGATTTAATTTTTGGTAATTTAAGTCCGAAAAGAAATCATGATGAAATTGTTCTACAATACATGATTAAGGTTATGCAACTTCCTTCTAGTGTTATTGATAATGATAGATTTTATCGTAGTATTCGTAGGACCTTTAATAAGATTTCTGTATATTATTCTAAAGAAGATAAATTTACATGGTTTCAAGAATATTGTCGAAAATTTATAAAACCTGAATGGTCTAATTCTTTTTGCTTTTACTATAAATCTGCAGAATTTTATGTAACTTTTTATCAAGGATATTTTAAATATAAATATAGACAAGAAAGATACCAAAGAAGGAATTATAATAACCAACAATTTCAAAATCAAACTAGTATAGATAGATATTATAAAATTCTTGGAATTAGTATTACTAAAGATAAAAGTATCATTAAAACTGCTTATCGTAAGTTGTGTTTTCAATATCATCCTGATAAAGGAGGTTCTAAGGAAAAATTTATTGAAATTAATCAAGCATATGAATATTTAATTACACATGTCTAGTATATATGAATTAATGAAACTTAAAGGTTATAATGGACCTGACGATATAATAAAACTTCAAGAATGGTTAGCTATAGAAAAACAAATATTTATTGAAACAAGAGTGTGTTGGAATAAAGAAGAAACTTTTCCTATTGGATATAGTGCAAAAATTTGGCTTCCTCCATACACAAGTTGTAGAATAGCTCCTACAGCTTTAACTATTGAAGAAGCTATTGAACTTATTTTGATAAAAATTTTTGACTATATTTAAATACGTAAGTCCCTGTAGCTCAGCTGCATAGAGCAAGATCCTTCTAAGATCTGGGTCGCAGGTTGGAGTCCTGCCAGGGATACTAAATAAATATAACTATGATATTATATAAAGTTCAAAAATATTTTCCTACCGACGATATGAATAAATTTATAGAATGTGATATTTATTCTGTAGATGATTTTGAAAGAGAAAGTATAAAACAGGCTATTCGTGATGGTCTTAAACCACATATTTGTTCAGGTATATGTAGAGAATGTAATAATTTTATAGGTTTAGTTGGAGTAGATCTTGAAAAACAAACAGGAACTGTAATATGTTCTCATAAAAATTATTACAGACTTGAATTTGATGAAAATGAAGTTTAGTAAATTATTATATATGAAATTATACGATTCAACTGAAAATGCATTTCATTGGGAAAAATTAGATTTAATCCCTGAAATAGAAAAACTAAAACAAACACCTCAAAATGAAATATGGCACAAAGAGGGTAATGCTTTTGTACATACTTGTATGGTTGTACAAAGTGCGTTAGATCATATTTCAAATGAAACTATTGATTATTTAGCATCACCTGAAATTAGAGAAATTTTAGTATATGCTGCTTTATTGCATGATGTTGGCAAAGCTTTTACAACAAAGAAAGGAGAAGATGGCCTATATCATGCAAGTAACCATGCAATTAAAAGTGCAGAAATTGCAAAAGATTTATTAGTTAAGTTAGAAGTAGATGAACATTTACATACCGCGATTATCTCATTAGTTCGTTGGCATATGCAGCCTATGTACATTCTTGAACAGACAAATCCTGAAAAAGCTATACTAAAACTAGCTAATAATCTTAATGAAGTAAATGTAGAACTTTTAATTCTACTAAAGCAATGTGATTGTGAAGGTTCAATCTACGATAAGGATGATCATCGAGACGAAATACTCCAAAAGGTAAGAGAGATTTATTATGATAAAATTACTTACAAACGTGGAGAAACAGTTAAGATTACTAAGTTATCAGACAATGATACTTGTAGTTATGTTCCAGGACATCATCCTAATGGAATTAATACTGGATATGAAAAAATAGGTAGGCTAATTGAACCTATTACAAAAGGACATAGAGTATATATAGGACTTGGATTCTCTACATCTCCTGTTGTAGAAATTGTTAGCAAAAATTGTTTTAAAACAAGAAATTCTGTATATGAAATTACAGAAGTTTGTAAAACTACAGAAAAATAAAATTTAATATAATGCGTTATTTATTAGTAAAAACCGAAAACATGCCTATTTTGGCTCTAGCTCTTGGAAGTCTAGATTACAAAGCTGGAAACTCACCTATTTTTCCTATTGCATTTGGAGAATTCTCAATTTTAATTGATAAGGAGGATAAAACATTCTTCTATGTTAAAGGTCGAAAAGAAATTGATAAATTTGTTGAAGATCATGCTAAAATCTATACAACTAATGATTTATCACATGCTCTTGAATTTCTTAAGGAAGACGAAGATGAGGAAACTGATAAGTCTGAAGAAGATAAAGAGGAGATCGATCTTAAAACTATTTTTGAACATCCTTTAATGCAGGTTTTTAGTCGGCATATTCCTAAAGAGATTTTGGCTAAGTGTATTATGGAAGCTAAAGAAGAACGAGAACAGGAAGAAGAAAACGCTGCAGAGGAAAAATCTGAAGATAAAGAGTCTAACTTCCATAAAGAGTTGGTACCTGGACGAATCGTTCAGTTTGAAAATGCAGGTATGATTCGGTATGGAATTGTACTTAGTAATGGTACAGTGATGCACTTCTCAGGAAGTAATTTAGCTGCTTCAGGATATATTAATAATATTACTGAAGATCGTCCTTATAGAGTTGTACGTATTCTTAAGCCTACAAGCCAGTATTACAATCTAAAGGATGTAAACAATATGGAAGTGGCTTGGGAACGTAAAGTTCGTAAACCTAAAGTTACTAAAACAATAACTGAGATTGAAAAAGAATTAGGACTTGCTCCTGGTTCGTTAGTCATTGAATAAGAGGGAATTAATTCCCTCTTTTTGTTTTTATAAGTATGGGTAAGTTTATTCGGGATTATCAAGTTGATAAGACATTTAGTAAAGAAGAGGAAACTTTTAAGCCTAATCGTAAAAAGGTAAAAAAGTTTAAAGACCCTGAAAAACGTGAAAAGAAACAATCTAAAAAAGATTAAAAGATGACATATGGATTGAACGATATTTGTTTAGTACCTGCTAGGATTAGTGATATTGAACATCGTGAACAATGTAATCCATATAATGCTGATAATATGCTCCCGTTGTTTACTGCTCCTATGAGTTCAGTAATTAACGAGAGCAATTATCAGGTATTTATGGATAATAAAATAAATACTATAATTCCTCGTTCAGTAGATTTATCTACTAGATATGAGTTAATGTCAAAAACTTTTGTGGCCTTAAGTTTATCTGAATTTGAAACATTTGCAGGTCTAGAATTAGGTGAAATTAAGGAGGAAGAAATATTTTATATATGCGTAGATATTGCTAATGGTCATATGCGTAAGCTTATTGATCTTTGTAAATCTGTAAAACAGAAATATGGAGGTCATGTTATACTAATGGCAGGCAATATTGCAAATCCTGATACTTATATAGATTATGCCTTAGCTGGTATTGATTTTGTACGTGTTGGAATTGGTGGTGGATCAGTATGTACTACTTCTGCAAATGGAGGAGTTCATTATGCTATGGCTTCTTTAATTAAAGAGGTTGTAGATCGTAAGTGGGAGATAGAAAAAGCAATTAAAGATGCAGAAGCTATGCATATTTCTCATAAATATGAATCTTTGCCATTTATTGTAGCTGATGGTGGGTTTGATAATTATGATAAGATTATTAAAGCATTAGCATTAGGTGCAGATTATGTAATGGTAGGCAAAATCTTTGCTCAAGCAGAAGAAGCTTGTGGTAAAGTAATTGAACATTGGGTACGAGGAGAATATATTGCTCGAGACCGAGTTTATTACGGAATGTCTACTAAAAAAGCTCAAGTAGAAACTGGAAGTCAAAAATTAAAAACAGCAGAAGGAATAGAAGTTACAGTACCTATTTTGTATTCTTTAAGTGGATGGTGTGAGAATTTTGTTCATTATCTTCGATCAATGATGAGTTATACAAACTCTTTTACACTTAGTGATTTTAAAAATACAGAATATCGTATTGTTAGTCCTTCTGAATATTTATCATATTATAAGTAATGGCAGAGATAATTTATTGTAAATTAACTGAAACTAGATCTCGAAGAACTTGGCAAATATTGCCTAAGCAGTATTTTCCTAACAAAACTCCTGTTTATGAATTAGCTGTATCTATTTCTCAGTATACAATTGATAGGGTACAACATCCTTTTGGTTGTATAGTTGGATTATATGCTAAACAGTTAAATTTTGCATCAACTCAAAAGTATTATTCCTATTCTGGAGACTTGTATTCAATAGCAGATGATCCTAAAGCAGATTCTGGATATCAAAAATACCTCAAAAATAGAGATAAGACTCCTGAAGAAATAGAAGAGGAAGAAGCTAAATTAAAGTCAAAAGTTTTATATCAAATTAAAAATAATCCTGATATAGTTCCTATGTCTATTGATAAAGATGGTTTCTATATTAAGGATGAAACTTTTTATCTACTTACTCGAAATATTTATAAACGTGTAAATACAATGCTAACTGGTCCTACTGGATCTGGTAAAACACAAGTAGTAGAATTAATTTGTAAGCAATTAGGACTTCCTTGTACTATTTATGATATGGGTGCCATGCATGATCCTATATCAGACTTACTTGGTGTTCATCGTCTCGAAGAGGGGAAGTCTATCTTCGACTATGCTAAATTTACTCAAGATGTTCAAAAACCTGGAGTTATTGTTTTAGATGAGCTGTCGCGTGCGCCTGCTACCTGCCTCAATATACTTTTTCCTGCTCTTGACCATCGTAGAACTTTGCCTGTAGAAATTGCAGGTTCTAAGGATATTCGTGAAATTCCTATTCATCCTGAAGTATGCTTTATATCAACTTGTAATATTGGTATTGAATATACTGGTACCTCAACTCTTGATAAAGCATTAAAGAATCGTTTCTTCCCAATTGAATTTACATATCTTCCTGCAGACATTGAAGCTCGAGTTCTCATGAAGAGATGTGATATTGAGAAACAGGATGCTGATATGATTACTTCTATTGCTGCTAAACTTCGTAGGATGGCAGAAAATGCAGAGGCTGCAACTACAGTATCAACTCGAGAAACTTTAATGATTGCAGAATTAATTCATGATGGATGGTCAACATTAGATGCATTAAATTATGTATTAATTCCACTATGTGATAGTAAAGAGTCTCGAGAATTAGTACGAAAATTGTTAATGAGTAAATAATATGTCATTTACTGACTGGTTTGGGCGTAAAGGTAAGAATTATACATCTACTTATAAAGGATCTACTCGTTTAGGGTGGGATACTAAAGTAAGTGGATCGTATTCTTCTTTCTTTGCACCTGATTTAAACAAAAGAAAACTTTTAAGAGATTCCTATCGTCACGCATGTGATATTAGGGATATTATGGATATCCCAAGAAATATTCGAATACAGTTAAATGTAGACGCGGAAACTTCATGTACAGATGGAAGTACAGTTATTGTTTCCACTAAAGTATATGATGATGATAAAATCGATAATAATGTTAAATTAGATGTATTCTTAGGTACAACTATTCATGAATTTTCTCACATATTATATACAGATATGGCAGAAATTCGTAAAAATAGACCTAATAAGTTCCTTTTTAATTTGTTTAATACTATTGAAGATGAACGAATTGAATACAATACTACACAAAATTACCCTGGGTATGCTAATTTTATTGGACAAGCAAAATATTATTATTTTGATTTGTTATACAAGAAAGCTGAAAAACAGGATGATTTAATGGATGTATTACAAAATATCTTATATATTGTAAGATATCCTGCAAGAGTAGATACTAAGGTTATTTATCGACATCAGGTTTTGTTTAATGAAATTAAGAAAGTTCTTTGTGATTTTGGAAATAATTCCAAAGAAGCTTATGATAAAGCAGAAAAAATTTATAAGCTATTACTAGATTACTTTAAGTTCCCACCTCCGCCGCCTGAAGAACAACAAGAAGGAGATGAAGAACAAGAGCAATCTGATTCTGGTGAAGGACAGTCTGGTTCAGGTGAAGGCCAAGAAGAATCAGATAGAAGTTCTGATCCTCAAAATTCTAAACAGTCTTCTCAAAAACAAGATTCTAAAGATAATAAAGGATCAGATAAGAATAGTAAAACACAAAGTTCTCCCAAAAGTGGTTCTGATGAGGGATCTGCGGGCAAAAAGAAACAAGAACCTATTAAAGCATATACTCAAGAAGAAATAAAACAAGCAGCTGAAAAATTAGCTGAACAAATGCGACGTTTAACTACTTCTAATACTTCTTTAAATAGTAAGGAAATTAAAAGTGAATGGGATTCTAAAGAAATTGCTGATGAGTGTAAACAAATAAAAGATGATGTTTTTATTGTAAAACAAGAAGATAGTGAAAGACGTTATAAAGCGGATTTTGATACAGTAAAACAACACATTAATGGTTTAGTTAATACTTTTAGCAAATTCTTTGTTGAACAAGAATATCGTTTAACAGGAATGCGAAGAGGTGTGCTAGATACTAATAAATTAGCTGAAGCTTATCAAGCAGTAGAAACTGTCTATTCAAATAAGTTTAAACGTACTACTCCTGGTTTAGATGTTTGTGTATTAATTGATGAGAGTGGTTCTATGAGTGGAACTAATATCTCATCTGCAAGAAAATGTGCAATATTACTTAATGAGGTATTTTTACGTTTAAAGCAATGTGACTTTTATGTTTATGGTCATACTGCAGATAATCGACAGACAGGAGAAGTTACTATTAATGTATATCGTGATCACTGGAATAGAAATCGTTATGCTTTAGGTAAAGTTGAAAGTTATTCTAATAACAAAGACTCTGTTGCTATTGAGGAGACATACAAAATGGTTAGAAAGCAAACTGCTAAACCACTTTTAATGTTTGTAATTTCTGATGGAGCTCCTAATGCATGGGGATTAAGAGGACAACCTGCTGTAGAAGAAGTTAAAAAGGTAGTAAATAGAATTGAATCAAACGGAGATACTCTAGTTTGTCAAATTGCTATTGAAAGCCACTTCCGACCTCAGGATATGTTTAATCATTATGTTGTCATGACAGATATGAATACGTTTCCTCGAGATTTATCTAATTATATTATGAATACATTAATATCTAAACTTAAACGAGTAGATGTCTAAAATTAAGATTATAGATATACTTGGAGATGAAATTACATATTCTTATACAGAATATGTAAAAAAGTTTCCAGAACCTACTGCTGAATATGGGCATAGAGATTATTACGAAATTTTCGATGCCAAATATTCTAAAAATCCTGAAGTTTATAATCCTACTGTTCAAGAGCTTATTGAAGCTTCAGTACTTGATCTTTTTAATTTTGAAGAAGATGCAGAAGGTGTATTTTCCTTTGAATGGAATACAAACGCAGAGAGAGAAGAAATTTTTAATAAATTACAATCTCTTCTTTAGGATATTTTCAGATTTTTTACTACCTTTGCTGTATAACTAAAGGTAGTTTATTTTTGCGCCTGACTCAAAGTGAGGGGGAGGTCTTCAAAACCTCTATGCTGTTGGTCCATCTTCAGCCCAGTGGGGGCGGTACCTACCAGGCGTGCTAAAATAAAGAAAATATGTTAATTAATAAAATGCTTTTAGAACAAGGACTTATGATTGTTAGAAGTACTAACACTAAGTTTCTAAAATATTTAATGGATTTAGGTATCACTCCAATCGTTGTAGTAATGCCTTCTAATGGAAGTCCAAGAATTGTTAAATTAAAGTATGGTATTACTACAACACCTATTGCTTTTATTAGACCATTAACTGTCCCTGAAATAAAAAAGTTTCTTCATGATAGTAAACCATTATTAGTACATGAACTTTTTTCATTAATGTGTGCAGGAACGTATATTTTTAGTCTTTATGGATATACTAGCAATATATTTATTAATCGAAATGATTTATAATATGTTAGGCATCTAGAATAATTCTAGATGCCTTTATTTTTAAAATTTAAAGTTATGATTGGAATATTTATTATTACTGCACTGATTTGGTGTGATGCTAACTTTATTAGAAGATATTTTACAGGAGAACTTAAAGATTTTGATTAAGGTTAGTTATGAAATCAGTATTGATTAAAATTGGAATTTTAGTTGTTTTAGGACTAACTATATTCTTTATGGGACAGAGAATACATGATTTAAATGTTGCATTAGATAATTCTATTAATAATGAAAAGGCATATGCTGCAGAAAATTCTGGTTTAAAAGAAAGTAATCGAGTATTTAAGTTATCTATTGAACAATTAGATTATTATAACGATTCACTTATGTTAGCTATGAAAAAAATAGCTAACGATAATGGTATTAAAGATAAAAAAATTAAGTCTTTACAGTATCAATTAGAACATTATTCTAAGAGAGATACTTTAATTCTTAGAGATACCGTATTTAGAGATCCGAATTTTGTTCTTGATACGTGTATTGTTGATCATTGGAATAAAAGCTGTTTACATTTACAATATCCTGGTACAATTGCTTTAAGTAATGAATATGAAAATGAAAAGTTTATTACTTTAAGTTCTCATCGAGAGCCTATTAAACCTCGTAAGTGGTTTTTACCTAGATGGTTTACTAAGAAACAAACTATAGTAGAGGTTTTAGTAGTTGATGAAAATCCTTATGTTAAAACAAAACAACAAAGGTTTGTTGAAATTATAGATTAATATGAAAACTGCAGTTCCAAGAGATGTTTCTTTAAATATATTATTTGTAATAGATATTTGTAAATTAAATGCAGAAGAAAAATGTAAACTTCAAGAGGATTTATTTGGAGTAGGAGCTTGTTGGAATAATAGTCAGAGAGTTGTTATTGAAGAGGGTACTGATGATTCAGTTGGATATTATTTTATATATCCTAATCGAAGAATAACTTATTTACAAAAAGATCATAATGTTTTTGGTTATACGTTTGATCGTATTGTAGATAAAGATATCGCATTAAATCTTTTAAGATATAGAATTTTTCTAAAGTAATGAAAAAGAAAGCTATTACATTGATAGATTATATTGATGATGATGGAATGATTGCGTTTCAAGTTAATCAAAGAGTTAATATAATTGAATTTACAGAACATTGCTTAGTTAAAACTAAGTATGGCTATATAAAAATCTCTAAAGAATATTTAAAAATATTATAAAATGTCTGAAAAATCTCTTTCAATTAAAATTCGAAGAGCTAGAAAAGAGCTAAGAATAATGCAAAGTGATGCTACTATTATTTATTCTTATCTTGCTTCAATAAGGAATATTGATAGAAATAATCATATTCCTAAACAGTCTGATTATCGAGTTATATATGCAGGATTAATCGCTAATTATTTAGAGCAATATTCTGTTAAAAGTGTTGCTGAACTTGAAAAGCTTATTCGAAAACAGAAAAGTAAAATACGTAAATATGATCAAAGAATATGCAAATTACAGTCAACTCAAAATATGAAATAGGCCAGCAAGTATATCTTTGTAAGACAAAATTAAAATTTAAAGATGGAGATTTTGTAAACGCAAGTGTACCTAATTTGAATCCTTTTACTGTAACTTCTATTCGGATTCATCAACATCCTAATTCTCAGAGTATTTATTATCGCTTAGATGGCTTACAAAAATCTATTCGAGAAGATCAGGTTTTTGAATCTATTGAAGCAGCTAAAAAATTTTGTCATGAGCAATAGTTTTAATCATCAATCTTTTTTAAAAGCAGGGGCCGAAAAAGAACAAGAATTCGCTAATTTATTAGTTCTTAGGAATGGTGGGGTCATTTCACATTCTGATAGAAGTACAGATATTAAAGATCATATAGATCTTTTCTGAACTAAAGACAATAAAACATTTTCTTTTGATGTTAAGGGCTTAAAAAAGAGTAATCGATCAGATATTAATACCGATAGTAGTATTCATTGGATTGAAATTAGTAATGTAAGAGGAAATCCAGGCTGGTTATACGGAAAAGCAGATTATATTGCTTTTGAGACAGATAAAGAATGGCTTTTAGTAAAAAGACGTAAGTTAATTGATTTAATCAATTCGAAAGTAACAGATACTGCAGTTAAAAATACTAAAGAATTATATACTTACTATCAAAGATATGGTAAAAAAGATATAATTGTTAAGGTTTTAACTAAAGATTTAGCTGAAATAGCTTCAAAAACTATTAGTAAATGAGAAAATTAAATATAGCATTAGTTGCACACGATGCTAGAAAACAAGAATTAGTAGACTGGGTTAAGTTCAATAAACAAGTTTTATTTCCACATCATTTAATAGCTACTGGAACTACCGCAAAGTTACTAAGTGAGATTAATATTGATGAGATCAGTCCAGACTGGCCAGGTAAAGGAGATTATTATAATACTTATTTAGCTGTAACTCCTGTTCTTTCAGGACCACTTGGAGGAGATCAAATGATAGGAGCTATGATTGCTCAAGGACAAATTGATGTATTAATTTTCTTTTGTGATAATCTTATTACTCAAGGGCATCAAACTGATATATCTGCATTAACTCGTTTAGCATCATTATACAATATTGCTTTTGCAACAAATAGAACTACTGCGGACATGATTCTTACATCCTCATTATTTGGAAATGAAGATTATGTTCCTATTAAACAAGATTTTAGTTCTTATTTAAATAGAAAATTATAGATAATTTAAAAATAAGAAGATATGAGTAAAGTAGTTAAATTTTATTACACTAGACCTCTTTCCTTTCTTGAAGTAGCAATTGTGCCAATTCGAGAAACTGTAGCAGTACCTCAGCAAAAAACTCGTATGAGTGAGCGATATACGATTGCTGCAGTATATGATGAGGAAGCTAAAACTATTAAGTTTGGTCTTGCAACATGTGTTCCTGCTGATCCTTTTGTTAAAAAGATTGGTCGAGAAATTGCTGAAAAGAGAGCAGAAACTGAACCTTTCTTTGAGGTAAAAGATTTTGATGGAACTTTCGCAGATTTTAGGCGCTTAGTTATAGAGGTTGGTACTAATAAAGAAGAGGAATTACTTTATCGGAAGTATAACCGTTATATGCAGGCTGCTGATGAAAATCCTAGATCTAGCATTTAAAGGAAAGGTAACTCTTCCTTTAGAAAAGGAACAAGACTTCTTAAAAGATTTCGAAGACTTATTAGCTAAACATGATGCCTATTTTGATGGCACAATTAGGTCTTATGAATTTGACGATTGTGAAATTATAGAAGAAATTGAAGAAGTGAGAAGTTAATATTCCAATTTTTGATAAAGACATTTTAGTTATTCAGGATGAAGATATAAGTAAGATAATATCTTATTTGGAAGATATGTATTCTGTACATCTTGAGTACCAGTCTAACTTAACAGATGGTATTACTTGTATACTACCTAATGGACTAATTGTTATTGGACTAACTAATAACGATCCATATATTGCTTTACACGAATGTACTCATGCTGTATTTGCTTTAAAAGAGATAATAGGATGATCAGATAATGATGAAGAAGTATTTTGTTATACTTTAGAATGAGTCTATAAGCATGTAACAAAGTATATAAATTCTCATGATTAGAGTATATACAGATGGTAGTTATAAACCAACATTAAATCAAGGTGGATATTCTTCAGTTATAACTGAAGATGGAAAAGTAATTAAAATTCTTTATCAAGGTTTTAAAAATACTACTAATAATAGACAGGAACTAAAAGGAGTTTTAGAAGCCTTAAAGTATTTTAAAACTCCTCAAGTTCTTGAAATTTATTCTGATTCAAGCTATGTAGTTAGTAGTATAAATAATGGTCATGTGGCTAGATGAATCGAAGAAAAAGACGATTCAAAGAAAAATATGGATTTATGAACTGAAATCTACAAGTTAATTCAGTTTCATAAAGTTACATTTGTCTGAGTAAAAGGACATAATAACAATGAATTTAATGAACTTGCAGATTTATATGCACAACATGCTGCAGAATGTTTAGAATTAACAGAAGATGAAAAGTTTTAAATTAAGAAAAATTGGAAATCATTGGTATCCTTGTATTGATCATGAACTTGGAGATCCTATTAATCTTACTGAGAAAGTTGATCGATATTTAAATATATTAGATCTCTCTAAATCAGGAGAAATTACAGTAGAACTAGAAGAATTAGGAATTTTATTTGGAGGTATAAATATTATCTATTTTAACGAAGAGGATATTGTTCGATACTTGACTACTGATGATAATTTTGATATTCGTTTTGTTGTAAACGAACATGAGTTTCTTATATCTTCTGATGTTTATTGGTTATTAGAAAATCAATTTAATTTTAATTTTCATAAGACTAGTTATAAAATTCATATTTATTAGAGATAGCAGAAATGCTTTGTATTTTTAACCATTATAATTATGGTAGTTAAAGAAACTGCAAAGGACCCTACTGGACCTAAAGATATTAGTAGGAGAGAATGTACATTAAGTAAGGAAATTCAGGAGTTATTACTTCGACAACTTAAACACGAATTACAAAATCATAATATATATATGAACTTTGCTAATTATTTTGGAGTTCGTGGATTTGTGGTTCTTGAAGAGTATTTTAAATTAAGAGCTGATGAAGAGTATTTGCATCATAGTTGGATTCGTAAATATCTAAATGAAAATGATGCAGAATATATTTATCCTACTATTGATCAATTTGATAAGAAGATAGTAGATATGGTTGATCCGTTCAAGATGACTGTTGATCTTGAAATTGAAACTACTCAAATGATCTATGAAATAGTTGATCAAGCTGCTGCTGAATGTGATTGGGCAACGTTTAACTGGCTTAATGGTCATGATCCTGTAACAGGTATGCTTGTAAATGAGCAAGTTGAGGAAGAATCTATTAGTCGTACAGCTTTAGATATTGCAGAATCAGAAGGTTCTTGGCTTCGGAAAGAGAAGTCTATTATGAACGCTTATAAAGGCGATACTGATTAATAGTTAAATCTATGTTAATTCAACTTCCAGATACAATTAAAGACTTATACTTTGTTGGCGATGTTCATGCTGGATGAAATATAGTTACTTATTATATTCGACAATACAAAATTAAGGACTCTGTTTTTATTTTTTGTGGAGATGTTGGTATTGGATTTGAAAGTCTAATGCATTATGCTAATTGTGTAGTTCCTCAACTTCATAAGACATTAAAGAAATTTAATGACATATTTATTTGGGTTAGAGGTAATCATGATGATCCATCCTATTTTGAACAAAGGCTAATTGATACTAAATACGTAAAATGTGTTTCAGATTATGATATTATTAATGTTTGTAATTTAAACGTTTTATGTATAGGTGGAGGTATTAGTATTGATAGACAGTTTCGTATGCAAAATGATAGTGTTAGTATAGTTAGATATATGAAATATCATAATTGTGACTATCAAACTGCAGAACTGAGTTGTCTTAAATCATATTGGCCTGATGAGCCAGTAATATATCGTCCAAAAGTAGAAGAACACATTGATATTATTTGTAGTCATTCCGCTCCTTCTTTTTGTTATCCAAATGATAAAGGAGGAATTGTAAAAGACTTTGCAGCATACGATTCTGAGTTATTAAATGATATTGACAATGAGCGAGCTGTATTAGATCGAGTATATGAGGATTATAAGAATGAAGTAACACATTGGTATTATGGTCATTTTCATAAAAACCAAATGCAGACTATTAATAATACAATGTTTAAACTTTTAAATATTGGCGAAATTGTTCGACACTACTCAGACAATAACAATACATTGTAAGATAGTTGCTATTGAAGATGGTCAGTATACAGCTATTGTAGTAGAAGATCTGAATCGAATAGAAACAGATGATCTTAAATATGTTACTGTTGTTAAATGTCCAAACTGAGATATTTCTACTTTTGAAATTGGAGATACAGGTTATCTTCAATTTCAATATGTAGAAGGAGGAAAGACACAATGATACAACAAAGATTCAAAAGATTTTGAAATTTATAAATATACAAATAATTATTTTATAAGTTTTATTAAAGAAAAAGATATATGTAATCAAAAAGAATTTAATTTTTAAATATGCGTAAAGAGACAGAATTTGGCGAGAAGTTACGTAGCGTGTTAGAATCAATTGATTCCTTAACATGGAGAGATAAAAGTGGGAATGATGTTAAACTTGTTGATGCATCTGTAGAGGACTTACGTAAATGATATAAGCACTGTTATGAGATGTTATATAACGTTAGTCCCTGGAATCCTGGTAAGTTTATAGTTCGAGAAAATATTCATCGAACTTGAGATTCATGTAATACGGAACTATTTGTTAGATACATTCTTCATGAATGCGAAACTGATATTAAGACTAAGAAAGATATCTTAGATTATATTAATAAACAAAGAGCAGCATCTGAAAGGGATATACTAAATGATTCAATAGCAAGTATATTTAATGGTGTTCCTCCTATTTTTGAAAAAGTAACAGTAAATCGTCTTATGGACGCTTGTTTTGATAAACTTGATGTTCTTAATAAGAAAATGATTACTGATAAATTTATTTTAGCACAAGGAATTTGGCTAACGGACGAGGAAAAAATTGAGCTAACTGAAGTTGGCAAAGACGGTAAGGCAAGAAATAGAATGGAAGTTATTAAGGAACGATTGTGTTTAAATCCTGATATCAAATTAAGAGTTAGTCCTACAGGATTATCTTTTACAGAATTTAGATCTTTAGTTCAACTTAGCTCTTTACCAAAAATTTCTTCTTTAACCACAATTGCACTGAAAACACTAAGAGATAAGATCTTATTACTTTTAGATAATGATCTCGATTATCATATAAATAAATGAAGTACATTAATGTCTAATATTCAACGAGTTGCTGATGCTCGAAACATTGAAATTAATCCTCCTGCAGGAAATTAATTAGTACTAAAAATTTTATTTTTTAAATAAAAATTTGTATCTTTGATGAACAGAACGGAACGTCAAAAGCTTGCTATTAGACGTTGATTAGATAGTAATGGGATAGGTACGATTGTTGCTGCAACTGGATTTGGTAAGACCTATATGACTTGTATGTTGATAAAGGCACTATATAATAAAAATCCTAAACTATCTGTATTAATTGGAGTTCCTACAGAGGTTCTAAAAGAACAATGACTTAGAGAGTTGGCTAAAAACCAGCTCTTTTCTGTCTGTAAGGTAGAGATATTTAATACTATTGTTAAAAATCAATATACAGTTGATTTATTTGTAATTGATGAAATTCATTGCGCATGTAGTGAAAATAACATCAATATGTTTAAAGCTGTAAAATATCGTTATTTTTTAGGATTAACTGCCACATTTGAAAGATTAGATGGAAAAGAAGATCGATTATCTGAGTTTACTTATGTTTGTGATCGTATAAATATAAAGGAAGCAGTTGATAATAATTGATTATCTGATTATAGAAATTATAAAGTTTTAATTGATGTAGACTTATCTCTATATCATGAATGAAATCAGAAATTTCAAAATCTATTTTCTATATTTAATTTTGAATTTAATACAGTAATGAATTGTATTAGTCGTCCTGGTTTTGCAAGTAAATATGCAAAGAAAACAGGATGAAGTGAATCTCAAGTTAAAGGATTTGCAGCAGCTTGAATAAGAATGTTAAGAAAACGTAAGTCTTTTGTAATGTCTCATCCTAAGAAATTTGAAATAGCAGATAAGATATTAGATGCAAGAAGTAATAAAAAAGCAATTACTTTTTCAGCTACTATTAAAGATGCAGAATATTTTAAGAAACGAGGATATGTTTTACATAGTAAACAGAAAAAGAAGGAAAATAATACTATTATAGAAAGTTTTAATCAACAAACTGTAGGTGTATTAAGTACTTCAAAATCTTGTGACGCAGGTGTAGATATAAAAGGTTTAAGTGTTGGAATTATATTAAGTGGAGATAGTTCAAAGACAAGGACCACACAACGTATAGGGCGTATTATTCGATTTGAAGAAGGAAAAGTCTCTGAGATGTTTACTTTAGTTATTAAGGGAACCATAGAAGAAACTTGATATAATAATTCTAATTCAAACCAACAGTATATAACTATTGATGAATCACAATTAGATATAGTGTTAAGTGGAAAGGAGATTTCTACTAGACCAAAAAAAGGCATAATAGATATAGAACATAGATTTTAATAAATAGATCTAACGTAGTACGTTTGTTTATTTTTTATCGTATTATATGGAGTTAGATACGATTCTTAATATTATGGCTAAATATAAACTAACAGCTGATGAGTTACTGTTAGTTTATTTAACGTTTATTGCTCAAACAGAAAATGGAGATCCTAAAATAAATAGGAACTATTTTCGAAGGTGATATGAAGGGGGCGGCAAAGAAAGATTACGAGAATTATTCAATTCACTAAAAGAGAAAGGAGTAATCAGGAAAAACTATAACCCAAGTACTTATGATCCTGATGAAATTGAATTTAATCAGAATTTTATAAAACAATATTTTAAACTTTCTGGAGAGCTTGGCATGGAATTAGAGGATGCTTATCCAACTAATTTATACTTTAATGGGAAAACAGTTAGTTTAAAAAATATTGCAAAGAAATTCTTAAATATGTCAGAATTCTACTTCTGATATTCCTCTACTATTGGACATAGTATTGAAAAGCATCGTGAAATATTAGAGATACTAGAATGAGCTAAATCTAAAGATCTTGTACAAGTTTCTATGATTGAATTTGTTTCCAGTCAAAAATGGAAAGAGTTTAAAGAAATGCGAGATAAGGGAATTAATGGCAAAGTTAGTACTGAACAACTTTACGATACTGCTTAATGTCTATTGTAGATGAATTATATTCTGAAATTGACAATGGTAGAGAAGGTAGAAACTTAGGTTTAAAAACTGGATTGCCAAAGTTAGATTGATATACAGGTGGATTCCAAAAAGGAGTTTATAAATTAATATTTGGACAAAGTGGTTCAGGTAAAAGTTCATATGTAATATATTCTGATTTATATCGCATATTGCGAGATTATCCAGATAGAGATATTATACATGTGTACTTTAGTCTAGAAATGAGTTCAAAAGTTTTACTTGCTAAATTGCTTAATCTATATATATATGATACTTATGGAATAGAAATCTCTTATATGACATTAATGTCTGTTCGAGAAAAACTATCTGATAAATATTATAAGTATATCCAAGAGTCTAGAGTATGACTAAATTCAATTATACATAAACTTATTATCTTTGATAAACAGCTAAGTTCTAATACTTTCTATGGTAATATGAAAGAACTTCTAAAACAATGAGGTACTTTTCAAGATATCGATGAAGGTAGAAGAAACATTTATATTCCAAGTAATCCTGATAAAATAATAAATGTAATAATTGATCATGCTGGTTTATTAACTCCAGTTGATGGAAGAACTAAAAAGCAGGAAATTGATCAAACCTCGCAATACTGCGTTTATTTTAGAGAAAAGTGTGGAATATCTATTGACTTTATTATGCAAGAAAATAGAAATACAAGTGATGTAAATAGATTAAAAATGGATCTTGCAGAACCAACCCTTGATGATGTTAAGGATTCTGGTAATGCAGGTAATGACTGTAATGTTTGTATTGCAGTATATAATCCCATAAAACACCAACGCAGTACTTATAGAGGATATACTATTATTAATAAAGAATATCCAGAAGAATCTTTAGGTTCTGCTATGCGTGGACTAATATTATTAAAGCATCGATTTGGAGTTGCAAATAAAGTTTTTTGTACTGGTTTTCAAGGTAGTTTAGGGCGATTTGAGGAACTTCCTGATCCAGGAAGTATTGATTATGAAGTATATCAATCTTGAAAAGATGAGAAGTTAGAAGATGAAATAGCAAAAGATACAGCTGCAAAAGATGCAGAAGAAAAAGATAGCTTACAAAAACCAATATTCAAATTTTAAATATGGCTATCACATTACCAACAAACAAAATCCCTGCGGAAACTCAGGACCCAAGAAATTTAATTATTTTCTCAAAACCTAAATATGGCAAGTCAACGGCTTGTGCTAATCTTCCTGGAGCATTATGTATCGACCTTGAAGGGGGTGGATATGACTATATTGATGCTGTAAAAGTAAAAGCATCTTCTGTTAAAGATTTAAAAGAAATTTGTGCTGCAATTAAGGAAGCTAAATATCCTTATAAGTTTATTGTATTAGATACAATTACTAGACTTGAAGAAATGGTTAAGCCATTAGCTTTAAAATTATATTTAAATAGTCCTGCAGGGCAAAAGTTTACAGGAGATGACGTACTTGATGCACCAATGGGAGCAGGATATAGTGCTCTTCGTAAAGCATTAGAGATGGTTATTGACATGGTGTCTAAATGTGCACCTAATATTATTCTTATTTGTCATACAAAGGATTCAGCTATCGGTAATACTGATATGACTGCAAAGACTATTGACTTATTTGGAAAAGCAGGTAGAATTCTTGCTTCAAAGTCAGATGCTATTGGTTATCTAGATAGAGACGAAGATTCAAATACTATTCTAAGTTTTAATACAAATGATAAATTCGTAGAATGTGGTGCTAGACCAGAACATTTACGAAATGCAGATATAGTATTAGGAGAAATGAAGGAAGATGGAAACATTGAATTTCATTGGGAAAGGATTTATCCCTCACTTTTAAATCCTGTAGAAGTTAATATATAATCTAAGGATTATGCTAAAGGTATCTTTTGAATTTGACGAAGAATCGAAGGCTGTTACAAATGTTAAAGTTGTTAAAGTGCCTTCAAAATATGATAATATAGATTTACCAATTGTAGAGATAGGAGATAGTAAGTTAATTATGTCTCCTAAAGCCGTTAGTTTATTATCTGCACAATGCGGAGATCGGATAGCAGTTAATTATATCCAAAAAAGTAACGAGCTTACAATCCCAGTTATCGGTAAAGCTGAAGTATTTTCAGATCCTGAAAATGGGAACAAATTAACAAAAAGTAATACAGTCTCTTTTAAAGGGACTCAAAAAACAATTTTATCTAAATATGGTCAACTCTTTAAAATAGAGGAATGTAGACCTGGTATGTTTAAAATGATTAAGATTGATGAATCAGATCTTTCTAAAGCTGATACCGATTTAGATACAGAAAATTCAGATTTATTAAAAATTTAAAATTATAAGAATATGTCAATGTTTGATTTTAGTGTAGCAAAGAATGCAAATCAAGTAACTTCTACTTTCCTTCGTGGAGGAATCCATAATGTAACCTATAAAGGTATTGAATGAGTAGCTAGTCAGAGTGAAGGTAATTCTGATGCTTTTGTTTTGTTATTTGAAACAAAGGACGGTATCCAGCATCGAGAAACTATTTTTGATCCAAGTAATATAAGTAATTGTACTCAGAGAGCTACAACTCAGTATGGAGAAAATCCATCTGAAATGGAAAACTTTATGGTTAAGATTACTCAAATCATTAATGCTCTTAATCCTGAATTAGGTGCAAAAATTGCTGCAGGAGAAAAGATTGAAGTAAGTAGCTTTAAGGCTCTTGCTAAATATTTAAAGGAAAACTTAGCAAGTTCTGTTGGTAAGGAAACTCAAATCAAGTTAATTCCTTATAAAGGTTTTGCTAATATGCCTAAGTATGTTGCATCAGTAGGTAAAGATGGAGTAGTTCGTAGTAAAACAAAAGTTATTGGTGAAGATTTAACTTTAACTGCTAGAGAAAAGACTGATATTGAGAATGCTAACTCTGCACAACCTACTAACATGAAAGAACGGGATAAGGATTTAGACGATCTTAAGGAAACGTTTAATGTAAAAGGCTCAGAAGACGACTTGCCATTCTAAAAAATAATATAGTTAAATTTTAATGGTCTTTACATTAGAACCGATAAATATCACTAAAGAACTTATTTTAAGTAAAGTTAGTGAAGAAACTTTAATGGAGCATTACTTGGGCATTCCTGTAAAAAAAGGATTGTTCAAGTCTCCATTAAGGCAAGATAGTAAACCTACCTGCGCATTTTATAGGAATAGGAAAGGAGATTTAATATTTAAAGATTTTCGTGGAGACTTTTATGGAAATTTTATTTCGGTTGTAATGTATAAATTCGATTGTCCTTATGGCAAGGCTTTACAAATAATTGCTAATGACTTTGGAATAGTTTCCCGCAAAAATTTAACTATAAATAAACCTCTTATTAAATATACAAATCAAAAGTTTAATGATACTACTCAAGCTGTTATTCAAATTGAAGATAAGTCTTGAGAAGATTATGAACTTGAATGGTGATCTAAATATGGTATAGATAAAACTATACTAAAAAAGTTTCATGTATTTTCATGTAAAAATGTATTTTTAAATGGAAGTATATTTAGTTTACATAAAGATCGGCAATTAGTATTTGGATATTATGGAGGTATTCGAGAAGATATAGAACGTTGACGTATATATTTTCCTGGAAATATAAAGTATAAGTTTATTTCAAATTGAAAGTCATTTAGATTACAAGGTGCTCATGCACTTCCAAAAAATGGAGGAGAATATTTAGTTGTAACGAAATCTTTAAAGGATGTTATGACTCTTTATTCATGTGATAAAATTCCTGCAATAGCTCCAATTTCTGAAAATTGTTTTTTAACTGAAGCTCAATATACAAAGTTAAAGTCTAAATTCAACAAGATAATTTTATTCTATGATAATGACCTTGCTGGAATTGAAAACATGAATAAAATTCGTAAGAAATTTCCTGACGTACATGTATTATTTATACCTAGACATTATAAAGCTAAGGATATATCAGATTTTTATAAAATGTATGGAAGGACTAAAACTTTAGAATTAATTGAAAAAGCAAAAAACTACATCTCAGAAAAAGAAAACAGGAGCATACTGTAGAAATAAAGGACATAGATATGAGACAAAAATTGCTCAGGAACTTAGAAATCTTGGATTTACAGATGTAGTTACATCAAGATCTGAGTCTAAGAGTATGGATGATAAAAAAGTGGATTTAGTTGATCGCAGTGGTAAGTTACCATGTTATATACAATTGAAAAATACTGTTAATACACCTCAATATCATGCTATTAAAAAAGAATGTCCTTTAAAAGATAAACCTTTTATTGTAATTTGAAATAAACAAGTTAAGAAAGAAAAAGTATTTGGTTCTGCAGGAGAAGTAGTAATCATGGATAAAGACTTTTTCTATGAACTCTTATCAAAATTAATTAATGGATAGTTGTAGAGTAGTGTTCACCTCTGCTTCTGGACAAAAAATCATTATTGTATTTACATATGATGAAGAGAAGGATGAATTAAATTACGTCCCTCGATTTGAACCTCAAGTTGATGCAAAAACTCAATTAGGTTTGTCTGGAAAGTTATGTGAAATATTTTTAGAAGCATTATCTAGCAAAGATGGAACAACAAAAGATTAGATACGATTTGACTCCACAATATGGAATTGAGGAGGTCAACAAAATTCTTACAAGTAAATTAAGTAAGTACCAAGAAAACGAATGGAAAAGAGGTATGAAGTGGACGGATGTTCTCTCATCTCTTAAAAAACACTTGAATCAGTTCGAACGAGGTATTGATTATACAAACGAGGGACTTTTAGAAATGGCTGAAGTAGCTACTAATGCATTGATATTATGTGAATTTTATCATATATATCCTCAAGGAGATGATAGAGTTATGGCCCCTATCGATAAGCCTATTGTTGGATTAGATCTCGATAATGTAGTATTTGATTTCAATAAAGCTTATGAAGACAAGTTTGGTGTTGCTATGAATCCTTACTGGAATGCAAACTATCAGATGTCTGAACATCTACATGAATTAGAATCAGATAAAGAGTTTTGGATTAATATTCCTGTATTACATAGACCCTCTTTTGAAGTAGACTATTATGTAACTGCAAGAAATATTCCAACTGAATGGATTCAGGAAAGTTTACAGAAGAATGGTTTACCATGTGCTCCTGTAATTACAGTACCTTGGAATGCTAGTAAAGTTGAGGCAATTAAAAGTAGGGGAATTACGATTATGATTGATGATAAGTACGATAACTATAAAGAAATTACTAATGCGGGAATATTCTGTTATTTAATGGATGCTCCTCATAATCAGTATTATCAAGTAGGACATCGTAGAATTTATGATCTTAAAATACCTATTAAGTAATGAACTTAAAGGATAAATTAGAACTGGCCTTACATGAAGCCTATATAAAAGCCTATAAATTAGCTGAACCTTCTGCAGACTTTGATATTTTAGTTGAAAATGCAGAAATTATGTCAGATGGCAAGAAGAACATTCATTTTGAAAACTACTTTTTAGATGATGATATTGCAGAAAATATCTTAAATGAAGTAGCTAAGAAATATAAGTTATCTAAATACATGAAAAGCCAGCTTCATATAGCTTATTATTTAGGTTGTAGTCCAGCGACAAAACGCAAGGAAAATGACAATTAACTTAAATGATATAAAACTTAGTCCAGTCTTAGAAAGTGTATATAGAAGTAAAATAAGTGATGCAGAATATTTCTCAAGCTCTTATTCTAATTATATATCAAATTCTAGATTAAAGTATATAAATCCCGATCAGGGTGGTAGTCCAAGTTTATATAATAAAGGTATAGAAAATAAATCAACTAATTCTTTAGAATTAGGAACAGCTATACATGAATTATTTTTACAACCAGAGTCTTTTAAATTAGGTGATTCATATAATAAGCCTACAGCAAAATTAGGTATGGTAATAGATAGTATTATTAAATATAGAAAACAAGGTTATACTATTAGAGAATCTATTACTAAAAGCTGTATTGATATAGATTATTATAAAAATAATTTAAATGAGAGTAGAATCCAAAATATAATAAAATCTGGATTAAATTATTATCAAAACTGCAAAGATTTAATAGAAGGCGATTTAGTAATTTTAAATGATAAACATCGTACAATTTGCAGTAATTGTTTAGAATCGTTATCTAACAATCCTTCAATAGTAAACTTAGTAAGACCTGAAGGTCTTGAAGCTTATAATGAAGATGCTTTGTTCATAGATATTATTGGCGAATATAATAATAGTAAATGTATATTAAAATTAAAAATGAAAGCTGATAATTGGACGATTGATAAAGATAATAAAATAATTACTCTTAATGATTTAAAGACTACGGGTCATTTACTTGAACAATTTATGAATGGAAGTTTTTGGAATTTTCATTATCATAGACAGATGGGAATGTACCTATGGATGTTACTTCAATTCTGTAAAAAAGAATATGGATACACTCCTAAAGACTGGACTTTTCAAGCTAATATTATTGCCGTTGAAACTACAGGCTCTAACAGAGCTAGTGTTTTTAATATTGATTCAGATATACTTAATATAGGTAGATTAGAATTTTGTAGACTTCTAAAAATGGTTGCATATTGTGAAATCAATGGTTATTCTGATGATGTTACATTTATTTAAATATGCGCAAATTAGAAATTCAGGCTTATACCTTAGATGAAGCTAAAATTAATGCTTTTAAACAAGGTATAACTGTAGTACAAGATGCTACCAGAAGCTGAAAAAAATCTGGATCTCCAGTTCTAACTAAAGATATGAATATATTTGCTGCAGATTTTCTTGAACAAAAAGGAATGTTTGATTTTGAAGGTGCTGGTATTATTATTGCTATAAAATCTGGCACTAAAGATACTCGTAAGAAACCTTATAAAGTTATTAGTTCAAGACGTAAAGGACGTTGTAAGCTTTATCGAACTATTGAAATTCGTTTAAAACGTAATCATGAAGTGATTGGAGAAGCAGTAAACAAAACTGAAGCGTTAAATCTAGCTAAAAGTTTAATTCGTAACTTTCGTGAAAATGTGTATGCAAAAACTGTATACAATACTAAAGATATTGATTTTGAACTTGAATATATGCCTTCTACTAAGGCAGAAAAAGGGCAATATATTGTCTTTGGAGTAGAACAATCTGATGTAAAACTCAGTAAAAGAAAGAATAGAGGGGCAGAGTAATCTGCCTCTTTTATTCTCTTTATATATAAAATTATATATAAATGACTATAGAAGAATGGTTAAATAAAGACGAACTTGCAATAACAATTTGAAATAATAAATATAGATTTGAAAATGAATCATTAGACGCGTGGTTTAAACGAGTAAGTAATAATAATCCTGAAGTCGAAAAACTAATCAGAGAAAAGAAATTTATTTTTGGAGGACGAATTTTAGCAAATAGAGGTTTGAATTCTAAAAATAAAAAAATTACTTATTCAAATTGCTATGTAATTGCTCCTCCACAAGATAATCTTGAATCTATTTTTGAATGTGGATCTAAGCTAGCTCGTACTTTTAGTTATGGAGGTGGATGTGGAATTGATATTTCAAATCTCCGTCCAACAGGATCTAAAGTAAACAATGCAGCAAAAACAACATCTGGCGCAGTTAGCTTTATGGATTTTTATTCATATATTACTGGATTGATTGGACAATCTGGAAGACGTGGGGCATTAATGATCTCAATATCTTGTGATCATCCAGATCTTGAAGAATTTATTGAACTTAAGTCAAATTTAGATAAAGTTACAAAAGCTAATATTTCTGTTAGAGTTAGTGATAACTTTATGAAATCTGTTATTAATGCAGAAACTTTGATTCTTAAGTTTATTACAGATACAGGAGAAGTTATAACTAAAGAAGTTGAAGCTTATCCTATTTTTAGAAAATTAGCAGAGATGAATTGAGATTATGCAGAGCCTGGAATTTTATTCTGGGATGCTATTAAAAATTGAAATCTTCTCTCAAATAATCCTGATTTTTCTTTTGCTGGAGTAAATCCTTGTGCTATGTAAGTGATTGATAATCAAATAATTACGTCAATCTTTGGCTCAAGTAAAAAATTGGGCAAAATCGGTGAATTCTAACCAATTCAAAGAGGTGGAATTTGTTTGTTAACAAATTTATTACTATCTTTGTTGTATGAAAATACCGAGATAACTTCCTAAATTACGAAAGGTTAGGAAGTATTGTAACGCATAGTGAGTGAATAAATATAATCTCACCACGAGTGCCCAATACTAATTTACTATGATAATATATAAAGTAACGAATAAAATTAATAATAAAATTTACATTGGTCAAACTATTAATTCTTTAGAACATAGAAGGAAACAACATGAAAAAGATTGTAGACGAAATAAGTACTATAATAATCGTTTTCATAATGCACTTATTAAGTATGGATTTGATAATTTTATCTGAGAGTGTCTTTGTGAATGTGTTTCTATTGAAGAATTAAATAGTAAAGAACAGTTTTATATTTCTGAATATAATACAACAGACAAAACTTTAGGTTATAATTTGAAGCTTGGAGGAAATAATGGAGGTAAATGTTGTGATACTACAAAAACTAAGATTAGTTTAAGTAGCAAACAAAAGTGAACTAATCCTGAAATTGCTTCTAAAATGTTAAATGGCCTTAGAAAAGGAACTGAAACCGTTAAACAAAAAGGTTTAAAAAATTATGTACTTCGTAAATGTATTTATTGTGGCACTGAATTTAAATGTAAACCTTATGATTCTAAAAAGTATTGTAGCCTAAAATGTGCAAATAATGACCCTAAACATTATTTAATAGGAGTGAAAGCTGCTTCAACAAAGATTCAAGAACAGTATCAAAACTCAATATCTTTAAAAATAAAACAGATTGAAGATTGAGTTAGAAAAAATAAATGACTGCTACAGAATGTAAAAATGAATAATTTAACTTTTATTCAAGATTTATGTGCATGTTTAAATGTGAAAGACTATAGAACTGTTGCAAAAATACTTAATGTAAACAATAAGAAAGATTTAGTTACAAAATTAATAGAAATTAGTAAAAATGTATGCTAAACTGGTCTGAATTAACAGACGTATCAGGTAACTGTATGGAGGAAACTCTCAGAAATAAAGGATAAAAAGCCTTTATGATAATAAATTGGAAGAGCCCTTGCCGAGCGGAGGGTCGTGTCTGCTCGGAAGTATAAATCTTGCAGAATTTGTTACAGAATGTGAAACATTTGACTTTGCAGGATTTAAAGATACTGTTAAAAAAGCAGTAGTTGCATTAAATGAAGTACTTGATGAAGGTCTTCCATTACATCCTCTTATTGAGCAAAGAGAATCTGTTAAAAATTGGAGACAGATTGGACTAGGAGTAATGGGATTAGCAGATATGTTTATAAAACTAGGTATTAAGTATGGCAGTGAAGAATCTATTAAATGGATTAATATGATTGGAACTGAAATGATCTTTTCAGCTTTGGAAAGTTCTAATGAACTAACAATAAGTAAAGGAGCATATCCAATGTTTAATACAAAAGTTGTAGATACACCTTTCTTTCAAGCGCTTAATACTAAGGAAAATAATCTTCGATATCAGGAATTAAGAAGTAATGTTCTTTTAAGAGGATTATGTAATTCTCAGTTATTAACTTGTGCTCCTACAGGTAGTATTGCTACTATGTTAGGAATTTCAACAGGTTGTGAACCCATTTTTGCAACTTCTTATACAAGAAAAACAGAATCTTTAGTTGATAAAGAGAAACTTTATAAAGTATATACTCCAATTATACAAAATAATTTCATTTCAAAAGGAGTTCCTGAAAATCAACTTCCAGAATATGTAGTAACTTCAGAGAACATTCCTTATACAGAGAGAATTCAAGTTCAAGCTGCTTTACAAAGATATATAGATGCTTCAATTTCCTCAACAATAAACTTACCTGAATCTGCTACAATAGATGATGTTGAAAGAATTTATAGACTTGCATGAGAGTATCATTTAAAAGGTGTAACTGTTTATAGAGCAGGTTGTAAAAGAGGAGCTATTTTATCTAAGAAACCTACGGGGAGTAAAGAATTAATGAAGCGTCCAGAATCAATTGATGCTAAATTAATTAGATTTAAAAATGGAACTGAAAACTGGATTGCATTTGTAGGTTTAGTTGATGATAGACCTTATGAAGTATTTACAGGAATTAATAATATTGAGGATTTTCCAATTCCCTCAACTATTACCGAAGGTAAAATTATTAAGGTAAAAGATGAATTTGGTAAACGATATGATTTTCAATATGTCGATAAGTATGGATATACAAATCGATTAGGAGGATTGTCTCGCATCTTTAATCAAGAATACTGGAATTATGCTAAATTAATATCTGCTCTATTAAGAGGAGGAATTGAATTAGATAAAGTAGTTAAGATTATTGATGGTATGCACTTTGAGTCTGATACTTTAAATACCTGGAAGAATGGAGTAAAAAGGGCAATAAAAACGTTTATTGTTAATGGAACAGAATCTCACGAACTTTGCCCAGATTGTGGTGACCATCTAATATATGAAGGTGGTTGTACCTTGTGCAAGAGTTGTGGATTCTCAAAATGTATATAATAAAATATTAATAGATTAAAATTTAAAAGATATGAAGACAGAAAGAATCGTTTCCGCTCACGGATTAGAAGGTTATCGTGTAACTGATAGTGGTAAACTTATTGGTAAGAGAAATTGTCAGTTAGTTGGATGCTTAAGTAATGGTTATACTCGATATACTGTTAGAGTAAATAAGAAAACTAAGAGTATTAATGGAGCTCGTGTAGTTTGGGAAAGTTTTTATGGTCCGATTTCTAAAGGCTTTGAGATTGACCACATTAATGGTGATCGAAGTGATAATCGTTTGTCTAATCTTAGAGTAGTAACTCATAAAGAAAATATGGCAAATCCTATTACTCGTGCTAGAATGGGTAAACCTCGTAAGCGTTATTCAGTAAAATATGAAAAAGTATAGTGAAGAATTTCGTGATGCAATGACCGATGTTGAAGTAGTTAATATTTCTAAAAATACTCTTCCAGAGTATACTGAAGAATGAGATGCTGGTTGTGATGTTAGAGTCGACTTTAGTAGAATAACTTCAGATGAACCACTAAAAACAAAAGGAGATTGCCAATTTCTATTTGAAAACGAAGTTAATCCATTAAAATCTTTTATTCTTGAACCTAGATCTCGAGCAATTATACCTACAGGTTTATTTGTTTGTATTCCAAAAGGATATGAAATACAAGTACGCCCAAGATCTGGTTTAAGTTTTAAGGTTGGTCTTACTTTAATTAATTCTCCAGGTACAATTGATGCAAGATATCGAGATGAAGTAGGTTTACTTGTTGTTAATAATGGCTCTGAACCTGTTGTAATAACAGATGGAGAACGTATTGGACAACTAGTACTTAAGCGTGTTGAATTTATTAACTGGATTGTAAAACGTTCTGTTAAAGAATTCTCTGATCAATCTGACAGAGGTGGAGGAACAGGACATTCTGGAGTAAACTAAAATGATTTTAAACTATGACTTACCAAAATTAGAATCTGAATTACTTTCATTTCAACTAGATTCTAAGCAAAAAGAGGTACTCGAATCAGCTCTAAACTATATTAAAAGTGATATTAAGATTAATTCTGATACTAAACATTTATGTATCTCAGGTAGAGCAGGTACTGGAAAAACTCAAATATGTGCTTTAATTGTGAAGATATTGAAGGATAATAATATTCCATTTTTGGTAATTACTCCTACAAATAAGTCAAAGAACGTAATAGCTTCTGTAGTTGATTCAGAAGCTATTACTGTTCATAGACTATTGAGTTTATCTCCACAAGTTGATATACTTGAATTAGATCTTAAAGAGTTAAACTTTATACAAAAAAATACTATATATTTACAATATAAAGCAGTCTGGATTATTGATGAATGCAGTATGGTTAATGATGATTTATATAAATTAATTATTGATCAAGCTGTAGATCATCAATGTAAAATTATATGACTTGGAGATGAAAAACAATTAAGTCCTGTAAGTCAAAAACAAATATCTAAAACATTTAGAAATTCTACTAAATATACTTTAGATAAAGTATATCGTCAATCTTCAGATTCTCCAATTGGAAAAATATTAGAAACGTTACGTTCTAAGCCAATTAGTAGATTTGAATCTACTCTAGATAGTGATTCTGGATCTTTAAAAGTATATAATAATATTCGAGAAATGTTAGAAGAGCATTGTTATCTATTTAAGGTTGGAATGAATCTTGAAGATCAACATATTGTAAAACTAGTTACATATACTAATAAAAGGATTGAAGCTTTAAATCAGATTATTAGACGCTTAGTTTTTAATGATGATGAGGAGTATCATTTTGGAGAGGTCTTAACTGGGTATGATTCTTGTATATATAAAAATCAAGGTATTATTGAAAACTCATCTGATTATTTAGTTAGAGAAGTTGAGGATACTACATTTCAAGGATTAAAAGCATATAAATTAACCTTATATGATCCTTCTAAAGAGTGTGATATTGAAGTTACTATAATTTCAAGATATAATAGTAGTTACGATATTGCTAATTTAGCAGCTCGAATTGATAATATGAGGATTAAAGCTGTAAAAAGTAAAAATGGCAAAGATTGGAGAGCTTATTATCAATTTCAAGAAGCGTTTCTTACTCCCTTTGATTTAGTACATGAAGGAAGAGTTATAAAGAGAAAATCTTTAGACTATGGATATTGTATATCTGCACATAAATCACAATCTTCTTCATATTTAGCAGTATTAGTTGATATGGAAAATATTTTGCAATGTACAGATCCTGAGGAATTACGACAATTACAATATGTAGCTTTATCTCGAACTACTAATGATATATATTTATATCAAAGATAATATGACAAATTACTTCTTTAAAAGAGACAATAATAATAAGATTCGAGTAGTTCAACTAAATTTAAATGAACATACTGATATTCAATCGAATGAAAAATTCTATTCAATAACTGGAGAAACTGGCGTATTGAATGGAAAAATGGTTAAACGACCTTTAGTTACTATTGAACAAGGTAAAGTTAAAAGAACTGTCAAAGAACAAGCTGAATTACAATATAATAGCTTATGCAATAGCTATTTAGATAAAGGGTATAAATCTCAAGAGGAACTTAAAATAAAAGATATAACAGATGAATCAGAAGTAGATTTAAAAGTTCCTAAACAGAATACCGACGCAAAAGGAAACTTAAAGCCTATGTTGGCTCTTAGTGTTGATAGTCTCCCAAAATCTAAACAAAATATATTAGACAATAAATGATATGCTTCAACTAAGCTAGATGGAGTAAGGTGTCTAATGTATTATAAGGATAAGGAAGTTTATACTTCTTCTAGAGGAGGTAAAGATTATGATACTCCTACAACTTATATTCGTAAGAATACATTCTTAAATCAATTTTTTAATAATAATCCAAATGTAGTATTAGATGGAGAATTATATATTCATGGAAAGCCTCTATCTTATATTAGTGGAATTGTTAGATTACAAGATCTTTGTGAAAAACACGAAGAACTTCAATATTATGTTTATGATATAGTTGATGAAACTAAAACTTTTCAGGAAAGACTAAAAATTCTAACTGAGTTAGATAAATGTATGAGTTTAAGTTCTATTATTCCTAATAGAGTTGTAGTAGTTAATCATGAAAGTGTATCTGGAAAGGATGCAATTGTTCAACTTCATAATCAGTATATATCTGAAGGTTATGAAGGTTTAGTTATTAGAGATCCAAATGAAAAATATAAATGTGGAGCTCGAGATAAGCGAATGCTAAAAGTAAAAATGTTCCAGGATGATGAATTTGAAATAACTGGAATGACTGATGGCCTTCGAGAAGAGGATTTTGTTTTTAATATGAAAACAAAGGACGGATATCCATTTGAAGCTAAGCCTATGGGAGATAGAGCTTTAAAGAAGTGATATCGAGAAAATATAGACAAATTAATAGGACAAATGGGTACAGTAAAGTATTTTGGATATACTGCAACAGAAAATGCAGTTCCAAATCTTCCAGTATTCAAAAGTCTACGAGATAAAACTGATTTATAATGAAACTTACATTAAAGCAACTTAAAGATTTAATTTCAAGTTATCGTACTGCTTTAAATGAAGCAGAGAATTTTGAAAGACTAGGTTTTGATATTAGAAGTAGTGAGATGTGGTATTATTTAGAACATGCTCTTGATATAGCTTTAACGTTGTATTTTGGAGAGAATGTTTCTGAAAAAATATGGAATTTTATTTTAAATGATTCTGTAAATGAATTTGCTACTATTGAGGAATTATTTGAATTTGTATCAGATAAATATTCAGAATTAGTTAATAAAGATACAGCACTTACACTTGATCAACTTCAAACATTATTTCCTCAGGAAGAAATGTTTAAGTATTTTGATAAAGTAATTAAAGAACAAACTAAACAAAAAGAAAATGAAACAACCGTTTAACCTATCTCAAGAAAAAATTGATCAACTTTTTCGACATTGTATATTCGATCTAACTCCAAAAGCTATAGGTAATAAATATATGTATTATCATACTTCTGATAACGCTTATCGATATAGAATTCAATGGACTGAAAAAGATGATAGATCTTATCATTCTTATCCATGTAGCGATATTACAGAAGATCTTTTTGAATCAGATAACTTAAAATTTAGGATAATTATATATCGTACTTTTGAAGATACTGTATTTGGAGCGTATCCATGTACTAGTATTGCTCTTGAAGTATCTGATTTAGATTTTGAAGAACTTCAAAAAGTTAAATTAGAAATATATAATACATATAAGGAATTTTATAATGATTTATTAGAAAGTGCTCCTTGTGAACTTTCATCTATTGAAGCACATCCTAGAGTTATAAAACCTAATGAATAAAGAAGAGATTAAGGAATTAAAAGAGAACAAGGATATTAAGTATATTTATAAAATTCCTTGTTCTCTTTTTGAAACTGATCTTTTAGTTATCATTGGAAACATTAAAACCAAATATGATAAAGAAAAACATTGTTTATATTTTTCTTTTGAAGATTGGTTTCAAAGAACTGATTGTGGGGATCTTTTACCATATGTATGTTCTACACTTAATAAAAAAGGAAAGATAAAAGAATATCTTAATGTTTATGTAAAACCTGATTTAGTTAAGTTTAGAAATTATATTATTAAAGATCCTAGTATTACTCCTTTAGAAAAGTATATAGAAGTTAATTGGGCATTACAAATTCTTAGAGAGTTTAAAGTAAATCGTCCAGATGTGTTTTCTAGAGAATCTAATCTTGAAGAACTTATGAAAAATAAGTACCAAAAAGATTTAAGTACTTTTCTAACAGAAGTCCATCCTATGTATATAAAGCAATTTTATGACAAAAAATAAATTAACAATAATTGTAATGGTTGGACCTCCAGCTAGTGGCAAAACTTCGTGGTCTAAAGAGTTCGTGAAGGGAAAGTCTACTTGGATTCGGGTGAATAGGGACGATCTCCGACTTATGTGCGGTGATTATTGGATTCCGTCTCGGGAAAAGTTAATTAATACTCTTGAGGAAACAACTATTACCTCTGCTTTAGAGCAAGGTTATAACGTTATAATTGATGCTACTAATCTTAACCCTAAAACTAGGGCTAAATGGGAAGAAATTGCCTCAAATTTCGATGCAAATATTGAATATAAGGAAATAGTTATTCCATATAAAGAAGCTGTTAAACGGGATAAAAATAGGGATTTACAAGTAGGTGAAGATACAATACGTATATTTTATCGAAAATATTATCCTGAGCTACTAAAACAAGAATTAGACGAAATATAATATGAAATATATACTTATTGAGTGGCCTGAAGTTCAAGAATTAATGAGTTATGATGATTTTGATTGTCATGCGCATCTTGTTAATGATGAAGGTTGAATTGATCAGTATGGCCCTTCTTCATACTTTGTAGAAGAGGATTGATTAAAAAAGTTAAAGAAATGTTAAGAATATATAATATTTATATCCAGATATACAATAAATTGTGTTCACTCAATAATATAGTTTTGCAGGAAAATTTATTGTATTTAACACTAATACTACAATCTTATGTCCACTAGATCTAGAATAGGAATGATAAATCCATATGGTAGTGTTAGTTCAATTTATTGTCATTTTGATGGATATCCAGAAGGTGTTGGGAAAACTCTACATGATAATTGGAATGATATAAATGATATTATTGAACTAATTGCCAATGGAGATATATCTTGTTTAGGAACAGATTTAGATACAACAAGTTTTTATGCAGATGGATCTGGCGCAATTATATCTCCAACTGAAGAAGATTACTATAATTTAGATCCAATAATGATTGAGTATCATTATTTACATAAAAATGGAGAATGGATATGTAAAGAGGTAAACCTTAAGGAACGTTTTAATGAAAGCTCGAGTTAAGAATTTTGATGTAGAGGTAGAACCTATGACTAAATATGAATTTTATGATAGAATTAAGAAAATTCAGTTACAACATCCTGAAAATAAATGAGTCAAAGGTTATTATATTAACTGGAATGGATATGAATTCTGGTTAATGGAAGAAAATTTTAATAAATTATACGAAATAATAGAATGTTAATCCGAGGTAAAACTGTATATGTTTATGATATTGAGATATTTCCAAATGTATTTCACTGTACAGTAAAAAATTCTGAAACAGGAGAATATTTATATTTTGAAATTTCTGAAAGACGAAATGATCTTTTAAAATTGGTTGATTTCTTTTGAACTATTCAAGAAGAACCTCAAGATGGCATTTGAGCAAAAAACTATACTACAGATCTACAATTCTTTACAGATAAAATATTTTGTGGATATAATAATTTACATTATGATAATCCTATAATTAATTATATTATTGATTATCATAAGAAATTGTCAACACTTGATTATCTTAGTGTTTGCAAATCTTTATATAATCTTAGTAATGAAATTATTAGATCTACAGATAGTAACTTTACTTCTTGGAGTAAATGGAAATATAAAATTTATTTTGAAACCTTGGATTTGCTTACAATGTTATATTCTCAGAAATTGAGAGTTGGGTTGAAGGAAATGCAAGTAACAATGAAATTTCGTTGTGTACAAGAGTATGAAGGAGACTTCCAATCTTGGCTTCCTGCATCTGAAATTCCAAACATGATTAGTTATAATGTTAATGATGTCGATTCTACTGAAGAATTATTAAATCGATGTAAAAGAGATATTGATTTAAGAATTGCTATTGAGGATGAATATGGAGTTAAGGTACTTAATAAGGATGGTGTAAATATTGGTATGAAGATTATTACTCAAAAATATCTTGAAAAAACTGGTCAGACCTGGAAACAGATTAAAGACTTACGTTCTCCTTGTGATATGATTGATTTGAGTAAAGTTATTCTTCCAATTGTTAAATTTGACACTCCTATTCTTCAGTCTGTATTAGAAGAAATGAAGAAACAAACAGTATCTCCAGGAAGAAAAGGATATGAAAAACATTTTATATTAGACGGTCTAGAGTATTGTGTTGGAGTTGGAGGTATACATTCTGTTAATAAACCTGAGGAAATAATACCTAATGAAAATCAGATACTCAGTGACGTAGATGTAGCTTCTCTATATCCTAGTATGATTATAGAACATAAGTTTTATCCTCAGCATTTAGGTAAAGAGTTCCTTGAAGTTTATTCTCAAATTAAGGATGAACGTATTGAAGCAAAACATAATGGTAATAAAATTAAAAATGAAACATTAAAACTTGCATTAAATGGATTATCTGGAAATTTACAGAATGAACATAACTTTTGTTATTCTCCATTTACTGTTATGCAGATTAATTTTAGTCTGGCTATATAGTAATATATAGAATAATAAACTCTTTTAATTGCTGGAAGCCTAAAAGTAAAATTACTCATGGTAATCAGCAGCTAAGTAAAATTATAATAAATGTATAAAAATAAGGAACTTAATTGAGAAAACGATGAATTTAAAGTAGTTAGCTTTGATTTAGAAAAGTATGAGAAGATGAATAGAAAACATTTGTATTATATTATAGAATGTAAGCATTGTCATTCTCAATTTTCTCGTAAAAAAGAATCTCTAAAAGGTATTATTCATTGTCCAAAATGTTGTCATGCTAGAAATGGTAGTATTTTAACAACAAGATTATATAATATGTTTATTCATTATGTAAATAATGCAAAACAAAGAAATATTAGTTGAGATTTATCTGATTTAGAATTTAAAGATTTAGTTCTAGGAAAATGCTATTATTGTGGAGATTTTCCTAAACATACAAAAACTACAACTTGGAATGGTATTTCTGAGGCAGTTAATGGTATTGATAGAATTGATTCAAATATTGGATATATAAAAGAAAATTGTGTATCTTGCTGTTGGACATGTAATAAAATGAAAAATAATTTTTCTCAGAAGGAGTTTTTAGAAAAAATAAATAAAATATATTGTAATTTTAAAAGTTCAACGACTATCCCGCAAGGGAGTACATCACAAGCTAATGGTGATGGAAATGGAGAGAATCCTAAAAAATAGGATTAAGATATAGTCTTAACTATATAGAAATATATAGAAGTTCATAAGAGAACTGTATAAAAAGTTGCGTTTTTATATGAAAATTTGTAGAATTAATGGTCAGCTTCTATTATTGATGTTAGCTGAGAAGCTAATTGCAATAGGTTGTAAAATTGTTCAAGCTAACACTGATGGCTTATTTGTTCTGCGCCCAAAAGACAAGGAAGTTGAGTTTCAAAACATTTGTAGAGAATGGGAAAAGTTAACAAAGTTAACTTTAGAGGAAGATCGTTTTGAAGCTATGTATCAATATGCAATTAATGATTATCTTGCAGTAAAGGAAGGTTATTCTGAAACAAAAGATCCTAAGTTACTGAAAAAGAAAGGAATGTTTATAGATGAAGTTAAACTTGGAAAAGGAATGGATGCTATGATTATTCCTGAATCTGTTAATAAATGTTTAGTAGATAAAGTCCCTGTTGAAGAAACAATTAGAAATTGTAAGGACATTAATAAGTTTATTACCTATCAGAAAGTAAGCAGAGATTATTCAGTTGAATATGATGGTAAATTAATTCAAAGAATTAATAGATATTATATTTCTAATGATGGACCATGGTTATATAAATGTAAGGTAGATTCTAATAATCACCGATCAAATTATATTAAACTATTAACTGATTCTGGAGTTACTATTATGAATACTATTGAAAAAGATCAACCAATTCCAAGTAATATTAACTATAGATTTTATATATCAGCTGCTAATAAAATTGTTAGTTTCTTTAAAAATAAACAATTAACTTTATTCTAAAACAATGAAAATTTATGAATTAATATATTATTGAGATGATTGTGCTTATGGATGTGATATTTCTAATACTATATTAGTTAAATCTCAAGAAGAAGTAGAAAAACTTAAAGCAGATTTTTGTGCAAATCAATCACAAAATGCAAAGTTAGAAATAGATACTCCAGAAAATATGATATCATATCAATATAAAGAAGATAGATCGGTACTCCTTATTAAAGAACATAATATATAAATGAATTATTTTTAATGCAATTTGATATTATGAATATAAATTTATATATTTGTAACATCATAATGTACTAAAAAATAATATAATATGAAAAATAATAAGTGATGTGTTTATAAACACACAAGTCCTTCTGGAGGAATTTATATTGGGATAACTAAACAAAATCCTATAGTTAGATGAAATAATGGTTTTGGATATAAAAGAAATCCTCATTTTTATAATGCTATACAAAAGTATGGTTGAAACAACTTTCAACATGAAATTATATTTTCAAATTTAACTCAAGAAGAAGCAGAAAATTACGAGAAAATTTTTATCGCTAAATATAAAAACGGAGGTAAGTGTTATAACATTCTAGATGGAGGATTGCACTCAATAGTAAATACTTCTAAAAAAGTTTATCAATATTCTTTGGAAGGAAAATTTCTAAAAGAATGAAATTCTGCAGTAGAGGCAGCAGAATTTTATAAAGTATCTCAAAGTACTATTACTAATTGTTGTAATCCTAAATATAGAACTAAAACAGCATGTGGATTTATTTTTAGTTATAATAAAATAATTACACAATCTTCAGTAATTCCTATTTCTCTAAAACCAATAAATCAATATGATTTAAATATGAATTTAATAAAAACATGATCTTCTAGAAAAGAATTCCAAAAAGAGTTTCCAAATTGAAGAATTAGTGAGTGTTTAAATGGTAAAAATAAATCCTGTAATAATTACATATTTAAATATGTCGATGAAAATAATACATTAGAAAAACCCATTCATCGAGGGAAACAGATTGTTATTAATGGAATTACGTATCAATCTTTAAAACATGCTTCTTATAGCCTAAAAATATCTATATATAAAATAAAGAAATTATTATGTTAAAATTGTTAAAATTTGGAGCTTCATATTGCGCACCTTGTCGATCTTTAACTCCTATTCTTGAAGAACTTAAAGATAAAGTAACTATAGAAGATATCGATGTAGATGAAGTAGATCCTATTGTGTTAACTAACTATAAAATTAGAAATATTCCTATACTTGTTTTACTTCAGGATAATAAGGAAGTTTGGAGGCACGTAGGAAGTATTTCTAAAGTAGAATTAGAAAATAAAATTAAAGAATATGACCATTAGAAAATTTATTCTTGCTAAGTTTTGCGAATTTAATTTAAGCTACCAATATTCTGATAAAGATATTGAGTCAGGCAGAGATATTATCTATGCATTTATATGTAGTATAATACGAGGAACATATGGGGATGAAGGAACAACTTATTACTTGAAGCTAGAAGATTTAGAACGTGCTCTTATTGCACTTACTATAGTAGATTCATATTTTGTTCACTATCAAAAAAAGTTCTATGTAGATTGTGACTATAGGGATGAGGAAAATATGGTTGTTTTAACAGTTAAAAAGGTATGCGATTAATTAAACCATCTATAGAAATACTTGAACAAGGCTCAGGAATTCAAGGAATTTATAAGCAAATTGAGAAAGCAGGGCGTACATGCTATAAGTCAGAGAATCTAATAACAGAAGACTCCGCAGAGAAATTTGTTAATATGATTAAGGATAGACAGCATACTGCTATGCTTGAACATGGTACTGTTTATTTATCTTGTTCAGATGCAGAATTTATTTATCTTGGTCTTAGATACGAATGTAATAACTACTCAAATGTTGTATGAGAGGAATTTGCTCCTGGATATAGAACTAGAGTTTATATAACAACAAACTATAGAGTATTGTATGAAAATAACTGGCTTGATGATCTAAAATATCTCTGTGAACCTACTGAATATCATGAAAAACGAATTACAGTAAAGTTTATTTGTGATCGTGGAGTATCTCATGAATTTGTAAGACATAGAGTGTTTTCATTTGCTCAGGAATCTACCCGTCAAGAAACAATGGCGGCTTAAATAAGTAATTATTTATGCATAACCCAGTGAATTGCTGGAAGGCTAAAATTTATTAAACTTTTCTACAAGTTTGGATATATCCAAATTTATCATTAACTTTGTTACAGTAATAAATATAAAATTTTTAAGCTATGAGAAAAATGGATATTAACGTAGGTGATAAATTTGGAGATTGGACTGTAACAAATATAAATGTTCCATCAAAGAATAAAAGTAGATATGTATTATGTCAGTGTAAATGTGGCTATATGGGAGAAGTTAATGCCTCAGCCCTTAGAACTGGAAGGAGTTCTAGCTGTAAATCCTGTGCCAAAAGGAAAAATACCACAATTTTAAAAGTAGGAAGTAAATACAAACATTGGACTATACTAGAAGGTCCAATATACAAAAATTCTACTGCTTATTACAAAGTTAGATGTGATTGTGGGACTGAAACCTATAAGTTACCTATAGAACTTCTTTATAAAGATAGGGACTTTCAATGTGAAAAATGTGCTCATAAAGAGAATATGGAAAATATTAGAAAGAAAAATGGAGAAGTTGGAGAACTTACTAAAACTGAATATACTAGGCTTAAGAGGTCTGCTGAAAAGAGAGCTTATGTTTTTGAGGTTTCTATAGAATACTTATGGAATCTATTTCAAGAACAAAAACAAATTTGTGCTATTACTGGGGATTATATCCCTAATATAGAAGAAGCTTCTCTTGATAGAATAGACTCCTCTAAAGGGTATATTGAAGGTAATGTTCAATGGGTAACTTATCAAGCTAACTTAAGTAAACATGTTATGACAATGGAACAATTATACGAGTTTTGTAGAAAAGTATTAAATCATGCTAATCAGCAGCCAAGCCAGAGGTTAACAACTCTGGAAGGTTCAGAGACTAATTGATGAAACTATGTCTAAAATAATTTTTGAATGTCCTGTATTACAGGAATTTTGGGACAAATATATAGCCAATAGAGATTGGAATAAAACTTGTAAAGAGATTAGTACAATTCTTGATGGCTTAGAGTATTTTAGTGTAGAATATAATTCAAACACGAGTGCTGGACATCCTTTATAGGATGATGATATAGTCCGATACTCTTCTGAAAAGAAGAGAGTTAAGGATAAAGAGCCTTAATGTAACAAATGTATTGTAATTATAGTAAAGATAAGTTTAGTAATGAACTTACTTTTATTATTCCATGTTGGCTATCTTTAAAAGAGGCGCGTTATGTTTATTGGGATGGAGATTATGTAGAAGATACTACTCCAGAATCTTTACCTCATACTATTTTAAAACATGTCGTTGGAGATGCGGATGATATATTTTTATCTAATTGTGAAAACGTAGAGTTATCTTATAAACATTTAATTAATATAGGCTGGACTCCACAACAAGCAAGATCTATACTTCCTAATTCTCTTAAAACAGAACTAGTTATGACTGGAACGATTGAACAATGGAAAGAATTCTTTAAGTTACGTAGTCCATTATACGGAGCAACAGGAGCTCATCCCCAAGCAGCAGAGCTAGCAGATAAACTGTATATACAGTTTAAGGAGAAAAATTATATTTAAAATGAGCCATTATAAAGAAACAGTACAGTATGATCATGTAGATGAAGAACAAGAACATTCTTTTAAACATCTTTATGCAGATTGAAATTCTAAAACAAATACTGTAACTGTATGAAATAAAGAAGGTATAGTTATATATAGTGGATACGATGATGAAGCTAAAGCTTTAGGTTGTTTATTATCTAATATTAGATGCCAAAAAATCGATAAATTTCCACATGAAGATTAAAATTATAAGATATGCAACTCATTAAAGCATGTAAAGAATTAATGATTAGAGAGCCCTTTTATGGGCTCTTTCTTCTTAATTTAAATAAAGAAATATCTGATACATATGTAGATACAGCTTGTGTTTCTAGAAATGGAGTAAATTCTAAACTAGTTATAAATCCTAATTACTGAGATAAATTAACTGACAATCAGCAGTTAGGTTTATTAAAACATGAGCTAATTCATATATGTTTTAACCACATGTTTATTGAATCAGAACTTCGAATTAGTGATCATAAATTATTTAATATTGCTTGTGATTTAGTTTGTGATCAATATATAAAAGATGTTCCTGATAACATGTGGGATCAGCTAAAAGATAAGCATCCTAACTTAGTAAAAAACTTAGAAAAGGATAAAGGTGCAAAATATTATTATGAAGAGCTAATAAAATATGCACAAAAAAGTTCTCAGTCTGGACAGAAAGGATCAGGTAGTGGGAATAGAGGCACAACACAAGGTCTTGATGGAATTAGTGGAGGAGCTGATGATCATAAGTCTTGGAAAGAATATCAGAATCTTGATGAAGCAGGAAAAAAATTAATGCAAAATCAAACTGAGCATCAATTAAAAGAAGCAGCTACAGCTACTACTAAAGGTAGAGGTAGTATTCCAAGGGAATTTCAATCAATAATCGATGCATTATTTAAAGTAGATCCTCCTATATTTAATTGGAAAATGTATTTCCGAAGATTATTAGGAAATTCATTCAAAACTTATACAAAAAAATCTCTTCGAAAAGAGTCTAATAGATTTGTTGGAAGTGCAGGAATTAAAGTAAAGCATAAACAACACATCCTTGTTGGAATTGATACATCTGGATCTGTAAGTGATTCAGAATTACAAGATTTTTTTAGTGAGATCTATCACATATATAAAACTGGGTCTATGGTAACTATTGTAGAATGTGATGCCGATATTCATAAAATATACGAATATAAAGGAAAGTTTGATGGAAAGATTACAGGTAGAGGAGGAACTGACTTCAAGCCTGTAGTAGATTATTATAATGCTAATCTAAATAAATATACTACCTTAGTATTTTTTACGGATGGTTATGCTCCATTAGACACATTCAAACCTATGCGACAAATGATGTGGGTTATTACAAGTAATGGGTATAAAACCCAAAAATATCCAGGACATACTATTTTTATACCATAAAATATGAAGAAAAATATAAATACAATTAATATTGAAGAATTAAAAACGTTAGCTAGTTATATTATTGATAATAATAAACGATTATATAATGAGCATAAAAAGACTACTGCAATTGAAGTAGTAGGTGAATCTGGTTTAGGTAAAACTTCTGCTATCATTCAGTTAGCTCAAGAAAGAGGAATGGACTGTATTAAACTTAATCTTTCTCAGTTAGAGGAATTAGGTGATCTTATTGGTTTTCCCATTAAAGAGTATTATGTTTGTACAGAGCGTCCTCGACTTGACGATGATGGAATGCCTGTTGTAGAAAATGAAATAGTGATTAAGGATGAAGAATGTCTCTGGGTATCTGCAGATGTACTAGATTCTTATATTGCAGAGGGTTATAGAATTAAAGACAATATATCTCGAATGGGATACGCCCTTCCTGCATGGGTTCCAACTAATCAAAATCCTAATGGAACTATTTTAATTCTTGATGACTTTAATCGTGCGGATTAAGAAATATATTGTAAAGTTTTGTTTCCTTGAATAAATTTAGTATCTTTGATATAAAATTTAAAAAATATGGAAAAATTAACATTACAAAAGATTAAAGTTTATAAAAAAGTTTGTGGAATTTACAAAATAAAAATTCACAATAAAGAATATATAGGAAGTTCAAAAAATATTCAGCATAGATTAAGACAACATTTAACTACTTTAAAACAAAATAAACACCATAATCATACTATGCAAAACTTGTATAATAAATATGGAATTGATAATATTTATTTTGAAGTTATAGAAATTTGTCTTGAGGAAAATAGAATTAATAGAGAAAAATACTATATAGATAGTATTAAACCTTATATAAATCATATTTTAGATCCTGAGAATATCATTAGAGATGAAGAATATAAACATAGAATAAGTATTTCTAAAAAGAAATATTATGAAACACATTCTCCAGTTAATATAAAAATGGTATATCAGTATAATTTAGAAGGAAAATATATTCAAAGTTACAAATCAATAACAGATGCGGCTAGAGCTACTAATCAAGATGTTACTGCAATATGTAGTGTATGTAATAATCGTAGTTATACTGCTGGTGGATATAGATGATCGTTTGAATTAAAAGAAACTCTTTCTAAACTAAAAAAGAAATATAAGAAAGTACCTGTTATTCAATATTCACTTGATAATGTTTTTATTAAAGAGTGAGATTCAAAAACAGATGCTGAAAAAGAACTAAAAATTTGTAATATATCTCGAGCTATAAGAAAGAATCTTACTGCAGGAGGATATAAATGAAAGTATAAAATCTAGAGGTCCGCATAAAATAGCGTGAATTGCTGGAAAAGCCTGAGGAGGTCAATCAGCAGCTAAGCTAATTAGTAATAATTAGAAAGTTCAACGACTAGTACATGGAGTCCAGAAATGGATAGTAAAGTACCACGAGTGCGCTACACTATTATATAGTGATGATATAGTCTGAACTACGTTATAACCTAAAAGAAGACGTAGAAGTATAGGATAAAGAGCCTATACGGTAACAAAAATGCCTAGATTTATACAAGCTACCATGGAATTGATAGATAGAGGAGAATATATAAGTTGGTCATTACCACCTAACTGTACTATTATATTAACATCAAATCCTGATAATGGTGATTATAATGTTAACTCTATGGACAATGCCCAAAAGACTCGATATATTAGTTTCGAATTAGGTTTTGATAAAGATGTATGGGCTCGTTGGGCTGAGAAAGAAGGTATTGATGGTCGTTTTATCAATTTTGTATTATCTTATCCTGAGATTATGAAAAAGGAGGGAGGAGTACAAAAAGTTAATCCTCGAAGTTTAGTAACTTTTGCTAATACTATTTCTGGATTTAAAGATTGGTCTGATACAAACACTTTAGGTTTAATCCTTAATATTGCCCAAGGATGTTTTACATCTGAAGAAAACGTTATTGGAAACTTATTTACTACTTTTATTGCCAATAAGTTAGATAAATTAATGGATCCTGATACAATGTTAAATAAAGATTGGGATTATGTTAAAGGAGAATTAGCAAAACAAGTATATGATGGTACTAACTATCGTGCAGATATTGCTGCAGTTTTAACAACTCGATTCTGTAATTTTGTAAATCTATATTTTGATACAAAAGGTAGTAAAACAGAAGTAGCTGTTGATAGAATTCTTAAGATTATTGAGCACGATAAAATGTTATTTTCTGAGGATTTGATTTTCAGTTTAATTAAAACTCTCCAAAAAAATCATCCTACAAGATGTAATAAATTATTATTGAATCCTAAAGTAGCTAGAAAGTTAATATAATATGTTATTTAATTTAAGTAATACAAAATTAAGAATAGTTGTTTGCGACTATTATAGAAGACAAGGAAATAGTAGTAACAGTTCCTATTATAGTAATAACATAAGTAATACTTGTCTTGCAGATATGATTGTTGTTTATGATATTAATGGGAGTAAAAAACATATTGGAGACGATTGTTATTATACTAGTCCTTTTTGTGCAGAAAAAGTATTTGGTATGTATTTAGGAGATAATGATAGTATAGAAACTATCATTTCTTCTAAAACTTTAACAAGTCTAACTGGAGTAAAAAGAGTATATTTTGATCCTAAATCTAAATATCCTCGATTTAAACTAAGCGAAGCTACTACTATAAAACGTAGTTTAACTGCTGCAAAAGCAGATGTTTGTATACTGCCAAAAGTAAAATATAGTGTATATACGCCTCAATATAGTTCAGGAGGTGCTCCAAGGGATAAAAACATTAAATTATATTATTCTCCATCAGAAGATACTTATTATCTAATTGATCATAAACCTGGAGCTTGTTATCAAAGCAGCAGTAGTAAAGACTTAAACAACTTTATTAATAAAGCGATAAATACTAGCTCTTCAGATCCTCTTGAACAGTTTGCTTCAGCTATAATGTCTGAAGGAATTATTCCTGCAGACTGTACATTATTTTATTCAGGTAAATGCTGTTTCTTTACAGATAATTCAGAGTATGAGCAAGTTAATAATATTTTAAATAATTATATGAAAGTAATATATGATACAGAATTAGATAAATTTGTAAGTAATAATTTATCTAATCTTACAGAGGACGATCTTAAATCTTTATCTGGAATGTTAGGCTCTCAAGATCCTACTGTTGTAGGTATGGGTATTAAATTACTCTCTGGATATAATATTCCAGATTCAGCTTGTTCTGTAGGTATTCTACTTATGAGTAACTGGAATACTATTACAAGTAATTCTGCTTTTAAAAGTGTAGGATTTCAACAAATTTTAAATACATTAGGAATTTCTGAAAGAGAGGTTTATAGTGGCATTACTGATAATATTATAAATAAACTTTATAAAAGTAGTACAAATGATGCAGATAAAGAAAAGGCTAGAAAGATAGTTATAGACAAACTCAAGAAAAGTTTTGAAAAGAAATGGGCTGAACATAAGTCGCAACTTGATGCTATACCTATGAACTTCGATTTTACATTAGAATAAGTGAAAAATATAATAGCTATTCAAGGTTTTAAAGGAAGTGGAAAAGATGAAGTTGCTAAATATCTAAACTATTTATTAAATACTCCAACTTGTTTACATTCTTATAATATTGCTTCTGCATTAAATTTTACTCCTGTACCGTTTATGATTTCAAAGCATTGAAAGATAGTACATTATGCAGATAAATTAAAAGAAATGTTATCTATCATGATGAATGTAGATAAGAGCAAGTTTGATGATAGAGAATTTAAAGAATATTATCATTTTGATTTTCAGAAGTTTTTACTTTACGATAGTAGAGTAAGAACTTTTGGAAATGAACCTACAGATAAAGTATTCGCTAGAGAATTAAAAAAAGAAAATAGAAATTTAGCTATAGAATATAATTTATCTATTAGACAAATATTACAATATTTTGGTACAGATATAATGCGTAAATATTTTGGAGATAAATTATGGATATATTCAACACTTCAAAGTGGAAATAAAAATAATATTATAATTGCAGATCAAAGATTTGCAATTGAAAACGAAGTAGTAAAAGAATACAATGCCTTTATTATTCATGTAACAAGAAAAGGTTGTAGTATAGGTTTACATTCTTCAGAAAGGGAATTAGATGCTCTTTATAAAAAACATAAATTTGATATATCGTTAGTAAATAATGGTACATTAAAAGAATTATTTAATAAATGTAAAAATATTGTATATGGCTACTGAAATTAAGTTCTGTAAAAACTGCGCAGATAATAAGATTACACATGAGTTTCAAGATGAAAAGTACGGAAAATTTATTCGGGTTTTTAATATTGGAGAAAAATCAGGTACTTCTACTTGTACTATTTGTAATGGTGGTAAAAAAGCTAAGAAATAATGAATAAAATTATATATAAATATCCTCTAGAATTTACTTATCCTCAAACGATTAAGTTACCTAGTAGTGCAGAAATTTTATATGTTGATAGCCAAAGAAATACACCTACAATTTGAGCTATAATAGATACAGATGATAAATCAACAATCGAGATTGATGTTTATATAATTGGTACTGGGCAAACTTTTGATGCTAGTAATAAATTATATATTGGTTCATGTATGACCGAAAACGGAAACTTTGTTTGGCATATATTTATTGATTACTCTAAGATCGAAAATATAATATTACCAGGTGTTGATCTTTAAAAATAAATTGTTTTACTTCTATGAAAAATCCCCTTACTTGCTTAATTGCGAGTAAGGGGATTTTCTTTTGCCTCTATCTGCTTATGCGGATAGAGGTTATTTTTTTTAATCTAATTTATCTCCGATATATTTAAGATCACTCATAAATCCAAATGTACTTGTAGCTCCTTCTCAGAGATTTTTATCTCCAGTAATAACAGCTGTACTTTGATTTACAATATTCTTAATAATAGAGTATGCAGGTGGGTTTAAGTCTCCTGCAAATTGTGCAACAATATTCTGAATTGGACCATCTTGGAATGATGTATATAAAGCCATAGCTCCTAAGTGTCCTAATGCTCCCAATTCTTCTTTAGTTTCTCCTGATAGAAAAACTGCATATATCATCCACATTATTAGACTCATAAATATTAAATCAGTTAAGAATAAATAAAAATTAGCCTTTTTAGTTGGATTAGCCCATAACGCTTTAAATTCATTATAATCCATTTTACCTATAGCTTTTGCAAAGTCAATCATAGAATAAGCAATACCTTCAATAAATCTTCCTTGCCATTCTACATAAGGAGTAGCCGTTTCTCCTTCTTTTACATTCGTTTCAAGATCAACTCTTGTAGTAGGTAACCCATTTTCTCCTGTTGACTGAATCATTACATAGCGAACTCCATTTTCATCAAATTTTTCTACAAATTTACCTTGATCATAAGTTCCAGGTTTAAGAATCCATTGTTCAAGTTTAGCAGAAAGGAATGTACGAAATTGTAACATCATAGCTCCCATGAACATACTTTTAGCAAGCATCTGAGTATTTTTATCATAGTGTCCAAAACAAAGTTCTGCAAAAGATTTAATACTAGTTGCTTCTCTAACAGTATAGGCTCTAGGTAACGGCTGTCCTTTTTCAATATTTCACCCTTCTTGATTAAATTGCTGTCTATAAGCTTCATATAATCCTTCTTGTTTTTTATAGGCTTCAGAATTTACATCAGCTCCTGCAGCAGTAAATACGTCAAAACGTTTATCCTTTTTAAAGTCATATACTAATTCATCATCTGAATTTAAACTATATGCTTCTCAGCATCCATCATGAATCATTTTTGCAATTAATAAGCCCATTCTATGATATACATCAGGAGCTCTATTGCAAACATATAACATATCAGAATTAAAGTTCTTAATACCATTACGAGATTGACTGAGTTCTTTTTGAACTATGTCGGCGTCCATGTTAGCCATACCAAAGTCTGCATTTAAAGCTTCAACTTTTGTTAAAGTAGCAATACGCTTCGGACTATCTTTAAAGATAATTCCTCAAGCCTCAGCTAAATCCTTTCCAGAAAATTGATCTTTTCCATAAGCATTTGTCATAGCTCTACTAATATGAATTCACATACCTTGCATCATTTCTCGAAGTCCAGATCTTAAGTTAAGACCTAAAGCAGTAGCCGTAGTAAATTTTTTAATTGCAGCTAAAGTTTTATAAACAGGTTGTAAACCTTTATCCATAATAGGTTTATTATAGATATTAACTGTTAGATATTTATCAAGAAATTCAAGTAAGTTTTCTGCTTCTTGTCCATACATTGCTTGATTATACTGTAATGCTATTTTAATTCCTTGAATTTGAGGAATAATATCATTATATTCTGCTTCTGCAACATATGCATGAATATAGCTTCTTAATAAATCTTCGAGTTGAGTTTCAAGACTATTTATCCCATGATTTGATATAATCTGCTCTCGAGTATCATTTCCAATTTTAAATTTATTGTATACTCTTTGTGCATCTTTGGCAAGATCAAAATCCTTCATTTGTTCTTCAAATAGTCTTAACATATTAGTAACTTCTTGATACTCCATTTTAAGACCTTCTTTAAAACCTTTATTATGGAATTGAGATTTCATAGAACCAATAGCTACAGGAACTTGATAATAAGTTCCATCTTCTATTGCTTGTTGATAACGTCCAGGATTTCCTTCAAAACGAAGTTGGTTTACAATTTCTGTAAATGTTTTTATTAATGCTTTTTCTTCTTTAGCTAAAGAACTATCATTAACGTCTTTTAACATAAACTCTTTTGTAATATTACCATTTTCGTCTCTTCTAAATAGATTATCAAAATATTTTACTTCTCCACCTATTAAACGATTTTGATCTTTAAATTTATAAAATTCCTTAAATACTTTTCTAATCTTAGAATCCCAAGCTAATTCTTGTCGACGTATCTTAGTCTCTGTTACCGCAACTATTCGTCCAACTTCTTGAGCTGTTAATGAAGGAGAATTATTAATACTTGTAATATTAGTTCCTGCGTGAAAACTACCTGTTACACTAACTCATTTTGCAGGATCTGGTTCAATATAAACTTCATATCCTCTTACTTTGTTAAGAGCTTTTCCAAGTAACATATAGGAAGTTTGTAAAGGATCATCAAAATTTCATTGCCCAGTATGTATTGCTTTACGCAATCCCTGAGCGTTATCTAGTTTCCTAAGTTCTTCCATTCTATTTTTTAGAAATTCTCCACCTTTAATAACATCATCGGCACTAAATGTAACAGCTCAATTTCCAATATGTTTTAGTTTTTCAGGACCGCATATATCGGTAATTGTACTTACTACAGATTCCAGAGTTGAACTAAAATTTGATCTTTTAAGATTTATAGGAACATTATGTATTCTACATAATTCTACAAAGTTATCATATAACTTATCAAAATATTGCTCTGAACCAGTTTGTTGCCAAATATTAATGCTTTCAATTTTATTAATTCGATAATTTTCATATTTAATAGCATCGCTATTTAGTAATGCCATTACTTTAATTAAGTCAATATTTCCGTTTGTCGCAGACATTATTTTATGTTCATCAACATCTCGATTAGCTATTGTTGAACCTAAAATATTTGTTCCCTTTTCAAGTTTAACTGTTTGATGAGTAACATTATTTGTAATAGATACTATTTCTAATACTTTATTTTTTGTAAATACTAATAAACCTGCAGAAATAAATGAGGGATTATTTTCAAATTGTCATTCTCCTTCGATATATTTTTCAATATGTCTACGTAAGAAGTCTCCTTTATATGGGTTATCCTTTGCAATATCATTAATATCCATTGATCCCTGTTGAACATTAATGATATCCTGAGCAATATCGGCTAACTCATTTCCACGTCGTTCATTAATACTTCTTATATAATTCTCTAACTTTTTATCAAGCTCTTCTTCTGTTTGGGCATATTCTCATTTACTTTTTGCAGGATCTTTAGTTTTATATTCATTTCAGAATCTATATTTTCCATAGCCTGCTTCAGGAGCAGAAGAACTAATATATTGAACGATTTTTTCTTTATAAAACTTAAAGTTTGCGTTCTTTCTTTGAACTTTTGAAGATAGTTCATAATTAGGAAAGAACTTACTCATAGGTTCTTCAATAGTTTTAATAATATCAAATGAATCTGTTAAACGTCTAATAGGAATAATTTCTCTAACTCTATCATAATATTTTCCAATTGTATTAGATGGATTTACTATAATATTATCAGAATCAATGTATACACTCGATAAATTATCAATTTGAGATAAATTATCATTTCCTGAATTATCTTTTTTATAATCAATATCAAGTTTAACAGGAATAATTCCTACTGTAGCTACATTAATACCTTGTTGTTCTAACATAGCTTTATAGAAGTTTAACTGATATGCTGCACCTAATTTTTTAGTAGAAGCTCATACATTATTTAATAATGCATTTCTAGTTTCATCTCAAGCTCCTACTGCTTTTCGAGATACTTTAAAATCTCGAATATGAGCATTACCATTTTTATCTACAATTAATAAGTCAATTCTACCATTAATTGAATTTAATCCTGCTGCTTTATAAGGTTCAGCTATATCTTCAGAAACAATTGGTATTTCAGTAATGAATTTACAGTCTCTTCCAAATTTTTCTTTAGTGTCTTCTATAAAATCTCTTAATTGGTTTTGTAACAATGACACTTGCTCTTTATTTAATAATTTTGGAGTATATTCTATTTCAGGATTAATTACAGATTCAAAAAGTTTATGTACTTCTGTACCATAATCGGTTAGTTGAGTTCAACTTTTTTGTAGATCCTCCAAATATTTATCTGCTTCGTTTGAAGTCATGCCTTTTTTCATTAGTCTTTCTTTTTCTCTTTTCAGATACTCTTCAAGATTAAATTTTGTAACTAATACTTTAGCTAAATCAAATGGATCTCCATAAGTTGTAAGGAACTTAGTAACACCCATTGATTTATCTAATTTTAAAGCAATTTCCTTTTCTCCGTCTTCATTTGTTATTTCAAACTCTGTAGCAAGTGATTTATATTTTTTTATAGCTTCACTTATTTTGTCTACAGTGACTTGTTGTTGATCTATTTGTAGTGTTGCATCAACATTATCAACTACCATATTTTGAACGTAGTTGTCAAGAAACGTGTCCAACTCCATTTCGGAGTTGAACACTTTCTTTTCACCGTTTATCGTAATTTCGTATGTACAATTTCTTGCCATTATTTACAATCTTCTTTTATAATATCATCATTCATTAATTTATTCTTGATTGTAGCTACTTTTTGACTAAGTTTATAGTTTTCATGAATAAAACTATCATAGAATGGCATAATTTCTCCACTATTAATAATAGCTTTAAGTTCAGGATTAGCAATTGAAAGAATTTCATCTATAATTTCTAATTCTACATCAGATTTAATATGTCCATTATAATAATCTGTAATCATAGTTGCTAAAACTTCTTCATCAAAGTCAGATCCTTTCTTATTTTTATAATAAGGATTTTGTCGCATTCTATTTCATAATTCAGTATCCTGTATATTACCTAAAATCTTATAATAAGACTCGGCATACATATTTCTAGCATCTGCTAAGTATAGATGTGAGAATTCGTGAATTAGTGTATCATCTGTAGCTCTATCAATATTAATATAAATTATTCCTTCTTTAATAAATCCTTTTGCATTTTTAGTTGCAGTATCTTCATTAATTACATCCTGATCTGTTACTAATCTTACATTTTGTAAAGAATTTACATTTTTTACTAATTCTGTAATCTTAGTAGACATTGGAGTTTTTAAGTCATAGAATTTGGTTGGTCCATTATTAAATAAAGTAAGTTGATTTGGATCAGTTCTAACAAAAGCTCCTGAATTAAAGATAATATGTTTTAGAGTTCTAGATATAAGATTTTTAGAAGATGTATTAGTACTATTAAACTCGTCTACTAATATGTTATGTTCACCTATTAGTTTATTAGTTACAGCATATACTCTTTGATCATATCCTTCATCAAATAACTCTGCTACACTTTCAGCTATACCTCATTCTGTAGAATAGTCAAAATCAATGTAAGAAACAATATCTTCATTATTTTTATCTGCTTTTGTTTCTGCAACTTCAATAATTTTAGCAATTTTTAAAGCTTCTTCAACAGATATATCCGTTTTAGGAATATTGAATCTTACTTGTCTATATTGCTCATTTCCATTAGATACTAATATTGGTTTAGTAGTATCTATAGTTGAATCGTTATAATCTCTATCTAAAGAAGTATTTTCTTCAGATTTAAATCCAATAGTTTCAACATTTTCATTTGCGGCATTGATAAGTACTGCTTCTGCTCTTTCTGCTATACTATCATTTGGATCTCGTTTTAGGAACGTATTTGCAAGTTCTTGTGGATTTTGTTGGTCAATTCAATTATTATAATCAACAACCCATAATGAATTATCTCCGCTTGCTACTAAGTCCTCAAATAAACGAGTTAATGAAGCCTGCCCAAAACTATCTTTATTAACAATTAAGTTATATAAATAGAAGGCATTAACAGGATTTAGAGCTCCAAACTCAGGAATCGTAACTTTATTTAAACTATTAAAATCTCGTAAGATTTGTTCATAAAGAGCTTTAGTCTTTTGACTATTATCTATCTGCATCATATTAAATGGAAGTTTATAAAAACCTCTTTCCTTACCTTCTGAATCAGTTTTTAATCCAAAACATAAATATTTAATAAATGCATTATCAGGTAATTTCTCTTTAAGTGTAGGAATAATATAATCTTCAATATACATTCTAAATGAATCAATATTGTCCTTATTATCTAGATTAATTATAAAGTTTTCATCTTTATTAATTAAAATAGAATTTTCTACTTTATATTTTTGATTAATTGGAACTTGAAAACTTAAATTTTTAGTTTTAATTCACGAATCAATTAAGAAATCATCAACATTATTTCTAGTTTGTCTAAATTCTTCCATAGATAACTTATTTCCTCTTTTAGGAGTAGTTTCATCTATAACAATAGATTCAACTTGATTTCTAACTGATAATCGGTTAAGGACTTCATTATCAATACTTAGAATATTAAACATTTCTTTGAAGTGCGGAACACTAGCTATAACATCTAATATATTAAATGTAGTCTTAACCTTTTCATAGTTATCAATTTGTTGTAATCTGTATTCTTCATTAGCAGCAAACTTTAGTAGATTAAATTTCTCTCCAATTTCATCTTTAAACTTATCATTAATAAATGTTTCAATTCCCTTAATATAAGAATATTTTCCTCATTTATCTGTAGGAAGTCCTTGATTAATTTTTAATAACCTACCTAAAATTCTAATTTCTTCTGCACCTTTAGCCTTCTTCTTTAATGTTTTAAATAAAATTTCAGTTCTCTCATTTGCTTTTTTAATATCAGCCTCAGATGCATTTGGTTTATAAACTGCATATCTTGAAGGATCATCAATAGCTTGATCAATGAAATGAATTTTATTTTTTGGAATTGGATCTGTTCAAAGATTTGTATTATATTCCGATACAAGTTTAGTAACTTCTTCAGATACCATTAAATCTCCAATTCTTCTTAAATCCTCTCCAAGCATTAAACTATATACGTAAAGGTCAACCCAATTAGAGTCTGCATTAATTTTCTTAAGAATTAATTCCTTAGCATTCAATTGTGTTTCGAATTTATCGTTCCCATAAATTCTCTTATGGTTTCCCATAAGTTCTGACTATATCTTACCTTAATGAGGTCTCCGCACTTCGGATTTACTTAAATCCTACTCTACTCTGTCATTTCTGCATTTCGATAGTCGATGCTCTTTCTTCCTATTGGGAAGCTTAGATCAGGATTGCCCAATATTTAAACTTGTTACTATACCTGAGTGATTAGTTCAGCCACAATTATATTACTATAATTGCTTAGTATTTAAATCTCTAAGGGCGTTCCCTGAATTCACGGAGTTAACTGACAATACTAACTTATTGATTATCAATAAGTTACATTGGATCAGTAGCTGCATTTAAAAGTTCTCCCATATCAAGAGACTTATCAGTTAGTCTTCTTTGGAAGTCTATCAGTTGGATAATATTATTTGCAATATCTGCAGGAACATTATATTTAGAAATTCATTCAGGATCATTTTCAAACATAGAAAAATCTACATTTGCTAATGTAATTAATTGTTCTGTTCCATTACGTTGAGAACCTTTAATAAATGAATATCTACTTAAAAGTTGTCTAGTTGTATCAAAATCTCTATTTACAATACTGTCATAAACTTGTTTAAACCTAGTATTATATAAGTTAGATAGGGCAAAGAAACTCTTTAATCCTGTAGCAACATTACCAATTACAGTTTTACCAACCATATTTTGAATTTGCATTAAATATTTACTAGCAGAATTATAAGGATTCATAATTTTTGCACTTTCTCCCAATACAGACTTACTTGCAAGTTCTTGCATATGAGATGTTGTAATAGGCATTGTAAGGTTAATTTGATTTTTAGGACTCAGTATTACATCAAATATGCCATTTACAATTGTATTTCTTAGAGCATCCTGTTTTAAAAATGGAGACATTTTTGGATCTTCTGCATTTGTAAGTAATTCTCCATTATTAGAAATAGAATAACCTAATATATAAACTTTATCGATATCATAATCAGACCCTTGCAACCATGTCTGATTGGTTGGTACGTAGACCTCATTTATATCGCTATCAGTAAATGCAACTACTTCCATTGGCATGAATGACTGCATTGACTGACAAGGAATACGAGTACCTACAAATCTTAAACTTTGCTCAAATGCTTTATATTTTCTATTAGCAATTTTCATAATTCTATTACTAAATCTAATATTTTGATTATCGCTTAACATTTGAATTAACACTTGAGGATTTATAGATTTGTAATCTAAAATTTCTCTAGTTTTAACATCTCCAAAATCATCATAATATGATAAAGTAACATTATCTGACGTAAATTGATTTGCAATTAAGTTTTTGTAATTAGATAATGTATAGTTATACTTATAGTTATTATAGATTCTAGAGTTATTAATTTCAGAAAATCTTTCAAAGTTATCTACAATTACTAGGTCATGTGTATTTCCCGCAGTATCAGTATATTTATAAAACTTCTTACCTTCTGCAGATGCTATTTCTTTTCCATTGTAGTAAACAGAATTATCAACTATAGTAAAATCTCCATTTGGAGTTAAAGTATCCTTATATAAATTATTCAGATTTTGGTCTCCAATTTTTACATAAAGTTTTTTTCCAGTTCCATCAAATAATATTATATCATAAGATTCAGGATCAGGATTATCATTGTTATAATAACCTTGAATTCTCTCTTTAAAGAACTCAGCTCCTCTTTGCTTAATTTTAGCTATAGAATCTCCTGGCAATAGACCTAATTGTTTAGCGTATAACTTACCCATAATAATCTGAGCAGGAATTACTTGTACAGATTCAGGTTGCACGTATATACCTTTTCATTGGATCATCTTACCGTCAGCTAAATCATTTAATAATTTTTGCTGAGATTTATGTAATGAATTTTCTATAAAGTCAATATCAATTTCTCCTGCATCAGGAATTAATGTTCCTGCTGCTCTACGAATTAGAGCTATTCTCTCTGTAGTAATAATATTAACTCATTTTAGTTGCTCAGGAGTTAAATCTTTTTCAGGTTTTCCTTTAAGCCCAAGTTCCTTTTTAATATTAGATCTTAATTCATCATATAGAGATTCTACAGTAGTACTAGAGGTTCCATTAAGATAATGTAATGCACGAGTTATATCTCCTTCAAAAATACTATGTTTTTCTCCTTCAATAATAAATACTGTATCAGAACCTTTAAGATTTTTTGGACGTAAAGATAATCTTTGTGCATATCGTTTATCTAAGTTTTTATATCAATCGTATTTTGAATAATTGTCAATTTTAACAATATCATACATATCAGTAGTAACCTTTCCCATATATCCTTGATATAGTCTCTGTCCTTCCTCATTTAATAAAGGTTCTTCTCCATTAAACATCGGATCATTATAAACTACTAATGTGTCTTCAAAATCGATAGGATTTTCGTTAGTAAGTTCTGTAACAAATGGATTAACAAGATTTTCTCCATTACGAGTAACAAAAGGACCTTGCATTGCTTCATTAACCGTTAAATCTGCAAGGCGAGGATCTGTAGCTCTACCTACTTTTCTTACTAAATCTAAAAGTTCATCATAGCTATAGTTATATCCTCCTCAGTTAAAATACTGTTGTATTCCATATGATGGATTTAATACAGATGCAACACCATCATAATGACGTCTAATTGCATCTTTTACTAAAGAAGATGTAACTGTTGAGTTAAAGATACCATTAATAGTTCCTGCACTAAAAGGAATTTTATAATCAATTTTCTTTTCATTAAAACTTTGTTGCGCAAGTTTTATAAAAGATTGTGCGAGTCCTAAAGTATCTTTATTATTTGTTTGAAAAGCTTTAACTAAAGCTTTACCATAAATTTCATATAAGGCTTGTTGGTCTCCTGTTTCAAGAACTTCATGAATTTCTGCAATAGCATCATGACATAATTTTCCAATTTCTTGATATACTTTTGTTGCTAAATCGTGTGTAAATCCATTTTGTTCAAGAGCACTAATCATCTGAGTCATTTCAGTAACTTCTGCTTCATCAAGTTCATGATCTGCATTCATCTGAACTCCTCCAAACTTAGTTGACATTGTAGTAAACCATAAATCAGAATCATTAGTTCAAATATCATCACCATTAACATTAGAAGCTCCTACTTTAATAGCAGATTTATTTACAAGATACCCAATCATATAATCCTTTAGATTATTATCATTAATAATATCATTAACAACATCTAAATTATTTTCTGATCAATATAATTGTTTCATGGTATCATTGTATTCCATTGATCATGCTCCACCAAATATTTGATCTAAATCATATATACTACTAATTTTAATATCTGTATCGAGTATACTATTTTCTCCAATTATATTACCAAATATATCGGTTTCAATACGTTCTACTTGAGCTACATTATTATTAATAACTACATGATTTATTTTCCAATAAGTTTGGTTATCAGGTTCTCTATAGAAGAGATTATCAAATACTTTGTCATAAACGATTGTTACACTAGGATCAAATAGTAAATTATGCATTTTTCTAAACATATTTTCTAACTTGATATCTGATCCCCATGATGTACGCCTATTAGCATTTGTAATCTCATATTCTGCTCACTTTAATAATTTAGGTAAACCATATTCTCCATTCATATCTGCTAAAATAGTCTTTTTATTTCTACCTACTTTAGCATCAATTAGTGATACATTTTGTTGTCTAGAAAAATACGGACTTGTAAATCCAGATCCGTCCATAGAATCAACACTATCAGTCATACCAGAAATATTTTGTACAGCAGCTCCAATATCTCCAACTACAGCCATTTTAACTTTTGGAGCAACTCCATTTTTTAATCCTTGTGCAAAGGAATGATGAGTAGCTCCATAAATAACCATACGTTTTACCTGAGAAATTCATCTGCTTGCAAAACTATGTTCAAGATATCCTTCTGTTGCAGAAACCTCTTTATTCTTATTTGGGTGAGCGTAAACTCCTCCAACCATCATTTTATTATATTCATTACTTAAAAATGAATCCATAATGAAATACGAATAAAGCATAGGATTTAATTTACCATCCTTATCATGTATTGTTACATAAGGAACTGTATATGATATTGGCTCATCATTTTCATCAACAGTTTCAATAGTTCTTTCAGAAATTCAGTTACTTCATTTTCTAGCAGAAAATGCCTTATATACATTTTTGTCAGAAGATATACTCTCTCAAGCTTTTGAACTATCTTCAAGAAATCTGTTTAATTGATAATTAATAAACTCATTAAATTGATTTCTTTCACTAAAGATATTATAAAGATTTTCAAGGGTTTCATTAAAGACATTTTTCTTAGTATATGGATCTTTAGATATATGAATTTCTTCAATAAATTCTAATCCATTGTCTCTAAATTTTTGCTTAATATCTGCAAGTTTTGTTTTTGCAATATATTCTTTTAGATCACTTATAGTCTTAAATTCTTTACCTATCGCTTGAGTATAGTCATTTAAGATTTTATTAATTAAGTTCGTATATTGACTTTGATTTGTTTTAAATCAAATATTCATAATAGGTTCTAAATCAGATACATTCTTACTAGAATAATATTTCTCTAAAACCTCCTTAAAGTTAATTGAACCTAAATCTTTAAAATCTCAGTTCTGACTTAAATCAAATTGCATTACAAAATGTTTATTTTTATCTGAATAAACTGTTGATTGCAATCCAATTACTCCATTTACCTTTCCACCCTGCTCAGAAACAGATTTACTTGAAGTTAATCCTTCAAAGAAATCATATACTATTGCAAGGTGCATTACTTCATCTTCAGTAAGATTACTCGATTGTTTAGTATAATCTCCAATAGTTACTTCTGCTCGAATCTTTGGATTTTTAATACGTGAAATATTATTAAATACAGCATTATCACTCATTACTGTATCCGATCCTCATCCAAGTTCATCATGTAAATATTGACTCATTTTCTTATGAGAATATGCTAAACAAACCATTTGATATAATGGTAAATTGTTACCTTCTGCATTCTTAATAACATTAATTGTATCAGAACCATTAGTAACACTTAAGACTTTTGCCAAATCATTTGCTTGTCCAAAGAAACCATTTTTGCCTATATCAATAATTTGACCTGAGTTAGCACTATATAAAATACTACCTAATATTGGAGTTAATAATGTAATTTTATTTACATTTTTTTCTCTTGGGAACACTTGTTCTGCAACTTGATTAAAATCATCTGCTACTAAAAATGAAGCAAAATCCATAAGTAAATCGTCCATTAAAGTATCAGATATTATTCCTGCAGAATTAATTTCTCCAGTATCAGGATTATATTTTAAATTTAAAGTATTACTGCCTTCTGTAATACTAATATTAGTTCCAATAATATTAATATCATATTTTCCTAACTTATTTTGGAAGTTAGTTTTATTATCAATTCAGTAAGTACTTGCAGCTTTAATAATATCTGTAAGAAAATATCTCTGTATTTGTACAGGTCTATCAGTTAAATTCTTACCAGTTAATTCTCCAGTTAAGTTATCTTTACCATAACTAATATAACTTGACAATACTGTCTTATTCATTAGATGTGTATACATTTGTTTAATTGGAGTAGCCATTTTATCTGAATAGATAAACTTAGCAATACCTCTTAACTTATTTTGTAAGTAAGTTGTATGTTCTGGTGCTACAGATTTAGTTGCTAGTGCATTTAAATATTTTCCAATAATTTTACCCATATCCATATTGCCCTCTTTAGCTATTTCGTCAACTATTTCAGGGTCAACACTTTCTTCCATGAATAACTTTACTTTACCCATAGCTGAATTAAACCCAGATAAAGTAATAGCTGTATTTTCTATAATAACACCATCTTCATTAACTTCAGGAAAATATGAAAGTAAAATTTTTGCGAGGTCACTGACGGATTCTTCAGCTCCCATAAATTCATTATTACTAAAACCAGTATAGTGTGTAACATTCGGACCATCATAATTATAACGTCCTACAGCATAAGTTGAACTATTTTTATATTCTGGTTTAATAGAAATAAATGGAGTATATAATCTCAATATATCATCAAAAGTTTTTAATGTTACATATGCATTATATGCATTAAAATATTTTTGATCTTGAGTAAGTCCTGCATTTTTAATGTAGGCTTCATATTCTTTTATAGTATCTTCAAATACATTAATAATAGATTTAGGTTCTGAGTCAATGCTAATAGGAGTTAGAGGTTTTCCCATGAACTCACTAATAATAGATAAAAGTTCTTGTTTATATTTAAAAATTCCAGTATTTAAATTGGAATAACTTCCTAAAGTAGCATTTGCATCTATAAAAGAATCAGAATTAATATCAAATACAGACATAGAAATAATCTTTTTTGCTGTATCGTCAATCATTTTATTATATTGTCTTGAATTATCAATATAATATTGTTGAGGTGAAGATCCTTCGGGAGGAAGTTCAATACCTAATCTACTACTAATCTTTTTAGGTTCAGATACAGGTGTTGGAGCGGAGTCTGTATAGACTCCACTCACAAACATATTAAACACCTCATCTGGATTTGTAAAATGCTCATTTATGAACACTTTAAACGCATTTAAATCTGGTGAATCACCTCTAAGTAAGTTCTTCAGTAATGGATAATATGCTGAAGAATATCCACATTTAACACTCATTATTTTCTAATTTTGCTATTAAGTATTTCTGTACATTTTCTCTTAACTCGTTGAGAGTTTCATTTGTACTAACTTCGTTATAATATGTACTTGCTATAGTTTCAGTTACTTCTGTATTTTGCATTAGAGCTTTAAGGTACATTAAAATATTAGGACTTGATTTATATAAATCTTTTGCAGAATTTAAATAATCTCTAAGTTCTATATATTCATTCATTGTATTAAACTCTCTAATTGAGTAAACTCCATCTTTATTTTCAAGTACAAAATTCTTTGAATTATTGTTCAAAGATACTAAAAATGGTACAAATTTCAAATTATTTCTAGAGATAATTGTAACATCATCTGGATTCTCTCCATAAGCTTGTTTAAACAAATTCTTAAGCATAGGAGTAAGATCATCCTTTATTTCCTTCATTACAATTTCAGGATTATTAGAGTCTCCAACAATTTGAATTATTGTATAATTTGGAGTAGTAACTTTATTTAATATTTCATTATTGACATCGTTAACTGTTGATTCTAATAAGTCTATATTTGTAATTTGTTTGTTTACTCCAAACTGTTTAAACGCCTCATTAATTTTATTAATCTTTTGACGTTGTAAATCCTCTTGAATAGCTCTTTCAGGATTAACTTGAATTTTGTCATAATCTATAATAAAATCATTTCCTATTAAGTTAGAAGCATTCGTAGAATATAGTTTATTTGCAGTATCAACTTCATAATAGAATTGAGATCCTGGAACTACTTTAACGGCATCATCAAATACATAAATTCCTTGCTTAAAGTTTGGATTGTTTTCAATATGTTCTTGAAGTTTTTCAGTTTTTCCAACAAAGTCTGCAAAGATATTATATATCATAAACGATGGATCATTAAATTCAAATTTACCAACTCTACTAATGTAACCTGTTTGCATTAACATTTGATTAGAATCGAAAGATCCAAACTCATTATTTAGTAAAGAATCAAAATCAGAATAAGTTTTTCCATTAACAACATATTGTCCATTCTCCATAGTTACTATTCTTTCAGTAACGTTTCCTCTATCAGCTTGAGTTACTTTATCTTCATAAGTAACTCTAATAGCATTAGTATATCCTGATTGTGTATTTAATAATGCTCCTAATCTAAATAATATAGTACTCTTATAAGGAGAGAAATATGCAAGTGAAATCAATTGTCCAGCTCTTTCTCTGTTAAGATTATTTCTAACTTTAACATTTTTGTCTCCTGCTTTTCTTTGTGCATTAAATAAATTAACATTATTAATTGCAGTATGAATTATATTATCTAAAGAAGCAACACTATTTATTCCTATTAATCGAATTCTAGGATCATTTTGAACAGTATTTAAAATAGTTCCGTCTTCTGCTACTTGTGCTTTTAAGTGAGCTTCAAATTCCTTTTGACTAACTAATGGATCAGCAGAGAATAACATAAATGTATTTCCTCTATTCTGATACATAAATGCATAGTTTCTTGAATCTGCTTCAAATGTGTTTCCTACTCATTTAATATGATCCTGCCAATCTGACTTACGTACTACTAAAGATACTAATTTTCCGTAAGAAGAGAATAAACCTCCTTTATTTAAGGCACTTGTATTAAAGTTAGATACATCAACAGTTGTTAACTCTCCTTCTCTTGTAAACTTAGCATAACTTCCAATTGTAAAATCTCCTGTATATATTCCAAATCTTGGAGTTGTAAACAATAGAGGAATTTGTGCTGTTTTATCTTTTATCTGAATTTTTGCTACTAATAATCCTCTTCGCCCATTATCATATGGAACTACTTCAAAAATAGGTTTAGTTTTTAGTGCAGTTTCTAGTTCACTAAAAGCACGACCCATAGCTCTATCTTTATTTAAAGCTTGTCCTAATCGTACAATTTCTCTTGGATTTTTATAATATCCATATTTAAAATAAGCAGCAATTAAATTTAAAGCTCTAATATATTTAGGAGCTGCAAGTTTACCTTTTATTCCTAATATATTAAATAAAGAAGATTCTGTAGCTTGATCATAATTTCATAAATTATTTAAATAGAAATCTGCAATATCATTCCATTTAGAAATATTTAAAGGATTATCTGTTATTCCTATATTCTGAGGAACTTCTTCAAGTATATCTACAGGAGGAGTAACAGATTGTTCAACATTAGGAGCATGTACTGGATTTTGATCTGTAACAGGAGGTTGTTCTCCAGTATTACTATTGAATGTTTGTTTGCTTTGTGCTTCAGCTACAGTATTTTTAGTCTCTGGTTCTACAGAAGCTTGTCTAACTGGTTCCTTAGGAGATTCACTAACTATTTCTGCTTCTGGTGTAGGTTCTACTCTTGGCTTAATATTTTGTTCTGAAGTTGGTATAACAGGTTCAGCTACAATTGGATTTGGATTTACTTCTTCATAATCAATAGATTCAGGACTATTCTCTAATAACTTAGTTCTTCAGTCTTTGAAATCACTAATTTGTTCAGGAGATACTTCAATACTTCCTGCACTAGTCATATCATTAATTGTGTTTAACTTTAAATCTAGACTAATCCCGTTATCTACAATAATTGTACCTTTTGTAGAACGTTGAGTTAATGTATATAAATCCTTAAGAGTTAAATAATGCTTTCCACTTGTATCTTTCCAACTCTTGTCTATGATTGCAAATTCAAACTCATCGCCTTGGACACTATCTAATCCTACTACTTTAACATTATTAATAGCAGTATATTTAGCAGGATTATCAGTTATAATTGCAATATCATTAGATAATTTAGATAACTTTTCTACTATTTTAGGTACTTCATCTGAACTATTAATAAATTTCTCTCCACCAAACGTTTCAGTAGTTTCAAAATATTTAAGTTTAATACTATTTTCAGATAATATCTGTTTCGTTAATAAATCGATCTCACTTTCAAGCATACTTGGATTATCATAGTATTTATCTCAAGTTTGATCTAATATGCTATTTAAAATAGTATAGTTATCATATTTTGCAATATTATTTGGACGTAATGGAGCAGTTAAATTTGGAGTACGTGTAAAATAAGTATCTTCAATTCCTAAATTTCTCCTTGCATTTTCATAGAAAATATAAGCTGAATTTTGTTTATAATCTCCTAATCCAACAATTAAAATATTATTTTTATTTGCTCATCTTGTAATTAATTCAAGATCGATTTTAGAAAACTGACTAATTTCATCAATAAATATGATTCTATTCTCAGTTTCTGCAAACATTGTAGCTGGATTTAATTTTAAATCCTTAAGAGTATATGTAGGTATTTCATCACTTCCAACAATTTTATTAATATCTGATTCAGAAATTTGTTTTCCCAGAATCTGTTCAATTAATTCTGCTTTCGTATATGATAAACCGTCATGCTCAATTGCTGCAGATAATCGATCTGTTTGTTTTCTTGTTGGAGCTACAGTTACAATTTTATATGCAGGCATCATTTTACGTAGCACATAAGCTACACCTTGTGTTTTACCTGTACCTGCTCCTCCAAATGTTGCAATAAAGTTTAATAACTGACTTTTATTCTGTATATAGCTATCATCTGATGTAGCTTTTGCTTTTGCAGATAAATATTTAACAAATTCATTAAATAAATCTTTTCTTTCAGATGTTGCGTGTATTAATCTAATTGCATATTCTTGAGAAAAAATTGGAGCTTTATTAAATGATTCATCAGTAATAACAGTTTTTAAGTTGTTATAGAAATTTGCAGAAGGATATGCAATTAAAGATAATAAATAAACTGCCTGATCATAATCAGTAATCGCTTCAGTATCTCTAGCAAGCTTAGTAGGTCTTGCTGTAATTAAAGAAGTTGGTTCGAATAGTGAAGTGATGCGGTCAACTATTTCGCTATTAGATAATTTTTGATCATCTATAAGTTGATAGATTTTAGTTTCTAATCTAATAGAAGCCTCTTCAAATTCTTTAAAATTACTCTCCTTAATTTCTCCTGATGGAAAATCTGATTCAGCAATTAATTGGTTAAGATCTAAGTTAAATAGTGATGCAAACTTATCTTTGATTACAGAATTTTCATTATTAAGTAACAGATTTGTAAATCTCTGTCTCATATTAATAGCGATATCCTTCTGTTCTCTAATTTTTTGTGCATTATTATTTTCTGCAATATTTATTAATGTATCAAGTCTAACTTTAATTGCTTTAAGATCTGAAGACATATTAACTGCAGTTTCTGTATCAATTTCTGCAAGCAGATCTTTAGCTAATTTTTTCTTGAACTTATTAATTTGAGTATTATATCCTCCATCTATAGAAGCAATAACAAGAGAATTTAAAATATCAATAAATCTACTGGTTTCTTTAAGTCTAGTTAAAGCATCCTTATTATTAATAATATAATCCTCTAATGAATCACTATTAAGGTAACTATTATACTCTTTTACAATCAAATTAACAATATTTTGACTAATTCCATTAGTAGATACTGCAAATTTTTCTAATAACTCATATGCAGGAGATACCTTAATTTCAGATTTAAGATCTGAAACCTCATTAATAAAATCAATAAACGTTCTTCCAGATATTCTCGGAATAATTCCAGCTAATATTTCATCTGCACTTTGTCCTAAAAAGTCTGATAAATTTACTAATCCATCACTTTGTAAAAGATTTTGATATGCAGTTTTAATTTGGTTTATGTCTCCTTTTGATACAATATCTTGAAAAACAGCTAAGTCGTTTGCAATTCCAAGAGTCATTGACTCATATCCTACACTATCACCTTCTGTTCTTTCTATATATGTATTAATAGCTTTTTCTCAATTAGCTGCAGCAATTCCTTCAGTAAATCCATTTATATAAAAATAACTCTTCATTAATGCAACAAGGTCTACATCTGTTACATCGGTATATAAAGAATTAGTTTTTAAATAATTTAAAAAGTCAATATAGCTATTTGCATATGTATTTAAGGCAGCTTCATTATCAGCTATAAATGTATCTGGTCTAGCTAATACTTTTCTACCTTCTTCACTCAGCTCCTGAGTTAATCCAAATTCATGTCTTTTAACTAAGAAATCTTTGTAGTTTTCAGTTAATTGTAATTTAGTTTGAAGTTCAGATACTTCTTCATTAATTTCAACTCCTTCGGGAAGTTTAGAAATAGCTTCATCTATTTGTGCCTTTAGATTAGCAATTTCTTTATCAATGTTTTTAATACGATTAGTTTGAATAGTTTCACCTGGAGCATAAGCTTTACTTAAGTCTACAGTTTTTTGAGATACAGCTACTAAATCTTGTGCAATAGATTCATTTAGACTATTAAATAAATCATACGCAGCAAACACCTTTGTTTTCTCAGTTGATTTAGAATATTTTTCATATTCTTCTTTAATCACAACTTTTTCATCAGATGTTAATTGATCGAAGTCTTTCTGATATCGAACTTTGGTAAAATTATGAATACCTAAGTCATCAACAAAGGCTGTTGCTAATGCAGGAGTAGCCGCAAATCTTGCTTGTCCAAAATAATAGTCATTAAGTTCTCCAGAGACTATTTTATCACGTTTTGCTCTTAAGTCATCAAGTTTTGCTTTTAGTCTTTGAAATTCTACATCATTTTGAGCTGCTGCTATTTTGTTATCCACATCTTTAGGAGTTTTAGGCTCAAGTTCAGTAGGAGTAATCTTAGATTCTAAAGCTACTTTAGTTTTTAAGATATCTTCTGTAAGATCATTCCAATCAGAGAATATTTTACTATAAACTCCAGTTTCAATTAACTGATTTTTAAGGCTTTCTCTCTGAATATTCTTAGCTAAATTTTCAGTTACATTAATACCAGTCATAGCTGATAATGCTTGTAACTCCTCATCAGAAATGTTTAACCCCTCTTCATTGATAATACTATCAATCCGATCGATGTAACTATTAATTTGGTTATAAATAACATCGTTCTGAGATTCTCCTTCTTTTGCAGATTCGTAATTAATTTTATATCCGTCAGGCTCTTTAACAAGTTCAAACGATTTACCCGAAAGATTTCTACTTCCAAGAGCTCCTTTATCACGTAATCTTGTTAATTCTCTTTTTAAATCAGAGGTTTTGCCATTTCTTATTAAGTATATAATTTCTTGTAGAGAATCATTAGGTTTTTGAATTGCCTCATCATTTATAGAATTAATTCTTGAATCTCATTTTTCATGTAAACTAAATACAGCACCACCAATAGCACCTCCCATAAATGCAGAAGTATAACGTGCAAACGCTTCTTCTGTACTTATACCAAAATCGAGTTGTTTATCCTCATCAACAATACCCAGTGCGTTTAAAGCTGAATAAAATCCTTTTACCATGTCGGATGAAAACTCTTCCATTACTTCTTCAGAGCCTTCATTGAAACTGTCATATAAAATATCTCCAGGTTTCATTTTGGATATTCGTTGCTGAATTTGGTTTTTAGTTTTTATTACCCAATTTGCAGCAGCTTTGGGAGAAACAACTCCTTTGTTGATGTTTTCATTAGTTACTTTTTCAGCAACGTCTTTAATAACTCCTTTTACAGATGTACGGTCGAGATATGTATCTTTAAACCAAAAATCTTTAAAATAGTCATTATTCATTAATGCAAACATTGCTCCCATTACAGATAACATTCCTAATCCTGCAACTCTATCAGATGCTCCAGCTTGCTTAAACGCATCATAGGCATCTGTAGAAGAGGTTCCTGCCATATAAGCTAAAGATAAAGCTCTACCTCATTTAATTGTATTTTCACTAACATTTTCTTTACCTACTATTCACTTCGGTATTTGCCCAATTACTCTTTGTTGAAATAATTGTCTTGAGCTATCTTCAACTAATTTTCCAATATTTTCTACGTTTCAGAAACTATTTCTTCCATAATCAGAAACACTTCCATCAAATCTAGAAAACCAAGCTTGAATATCGGTAGCAGTTTGTGCTGATTTAGAGTTAGTTAAATCTCCCTTAGCAATACCTTCAATACTTCTAAATAATACTGGGAATAATTTTCCTATTTCAACAGCAGCTGTCATACCACCATATACTTGTCCAACATATGGAATAAGCATTGGACCTACTTTAAATAAAACCTTTGCTAAGGTACCTCCAACACTTTTATCTAATCCATCTGAATCAAAGAAATCATATTTATTTCATTTACTTCCATCAACAGTTAATGTATCAGAGATATGTAAAATATCTTTCCCTGTAAGTGGTCTATTTCCTAATGTTTCATAAAATGGATCTCCCTCACTATTAAATTTTAAATCCCCTGCTTTATGTGAAACAGTTCTTCCATTTACTTCATGAGTTCCATCTTCATCTCATTGAGCTAATACAAGTGTAGGACGAGCTATAGCACCTAGTCCACCTCATTCATTAGGTGTTCAATCCTCAAACTTACCAGTATCATAATTAAATATCTTATTGGTTTGAGCTACTTCACGTATAGACATAGTTGGACCAGAAGTTTCATATAGATTAACTATACCTCGACTTCTTCTTTCAGGATTAGAGAATTTAACTAATCTTGAACTAACATCCAGTACATCACCGCCGAGAGGTGCAAAATAATCTGCAGGATCATATGTAAATGAATCCATAGCAGTACTTGCTAAATTAGCTTCATCTGCACGATTATATAAGTCTAAAACGTCTTTATAATATGTGTCGAATTTTTGATTATCAAATTCTCCTCTATCGTTTTTAAACGCCTCTTGTATTTCTGGTATACCTTTATAATATTCTCTATCTTTAACATTAGAGTTATCAGGAGTTATTCCTAAATTAACTAACTCTTGAACACTTTTGTCTGGCTGAAAAAATAGTGCCGCCAGCCAATCATTTTTCTTCTGATCCATCATACTTTAAAAATTAGCTTTTATGCTTTGTTGTTGTTTTTTCAGATTTGCCTGATTATATATATCTCTATATTCACTAGCACTTCCAATTTCATGATTAGATGCAACAGTTGCAAGTTTAGAATCATGCATAGGCATAAATATCATTCCTTTATACATTGAATTTTTATTGCCATGAAATATTTTTCCAAAGAAGCCTGGCTTAAAGTTATCAACCTTTTTGTCTGATTTCTTTACTACATCTCCTCCATAATTTACATAAGTTGAATAGATATCAAATATTCTATCTTTATCTGGTCCATCAACATGTCATAACCAAGGAGAATTACTATCAAAGTCAATAGCTTTATCACTAGCATAACCTGATAATCCAAAAAATACCATCATATCTTCAGGTCTGAATTTTCATCTATTAGTTTCAGTATCAAACTCTAAGTCTAGATCATATTCATGTAATTTTTCTATCATTCTTTGTCTAGATACATTAGGATTATCTTCAATTCATTCCTCAAATTTTGTATATCGATCATATGCATCTAAGTCAGGCTTATAAACTCCCATTTGTTCTGCATCTCGATCTTTTGGAAGTCACATTCTACTAAGTGAACTAGAGCCATCTCACACAAGTCTATTTAAATCAATATCTGATATTCTTTGATCTCCAAAGAAAATAGAATTTTTATCAACAATATTACCTATTTCAGCCTTATCCAATACATTTTTTAATGTATTTTGAGTTACTTGTGTGCCATTCTTATCTTGTAATGGATAATCCCTAGTTACAATTTCTAACCCTCCTTTGGCATCAGATGTTGATAAAACTGCAATTTTAGGATCTACAACTCTACCTGCAGCAATAGTTTCTAGAGAGCTTCTATTAACATCTTTATCAGTTCCTCCAGAACTTCCACTGCCTGCTTTAGATGCAGTTGAATCATAATCTAAAGCTTGTGTATTTTCTACACTATGATTTGTATGTTCAACTACAGCAATTTGTAGTAATCGTTTTACATCTTCAGGATTACTTGGATTAAAACCTTCAGCAACTGCTTGAGCTCTTAAAACGTTTTTCATATTTTGTGGAAGAGTCTTATATAAATAATTAACAGCTAAATCAAGACTTTCTTTATCATGATATCCCTGATTAGATGTACTATTTGATTCTGTAACTTTATATATTCCATCTGGTCCATTAAATCCTAATAATTGTTCAAATCCTTTTTCAATTTTATTCTGATATTTAGAAGTATATCTATCAAACTGGTTTGAGGATTTATTAGTTCCAAACGCTCCAATAGTAGCTTTTACATAATCTACTATAGATTTCATTCCAACTGTATTAGATAAATCTGTAAGGATACTATTATTATATGCTAGTTCTGGACGTTCTTCTCGAAGATGAATTAATTGAGAGTTAGTTAATGCTTGATATTTTTGTGGATTTTTATAATAAATATCTGCAGATATAGTCTTAATACTGCCGTCTTTATCATACACATATAAGCTACCTTCATTACTAATTGCAACTTCAGACCCAGATCCTTCTTTAATAATTTGTTCTGATGCAGTTTCATGTAATTCGTTATTATGTTTAATTCTATTAGCTAAAGATTGCAATCTAATTAAATCAGACATATCATATTGATTACTCTGTCCAGATACAAATAACTCACCTAAGTTTTGAGATTTTCTTAAAAAACTATTAGCTCTATCTAAGAAGTAATCTACATCATTAGGTAACCCATTCTCTTTAAGAACATTAATAATTTCTTTTTGAATAAGTTGTTCTTCTTTGTTTTCACTTGTTTTAGAGGTCTGAGTAGCAACTTGTGTAGGCTCTGCAGCATCTCTAAAAAAGGGGGTATAACTAATACCCCCATTTTGATATCTCTTTATCTTCATATTTATGACATCATTTTTAGAAATAACTTAATAATGTTATTATTTAGTTCTCCAACAGCCTTATTGATAGCTTTTTGCTGGTCTAGATATTGCTGCTCATCTGTTTTACGTAAATATTTACCTCCAGATTTATAACTTGTAGTTATAAATCTTTGAATAGGGATTTGCTCAGGATTAGTATAATTAACTAAATAAGGTTTTGTATCTAATTTATTTCCTCCAAGCCAAAACCTTCTTTGAGATTGTTGATAAGGATTAACTAAAGCTTCTATATTATATTTATTTCTATTAGTAGCAATATCTCCAGAATATTTATAATTTAAATAATCATCGATTTTCCAACCACTATATTCTGGATTTTTACCTTCATTCTGTTGCCAATTATAGAACTCATTAATTTTACTATTTCTAAAATTAGTAAGTCAGTTACTATAATCTCCTGAAGCTTTTTGTTGTGCTAATTGAGCTTGTAAAGCTTGTTTTTCATTTAGATCCTTGGCATAGTCTCCTCTTAACTGATAAATAAGATTCTTAACATTTTGAGTTTGTTGCGTAATCTTATTAGCATCAGCCATATCTAACTGAGCTAAACCTTGTGCTCAACGGTTTCTATTCTCATTAGTTATCTGAGTTCTAATATTAGCGTATTGTTGTTTTTGAGCAAGTAACTTATCATTATATTGATCTATCATTTGAGAAAATTTAGCATCTCTTTCTCCTTCTAATTGATCAACATTCATATCTCTCATAAGTCTTTCTGCTAATACTTTATTTGGATCACTAGTCGATGTCTTATATTGACGCATACTTTTAATGCGATCATTATACATTCTATGCAACCCATTATCACTAAATCTAGAGTAAAACTCAGTAGGCATTTGTTGTTGAGAACCTATCATTCCTTTACGAATAGCATCTTTCATTTTTTGGGTAGTACGATTGATACCTATTGTAGAAGTAATAAAGTCTCCTATTCCCATTACCATATCAGGATTAATATTAAATCCTTTTCCTTTGCCATGCCCAAAAGTTGTATAACCAGAATTATTTAAAGGTTTAGCTACATAAGGTGTTTTACCAGTCGGATCGTTAAGTAATTCTTCCTCTGATGCTAATCTTCCTTTAAATCCAAGTTTATTGTTAATTTGAGCTATTTTAGCATCATTTAAAATTGAATCATACTGTTTCTTCACTACAGTATTTTGAGGTGATTGAACAGCTTTATTTGAGCTTACAGAAGCACGTTTAATAGGAGTTCCAACAACAGCACCTGGATCTACTTGTACATTAATCGGATTATTATTTTTATCTAGCATATAATCAGCTACGCTAGTTCAATTTTGATCTATCGGAGTACTAAATGTAGGATATTTAGTACCAGATTGTGCTTTTATAATTTTACCACCTTTTTTATAAAATACTGGATTATTCTCTGGTTTATAATACCAAAGATGTTGCGGTTGATTACTAAATATTCCTAAGTTAGGAGCTAAGTTAGAATAGACTGGCATTGTAATAGGTCTCCGTTTTAAAGCTGTAACAGATGTAAACATTTCAGGTCCTCCAAAAAATCTTTGAACTTGAGAAGTTTGCTTATCTGCATAATTCTTAAAATAAGGATTACTTCTATTAGTTTTTGCATCTCTAGTAGCAGCAGTCTTATTCCAATTTCACCAACCCATATCATCTGGATTTCTATAAGTACTAGGAAGTTCATCATATTTAAATTGTCCTGTATTAAGTCCTTTACCTATTGAAGACTTCCAAGGTTTTCTCCAATTGAAATTTACATTAGAAGAACGTTTAATACCATATTCAGAAAGTAAGTCAGTAATATTATCTGTTTTAGCTTTACCTAACTTTCCAATAATTATTTCTTCTAACTTTTCAGTTTTTTGATTTTTTGGAAGTGAATTGACCGACTCAATCTCAGAACGACCTAATTTAATAGTAGGAAGGTTTTTATTATTAGTTGGTTTTAAGGTAACCATATCAGAGTTTCCTCCTTTTAATTTTGCACTTCCTATGTTACGTTTTAAATTAGCAAAACCTCTAACTCCATTTAATACAGTACGAACATCTTTAATAGTTCATTTACCATCTTGAATATTTTCTCATGCAGTTGCTAATCCAGATGCAGCACTTCCAAAACTAACTCCTCTAGTTGCTCACTTAACAGCATTTGCGACAGCCTTAGATTTCTTTAAAGCTTTAGCTATTTTTGCTGCCTTAGCTCCTGAGCCAATCCCAGGAAGTAAAGTAGCTGCATCTAATCCTAGATTAAGTGCTAAATTACTAACATCGCCTCAATCTAATCCATCTCTAGCAATATCTGCTCCAAAACCAGTTAATGAACCTACTGCACCAACTCCAGCTCCAGCAACATTGCCAAATCCTGGTACAAAAGTAGCACCTAAAGAAGCAGCATCTGCAACTAAAGCTGCAATTTCAGCTTTGTCAGCAGCAGTTAATTGTGTACCATCTCCAATAGTTTTTTCTTCTCCAGCAGCGCGAAGTTTTTTATCTGATTGTTGAATTGCTTGTTTACTAGCTTTTGCACTATTAACTCTATTTGCAGCAACTCCTCCAATTTGATATTTAATAACTCCTCCGTTTTTATTACTTGGAACTCTATAAGCTAAACCTAATTGTTCTAAGCCTTCAGGAGTAGTAATACTTCTTAGAGCAGAATTACCTCCTGTTCCTGAATATTGTTGTTGATACTTACCAAGCGTTTGAGTTTTAATTAAATCCTGAAATAATTGATATAAATCAGGATATTTTTGTCCAATAATTGGATTAAACTTAGCATGACGAGTACTAATTGTAGCTATATATGGATTTCTAATAATATCACTAATATATCCCTTAACTTCTGGATCTCTTAAGATTTCAGGATGTTGCTCAATATATTGTCCTAAACGAGAATCAATATTCCAATAATAATTTCTCATACTATCTTCAGATCCAGGTAAACGACTATTTAATGTATAGTTATCATTTCCTGGGTTTTCGTCATGAAAATAGTATAATTGAGTTTGAGGATTATAATACAATGTAGCTCTTGTTTGAGGATTTGAAGCATCTCCAGTACTTGCTACTTCTTTATATCCTCCAGTATTTCCTATAGTATAGTAACTATTAAAAGCAGTTGTAGGATTATTTTCATAGTAAGAATTAACTATATTTGGATCTAATTGCTCTTGTAAAGTATTATTATAATTAATTCTTTGTTTAGTTAAAGGATCAATATATACTCTTTCTGCTAAAGTTCTTAAAGGGTGTCCATAGGGATCAAACTGAGAAGAATCTTCAGGATTGTAATTAGGAAAATAATCATAAACTAAAGGATCACCTGCTTGTCTAACATAGTTACCAGTTAGATCTGCAGCATATCGATTTGGTTGAAAATACGGGGACCACATTGGATTACCTTCTGAATCAACAGAAGTACTAAACCATGGAGATCTAGAACGATTTTCATCCCAATATTGTTTAATAATTGAAGAATTACCAGCAGTTCTCTTATTATCTGCTACAAAATCTAAATACTTTTGAATTTTAGATAAACTATCTTGGTCATCACCCCTATATACTTTTCCATTAATAACAAATAAACCAGAGTCATCTGGAATATAATCCGCATAACTTCCATATTTTCTTTTAAATTCATTATTAAGTCATGCATCTCCAGTTCCAATATATGATAATAATTCTGGATTATTTATAGTTACATTCCCATTTGAATCAACGTTAAATAGGTTATGGTACTTATCATAATCTCATCCTGCTTTACTTCAGTTTTCTTTTGTTTTCTTAAGTTCTTCTTGTGCAGGATCTACTTCTTTTTGAGCTTGAACAGGTTTACTTCCTCCTAAAAAGATACCAATATCATCTAATGCCATAGCATCTTCATCCGTCCAATTTCCTTGTTCAAGCCTAGATATAATATCTTCTATGCCTTGCTCACCATATTTATTGTAAAAGTCTATATAAGCTTGCTTATCTAAATCATTATAGCCTTTAAATTGATCATTATCCCCATAACCTGCAATATCTTTTAGACTACGAAGTCTTCTAGTTGCTTTTAGATTATTAGCTCCATTTATATAAACTCTATTTCCATTTAATAATTCAAAGTCTCCAGTATCTTTATTGCGCTTATATTCCATATTAATATCACTAGACCAATCTCTAATATTGATTGGATCTAATGCTTCTACTGGCTTTTTATATTGAAAATCTTTTAAAGCGTTAACTGCATTTCTTGCAGTATTTTCTTTACCTCTTCATAGATTTCCAAAACTTCGACCAAGTCTACTTCTACGTTTACCTAAACGTTCTGCTTGATTATTAGTAACATCAAACTGTACTCCTTCTAATCTATCGGCACTAGAATCATATGATAAATTAGCACCTGATCTTAGAGCATCAGTTATTTTACTAAATTGATACGCAGTATCTTGATCTAATGTTTTTCCATAAGAAGACATCTGATTTAGAAAATCATCATCAACCTGATATTGATTACCATCTATAGTAAAAGTGCCGTATTTTTGAGTAGGAGTAGAACCGCCTTGTTGATATTTAATTACTTGTGCCATTTTATCACACTTACTTTATATATAAAAAGGGAGATTGATCATGTCAAATCTCCCTTTTATCTAATGATCATTAAATTACTTTTTGCCGAAAAATTTATTTTTCATTTCTCCGCCATTTTCTTTTTTAGCGCATTTCTTACGACCTACCATTTTTCCACCCTTTTTGAAAACTGGTTCTCCTTCAGGAGCTTGACCTACAGGACCCTGCGGACCTTCACTCATAGCTTGCTGTAAAAGTGCTAAAAAGCCTTCACATACTTGCATTGCTGCCTGGCAATCTTGTGCCTGTAATGCTTGAGCTGCCATTTCGGCTAACATCTGTAGTGGATCTTGTCCACCCTGAGGACCAGCAGGTGCTGCACTAGGTGCGGGAGCTGCTCCACCTTCTTGTAAAAATTTAACAATTTTCATAATTTAAATTATTTTTAATTTTATAGATATCTCATAACTCTATGATTGTCATATATTCATTTAATGCCCAAAGATAACACTTTAGTTCTTAATATCCAAATAAAATTACTAAAATTTTCATTTACACTAAATTTTTATGAAAACACTTGCTACATTAGCAATATTATATTATCTTTGTTCCACAACCCAAGAGTATAAAATGAGTCTATTTCATTCTCTTTGGAGATGCTAGATTAAACATGAGGCAATATAGGGTTATAAAAGATAGTTAGTATCTTTTAAGGAGAGTAAGAAATTACTCTCCTTTTTCTTTATCTATTTAGGAGATTCGATAAACTCACTTGGACGATTATCCTGTTCATTTATATATTTAAAAATCTTTTTTCCAAGTTTAGCATAATCAGAATCAGCTTTACTTTTATTAGCTCTTTTTGCTAATTTTATTAAAGTTCTAGAATTTTTTCTTGAGAAAATACGTTCGCCACCAACTAAATCCATTTGAGGTTTTCCATCAGATCCAAGAATATACATTTTATCAATTTCTTTTTCATCTATATCCTCTTCAAAGTCTAATTCGTCTCCAATCTGAATTCCAGAATTAGCATTAACTTCTAATACATATTTAGTTCTTCCTTCTTCATCTTCAGGAGTAGAAATAATTGGTTCAGAACTATGAGCTTTACCTAATACTACATTATAAACTTCATCATCTTGATTTATAAATACTAAATCAATATCGAATTCCATTTCCTCTGTATTAAATACTACTTGACCTTGATCTTCAGGCATTATAAATAACATACCTTCGTCATCATCCATAGATTCTACATTACCTAAACCTTGAACTCTTTCTTCTTCCGTTTCCGCTATTAGAACTTTATATTCTTTATCTGCTATTTCTATTTTTACCTCTTTCATTATTTCACACTTTTAATTAGTCCACTTCTATCATCTGTATTCTTTAATAGTTCATGACAAACTAATTTTCCAGCTTCAATTGCAATTTCATTAGATGAATCTTCTTGATATGCTTTATATAAAGCTTCAAGTTTATCGGTAAACTCTTTTCTAAGTGTCCATTCTTCCTTTTCAATTTCTGCTGTCTGAACAATTCCTCCTTCAGATTGTGCTACTACAGGAATTCCTTTTTTAGTAATTTGATCTTTTAATTCTGGATTTACATTTTCTAAATGATGTTTATGTGCATGTAAATTTCCTTCAGGAATTAAATTCATCTTACCTCCAAGTTGGAATTTTTGTGTTTCTGTAGATTGTGTTGGTCGTTTCTGTAAGAACGCTCTAGCTTCATCTAATTCGGGAAATTTCATTCCGTTTTTAGCTAAAGAATACATATTATCTAATCCATTATAAGTATTAAAGTTTTTACTAGCAAGTGCTGAACCTATTTGATTATTTAGTCTTTTCTTACCTGTATCTGTAATATTTAAAGTTTTATTTTGCATTCTTCTAGCTTTATTTATAGCATCTTGTCCTTTACGATGAAATCCAAAGTCAAATAAACCAGCTTTTTTGTTGCTGTACTTATCAATACTTTTTCCAATGAATTTCTTTGAACCGCTATATTCATTACTAATATCAGAAGTATTATCTACTAATTTATCAATACGTTTTCCTCCAATTCCATTAAGTACATTTAGTACAGCACCTGCAGCCATTCCTACAGGTCCAAGCATACTTAAACCATCACTTACCATTCCCTGTATTTGAGAACCAGTACCTTCAACACGATCTTTAGTTCCTCCAATAAGGTTTCCTAAAGTTTTAGCTCCAGTATTAATCATACCTCCCATAGGATTAAACTGACTTACTACATTATGACCTATATCTTTAACTCCAGACATTACTTCTGCTGTAGATCCAGTTTTTTCATCTCCTACAAGAGCTTTGTTGAGACCTCCTATAAGTTGATCTCCCATTTGAAAACCTCCTCCAAATTTACTATTTAAATTGTTTACACCAAAACTTCCTTTAAAAGTCTTATTTTGCCAGTTATTTACAGAATTTACTGTATTTTTAGAAAATAATCCATTGGCATTAGAAAAGGAACTGCTAAAAGATGGCATTGGATTTGATTGTAAACTTGAAGATTTAATATCATTCTTATCTGAATTAACAAGATTTTGAGAATTAGTCATAAAATTATTATAATTTCTAATTCCCAAACCAGCATTTATTTGATTTAACATATTTAAATCAATGATACTTCCTATACTAGCTCCTGTCTCATACTTTTTTACTCTTTTATGCATAACTTTGAGTCATTAATGTTTGTAATGCAGTAATAATAACAAGTTTATCACCTTTATATTTAATTCTAACTTTTGCATACTTGTCCCGAACTTTAGTTGTTCTTAATGGAGAATTAGGATTATCAGCACTTTTCTGTTTATAATATATTGGTTGCACTTGAAAATACCAGGCATCTTCACTATAATATATATTACCTAAACGTCTCCCATATTTTTTTATATTTAAACAATTAGCATGAACATTTAAATAATATTCGTTTCTAATTGGATCTCATACAACATCCGTTTTGTATGTTTCAGAGTCATCGGCTTTATTTAGGTAGATTTTTGGGAATTCAACGTTTTCTGATTCATTCGTATTAGGAAATGTATTATTTCTATAAATGGCTCTTTTACTAAATTCATATACATCCCCAGTAATTTCTATTTCAATAGAATTTGGTTCTACATTATTAGATATTATTACTAAATTATCAAATATTTTGTGAATTCCTTTTGGCTCATTAACCACAAATTCAAACTCGAAAGGTTCTTGTTTATTGTACCATTTAGTAGGTAATATTTGATTTTCCTCATCTTTATCAAAATAATCTATTTCATCAATAATATTACTTCTTCCATGTACAAAAATACTATATAATAAAGCTTTATTTCAATCCTCTTTATATTTATCCATTTCTAATTCATCAAGACTTTCATAAGGAATAATCATTCCTGCTGTATATGACCGCTCAACTCCAAAAACTATACGATCATTTTCAGGTTCTGTTGTAGTTTCTGATGAAGTTATTATATATGGAAGATAGTCAATATCAATAGTATAATATAAATAACCTTCAGGCTCTTTTGATACTTTATTTTTAGGTATATCTTTAAATGTTATTGAAAAAGGAGCGCTATCTTTTATAGCAATATAATTGTCATAAATTTTTTCTTGTCGTTCTTTTTCAGTTTTAAATTCAGTAGGATTTTCTATATTTCTATTTGTAATAGATATTCAATTTTCTTCTACATTTTCTATAAACCAATTTTCCTCATTAGCTTTACATACAATTAGTTCTTTAGCTTTTATTTCATCTTTGTCTCAATAATATCCCTTTATGATAATATTATTAATATTATATCCAGTATATCCATCAACATCGAATTTAAAAACAGTATTGTACTCAATATTTGAAGATTCTGTATCTTTATCTTTAATAACTGTAGGAGCTTTATACATTCCCGTTCAATCAGTAGTATTTACTTTTACAAGATCATCAGTTTTTCGAAGATTATTACTTATTATACTAAATATTTTACTCTTAAGTAAATCAAAACTAAAATATGTATTGTTTATATTTTCTGATAATAAAGGAGTTCATGAATATCTAGTAACTCACATATTACGTACCTCATTATAACAGATATTCCAAATTTTATCATCATTATAAAAAGTGAACATAACATCGTTTTTATACGCATTGAAATGAGTTTTAACATTTCTTATTCCTAATACTACTGTTTTTTCAAGTTCCTTAAGATTTATCTCATCATTAAGGAATCTTTGAATTGTAAAATCAGATATAAGTTCGAGTCCTTTATCGGTTAATCTTCAAATTTTCTTAGCGTATGTATCAACACCGTATACTGCTCTAGGAGTTCTTATAATAGAGTCTTTTCATATAGAACCATACATATCAGTTATAATAGTCATTTGCTTTTGCAATACTCCAGAACCATACATATGAATATTTTGTCCAGTAGTAGTTTGTATAAGAGCTTTTTCGTTTACAGGAACAATAGCTATAGCGTGTTCAAATACAGTTAGTAAATTCTCGCCTCAAGGAAGAATTTTTACAATACCTCCATATTGTCTATCTAAGTCTTCATAGGATAATCCTTGAAATACTTTATAGGAATTCTTGAAGTTTCCATCTACTTGAATATCACTAAACATTATTCTAGTATCAAATTCATCAACTTCGTAAGGTACGTCTATATACTTGTAATTTCTTTTAAATCCTAGAGTAGTACTATATCCTCTATTATATAAATTACTTTCTGGGATTTTATAAGAAGCTTTGGTAGACATACCTTGTACTGGATAAAATCCTCTTGTATTTCCCATTAACGCAATTTCCTCAGTATTAAATGAATCAATACTTCTAAGAGAGATATTATTATTAGATAATCCTTTAAATGTTACTCAGCTTCCAATAGCTACCGCATTAATATCTCCAATATTTATATCATCCCAATTCTCAGTATTTCTAATACCTTTAAAATTATCTTTTCAGGTATTAAAATCTACTATTGTATCATTTGTAGGAACGGTTTGAGAAGTAAAGTTTCTATGTAATCTAATAGTAGTTGTATAAGTAAAGCAATCTCCACGATATAATATTGGAATCACACTTCAATTAAGTGTTATAGGACCATTTTTTTCATCCTTATACTTAGTAGTATCAGACCCAATATCTTTGTCTTTTACTTCACTATTATCTGTAGCATATCTATCAGACACTGCAAAGTAAGGAGAGTTATCATCAATTCTTATTTGAAAATATTCTTTATTAAATGCTTCTGAATAATTTTTTATATAAACATTATATATTGATCATTTACCTAATAGACTATTACATCCTACAAAATCAGTAAATATTCCTCTAACTAACGGAACATTGCTAGATTCCATATCCTCTTTTCCAAAACACGTCTGTTGTTTGACTTCCTCTTGCATTGCGGCTCTAGTACAGAAGATATTATCGTTAATAATCATCTGAGGTACATCTGAATTTATATATAAAAGTTCACTTGTAGTTTCTGCATTTGTAGTCTCAACGTTCTCTGACGAATACAAAGTATAGCTTCTTCCAGATTGATTATATTTCTCAAATTTATAAGCTTCTACTAACTTATATCTATCTGAATTAAGTAAAGATTGTATCTGCTTATCGCATTTAACATCTGCAGATAACAATCCTGAATAATTACAATTATTACTATATATAAGTTTTGAAGTATAGTCATTAATCAAAACCTTATTTTTATTTACAAAAGATTCAGCTACAAGTTTTGTGTCCTCCTTTTCTCCTACTCAAAGACAAGGAATTCCACTTATAGTATCAACTCCTACAGATAATCCAGAAAACAAAAATGTTGGAATACGTTCTTGCCTAACAAAATAGTATCCTTTAATATTTAATTCCTTAAGTTTAGTAATTACAAATTCGGGAATACTAATTTTTAATCCAAGAGGTTTTACTTTCTTTTCATCATAATTAATAACAGACTTATCTTTAGTAAATCTGAATACACCTCTAGTATTTTCTAGTGTATCTAAAGATATAAAATCTTTATTATCAATAACCTCTGGATCATTTGGATTTATGTTTTCTCTATCATAATTACATTTTTTATTACCTAAGAGATTGAAATCAATACCTCTAAGATTATAAACAGGAGACAGATGTTCATCATTATATATAAATACTACTCCAAATCTGTAAATTTCTCCAGGAAAATATCCAAGTCTATAATATATATTATATGGCGAATAATATTCTGCTTTAGTAATATCTTCACTACTAATTCCGTATTTATCAGTAATAAACCCAATATCATGTTCTTGACATTCTTCTACATAAATATATAATGCAAGATTACTTAATGTTGTAGAGTCTTCTTTAAGTTTTGAAACATTAGCAAAAAATAATCTATTTTGAACTTGTGCCTGGCTTTTTACTGACTCAACATAATTATATTGTATATTTAAGTCTTCTGCAGTTATATCTTCAAGTTCTTCAAATCCATTAATAGTTATTGTTTGATTGACATCAGTTATTTCATAAGTCTTTTTTATTTTATGAAAGTCTGTTTTAGAAATACCGTTTACATCACAACTTGTTCTACTATAATATATATTTACGTAACTAAAAGACGTATCTATATTTTTAAGATAGAGTATTATAGACTTATCTGTACGTTCATCCATATAAGCCCCAGTACAGGTCTTAGGATTCGATAAGTCTCCTTTAAATACAGATATTATTCCAGACTCTGCAACAATATCTGTTTCGTTATAATCACTATCAGAATATTTTATGTAAAATATATAATTACCTCCTTTAAGAGTCCCAAAGTAATCTACATTTTTAAATTGTATTTTTGGAATTCTAGTAACATTTCTAAACAGTCGCGTCTGTTGATCTAATTCGTTTTCTGTATATAAATTAGATTGTTTAATTTGGTTTCGATTTATAATTTTATATCTATTGTTTTCTAATAATGCCATCCTAGTATTTATTATTCTAGGGGGATTTTTATCATCATTAAATATTAAATTTGTACTTCCATCATAAGAACTCTGGCACTCTATATCTATAGGATTTTCTAAATCCAATTTTAATTGAGAATTACTAACTGTAAAATCATCAATTTGATCATCAGATTTTTTTAAATTACGTAAGGGATTGTACTCTCAAGCAATATCGCCAGTATCCTTATATTTCTTTACTTTTAATTGTATTTTAGTTTCCATTACTCTGTTTCATTATTGTATAGCTTTCCAAAAAATTCTCTTGCAACAGATCTAGAATCGTTCTTCCTATCACGGACCATACGTAATTCTAATGCATCACTTATATTAGATCGTATTTGATTTGTATATACTAAACTTTTTAATACATTATTTAACTTTACTTTATTTTTAGTTTCATCATATTCTGATATAAGATATAGGTTGCCACTAGATATATTAGGACTAGATTTCATGTTGTCTACATATTTTTTTACATTATCATTAGTTTCACTTACTTTACTCTGAATGCCTTCTCTAAATTTTTCATCAATTGAAGTAATACAATTAAAATTAACGTTTGTAATCGTAGAAATATCAATATATTTAGTTTCTTCCTTAAATCATTTTTCTATTTCAGTTGGTACATCTATATCTTTTAATGTTTCCTCATTTTTTTCCATAAAATACTTTCATTCATAAGTTCCAGAAAGATTAATTTTCTTTACATATACAGGACTTATAAGAGATTCTTTGTAATTATACAAAGAATAATAATGTATCTTACTTTCAGATAAAACACAATATCTTAAACAATATATTAGCATAAGATAAGAATATATACAAACCTTTGCAATTTCTGAATTGTTTATATTACTCGGAGCTTTATTGCTGCAATAATATATACACGGTCACGAATTCTTAGTCTCATAAGACATTCCAATACTAAAATTGTTTCTACTTTTATATTCTCCGTATGAATCAGAAATTCCATAAACTCCAGTTTCACTATCATAATTATTATAAAAATTATATATATTAAATCCATAATCATCGGCATACCCTTTTACTTTAGTTGTGCCATCCCCATCTGGCTTAAAACCTGTGCGACTTCAATTATTAGTATCAGAAAGTCTTAGATCTCCAAGTTCTTTTGGCCAATTTTCAAAAGTTATTTCTCCATTAGTACAAGTTAATATATTTTTTTCTGCAGAAAAGGTAATCTCTAGAGGATTTATATTCTTTCTTCAAAAACACATCGATCATCTATCTCCAACATGTGCGTCTTTTCTAAATTCTACATATTCTGGACTATAAAATATCTTATCTTTTTCAACTCTTGTATTAGTTTTTCCAATAGGATGATACTCGTATAAAAATTTATCTTTAACACTAACTTCTTTTGTAAAATTAGTTTCTGAATTTGTAATTACAAATGTATTAAACAAATCAAATGAAAATGATTTTTTATTTTCATCAAAAGTTAAAGTATAAGTATTTCCTTTAGAATCTATGACTTTGCCATCATTTATTTTATTTTCCTCAAAATGTCTTCATAGTCTGCCAACTTCTCCATTTTGATCTTTAGGACGGATTAGAATATATACAAGATTACCATCAAGATTTTCTATAGAATATTTAGCACCTTGTTTATATATAGTTTTAATTCCATAATTTGAAGAATTATATGTTGGATCAAGTTCCTTAGGATAAACTAACTTTAAATTGTTGATATAACCTGTTGTATTAAATTCATAATCTTTTACCGAACCTTCTTCCTCTCCACACTCATATTTAAGAAAATAATTTTCTGTAAATTTATAATTATCTGAATCAAGTTCTAAGCTTATATAATCTGTAGAATAGTCTAGAATCTTTTGCCCATCAATGTTTTTAAAATTATCCTCAATATAATATCACCTATTTATAACTTCTGTAGCATAAATTGGGCAAGGCATTTCCTTTTCGGCTATTTTTTCACTTCCCTTATCTTGAAGATCGATAGTATATCGAACCTTTAAGAAGTATACATCTTCTTTATTAAAGTTAACAGAGTCTATGATTTTTTTTTCTTCCTTGTCAAGTTGATATTCCCCTTCACTATCAAGTTTATATATTGCATCCTCATTATTAACAGAAAACGGTACATCTATTATAATTGTACCATTACTTATTAAATCAGAAACTTTAGTTCAAGCAATAGCTGTATATCGTTTACTATTGTCAGTTGTAGAATATCTTTCAAGACTATACTCTAAATTAACACCTGGAAAACTTTCCCAAGAACTAACTATTGTTAAAGAATCGTCTCCTACAAAATATTTAAAATAATCTTCTCCAAACTTTATGTCCCCAGGAATAATTTTTACAGGATTTCTAGAAATTTTTTGTGTAAATTGGCTATATATTATATATTTACTTTCTTTCTCAGTCTCTCCAGTTTCTTCATTTTTTTTCTCAACTTCAACTAATAACGCAGGAGTAATATATCATCCGTCTTTATCTTTAATATTTGTTACAGATATAGTATTACATATTATAGATTGAAAACTATTATAAGTTACAGTACTATTACCTTCTTTTATTACAATATTTTCAATATCTGTATTAATATAATCAGGATCTATTATTTGTGGTTTATGTATAAAATACACAAGGTTTTTTTGGATATTTTCAATATCTGTATTACTGTAATTTACAAAATTTCAATAAGTTTGTACTTTAAGATCTCCACTTGGATAAACATTTATTATTTTTTTATCATCTTCAGTACTATTTTCAATAGATATACTACTTTTATCAAAATATATATTAAACTGTTCTGGAACTGTAATATTATATTTTACAGCAAGTCAGCCAGGAATATCTCAAGATATAGGAATATAATCGCTTCTATTCTCTATTGATTTATCAGCTTGTAATTCAAGGAACCCGTCTACATTATATAATTTATTTTCATCAGTAAGAATATATGGAACTAAATGCTTTCAATATGCAGTTTCATTAATATGATCAATTATTTCTTTAAAAGAGAGTTTTTCTTCTTCGTCATCGCCTTTCATTACAAGAAGATATTTGTCCCCAGGTTTTAAATAAAATTCAGAATCTTTACTAAAAATTGTAATTTTAGTTTGTTTTTCTAAGTTATTATAAAAATCCGTTTTATCAAAAGTAATATCTTCAAGTGCACTTTCTTTATCTTTTACAGTTGGAGTAAAGATTGTTTGTTGCGAAGGAAAACTTCCAATTTCTACTTTATTATCAATTGGATTATATGAAATAATATATAGTACTCCCTGATGTTCTTTCATTCCAACAGGAACAAAACCATTACTTAGTCCTCCATTTTTAAAACCATAATTACCCATATCATTTTGTAAAGCAAATTCATTACCATTATATGTAATTAAGGTGCCATTTAAACAATCGGTCATTACAGTATTAGGAACCATTAATGGTTCTACGTCCTTTACCATTCCTCCATTAAACTGATTTATTTGGTTTAATTTATTCTTCATAGTTATTATTATATTATTGCAGTAGAAGGAATTTTAACCTCTCCAGATGCAGATATAGTAATTTGAGTTTCTCCACTTCCTAAAGTTGCAGAGCCATCTTCTTGTACTACTAATGGTCCAAATTTACAGAAAGGATTATAATTATCAATAATATACATATCTCCTCTTTTTAAACTGCATGCAACAAGATTACCAGATTCAGTAGTTATATTAGTAACATTAAGCCATTCTCCAATATCTAAATCTCCATTAGATTTTAATGTATATGTCGATGTAATAATACTTCCATTACCTAAATTATCAATACTAATCCAATTATTTTGAGTATCGTTTATTCCAATGAAGGATGTATCTAAAGCTGATATTTTAAGATAACTTTTTTGCTCAGTCCTATTATATAAACATATATTTGGATTATTTAAATAACAATTATCACTATAAATTCCTATCCCAGAGGGATTTAAAATATCATTAGATATTACAGATAAGTTTCCAATAACTGTTGTGTTTACTTGATAAAAACGAATAGATTCAGGATTAATATCTAATTTAATATTATAATATTCAGAATCTGGTTCTGGCTCTAAATAATACTGCACATTAACTGTAGTAAAAGGTAATTCTTCTATATCTGAACCTGTATCCTCTGCATATGCATATAATCCAATAGGATCTGAGACAAGAGTCAAAAATTCTGATTTAGGAGAATCATATAATGTATGTATATACAACTCGTCTTCGTTAATTCCTGTAACTATAAATTTTGTCTTATTGCTAGTACTATTGGTATTGTCTTCTGTATATTCTTCTATAAGTAACTCTCCTTCGGTTCCAGGAGTAACAAATCCTGAATCTATATATAATTTTAGTACAATTCCACTAAATATAGATTTTCATTCTTCTGGAATAATATAAATTTTTGTTATAATTTCATTATATAGATTAGATGAATGTGCGATATCTTCTGCATTTTCGGTAATTTCTGTATCTTCAGAAATTTCATCAGGGTCTATATAATAACTATCAGCAACAGATAATGGTACGCATGAAATATTCTTTCAAGATTCGATATTTATTGGCTCTCAATAAAAATATTCTGATAAAAGCTGTTTATCAAAATCTAATTGGTGAGTAGTATATGTTGATGGAATTTGCCAACTATAATCAGTATTTACAGATTTTATAAGATCTTTAGCAAATTCAACAAATGTAGTCTTATCAGTATTTATTCCTTTTACAGAATATAGTTTATATAATAGTTGTAGAATATTTATTCCGAAATCACATATCTTTCCATTAATATATAACTCAGAATTTATTACATCTATATTTCCTCCAACTGTTATATTTCCAGAAAGAGTTTCAAAGCTAAGTTTTTTAATACTAGCGTTATCGCATGTTATTGTATTGCATGTGACTTTACCGTCTTCTACTTTAAATTCTCCATCTGTAGTTTCTAATGTATCAAAAGATGTATTTTGATTATTTAATAAAGATTGAATATCGTTTCAGCCATGCCCATTAATAAATTGAGCATTAAGATTATTTATAACTTCTGAACTATTTAATTTAAAAGGAGGATTTCCATTAAATATTACAGTATTATCAAATATTGTATCTCTTTCAAGTAAAATATCTGAATCTTGAGATTCATTAAAACTAAAATAACCATTATCTAATGTATAATATATTCCTCCATTTAGCGCAAAGATTATTTTTCTATCTCCAGGATATTCGTACTGACCTGTTTCATATAATAATATATCGTCTACAATTATAATTTTAGACTCTATAGATTCTTCATCTTCTTCATTAGTTGTTTCTTTATCATAATTTAACTTATAATATTTATCTCCAACTTTTACTCTTATTACCCCACTAGTTTCAAAAACTAGATTTCTCCTAGGAGATCCTATTACCTCTTCTTTTGCCATATTAAATCATTATTATTTTGTTTTTTACATCTCTGTATGCTATATATTCAAAATTTCTTGTTGTGATTTCACTTTTTAAAAACGTCCATCCAACATCAATTGGATAGTATAGTTTAAAGAAGTGTGTTCTAGATTTATCTAAATAACACTCTTCTTGTATTTTATATAACTTCAAATCTCTAAACTTTATTTTAGATCTGCGTTTTGAAGTTACCTGAGTTTTATAAAATTCTCACTCAGCTTCAGTTAGACCGAAATAGTACGCCCCATTATATACTTCTTGAGCGTACTTATATTTCAGTCTTAATTTAATACGATGTTTAATATTATTATATCTAACTCTTTTATAATCATCAAAAAACATCTTTCCACAAAAAGCAGTATAGTTATGATTTCCTAAAACTACATCTGCTCCACTTTTAGCTAATAAATGAAAACTACTAAAACCGTGTTCTATAACTCTTTTTAACTCATCTTTTGAGATCTTTGGATATTTTTCTTGTATAATACCTAAATAATCGTCTAATTCTTTAATCATAATTAATAGTACACTTTTGCTTCTTCAGTATATTGATCTATGAGTTTTTTAAGATATTTATCAACATAGATTGGTTTTTCCATAGTTTCTTTATTATGCTTCATATATCTATATACTAGCTGGTTTCCTGTAAATTGAGATAATACAAAATCAATATTATTAAATTTACCTCTTCTATATGCTTGTTTAAAGTCTTCATCTGCAATTTGTTTCATAGAAATTTCTCCATAATTCCCAAAACGCAGAGGTAGTACAAAGGTAACATTATTATTTATAATATCCAATAAGATCTCATAAAAACAGTCATCAAAAATCTTAGCAGCTAGATTCTTACGATCTTTATATCTATTTTTTACTCATCTTCCTTTTAATAACTTAGGATTTAACCCATTATATAGTTCCCTAGAGTTAAAACCATGAGGAAACATTTTTTTATTCATTAGTTAACAGGTTTAAATGATTTCTTATATTGCTTTCTATCCCAACGTGTACGAGCATCAAGAATCTCATTCATTTCATTTTGCGAGATATGTTCAGGAACTCTGGCATCACTACAAGCTCTCAATCATTCTTGTTTAACTGCTTGAGCTATTTGAAAAGAATTACTATCTCTTAATACAAGACTCTTTTTATATAAATCAATATATGCGGCATATGCAGCTAACGCAGTTAATTCTTTATCTGTTATAAGTGGCAGTCCATCATCATCTACAATTACACCATGATATAGTACAGATACATTCGAATAATCTCTATCAAACTCTAATGCATTATTTATCTCATTATAATTTAATAGTTTTCCTGATTGATATAAAGGATCTTTATTTCATTTTCAAGCTTTATTATATCTTTCATAATAAGCATTTTGAACTAATGGAAATATACTAGTATCTGAAGTAGATTGAAAGTCTTCAAATGGAATTGTCACAGATTCTATAAAAGATAAATTACAAGGTAATTCTAGTATTCTGTTTGTAGTATCTCCTACATATCTATACATTCTAGAATGTTTGTTACCTATTAACTGTAAACCATTTAAAACTATATCCTCAAAATTATCAGGATTTATTGTAACCCCGTATAATATATTAGCAAGAGAATATACAGAATTTATATTATTTAACTTCATAACTATTTAGGAGTTTGGTCGTTAGGAGTGACAGGAGTAGCGAGTTGCTTATACCAGCGAATATATTTCTCAGTCATTCTTTTAATAATTTCATCAGATAGAATTCCACAATCTAGATATACTTCAGGATTTTCAGAACAACAATCTCATTCTAAAAGCTTTCTTGGATCTAAGAATAGTGCAATTACAGATATATATTTCACAAAAGGAACATTAAAAATATATCCGTCCATATTACCATTAGAATTAATTGCAGTATCTATATAGACATATGGACTTCCTGGTTTATTTTTTCTATACTTATGAAATCTATAAGTTTCATCTGTATAAATATTATAACGAGTATGTCTATCTATACTGCCAACAAATCTTATTGTATCAATTCCGTTTATATAAATAATCGGTGGAATTTCAAAATGTAATGCTTTTTCTCCAACTTGCAAATTACAACATTTTGACATGTAATCACAATCAACTTCAATACAATTAATTGCTAAAAACAATTCATCTAAATTAAGAATTCCTTTTAAAAGAAATTCTCTCATTATTTGATTACGCTCTGCCACTACTTCATCCTGAAGTTGCTCTACAGATATTTTTGGATTTGAAGTGATTCCTGCTAATCCAGTTACTGTATTATTATATACAGCACTTGCTATTGCTTCTATTGTCATAAACTTCAGTTTAAAAATTAAAGGCAGGACAGGGAAATTACCCCGCCCTGCCTTCTTCTAGTGATATATGTTAAAAGGAGTATTAAGCTCCTACTGTAAACTCTTGTTCTGCTACAGCATTACCATAAGAGGCTTTAACTGTAAACTTATCACCTTCTGCTGCAGTTTGTCCTTTTTTTACAGTAAGCTTACCATCGTTATCGATTTGATACTTACTATCTTCTTCTTTAATTGAATATTTAATAAGATTTGGACTAACAGCGGGACCAGATACATTTGCTTTAATTATTGCTTTTCCTTCGTTAATATCCTGTACTGAAACCTTAAGTGCAGATACGAATTCGATATTAATTAATTCAGTATTATCAGGACTAACAACTTTAATTGAATCGTCTCCAAATACTTTTTTCAGATCCTCTTCAAACTTATCAACAAGTGATGATAATACATAGAACGTATGTGTCGTAACTGATTTAAGAGCTTGTCCTACTGTTCCCTGTCCATGAAGCCCCTTACGAGGCATGCAATATAAGAATGAGAATTGAGTATACAAACCTCCGTTTACTGGATACTCCTCTTCATTGAGAGCTGCATAACGTATATTAGGATAACTTGGGAAACGTAGATTCTCCTGAAGCCAAGCAGCAGTACCAATTTCCATTTTATTCTTAGTTACTTCTACAGCCTCATCAACCGTTACATATTGCTTCTCAGTGCAACTATCAGGACAACTAATACCTCTTTGTTCCTGAAGTTCAGCTACAGTAATGACCTGATGTGAATCAGTGCAACTTACAAGTACTTTGCCTGAATCTTCTGCAGATACTCTTACATATCTGTAGTTTTCAGGAATAGCCATTTCGATAGCCTTAATCATTTTTTCCTGAAGTTCTTTAGTCTTTCCTAAATCTTCAGCAGAAACCTCAAATTCAGCAAGTACAGCCTTACCAAAATTTGACCAAGGCATAGCGTAATCTGCAAGGTATTTACCGATTAGAGTAATACCAATTACTACTCTATAAGTACCTTCTTTCGTAGGTAAATTAAATGCTGCACTAGCGACTTGGCCTTTTTCTGCTGGAGTTTTGTAAATAACTCCTTCGACTAAGCCTTCTTTTCTATAGTCTGCACAACGTAATACTCGAAATAATTTAACAGGCCCATCCATAACCATAAAACGAGGATTTACACCATCGTCAAGCAGGTTTGAATTAATTATTACTTCTTTTTGAAAATCAAACATAATTTTTAATTTTTAAGTTAATAAATTTATTTATTTCCAGGAACTGCTATAGTTTGATTAATTGGAATGTTCGTTTGTAATCTTGGATCACTAGCATTCTCTAACAGTAATCTAACTGTTATATTTATAATCTCATAGCAAACATAATCTGGAAATTCCAAGACTTGAGAATTATCTTCAATTTCAAGATTCTTGTCTTGGGTCATGGAAACGTACATAGGAGACTTCAAATATGTTACATAAACTTTATTTAAAGCTCATGTAGAAGTACCGCTATGAATTTCCAATTTTACAGTAGATTGATTCGAAATTCTATTGTATTGTTCTTTTAAAAACACTTCATTTCTATATGTTAATTCAGAATCAGCTCATCCAGGCTGATAAGATCCGTTTTGAATCTCTGTATCCATGGTTAAATTCGTTGGAATAACTTCTGAATTTCTTAGAGGTTCAGTGTTATTATCATTATGATTAATAATATAATAGTAAGGCTTTTTATGTGATGGCCTCATATAATAATTATTAATAATACCTGCATAAAGATCTGCAGTTAACCTCTGACATGTTGATGTAATTGTTCGACCAACTCCATCTCCACATCTGGATTTATTTGAATCACTACCTGTAAATTCTGCAATACAATTCAACATATGTAAGTAATCTTTAGGTAATTCTAACTCTCAAACAGTATCATTGAATTCCTGTCTTGGAGCAATTTTACCTACTTTAATTACTGATGTAGTTTGTAAAAATCCTAAGTCATCTGAACTTTGTTGATTGTATTCGCTTCTGTTATATACACCGTTTATATATTGTTGAATTGCTTTATTAAACAAGTATATGAAGTCCTCAAGTAAAACTTGAGGAGCTTTCACCTTGTTGCATTCAACTAAAATGTATTCATATGCTTGTCTAATAGTCATTATATATTGTTATTTATTGCTTTTCTTCTTTTCCGTTTTCTCAACTTTTTCCTCAGCTTTATCTTCAGATTTTTCCTCTATAGGTTCTTTTAAACTTAGTTTCTGAAGATCAGGATATGTCTCTAATGTAATACCCTCGTAGATAGTTTTATTTGCAGGAATCTTCAAGAAGAGTAAGATAGATTCATCAGTTGTACCTAGACGAACATCCCCATACATCCAAACTCCGCTTTGAAGGTTGATAACACGTTGTTCTTTTGCGTCAATAAGCAGCAGTTTAAGTGCTGTATCTGATCCTGTATAAAGGTCAATAACAACCATTGGATCTTTTTCCGCTCTTTGATATAAATAGTCCTGAACATCTGAATCAGGAGCATTTCTCATTGATTTGCCAAGTAACCTTGTTTTGGTAAGTCTTCCTTTAGCAGAATCTTGTTCAATATAAGTGAACGCTTTTGTTACAAGCTTCATACGTTCGATACGTTTTTCAGACTCAACTCCAGGTCTTTCTACATAGAATTCAGCTTGACCATAACGTTTTGGACCTCCGTCAATTAAAAGATTACCTTTTGAATCTTTAGAATCTCTTTCAGGTGCAATTAAGAATGAATCTTTAATGCAAGTCCAAATATTTCTTTCCAGAGGATTATCTAAATCAAACGTTTTACCATCATAAATCTCTATTCGTTCATCTTCCTTAATAAAGTAATTACTATTAGGACTATTAATTTCTGCTTCACTTAAGATCATTTCTGTATCTCCACTAGCGTCTACCTGACGAACTCTTTTTACAAAAGGATAGTTTGAACCATTTGCTTGTTTTAAAGGATTAATAAAGCAATGTGCTTTTTCCTTACCATATACATTTCTTAAAGTTACTATATTATTCATATTTATTCTTATTAAATTTATCTATACCAAATAATGATATCTAAGTTTTAAATATTTTGTAGACTTCTCCCGAAGGAGAAGCCTACTAATATTCTATTCTATCTTTTTATATTACTTTTCACTAACTAAGATAAAGCTACGATATGGGTTGAATACACCAACACCAGCATAACCCCAGTCAATAAGTTTAGTTGCAGCTACTGGGCTTGCAACAGGACCACTTTCACGTCCACTTCTACGACCAACACCCTCTAACCAGTTATGGCAGAACTCATTGTTCTTGAATGTGAACATTGCAATAGCGGGTTTTCCACTAGCAGCATCAGCAGTCAGATCAAGGAAGATACCATATTTCTTCTCAGGGAATTCGATATCAAGAGCACGGTCAACTTTGAAAGTTACAGTATTACCTGCATACTCGTATGAGTTATAGGTTGCACCAACTTTGATATAATCATTAGCACCCTTAGAGAACATGAATGTACCAACAGTCTTCCAGTCACGAAGATATCCTGACAGACTATCTTGAATTTCAGCCCACATAGGAGTATTGCAAATAAAGATATATTTATTGCCAGTAGGATTATTTGATTTAGCGATCATGGCAAGGATAGCGGTATTCATAACTTTATTAGTCATCTTTGAATACACATATTTACCTGCGAAACGCTCAATCTGAGGAATAATACCATCGCCAGAGATAATAGGCTCACCTGTTTCAGGATCAAAGATCTTAGGTTTACCATTCTTATCTACGTTAGTCTTACCCCAAAGCAGTGCATTTGCACGAGCAGCCATGAAGCTATCAAGACAATCTTTTTCTGCAGCATTCATTTTGTAAACAGGATCACTTTCTGTTCCTTTACCAATCTGAATGAAAACGTCCTCCATTGCACGATACTTAGCAGTGTAGTCTACATCTGCACGGTGTGTTGCAATAAATGTACGATGCTTTTCAACATTTGACTGATACTTAACGTATCCTTCCTCATGCATTTCAGGCTGATAGTTCGTTAAGAAACGAGTCTTCATACCTGGCTGGCAGAATTCAACATCAAGAGTAGCATTGTAATCTGAATCTTGTAGTTTACCTACAATCTCCCAGTCTCTATCTGATCTACGAACAGGACGTGACAGGAAGATAACTTGCTGACGTGATCCTTCGATGATCATTACGTCATTTCTCTGATAATAATTTTCAGGGAAGTGGAAGATGATATCAGTACCCTGAGCACCATCGCCATCAGGAACCTGTAGGAAAGGAATTCTCTTAATAAATCCTACATTAATGTCCCACTCTACCATAAATGAATTAATACTTTGGAAACTATTTTTCTTGTCTTTTTCCATTGTATATATATTCATCAGAGATTCAGTAAGGTACGATGCGGTATACTGCTCATAAAGTGATGATACAATACCAAGACGTGCAGGTTTTTCACCTAAAAATTTGTAAAAATCCTCATATGTACGAGTTGAACTCATCTGAGGACGTACTGTACTAAAACTAGAAATTCTCATATTGTTTAATTTAATTGTTTATTTATAATTCGTCATCTCATAATGACGCGATTGATTTATCTGGATTTGATTTATTTTTCTCTTCATTAGTAGGTATTACAGTTGAAGGTTTAGGAGGCTCATTCTTAGGAGCTGCGGGCTTCCTAGTTTCCTTAATTAAACTCTTATAATACTGAGAAATACCTGAAATAGCATCTTTACCAAAGAGACGATACCAAGCGAGCTCTACAAGAACTTGTGGATCATTTAAATCTTTAAAGAACTGGCTAGCTCCATTTTCATCTTGATCTAGAATATAACTAAAGATCTCTTGTTTATCGTGATCTTCAATTTGTAAACTATCAGATTTTTCATCTTGATAGTCAAGAGAGATTTCATTGAAATTTACTAACTGTTCCTCAAGTGTTGATTTAAATGCGTTATACTGTTCCTCTTGAGCTCTTTGTGCATCTTCTACTGCTTTATCTTCTTGTGCTTTATATTGGTTTCGAATTGTCTCTACCTTTTTCTTAAATAAGTCTTCATTACTCTTTGCTAAGTCTAAATCTGCTTGAATTTCCTCTTCAGTCATACCTTCAAACTTAGATTTAAGATCGGCAATATACAATTCTTCATCAGAGTAGTCATCTACAGAATAAGCTTTATTAACAGGTCCATTCTGATTAATGTAGTCCTGTACTGCTTTTTGAGAATAGTATTCAACAACATCTTGAATTGTAAGATTGTTGTTACGAAGGTACTCAATAGTATGAACTTCATCTTCAGTTAAGTCAGGTTTTGCTAATTCATTTAAAATATTTAGTTGTTCTTCCCTATCTAAAGTATTGAAATCTACTTCTTGTTCATTACCTTCTTCATCTTGATAAATTAATGTTTTTCCATCTCTTAAACCTCTTCCTTTTAAGAATTCACTAAATACATCAAGATCTTTATCTTTTGGTTCAGGATCTGAGTTAGTGTCATTAGGGATTGGTTCAGGAGTTGGATCATTTTGGGTATCAGGATTTGTATCTCCTTCGAGATTAGTTTTTGTGTCAGAATCATCTGGTTCTAGCAGATTATCCCAATGATTTTGTCCGTCGATAATCATAATTCTTATTTTTCCTTATTAATTGATTATTAATGTGTTTTAATATTCGCAGCAAATATAATATATAAATTTCTAATTTCCAAATAAAATAGAATAAATTTTATATTAATTCTCACTTTGAATAGCTTCTACAAAGTCTAAGATATTATCAGTAATAGATCCAGCTTTATCAAGCTTTTCAATAATTGACTTTAAGAATCCAATTTCACTGTCTGTAAATTCAACTGTTAATAGTTCCTTTTCAGGAGACCACACAATTCTACCATCTTTATTCTCAATCTTCAATGCTTCGACTTCCTCACTTGAAAAGTCAATCTTTTTCCGAACATTTCTTTTTGAAATCATTTCAGTTACAGAACCTTGCTCAGGAAGATTCATCAGTAACATTAATCGAGTAGCTACATTTAAATCAATTTTTTTCATTTTAGTTTTATTCAATTAGTTCATATTTTTAATTTGTATTTGCAAAGTTATAGATTATTTAATAAATAAACAAATTTTTATCTAATTTATTGTATATAAACAAAAAATGCCACATTTCTGCGGCATATCTTGTAAAAATTAATCTTTTTTATCTATTTCTTTTATTTCTATGACTAGCTTTTGACGACAATCATCACATAAAAATCTTTTAGCTATTTTAAACATACTTTGACCAATTTCACCTGTTAAGTATTGATATTCTTCTCCATATGGTTTAATTTTCAATGCTGAACTAATATGCATTGCTAAATGACCTTTTTCATGATCAAATGTATTTTGAAATTCTTCAGCAGATGTTGTCAATCCAATAACTACAATGGAACATTTATGTTTGAAGTTTGAATAGGTAATTCCTATATTATATTGGTTACTTCTTAATAAATTTTCTGCTTTTACAAGTTCAGATCAACTACATCCTATTAGTTCTAACTCTTCTAGAATTTCATCTGTATAATAAGTATCTACTGCATAATATACAGTTACGTGCCAATCTCAATCCTCCAAATAAATGTTCTGTACTACCATATTAGATCATATCTTCTCACATTATTGGAGTTCCTGAGCCTATGCAGTCTGCATAAAATCTTGTTAGAGCCTTTCCATCATATCCATCTATATCATCTAAGTAATCTTTAACAAACTGTAATAAATACTGTTCGCTAATAATAGATGATTCAAAAAAATCTGATTTGGCCATATGGTATACATACATTACATCGTATCCTACACAATTATCTACTTTTATTCCATAGTTTCTAAATAATTGCTCTAATTCGCTTTTAGGAGTTAATGTTACCTCTTCAGGCTTTCCATTAGCTCCTCTTTTACGCATTTTAGATACAGCTCAATCACATAGCTTTTTATTAAAATGCCATCCGTTTTGTGCCAGATATTCTTCCATTCCTGAAGGCATTTTGTCTCTAATATCTAGTCTATCTCTTTTCATAACTACCGACCTCCACGATATCCAGAACGATAAGATGATCTATAACCTGATCGTTCTCCCATCATTTCTTCCATAGCTTTTTCGTATCCGTCTTCATAGCCACATTCGTATGCTTCTCTTTCAGCTTTTTCCATTTTTTCTGACTTATCACGCATACCCATTCTGTAGTCCATTTCTCTGTCGCGGCCTTCTCTAATTTCCCACACTCTCATATATTACTCCTTTTTTAATTGTAACATTAATTCTCTATTTAATTCCATTAATTCAGTAATACTTTTAGACATTTCTCCTACTTGATCTTTTAAGGAATTTATTTCAGATTGTTGCTGTTGTTTTTCTGCAAGTTCTGGATTTAATTCTGTTAAAATGCGATCAAAGCAGGTTATCATTTCTTTGTGGAAATCTACACTACTTATAATGGCTGCACTTTTTTGTTTTAGGCTGCCAATCTCTGCATTCATCGCTTCTCTACTATCAGATAATACTATATTACTGTTATTAAAATCTGCAATATCTAAATTAGCTGGAATTTTTTGATATGTAACGTCTTGGTTATTAACCTTAACGGTAATATCAACAACCATCTCTTGTGGCTGTCCGAACATCGGTTGAATTGGATATTTAGGGACAGGCATTGAAACACTTACAACAGAACCAACATCTAAACGTGGAGATGCGTCTTTATATAAAATATATATCTGACTATTTGGCCTTAAGTTTGAAAACATATATTACAAATTATTTGCTAAGCAGCTTATGCTGCTGGGTTAGTAAACTCTAAAAATCTTATTACGCCCGTACTCTTATTGATATACGCTAGACGTTGGGTATTTCCTTGTACATTTGAACCAGTAACGTTAGAACCTTGACTATCTACAACACTGATTTTAGTTTTTCCTGTAGTGTCTCCACTCGATATTGTTGAAGCTCCACTAGGAACTCCTACTAATACAGGTAAATCTTCGCCACCAGTAGGTGCGTCAGCGTGTATTGTCAACAGTACTATACTCTCACATGGTAATTTACTATATAAACAAGGATTAATACCATAATCAACAGAGCTCTCTGTAAGAGCTACTGCATTAGTGGATAACTTATAAATACCTCCAATATCAATTCTTGGAAGTCCTTCGTTTCGAACAGGTATTGGACCTAAATTCCACCAATAAGGATCAATAATATTAATCATAATCTATATATTTATTAGCAACCACATGAAGCAGTATAAGGACTAACACTAAAGTTAACAGGCTGACTATAACTTACAGGAACTAAATTACCCATTGCTGGAATATAAGGAATAGTTACTGTAGCTGGTTGTTTACATTCTATTGCACCTAGTCTTGCACTTAAATCTTGAAGAGCCGCGTTCACGGGAGCCATCGTTTGAGCTTGGAAAGCTTGAATAGCATTTGTTTGATGCTCTTGAGAAAGCTGATTGATAAGCGCAGATTTATCCTCACGTAAAGCATCGATTTTGTTCTGCAATTCTCTCATTTCAAGCTGACAAAATTTATCACTAATAAGAGTAGTTTGCTGATCTATCTTACTTCCAAGAGTATTAGTTTGGTTCAGAGTAGCTAACTGACCTTCATATCCCTGACGTTCAATAGCTGTACGAACATCGCAGCAGCATGATGCAATTTGTGATGCAATCTGGCAATTACCTGCTTGGATAGCATTGATAATTTGCTGTCCACTCATACCTACCTGATTACCTACAGACTGAATCTGACTTTGAACTGAATTAATAGCTGACTGTACAGCATTAATATCGCAATTTAATGTAGTAGCTAACTGACTAATTGCATTTCCGTTTCCATTAATAGCTTGTAATAGCATCTCTCTACCATAATCATTATTAAGCTGATTGCCTAAACCACCAGCACCATTATTACCAAATCCGTTACCTCCTCAGCCCATAAGGAAGAACAAGAAAATTACCCAGATGAACCATCCACCTTCTCCAAAACCATCATTGTTACGGCCTTGCATTGCTAATAGAACGTTTGGATCTACACCCTTCTGCGAAAGCATAGGACCTAAAAGAGATAAAATACCATTGTTACCTGCGCCTTCACCGAACACATAAGTTTTTTCTTCTGCCATATTAAAAAATACTTAAATTGTTAAACATTTTGTTTTTGTTTTGTTGATCAACAGTACAAATTTACAATAGCAAAAGACTAAAACATAACGTTACTATTAAAATAAAAAATCCCCTTAAGTTTCTCAACTTAAGGGGATTACAAAGATCCATAATTAGTAACTTGTTACTAATTGTTTTCTATAAATTTATCTAAGTCTTTCTTATATCAAAACAATTCTTTAAAACCTATTTGTTTACGACCATTAGGAATCTTCTTTGCCTTAACATAATTGTCAAAAGTCGCTCTACTAACTTTTAAGTATTTACATGCTTGATACTTGCTAAGTTTTTCATTCTTATTAGTTATTCCAGAAAGATATTCAATTACTTCTTCGCACTCTTCTGGACTAAGATTAGAATTACCAGTATCGATATCGTTAACAATTTTTAATAAAATTTCTCTAATAATCTTTAACATAATTAACCATAAATTGCCCCATTAACTAAAACAACGCCTCTAACATAAGTTATACAGTAGCATTTGTAGTTTCCGCCAGATAAACTATCAATTCCATCCATTTTGTGATAGTTTTCTCCAAAAGTTACATCAACAGTATTCGCTACTAAGATAATAGCATCAGGATTATTTTCTGTAACATATACTTCAGTTACATTCACAGAGCCACTGCTAGCAAAATACAATCCTGGTTTACCTGGAGTGTCTACAGAAGGTAGTTTTTTTGCATAAATATTATCTAAATCAATAGTAGATGCTGAAGATCCTGTATAACTTGTAGTTGAACCTCCTGCAGTAACATTTAATGCATATGGGTTTGGAAGTGTGATAGGAATTTCAGGTATATCGTTAACATTTGCTGGAGTAAAACCTAATGCTGCAGTTACGGCTCCTTTAGTAACAGCTATATATGCTTGATTTGAACTGTTTAAAACTAAAGGTAAATTAACCCCTGAAGCAGTAGCTCCAATCTTTATACCTCCAGCTTCTGTTGATGTAGCTATATAATTAAATCTACCGAAGGCGTTAAATTCAAGGGAGCTCCCAATGATAAGATCTGAAATATCAGCATCCTGAGCTGATATACCTCCCATAAATGTTTTTTCTCCTGCAAATGACTGATCTCCAGTAGTTACTACACCAGATTGTGTAGCAGATGCCACAGGAATAGCATTAAAAGATACAGCAGACATTCCAACTCCAGTCAAAGAACCTGTTGGTCCTGCTGTTGTTCCATTAGTCCAAGTAAACGTTGTTGGATAATAATTATCTCCAGCCTCTGTAATAAATCCTTGTGAATTGACCCAACTTTGAGTAGCATATCCATTTAAATCAGTCTTTAATGCCAAATTAGAAAGTGTTTGGCTAGAATTTTTAATGGATTTAGTTCCTGCTCCAATTATAATATAATCTACAGCAAGATTTCCACTAGCCATTACATCTCCACCACCCGCTGAACCAATTTTTTCATCAATTTCAGATTGAGAATAAGTTTCAGACTTTGTATAACGATTATTTAATGCTTCAGTAACTACTTTATTTTGGACAGGATTAACAGAACTTGTACTTAAAGAAGAATCAACTACAGTTCCATCAGGTATATCAAAATTAAGATCTGATTCATCAACTTTGTCTTTATAAGCAAGAGCTCCTGCATCTGTAATTTGAGCTAGAGGATGAGTATGTGCTGCAGGAACATAAGTTTCTGGTTTTCCTGTAACTTTATCTCATGCTATTTCTTTCTCATCAACATATGACTTTAATGCTAAATTATTAATTAAAATACCTGAATCTTTAACAGTTTTTCCTGGACCATTAGAAGTTATTACTCTATCCGCAGTAGTAAATGCCTCTGCTGCAATTACATCTCCTGCTCCAAAACCTGTTAACTTATCGTCAACTTCGTCTCTTGTATAATAATTAGAAAGATCAATTTCTGTATCACCAATCTTCTCTCATTTTCCATCAACAAATACATATTCATCATGTATATCTGGAGCAGAACCAGATTTCTTAACAAGATAAATAATATTTGTCTCTCCAACACTTGGAAGTTGATCAACAATCTCAATTTGAAGATTAGCTAAATTAGCAATCATTTCTTTTAAGATTCTTCCTTGGTTTGCAGATAATGATTTATCAGCAGCAAGAGACTCTAAATTATCTACAATTGAACTTTTTATCTGATTATTAATAGTTGTATGTACATTATCAATAGCTTGTCACACTCCTCCAGAAGTAATTAAATTTTTACTTCCTTCTGTCGGCTCTTCTTCTATTGAATTAATAACTTTTGGTATATCAGTTAATACTTTAGCATATTCTTCTTTAGTGCCTGTATACCCATTTTCTTGTGCAATAAGATAAGCATCTTTACCAGGAGCACCAATTGTTCCAGGAAAAATAATCCATTTCTTTTGCTTTTTATCATAAATTTTTACACTCATAATTTATATATTTTTAAGATTGTGCATATACTGCACCATTAACTGCAATTTTGCTATTTGCCATATAACTTAAGCAATAGATATATCACGTCCCAGATAAATCATCTAATCCATCCATTTTAATAACATTACTTGCAGTAAATGTAAGTTTAGCACTACTTATAATAACTGAATCAGGATTGGTTGAAGAAAATCCATTTAAAGTTGATATAGCTTTTGATGTACCACAACAGTAACTATATCCTGCATCAACTGTTGAACTAGTCAACATTCTTACACTTAAAGGTTTTGAAGTACTAATAGATACTGCAGAAGAACCAGTATATGACTGTCCATTAATTGTTAATGCATAAGGATTAGGTAATGCAACAGGAATTTCAGGTAAATCTATAGTAACTGCAGACGATCCATTAAAACTTTGTCCATTACTAAACTGTAAACTGTTCAATAGTCTTTTAGCTGTATTAGCAGTTCCTGAATATGTTCCTCCACTAGTTCCAAAATCATAATCTCCATCTTTTCCTATACGAATTACCCCCTCTGTATTATAACCAATTCAAAATCCTTCTCCTGGAGTTGCTTCATTAATATTAGTTACATTAATAGTATCTATAGTTTTTATTCCACCAAAAGTTTGATCTCCAGTAGTTACTACACCAGATTGTGTAGCAGAAGCTGAAGGGATTGCTCCAAATGAAACTGTACTCATTCCAGAACCAGTTAAAGAACCTGTTGGTCCTGCTGTTGTTCCATTAGCCCAAGTAAACGTTGTTGGATAATAATTTGTATTAGTGTCTGTCCAAGGCACATTTACATAGGCTTTACCATTACTTAATTGTACAGCATAGTTTTTGCCACTTGTTGTGTATCCAATTTGAATTCCTCCATAAGCACTAGAGGTTGCGGCAGGAATACTTGTTAAATATCCTTGACTAGTTACTCAGCTTTGAGTAGCATACCCTGATAAGGATGGAATAGAAGGCTTATTTGTAAGATCATTATAGCTTCCTGAAGTTGCTACTGTTGCTAATCCAGTTACTTGACTTGCAGTATGTGTATGTGATGCAGCAGCAGCTCCTACAGATAAATATGTTGCAGAAATTGCCCCACTACTAATATTAATTCCAGAACCTATTTTCACACCGCCTAATACTGTTGAACTAGCGGTTGGAAGTGTATAAGCAGATGGGATAGTTGGTTTATTAGTTAGATCATTATATGAACCACTAGTAGCAACCGTGGCAAATGTAGGTTTTCCTGTAATACTCTCCCAAGATTGTTCAGGAATAGAAGTTATAGCAGAGTCAAGTTTAACTTTATCAGCTGCTGTCATTAATCCCGCAGTAGTTGTGGTTACATAAGGAACATGAACAAACGCTTTATTGGCAGAATTTTTTTGAACAGGATAATTATTTTCATTTAATGGATATCCTAATACAATTCCACCTATTGCTGTAGTAGTTGCAGCGGGAATAGAAGTTATAAAACCAGAATCATTGGTAAACTGACTTAGCTTTGTAGGAGCATTAGTCACTCCAGACCAAGGCACACTAGATGCAGTTCCAGCTGTAAACATCTTAAATTTAGTAGCAAAAGTAGATGCAGATTCAGATACGCAGAAGTACATAGGACCTCCTGAACCAATCTGAACAACATCTCCTTCTTGTATAGTTAAACTCATTGCAGCTGATTGGGACTCCACTACATATAATCTCTCTAATGCAGCCGCAGGAATTTTAGAAATAGGAATCTCAGGAAGTCTATCAGCATTAAGAGTTCCAGAAGTAATCTTTGAAGCATCAAAATTATTTAATGTACTATTAATAGATATATTACTAGAACCATCAAAAGTAGCGCTACCAGATACTGCCCCAGCTATTGCTATAACTCTTGGTGTAGCTAATTTTGTTGCAGTTGCCACATTTGTTTGTAAAGGATGAACGTGATCTTCTCTTGCGTATTTAGTTGAAGTACCAACTGCTGCTGTTCCAGATGCTTTAGGAACAGCTGTAGCTGCAGTTGGAATAGAAGAAGTATTAGCTTTAGCATTTACTTGTCCTTGTAATTTAGCAAATGCATTTAAAATAGAATCAGTAGCAGTAATAGAGGCATTTGTTCCTGCAGGTAACTTTTCAAGTGTTTTTTCAGTTATATAAGTATCCTCTACATAACTTCTAACTATAGAATTTATATTATTATTATTTGCTATAGAAAGCGAATTATCTTCATCAAAAATATAAAGTTGTGTACTATCATCGTAATATATACTATATGTATTAATATCACTAGTACTACCTTGTAAAAGACTCATAAATGATGAGTTATCTATACTTGCTGAAAAAATTATAAAATCCATAGCTCCTTCTAACTGAACTATATCTCCTACTTTTGCATTGTTTTTAAATAATGCAGCATAAGAAATATCTTTAGTAATTTTTAACATATCTCATGTTGTATTACTTTTATAAAAAGTACCATGAGTGTAAATCTCTTTAGTATCTTGAATAAAAGTAGTATAATTATAGAATGTATTACCTTCGTCTGCGGTTAATGCAGGATTTGGAACATTAGCATTAAAAGCAGCCCTAGTTTTAAAATGTATAAATTTATTCTTAATTGCCATAGTAAACTAGTCTAATAAAAATTAAAAAAAATATAAGGAGATAGGGAATAAACCCTATCCCCTTATATAAATATATTATTCAAATTCTGCCCAAGTTAGTGCAGAATTAACAGTAGAGTCAACATAAGCTTTTACATCACTGGCTTCAGCAAGACCTTTAGCACTTGAACTTGCACTAGCTACAGCTTGTAATATAGAAGTAACTGTTACTGTAGTTCCACTTTTACTAGTTGCGATATAAGTAGTATCAGCAGTGCCATTAACTACCTGAATTGCAGAATCAGCTTTAGTACCTTGAGCAAAAGTTGCATAAGCACTTGATTCGGTATAAGCCGCACTCTTAAGACCATTAACTGTACCTTTAAGCTGTTTACTAGATATGCTAAACTTAACTTGTCCATTAGTAGTATTAGCCGTATCTACAGTAATAGCCCCAGTTTGTCCTCCAAATGATTGAACTCCAGAAGCAGCAGCGGAAGTAATTCTATCATCCATTGCTTCAATTGCAGCTTGAAGATCACTCTCACTATATGTTCCATCACCTCCAACTAAAATATCTGCACCAGCAAGTACTACATTAGCTGATAATGGTTTACTATTAACGGTTCTTGTAGTTGGAACCTTTCCATTAAGAGCAGTATCAAGTCCAGAGATTTTAGAAGTAGCTAAAGTAGGAATATCGTCTGCTACAAGAGCTCTCCGAGAAACAGTAATAATACCATCAGTTTCAGAAACTGCAGAAACAACTTGTCCAGTGACAGGTATATCAGCTTTATCTAAAGTTCCAATCTTAGTGCTAATTTCACTTGTAACTGCAGTTTTAGTAGCATATGTATTAGCTACATCAGCTGATTTAGCATAAGCAGATAGGTCAATTGTTCCACCTAACTTATCCCACATTCCTGTTTGACTTCCTGCACCAGCCTTAATAGCTACAAAGTTAGAACCAGCTTCAAAAGCTTCTCCATTAAGAGTGCCTGCAGCAACTACGTTATAAACATCACCAATAACAACTCCTGTAAGGGCAGTAAGAGCTGTAGCATTATCTACAGAACCCTTCATCTTATATACACTACCAACAGCAGAGGCTACTTTATTGTCAACTTCTGTTTTAGTATATGTAGTAGCTTGAGGAGCAGCGGCTTCAGCAGTAGCTTTAACTGCGTTAAGAGCAGCTGTAGTAGCTTTAGCAGCTAAATCTGTAGTTAAATTAGTTACTTTATTTTGAGGAATTGTTCCTACAGCAAATGTAACAGTACTAGTTCCAGACTGGGTAACTGTTGTACCGTCGCCTTTATAAACAATAGCTGCAGGAATCTTTCCAATTTTTGTATCTGTATATGATTTAGCTGCAGTTATAGCAGAAAGTTTCTCCGCTCCTACGAATGCCTTTAGACCATAATAACTCTGTGTACTTGAAGTATCTCCAAGTGTTCCAATATTTAACTTCTTTTCTAACTCTGTAGTAACTGCAGAAGCTGAAGCTACATCTGATAGATTTAGAGAAATCTCTTCTCCGCTTTCATTAATAATTTTAAGGGTTTTAGCACTCTCATCCCAGCTTGCAGATTTGACGCCATCACCAAATTTATCAACAGCAGTAGCACTTGTTGCTACTTTAATCATACCTGTTGATGTTTCAAAGTAAATTCTACCAACTACAAGACCTGAAGCGGGAACTGTAGCAATTTTTTGAAAACTTAAATTTGTTGCCATTTTATATTTTTGAGTTTTTACACCCCCCCCCCTCACTAACGTGAGGAAGAGGAATTATTATTTTTTATTCAACTTCTGTCCAATACATATCTAATTTGCCATCGTCTCCAACTTTAATTGAAGATGAAGCTGATACTAATTTAGATACATTTACAGCTAAAGCTCTAGAAGTACCTGTACCTGTAACAGTAATAGTCTCATCAGGACTTGTTAGTGATGTAATACCTCCTGTAACAGCGGTTCTAATACTATCACTAAGAGCCTGCATACCAGCAGCGATTGTTTGATCTGCACCAATTTCAGCACCACCAGTAATGGAAACTCCAACTTTTACAGTTGAGCCTTTTATTCCACTAAGATCCAACTTAAGACCTTCGGCTGATTTTGATAGTGCTTCATTTGAAGCTGGATCTAACTTAACATCAATAACATTTTCTTCTGTAATTGAAACTGCATTACCAGGAGTTAATTCGTCTTGCTTACCTCCAACAGATGTTTGTAAAGATTCAATGTCAGATTTATTAGTTCTGATTTGATTTAAATCAGTATCAGAAATTAAACCTGAACCTTCAACCTTATCAACTTTGTTATTAAGCTGATTAGTAACTGTAGTAATCTGTCCTTCTAAAGCTGTATCTGCAGCCTCTAGTTCTGTTTTTGCTGTAGAAATTGCATCATCTACTTGTGTCTTCGTATAATATCCTGAAAGATCTACTGTGCCTCCCAGAGGATCCCATTGAGTTCCATCCCAAGCATAGTTAGTTCCAGCAGGAGTAGTTCCATGAGCTGCAACTACATTCCATACATCACCTTTCTTATTACCTTCAGTAGGAAGAGCGTCATAAGTATCTTTAGTACCTTTATAATCAAGAGCTGCAGCCACAGAAGCTTTCAGATCATCTATAAGAGTTTTTAAAGCTTTACCTTGTGCCGCAGAGAGTGCAGCATCCGTTTTATCACTTTCAAGTGAATCAATAATCTCAACTACTTTTCCAGTAGCAACAGTTTCCCAAACTCTATTAGAACCATCAGGATCAAACCCTTTAAGGATATATGCTGTCTTATTTTCTTTTACATAAACGAAAAGACCTTCTACTAACTGAATAGTAGGCATTGCGTCACGGTCAGCTAATGTAGCTTGAACCGTTCTATTATCTAATGGTAGATTCGCACCTAAATCAAAACCTGAACCTACCGAAATACCTTTACCAAAAAATTCTGCCATAATTAGTTAAAGTTTACATAGTAAGTACTAGGTTGTGTCATCTTACCAGATAAATATACTGTGTAATTAACAGCTTGACCATCTAAACCAGTAACCGAAACTGTACTAGTTGCATATGAACTAGTTGCATCAAAGTTGTTACTGTCTTTAATATTTGAAACTGTCCATCCTGCTGGAGCTGCAAAACAGATATATTGTTCAGAAATAGGACCAGAAACTTTAATAGTTTTCTTTGCAGAAACTGTTTTAGTCATTCCTTTAATAACCTCTTCTGTAATTGCATTTGTAGAAACTAAACCTGAATAAGCTGCACGATAACCTGTTACAGTTGTTTTTTCAGAATCTACACTTCCAGCCGTAAGTGGAGTTTGATAATTATTTCCTTTTGAATCTTTAGGTTGAGGACCTTCTGTATAAGCTGCACGATAGTAGTAATCCATTGCACCAGCTACTACTTTCTCTGGAAGAGATTCTACTTTACTCGAACCATATAGAATCTTAGAAGCTTCCATATCCTGTGCGCCTGCTCTGTTGTTTTGTTTCTTTCCTGCCAGAGTAATTGCACCTGCATTAAAACTTACATTAAAGTTTGCTGCAGTAGGAGCATTTGCTCCAATTTCCTGTACATTTTGATAACTCTTTAAAGAGATACTTGCAGAAGGATCAGTAAATGTGGGGTTAACTGTTGGGAAGATAAGAGTATCAAAGATCTCATTATAACTCTTACCTGTAAGCTGTGCTACAGTTGTACCAGCATCAATACCTCCAAGTTTCTCTACAGTTGCTACTGTAGGATCTAATGAAGACTCATAAGAACCACTTGCTGTAGGATCTAAACTATCAAGTTTAGTTTTATCTTCCTTAGACATAAGACCGTCTGCAGTAACTGTAGCTTTACCTAGTAACAAAGTTGTAGAGGTGGAATCTGTATATGTAATTACAATTCCATTAGCATTGGCATTTAATGCTACATCTGATACTTTCTTATTAGAATCACCACCATACTCGGCGTTATTCATAATAATTTTCTTAGTATCAGTAGCAAAATAAATACCATCAGCATGTGTAATAGAATTATATGAAGATGCTAGACCTCTATAAAATTTTACAACATTATTAGCCATGTTTTAAAAATTAATTATTAAACATCATTTCAAATTGTTGAAGAAACTTCTTCAATTTTATCTTCTAATTTTTGTATCTGTTGATCCATTTCACTCTTAGTATAATAATCCTTTAAATCTACGGTTATTTGTCCACTTCCTCATTTTTCCCACATATATACATCTTCTGTAGTACTTGGAGAATGAACAACAATATATTCTTCAAATAAGTCGTGAAGTACTGTCGATGTTGCAGGAATCATATATAATTTTCCTAACTTATCAACAGTTGGATCTCCTAACTCTTCAAAACTCTTTGCGAATCTTATTTCAAATCCCGATGTATTAGGAAAAGATTTTCAAGCAGTTTCAAATTGTTCTTGTGTAAGAGTACCATCAACAGCAATATAAGAATTGTATAAAAAGTCTTGAACTGAATATTCATCCATGGATTCATCACAAGGATCATATCAAATCTTATCGTGCTCTGGTTCGTTATTTGGAAAATCAGATTGACATCCGATTGCTATATTTTCATCACCAGGATCTCCTTTTTCTCCCTGAGGAATTCCAAATTTAAGATTTGCATCACTAATATCTGGATTTAAATCAGTTACATAAGGTTGTGCATCTGGTGCTAATTTTTCTACTTCAGAAACTACAGTTACTGTAGCAGGTTTTCCTTTAGGAACTTTTACATTTAAAGCTCATTCTCTAGGAGCATTAGTTTTATCAATTACTAATGACGGATTTTGATCTCACTCAACAGTTTCAATAGTTCCTGCATTAAATCTAGGAAGAACAGAACCAGTAGAAGTAATCACTTTATTTGATTCCATAGTTAATTCCAAATGACCTTCTGCATCACTAATATTAACTGATTTAATACTATCTCCTCTTAATTCTTCTAAATAGCATAGTGTAACTCATTCACTAGTAGGATCTCCTAAATATCCCCATAGAATTCTATCATCTGTTAAATTATCAGGATCTCCAAATTTTCTAACAAGTGCAGGTGTTCTTCCAGAATCTCCTTTAGGTCCCTGAGGTCCTTGTGCTCCAGTAGCTCCAGTATTTCCCTTGTCGCCCTTGTCACCTTTGGCTTGTCCTAATTTAATTCATGATTTTGGTGGATCATTCTTATCATAAGAAACAAACCAATATCCGTCTTCAATTTTCAATTGAGGCGTTATACCATCTTCACCGTCTTCTCCAGGAATGCCAGGTGCTCCAGTAGCTCCTGTTAAACCTTCAGCTAAAACTCTTTGTCCACTATCGTCAAATATTCATTCAGTTTTTTCATTAATAGATACTGTTCAATAATAATGATTATTAGATGTATCCTTTTTAATGCCGATAATAGGAGTATCTCCAGCGGGGCCTTTAAGATCACTTATTGAGGTTGAACTTGGAGGAGTATTACTTTCTTTTCAAGAAAGTATTCCGTTATTAATCTCTGGAACTCATACTTTTCCTGTAGGTCCTTCAACTCCCGCCATTACAAAAGCTCAGAAAAGATTTGGTTTAATACCAATGATTTTATCATTTTCTCGAACTAATTCAGGCATATTTAACGAAGACGATGTATGACTTCTAATACAGGACAATAGAGCTCCTTCAAATGATACAAAATCTACAATATATTCATCATTAAAATAGTGAGTATTTGTTATTCATTCTCCTGCCATCTTAAAGGAAGTTCCTTTATAGAAGTCTCTTGAATTATAAGCTCCCACATATTCTCTTGAATTTTGTAAATCTGTAACAGGTAATATATTATTTTTCTTCATAATAAAACTAATTATAAATTATTAGCTACTTTAAGTGTAGCAGTATGTGCAGTTTCAGAATTTTCTGATAATGTGTATTGTGATGGATTGAGTATATAAACGTATCCTCTATACACATTAGTTCCTGTTTCTGAAATAAACGTTTTAGATAATGGTTTAAATAAATATTCCATCGCAGCTTGTCCTGGAATTATAACATTATATAATTCGTTGAAACCTTCTCCATAAGAAGTTGCTATTCGTACAGTATTAGATCCTAGAAAATTAACTGTTATGGGACCATCTACTCCTGTATTAAAAACTATCCCTCTATATAATTTATTAAGCGTTAATTTATCATATTCTTCTGAAATGGCAAAATCTACAGAACTTATAGAATCTGCATGTATTATCGCATTTAAAGAATGTATGGTTGGATCTAAAGAAACATCTGATTCCTCATATTCTTGAACTATATTGCCAGACAATTGAATATTAGTTGCAGAAAGATTTGATAATTCACAATTTCCTTCTGCATCAAATTTAATTTTTCCTGCAGACATATGTCCAGCTCCAGTTTTGAAATTAAATAATATATTTGGAGTAAATGCGCCCCCTGTAGGAGTTTCTGGATTAAAATTCTGATATTGAGTAGACACTTGCCCACTAGAATTAATACCTTGTTGGCTAAACATATAATCACCATTAAATACCGCAGAACCAATAAGACCATTAGCAATAATTCCAATTTTAGTATATAATGCTTCAAACGCATCTAATTTAACTCAACTATTACTTGTATCAGTACTTGGAGATTCATTACTGTGTAATGTTCCTTGCCAAGTTCCTACTATATTTAAAACATAATAGTTAGCATCATTAGAATCATATACATAAGGAGTTTTATCTGTAGTTCCCTGATACACAGCATTAACATTATAAATACCTTCAGGATAAATTATTTGTCCTTTAGAACCATTCTCTCCATTTAATCCGTTAGTTCCACTTAATTTAGTGGGAGTACTTCAGCTACTTTCAATTGTGCCAACTTTATCAGTATTATTTGTATAATTTACTCTAGCTTGAATGAACCAAACATAAGGAGTTTCTTCAGTAGGAGCTGGAACCGTTAAATTTCAACCAGTTGGCTGTCTTGTTGTTCCAGGAGTACTTGTTCCTCCATAAATTGTTGTAGTTCCTAAACAATAACGAACTTCAATGCCAATTCCAGGCAAACCATCAACTCCGTCTTTACCTGCAGGACCAGGATCTCCAGTAACTCCAGGTTCTCCTTTTATTTTAGTTCATTTATAGTCAGAAGGATCGTTACTATCGTTTACATTATAATCTACATAAATTCCGATTCAAGCACCTGGATCTTCTCCATTGTTACCTGTAAAGGTTACACCTCCATCATTAGAGTATTTAATATGTAGATAACTTGTTTTTCCATCTTCTCCGTTAGTACCTGGGATTCCTTGTTCTCCCTTTTCTCCTTGAATTCCTTCAAATCTTGCCCAAGTATAGTCAGAGGGATCTGTACTATCTGCTTGAGTAAAATCTACATAAGTTCCAATATATGTACTTGGAGTTTCAGTCATTTGACTTGAAGAAGTAGGGTTGGCAACAGCAGAATATTTAATATGAAAATATGTAGTTTTTCCATCTTCTCCTGGAGTTCCAGGAATTCCGTCTGTACCATTCGTACCATTTTCTCCACTTATAACAACTGGAGCAGTCCAGTTTATATTTAAAGTATCATCAGGATTAATAGTTGCTGTAGTCATCCAGAGATATCCATCTTTAGATTTTTCAGGAGGAACCACAGACCATCCTGAAGGAGTTCTTACTGTTGCGTTTAATGTAGGAGGATTTGAATTACTTGTATTTACAGCAAATCTAAATTCTGTAAATTTACCATCTTGAGCTTGGCCATCTCTACCATTAACTGGTATTACTTCTGACCATTCAGTTACAAGACCTGTCTCCCCATTAACTGTTCCAATACATTGTCACCAATTGCCACTAGTTGTAGGATAATCTTCCCATCCAGATGGACTAGGACTATTTCCTGTAGGCTTTGATGGTTTACTATCACTTAATTTATAAACGTATGTTTTCCAATTTGGTATTACTGCATCCTGTCCCTTTTCTCCTGTCATTTGAACAGGATCTGACCATTCTCCAACAAGAGTAGAATCTCTAAAAGATGCTGTGATTGACCATATAATTTCATAAGAAGTATGAATAGGAACAACTGTACTTCATACAGAACCAGGATTTGTATTTGTTTTATTTACAACTGGAGGAGTATTTACACTACTACTTTTTGCATACATCAACTTAATACTTAATCCATCTTCTCCATTAGAACCATCAGTTCCGTTTGTTCCATCCTTACCGTCTTTTCCGTCTTTTCCATCAGCTCCTTTAGGTAATCCAAAACTAAATTTGAATATATCTCTCTCTAAAACTACATTAGCATTAGCCTGAGTAGTTGAAGAGACATTTACTACTTCTGCATCAAAATTAGGAATTTCTCCGCCGCCAGAAATAGTTTTCCATTCAGTATCATAATCAGCATTAGACTTTTTAACTAAAGCTTGACCTGTAGTACCTCCAGGAACTACTCCTACTCCATCTGTTCCATTCTGACCTGGATTACCTGTTGCTTGTCCTATATCTTCTCATGTTTGTCCTTCATTCATTGAAAGCATTCAACGACCATTTTCTATTTTTAATTGAGGAGTAATACCGTTTTCTCCAGATGGACCTGTAGGCCCAATATCTCCAGGATCACCTTTTTCTCCTTTACCACTATTTCCCATGATAAAAGCTCAATAAGGATTTGGTTCTACTCCAATAATTATGTCGTTTTCATAGATCAACATAGGTTTATTTCATTCTGATGATAAATGACCTCTTAGACAATACAGTAAACTACCATTGTAAGATATAAAATCAACAATATGTTCATCATTAAAATAATGAGTATTAGGGGCTCAAGCACCTGCCATTTTGAAAGAGGTGCCTCTATAAAAGTCTCTAGAACTATACATATTGTAATATTCTTGTGAGCTTACTGCATCTTCTACGATTACATTAACATTAGATCTCTTCATAATATTGAATTATTTTAATTATTTCACTATTAGTTGGATTTCCGTGTTCAATATAATCAATTGCATTAACAATCTCATTCATTGTAAACAATGATTTCTTGTTAGGTAAATGTCCAATATTAATATTAATTAACTCTTGAACAAATATTTTATATAATTCATTATATAGAATTTCCACAACCACAACTATTATTTATATTACCTAACTCTTCTCCACATAAGGAATTACATGAAGATAAGTTATCTAATATTCGTTGTGCTTCTGTAAAGTTTCCCATATCTTTTAGATAATCAAACACATACATAGCACTTAATAAGAAATCTCTTCGATCTCTTAAACTTTCATTTGTATTACATTTATCATAACTACATATCTTACTGTTACTCAACAGTAATTGCCGTTGCAAATATACTAAACATCTTTGTAATTTACAAACACTAAACACATTTTTTATTGGACAATAGAAAGTTTGTGATGCTTTATTTTCCTGAACTAAATCGTATGCCACTTTGTAGTTAACAATAACTTCAGAATTTTTAATTACTTCGTCTAAAGTATGTCCATCCTGATTTGTAATATTAGACTTATATAATTTTCCTTTAAAGAAAAATAATTCATCTATTAGGTTAATATATTTATCAGGTTCGTCTTCATCTTGAAAATAACTTAATTGAGGAATTACTAATTTATAATAAGAATATGTACCATCAATATCTAACATAAACTCAGATGCAAATCTACTTAAATAGTGTCCCCGATTATGTAATTCCTTTCTTATTTTTACTGATTCTGGAAGCAAATTTTCGTCAGTATTATAAGATAGAAATTCTAACATTATATACTGACTTAAATCTACACCTAAATAATCACTATTATCTACAGCAATTAATTTACAATCAGATCTAACAATTACATCAATATTTATTTTTTTATTCATATTATACAACTTGTTTTATTTTATCATTATAAGGATTAGTATCAACTGTTTCTGCAGCTTGAATTTGAACTTGTTGCTGTTTTGTTTCAATAAGTTTATCGTTATAATCCTTATCGTTTTTAACTTTTTCTCTTTCAATAGCTACTTTTTCAGCTTCAAGTTGTAGTCTAGCTTGACTATTTTGTTCAAGTTGATTTTGTGATTGACCTAATTCCCTTTGTAATTGTTCATTTTGTTTCTGTAACTGTTGCAGATTTTGTTCATATTGCTGAAGTTGTTGCTGCAACTGAGAAACACTATTATTTTCTTCCTTCTTAACAGCAGTAGCTTTAGCTACATAACGTTTAAGTTCGGACATACTATTGGCAGTTGCAATACTTACTGCCATATCGGGATCTGACATTCCAGCTTTAATTAATTCAATATTAAGAGCCTTTACAGTTTCCATATCTTTAAAAGACTTAGAACTATCCTCAATATGTAAATCAAAATCTGTAAGTGTATAATGTTCAGGAAGTGCAGTAAATATTCTTGAATATTTATTACCTAACACAATAGTACCAGTGATACCATTTGGATATACCAATTTAGCTAAATTAAGCATATCATAATTAGCTTCTTTATAAATTATATCCATGGTTTCAAAATATTGTTTAGTTAATAAACCTGACATTTTAACTCCAAGTTGAACATTAGATACAGCATCTCTCTGTTCATATTGAGCTAACCTCTCAGGTAACACTCCTGTAATTGAAGAAGCTTGTTGTTCTACAGCTTGAATAGCTAATTGAATACCTTGAATAGCTTGAGCTTTAACTGTATCATCAAATCCATTAAAAATAGTATTAGGCATACCTTCATTACCTTCCTCATTACTATTTATTAATGCTAAGCCATTCTTTTTATATGCTTGTCAAGCTTTAACTCTATCAACTAATTTTTCACCTAAAAACGAAGGAATAAAAGAAACATCCATCCAATCTCCAACTCCTCCTGAAGAAGCAATAAGGTTATCTCTAAAATATATAAGTAAATCATATTTCATTGTTTATTCGATATAGGTCGTTAATCTATATCCGTCTTTTTGACTGCTGCATGTCACCATGCAGATTAGACTATATCATACAAATTTGATTTAAAATTAATTCAAATAAATTCTGTTTCATTATATTTCATAACTACTTATAATTAATTTTAAATTAAACTTGTCCCCGCGCTTCCACTTACTTAAGTGTACTCCTTTCGGATAGTCGTTGAACTTTCAAAGATATTTCTATCTAAGCTTAGCTGCTGATTGTCTTAAATTTACTATTATTCAATTTAAGGTTTTCCAGCAATTCACGGGGTTTATACAGGACTCATATAATTTAATCCTGTAGGTCCATAGTATGAGCTATTAATGAATATGGATCTCCATTTTTATCTAAGAAAAACATTCCGTTAACAGATAATCTACATCTACTAGGACAATCTGCACTTCTTACAATATACTTTGATTCTCCACGAGTAATATATACTTCTGAACCAATTTTTACTCCTTCGTGTCTTGTTAATTCTCCAGTTTTATAATCTGCTTCAATTCATTCAACTTCATATACAGGAATAAGATGATTCTTTATAGGTTCTATTGAATCATAATCTCCAGGCCATCCTGGATGTGCTTCAAGTCCTGCAAGAATACCTGTATGTAAATTATCCGCTCGTAAATTAGGTTCAGCAGGTTTACCAACATATCTAACCAAATAAGTAGGAGATGTTGAATCAGCAGTTTGTTGCATATCTCTAATTTTCTTAGCGGCTTCTGTAGTTAATTCTGATCTGAATGTATTTAAGATATCCTCTCTTGACATCCATTTTCTAATAACAACTCTCTTAGAATCTGCTAGATAAGGAGAATTTGGATTACGTTCTATAAACGTATTAACAGGATTTAAAATTTCAATATTGACATTTGAATTACTTTCTGTAGGTTTTACTCTATAGTAACAAGTACCTGTAACAAGTAAATCTGTAAGTAATTCTGCCATTTTACGTTTTAAATCAATATTTCTTGATTGTCTTAAATAATCAAGAATATTTTGTGCAGCAATTTCATATTCTGAAACGAAAGATTGATCAATATCTTGTTGAATTGAGTTGATCTCTTTTTCAATAAAAGGATCATTTACAATTTCTTTGTTTTCAATAATAGCTGCAATAATGTTATTCTTTAAATACTGTTGCAAATAATTAAATACTTCTGCACTAATTTTAAGTTGCTTTTCTCTCATTATATTTGAAACAGTCTTTTCATCTTTGCAAGATACTTTTAAATCTTGATTTAAACCTAGATATTCTCCAACTAATACATCAATATGTTTCTTAATTAATGGTGTAAAACTAACTGATGTAGGAGTTCCAATTCCGTAATTTTCTTCTAGGTGTTTGAATTGATCTGCATCTCTACGACAATGATAATATCCATAAGCTTTTCTTATAGCAACTTTATCATATACAAGATTACCTATCGCATCATTAATCTTCTTTACTTCATTCTCTATCACCATATTCTAATACTATATATTGATTTCCTTCACCTGGAGTAGTCATCTCTCCAGAATAATATTTTGTTCTATCTAGTTGTCTGTTTCTAAGTTCTTTTTCAAGAAATTCGAAAAAACCTTCTTCATCACCTTCATAGACTAAAACTAATGGAGCTTTTCATTGATTCAAATCTAAACTTAATTTCCATTGATTACCATCTATAGTTAATGTAAAGTCTCCAGTGTAATATGCACACATAGCCTTTTCAATTATTTCATATACTTTATCAACGAGTTCCATTCTTTTGCGGTATTACTCCATATTCTTTATAGCCTTTTTCATTAGTGAACCATCCAATATTTTCTCATTCTTTTGCTAATTTATCTTGAGCAGCAGGTCGTATATTCATTAATTCTTCATCTGCAATTTCTGCCCATTATGTTACCTATAAGGCTTTTTATCCTTATATTCTTATAGTTTCCTATAAGATCAGCATATATTTTCATCCTTAGCTTACCTATTAGGATGTTCCGTACTCTTGGAGGTATTATTTCTGTTTCTAACGATCAACCTCTATGCGTTACAGTGCTCAGCAATCAACTGAGTTACCTCGGTATTAACATAATAATTAAACGTACTAAATTTTCTTTTTAAATAAAAATTTGAATTTGAATACAATTCCTTAAAAAATTTATTTACTGAATCTTTAGAACAAATTGTTAGTGTATATACATCCCTATCGTGTCTATAAGAAATTGTTGAGTTTATGCTTTGTTTAAATAAAAAAATTTGCACTTCAGATAATAATTGTTTTGTCTTTGAAGTTCACTGAACTCTTAACGTAGCTCTAAAGTTTCTTTCTCGATTTTTTTTATTTGGTTTTCTTATACTACACATAATGCATCCATCTCCATCAAAGTATCCTCTAATAAAATGTCATACTAGTTTATTATTTAATTTTGGTATAGAAAGTTCTTTATAAGTTTTTCTTTCTCCAAATCCTAATAAACTTAAATCCTCTGATATTTTTTTATTTGAAATATCAATCTGATAAGTTGGATTAACTGTAATAGGTTTGTTCTTAGTACCTATCATAGTAAACGATTTATTTTTCCTAATCCTCGCAGAAGGACTTATAAATTTTTGATATAAATCAATTATTTCTTTATCCTTTTCGTTTATTTTAATTCTAATCGTATTTCTTTTTAAATTTAAACTTCCATCTGCAACATAAAATCCAAGTAAATACGCTTGAATTTCAGTTTGTATATTAGTAAAAAAGTTAATTCGAATTTCCCGTTTACTATTTTTATATCCTATTTTTAAAGGACATATAATATTTAATACTTCAATTTGTTTATTTGTTTCCATGATTACTCACACTTTATTTATTTTAGTCTTCACCGATTTTACGGAATTATTTTATTACCTTATATTACTATAAGGAGAGACAGCTCTCTATCTCCATAGCTGCAATAATATCGAACTTTCGTTTATTTTCTCAAGAATATTTTAATAATTGCTCAAGCATTTCATCAATATCAATTGAATAACAGTAATCATTAACAAAATTATTAATTAATTCAAGACCATGCTTGATAATAGCTTCTGTAGCTGGTACACCAATCATTTGTGAGTTGCCTCTTTTCATATCTCCAAGAGTTGAAGCAGGACGTTTCATAAATAGACTATCTTTCTTTTTTTCTTTAAAATATGTAACAATACTAATCTTAGTATGTTCAAGTAGTGCTTTACAATTATATCATACTAATAACTTCATTGCTACATCATACGCTTCTCGAATATCTCGAGGACGATCTTTATAGATCGCAACGTATTTAGCTTCTTGTAATCCATATATACGTTTCTTAATAACTATACAAAAATCAGATACATCTGTTGAAGTAGAAGAATCTCCAGAACCTTGGTCAATAGAGTCTATTCCTGCAACATATAAATTTTTTAATACAAGACCATCTTCGTCACGAAGTGGCCTTTCATATATAGCAATTTTACTATTTGGATTATTTATAACTTTTACTTTTGTTAAATCAGGAGTATCTCCAGAACGATCTCATAATAATGATACATACTCTGGTTTTAATCCTGCTTTAAATATCCTAATTTGGGTTAATCTATCTGCAATTGCAATTGAATCAAAGATATTTTCACCCTGCTTATATAATGCTTCATTTGGAATAAAACAGTGCTCTGCACAATAATCAAGTAGGTCTTTGCCACTTAATTTTTTACGTTCTTCCTCATAAAACTTTTTAAATTCTTCAGATTGGGTAACACCTCTTGTATCTAAGAATTCTTCTCGCAAACTAAACTTATGAGCTGGAATAAAGAAAGCTGTTAATTGTGGCTTTCTATCTTCTGTATCATAGTTTTTATATGGAAGTACATTATATCCTTCTGGTTTTGCAAAAATGTTTGATAAACCTTCAAGTGCCATGTCATCGCCTCCTGTACCTAAACATATACGTGTCCCGAAGTGATAACCACCAAGTTCAACAAGAGCATTACCTTGAATCCAACTTTTAGTTAAATATTTATTAGATCCTGCTTCTTCATAGATTAATCTGTCGACACGATCACCACGAATTTTATCAGATGTATCAGCAATTACTGAATCAATTTCTGACATTCAACCATATTCAACTCCATCAGGAGTAACTTGAGATGCACGCTTAGTATCTGCATTATTAACTTTTTGTCGTAGGTGGCGCATACCTCCATTAGTATTCATGTCTAATCAGTTTAACTGTTTTCAACATTTAGTTTTTAAAGGAGTAAGTTTACCTTCTGCAGCACAAGTTAATAAAGAACGATAACCTCTATTAGTTATATAAGGCCTTACTGCTAAACAAGCAACAATCTCAGATAATCCAATACCACGAGCTTTTAATATAGCTACATCTTTGTGTAGTCTTTCAGCCATTTCAACATAATGAAAGAATTCATATTGTTTAGCTAGAAATGTAGGAAACTTTTCATTACGACCAGCACCACCTCTAGCTCCTTCAGAAATAACTTCCATTCTATAGAAATTTAAAAAGAAATAATGATCTCCTGTAATTCTATATTTGCCAACTGTATAACCTTCAGTACAACGTTTATATTGCTCTCTCCAGAAATCATTATAAGGCTTTGAATCTGCAGGATATTCCGTATATGAACCAGTTCTATCATAAATTTGAGCTAGTTCATTAAAAGGAGTAGGATCAAAATCTAAACCTTGAGTTTCATTAATTGGTCGATATCCAGTTAACTCATATGATAACTCTGGATCAAAGTAAAGTACATCTTCAGTGACCGCCACATCTCACAAACCATCTCTCTTTTTATAAAAATCAGTTGCAGTATACTCAAATTGTTCTGTAGTATCTTCTTTCTGATCTCCAAGCATTTCTTGTAATTGCTTTTTTAATTCTTCTTCAAATTTATCTGAAAAAGATTGAGGAGTTGGTTCAGGTTCTTTTATTGATTCTCTAAGTTCCTTATATTTCTCTTTAGCTGTTTTCTTTCTTTTGACTTCTGATTCTTCTTTATTTTTTATCTGTTCAAGCATTTTTTTACGTGCTTGAGACATTGAAGATTTAATTGTCTTTACCATACTTAACTATCCATAAATCCAGGTTTTACATCACCTCTATTTTTAGCATTGGATTGCATTTGATCTTTTTTATAATTAAGCTCAAGTTCTTTTAATTTATCTGCCATAACTCCAATACTAGCAATATCAGCTAATACATCTTTTGCCTTAAAGATAGGTTTACTATTATTATCTCTCTCTTCAAGGTCTATATTATCTAAAGATACTCTCATTTTTTCAAGAGTTCGATACGCTGTTTTTATAAGGCTAAGTATTCTAGAAGAATCTTTGATTTCCATGTATTTTCTAACTGCTGCATGGAAGACTGGATCGTCTCATTCTTCTTGAGTTAATCCAGAATCTTCCATAGCTGCATCATGCTTTTGTCTCTCTAAGTATTGTTGATATGGACTTTTTCAGTCACAAAACAACCATATATATTTAAATTCTCTTCAAGCTCTTAACCTCTTTGTTCCTTTTGGATCTTCTTTACATTTATTTCTTTCTATATCTCACAGCGCTGCAAACTCCTTTATTAATAGTATTTCGTATTCGTTAATCTTTAGATTACATGTTACATTATCATAAAGGAATAAATCTAGCATTACTTTTTATTTAATTTTTCTTTTTCCTCTTTTGTAGGTTTGTAATTATTGTCTTGAACCCTCTGAAGCGCATTTCCTGAAGGAGTATATACTCCAGAAGTACGATAATATAAGGTATCTCCAGGCATAGTTTGAGTACCTAAGTACGGATTTTCAAAAGTTGGAGCAATTACATGTCTACGAATAGAGTCGATTAATTGATTATTTGTTCCTGGAATCGTACCTGCAATAATCATTTCTCTATCTATTACACCTCTATCTGTTAGATTACCTACATTATTAACAACAGTGTCTCGTTTTATTTTAGGAATTATTTTTCCTTCAGCAAATTTTTGTGCTCCAAACTTTGATTGGAGTTCTTTATATCTATTACTTACAGGAGACGACCGTCTCAATCCTAAAAATCCAAGAATTCCAGAATCATCTATATTACTATCTACTCTACCTCCAATGCCATTGTGTATATAAAGAGTATCCTGTTTATTTGGAGATACTAATTCTGATGTTGTAATATTATTTCTAGTAATTTGTCTTAAACCAACACCGTTAGGTAATACAGTTTGATTAACTCCAGGTTTTAAACTTCTAGCAACTTGTGCTCCATTATGTACTCATTTATTAGGACCATATTCAAATAAATCTACTCCATGAAACTCCTTACGAGCTTTATCAGATTTTCTTTGAGAAGTTTTACCCCCTTCTTGGAAAAATGAACCAAGGTTTCTTGGATTGATGCGGTGTTCAACAGGAATAGATCCTAAAGTAGCATTATTTCCATAATTAACCGACATACTTCTAGGTCCTACATATCTACTATCAAACCTATTAGGATTACCTAAATTAGATGCTACTATATAATCACTATACAAAGGATTAGTTGCAACTAGTTCTTCATTCATATTTGCAGGTCTAATTCCTTTAGCTGCAGACATTCCAGCTTCTTCTGCTTCAGGAATATTTCTTGATCTAAGATTAGATTGTGGAAGCTTTGGTTTCTTAGGAGCAGGTCTTGTTGGAGCTAATTGAGTTCCATATAACTTTCCATTTCAAGTAAAGTTAGTAAGTCCTGCACTTCTAGCTGCTGCAAAAGCTTGATTGAAATTACCTTGAGATAAATCAGGAGTAGCATTAGTCTGCACATTTACTTTAGGAGTAATTCCAGTTTTCATAGATACTCCAAAAGATAAAGGTTGAGAAATAACTGAACCTTCAGTTTTTGTTACTTTAGGTTTAGAATTATCTCCTACAATATTTTTCATTGCAGCTGCTTTGACTTCTCTTCTACTTAATCCAAGATCTTGATCCTTAATAGCAGATTTCATATTTCTATATGCAGTGCGATTGAATTTAGAAGATTTCTTACCTTCTTTTACAACCTTCTTATTTTCTTTACGCTCATTCTTTGCAGATCCTCCATCTTTAAATTTATTAACAAGATAAGCAAGTTTGCCTCCTTGTTTAAACATTCCTGCAGATTGCTCTTGTTTAAATTGATTAATCAATCCAGAAATAGTATTCATACCATCTTCTGTTTGTGCTAATTCATTTAGCTTTCCTACAATTTCTTCAGGAGTTTTATTTTGGAATTCTTCTACTTTAGATGGAAGTCATTGAACAAATTGCATTAATTCTTCTTGTTCCATGATGATATTGTTTTATTGTTAATATCTGTTGTAGAGCAAGTAATTTCAAATTTATTATATTTAGGGTCTAAAGGTTGTGAAGGATAAATCCAAATAGGAGTAGTATTTGGAGTAGTTGTAATTGTATAATTCTGTCCTTCCAAAAACTCTTTAATTTCAGCTACAGTACCTTCTATTGTTATACCATTACTTAAATAAGCTTTCATAATTACTTGTTCTTATAAAATTTTAAATCTTTTGTTGAGAATACCGCTTCACGTAAAACCATATTCTTATCAAATCATCTACATTTAATACCTTTAAAGATATTAGTTATTTCATTACCATGTTTGTATGATTGTGTAATTTTTTCTACTACATACATAACAGGAGATGTAAGATCACCATGTTTTAAAGTGACTACATCTCCTGGGTTAAAAAACGTTTTTTCAATTTCGTTTATCATATTATTCTTTGTCCTTTTCAATTACTCGACATATAATGTTTTGTTCACTGATAGCGTAATAACCCATATTATTGAATGGAACAGGTACTACAGAATTTCTGTAATATATATCCTCTCCAGGTTTTACGTATTTACATTCGGGTCCTGCAGAAATAACAGTACCACATGCAATAAATTGTTCAGCTCTCTCCATCTCACCAGTATCATCAGACTTATATGTATCTGCAAAAAGATCTCCTGGAAGAATCAAACCTGAAGCACTTGTTTTAATTTCTCTATAAGGATTTTTTTCAAATGGTTTTATAATAACAGTATATCCAGTTGCAGCTACCTTCATTTTAGATGCATCTTTAGTACCTTTATTTAATTCAAGTAATCTATTTGCTGTTAAAAGCTGTTCTTCCTCCATTTTTTTATTATGAGCAGCAATTTCCTCAGGAGTTAACTCCTTTGTTTCATGTTTAATATTTGCTCCCATAAGATGAACTCCCATTTCTTGCATGTGTGCATTTCCTAAAAGATTTTTTCCCATAATCATTTACATTTTTTAAATTTAACTTATTACCATTTATTTACTAAGCATCTTGCGTGTGCAAGTCTTGTTTTTGCGGATAATCGACATCCGCATCCTTTTCTATATCCAATTTTTGGTCTATCTGAATAGTCTGTTTTATTATCTTCATTAATATATAATCTAGGATTACATATCGGACCCATTGGCGTTTCTTTGTATAATGGACATTCTTTACAAATTGCTAATCTTTTTTCAGATAAGTCTTCGTTTTTATTAATTGCTTCATTAACATGTCCACTAATAATATCTATTAGTCCCATAATTAAAATACTATAGGTTTATCTAAATCTAATTCAGATTTAATCTTTATATCTCTTTTATAATGTTTTAACATTGTTTCTACATCTGATTTTAAATAATCACATTCATGTTCTGTAATATGATTATTATGGTCAATATGTATTAGTACTAAACGTTTAATATTAAAGTTTGGATTAATTTTCTGTAATAAATATGCATACAATGATAATTGTAATGTATAATGATAAAAATTACAGTCCATAATATTATCCATTGGGAATTTCATCATAGTTCTACTTTTAGTAAATCTATTATAAAACGATTCTTTTTCTAGCTTTTTATTAGTATTATGTGTAACTATCATTGAATCACCGAATAAAAACGTGTGTGATGGACTGTCAACTTCTAAGCATTGCGTTGCTACTGTATCAACTCTTTCTACAGATACAATATTTCTAAATGTATTCTTATTTTTAGATGGGAAGTCGATATCTTGATTTCTTACTAAAAAGGGATTTAATCCATCAGTTGAAAAACATACATCCCATCCTTTAAATATCTTTCCATTACATTTTTTATCTACTTCAAAAATAGTAGCTTTTATGCCTAATGTACTTACTAACCTTAATAAATCTTCAGCTTGTCATTTCTGAGTAGTTCCCATTACAAATCTTTTTCTAGATTCATGATAGTAACCATCAGTATCCATTAACCCTCTAAGCAAATCAAGTCTTTGTTGATAAGAGGCTCGCATATATAAATCAGGTATAAACTTATTATTTAGTATTCCTAGATCGTTAAGTTTTTTTCTAATATTATATATAGTTCGCATTTCCGCAGATTTTCCGTCAGAAAGATCTCCTCCAAAAGTATATCCTCTATTTTCTATTTCTTCCCATACTTTAGAGTTTATATTAGTGATAATTCCACATGACTTAGAGCCATCTCCTAGTCAACATCCCAGTACATAAGGATCTATAGGAAGTTCTATTTCTGGAAGATTTAGAGGATTTGCGTTCATTATTTTTGGGATATTGTACGAGGTTCTTGGTTTATCAATTAACCACTTTGCAATATCTTCTGTGGTCATAACTACTTCCCTAAATGTTTTATCTATATTCCTAAAAGAAATAAGTCATCTATGTTCATGGTCTGCCACAATCGACTCTCCGTTATCAAAAGTTATTTTAAAACATGGATTGTAATGGATATCTGATTTATGTAACACTTTAGTTATATTTCCTTCTTTATCAAATATCTCTTCTCCCTCCTTTATATCCTTAATAGTTGTCCATCCGTTTTTAGTTGGAATTTTTGTATCTAGAGGGAGTCCTTTGTAATCATATATATAAATATCATTCCCATCTTTAATAAGTAAGTCAAGTTGTCCTGCAATTCTTAATAAACCATCTTCTGATTTATAACTAATCATAAATTCAGGATAAACTCCTTTTTCTAAATCTAATTGATAATATCCCTTCTTACAAGTAAATTTTCCTCCAAGACCAAATTTTTTAAGATCTTGTTCTTCAGATTGATAATACATATTCTCAAATTGAGCGTGTATTTTTGTTCCTCTTTCACAAGATTTATTTCTTTCAGTTTCATATGATTGAAGGATCTCAGTACGTTTACTTTCAAATTCTTCTTTACTAATTTTTAATTTTTCAAGAAGTTTTGGATCTCATCTTTTAGTATTTAATAATGAAGTCTTTACGACTTTAAAAATTTCTGAATCAACTAAAGCTTCACAAGCTTTATAAGCAGATCAAAATGCCGAATCAAACTCATTAACATATTTATGTATTAGAGTAGTAACTGATACATAAGGCTTATTATCATATTTATCTAAGTATAGATGTTTTGCATCTGAATAAATAACATCTTCTGTCTCTTTATCTACTTGATAACCATTAACATATTTTTCTTTTACATTATCTAACTTTGGCATTATTTATAACATTTGGTTTTATATATTGTCCTATTATAGCTCCATATCTAATTAGGTTTTCTTTAATCTCACTTTCTTCATATTCTATACTATTCATATTCTCTCAAGTAAATCCAAGAATTCCAGTTGGAGTTCCAATATCATCTTTTAATAAAATACAAGCGAGATACTCTATACCATTCTTTCTAAATCGATCATATAATACATGATCTAGTGATTCTAAAGCTGTAGAGTCTCCAATAAAAGTTGTATGTGCTTTCAAATAATCTGGAAGCGTTAACCAGCTAAGATGAAAATTATCATACTGTTCTTTAATTGAATGTATACCTTCTCCACATAATTCAAACCTCATTGATCCATACAACCAATCCGAAATACCATTATGATACTGAATAATTCATACTCGATCTGCATTTGACCTATATAAAAGCTTAGGTAATAGATCTTTAACCTTTTTATCATCATCAATTCTACTTACTAGTTCTTGAGTATGTTTTTGTGCCATATAATCTGAATATTTATCAAATAAAAATGTAGGATTATAACATATTCGTAACGTAATACTTAAAATAAACATAATAATTAAGGCTTTAAGAATACTACATACCCCATAATCTTTTATATATTGTAAAATTGTCCCTAATCAGGTTAATCCTGAAGTTATATCGGGTTGTTTCTTAGCCATATCTGTTTCTTTAAATTATTTGTATAATTTTATTTGGATGATGCAAATATATAATAATTTTTTTGTATATCCAAATAAATCAGTAAAATGTTTGTATATAATTAAATAAATAACTATATTTGCAGAAATAATGTGCTAACATAATGTAAATAAAATTTTAAAAATATTATAATTTATGAAGTATAACGATGAAATACTAAACAAAATTGCTGAGTCTTATAGTAAAAAGATTGATGAAAATACTAATCTAGATAATGTAATACTTGGTTATTTAGAAATGATGAAGAATGGTAGTAAAATCCATATTAAACCAGAAAATAGAGGTAAATTTAATGCTACTAAAAAGAAGACAGGTAAAACTACTGAAGAATTAACACATAGTAAAAATCCTATAACTAGAAAGCGTGCTATATTTGCTCAGAACGCAGCTAAGTGAAATAAAGGCAAAAAATAATGAGAACCGATAATTTTGATAAAGATGGTAATCTTTTATGCCGAAAATGTGGAGAATATAAAATAGAAGATCATTTTTTCTCAGACAAAAATCAAAAGTATAGAAATTATAAAGGAACTGAGTGTAAAGAATGCCAAAGACTTAGAAAACAAAAATATTGGAGAACTAAAGAAGTTAGTGACTTACCGAATTATGCTAGAGTTTTAGTTAATGGTTGTAAAAGTAGAATTTCTAGAGGTAAATCTAAATATCGAACATTAGAATTTACTCTTACAAAAGAGTTTATACTAGAACTTTATAAGAAACAAAACGGAAAATGTGCCATAAGTGGATTAGAAATGACTTATATACAAGGATCTAGAAGACATCTTAAAAATATGTCAATTGATCGTATCGATCCAAATAAAGGTTATACTAAAGATAATGTTCAATTAGTTTGTGCACAGGTAAATATGATGAAATCTGATATGTCTTTAGAAGAATTATATATGTTTTGTGAGGCAATAATCAAAAATAAAAAATAATGAGAACAGATAATTTTATTAACTACAAAATATCAACTAATAATATTCATATTGCTGATTCTTTTCAATATACAACTAAAAAAGAGATGAAAGAAATAATTCAGTATTTGAAAAAATTATATCCAGATCATATCGTATTTACAAGGTCTATTTCATCATTAGTTAAAGAATGACAGAGTCATAATCTATTATATCGATTAAGAATTGCTAAAGATCGAACTAAAGATATAGATTTGGAATGCCCACAAAAATGATATTATAAAATTGCATATTTTTTATTATCTCTACTTTATATATAAAAATTAAGAATATTATATTATGCAAGCAAATAAATATTTTCAAGTAAAAGAGTTAGTATCATCTAAAATATATAATCAATATGGAGATGATGCTATAAAATTTCTAGATCCAAAAGCTCTTGAAGTTTTAGAAAATGTTAGAGAAATTCTAAATGTTCCACTTATATGTAACAATTGATATGCAGGAGGCTCTAGAAATTACAGCGGTTATAGAGAACCAGAATGCTCTATTGGAGCAAAAAACTCTATGCACAAACAAGGAAAGGCTTTTGATTTAATATCAACTAAATTAACCGCTAAAGAGATGCGAGAAATTCTCGAAAATAATCAAGATAAACTTAAGTATCCCATACGTGTAGAAAAATGAGATAATAAAGGTGAACTCAGTTGATTACACATTGATATAGGCAATACTAAAGGAAATAAAATCTATTTTTTTAAAGCATAATGGCTATTACATATAAACATACTTCTTCGGGGGGGGGTTATATATTGCTTAGATATACAAAAAGCAAGATTAGATAAACAAGTTACTGTGATTAATTCAATATGAATTGGAAACTTAGATGACTATTCTACTGTAATATATATTGATGATCTAAACTTAACAGATGGAATATTAGAAATAAAATTACCTTGAGAAGATCTTCCTAGTTATGATACAAATCTTGGATTTGAATTCAACGAAGATGAAGGTTATATAGAAAATATAAGTTTCTATAACTTCGAGATTAAATCAGAATTAATAGACAGTTCGGGGTGATTTTATTTAACAAACTTAATATAAATAAAAATGGCAATTACACTAAACACAACAGGGGGGGGGTTGTAATTAGAACCTCTTCACAAAGATGATTTAACGCTCTTGGAAGTTCTCATATTGATACTATAAAAATTTATCAAACAGAATCAGGGCAAACATCTTCAACCTTACTTAAATCATTTAATGTAAATATTACAAATTCAACACAATTAATTCAAATTAAAATTCCTAACGAAGATATGTCTTTAAGGATTAAATCATTAGAAATAGTTGTTGAGGATAATGGAAATGGAGAAACATATTCATGAATGACCCTTCCTTATTTAAGTTCTGGAGGTTGAATATATTTAGACCTATTAGAATAAGCATAATAAATAAAATAGCAAACTTCAAAAGACTTGGGTGGGGGGGGGTTAGTAATTAGATTATTTACCCCTACAGAATATGATATATCAACCATATCAATAAAAGATAGTACTAATAATGCACTATTTCAAAAACATTTACATCAGAAGAGCAGAAGAATTATTAAGGGATAGAGATTAAATTAACATCTCTTGAATTAAATAGCACTAAGTTGGTTATTATATATGTTGATGATTCGGCACTTACAAAAATTAATCTAAAGTGTCTAAATGATTTAAGCAGAGATATATGACACTATAAAAACATGATAAATTTATGAAATGATATATTAAACTGTTAAGATGGATCTGGGAGTTCCCACAGTGTCTCCTAGGTCTTATCTTAACCAAATGTTACAATGTCGAACGTAAAGAGACATTTAAAGAGATTCCAATTTACGCAGGAAACTTTCCTGGAGGTATTTCGTTAGGATTATACATCTTAATGGGAGAATCAAGTTGGAAATATAATAGAAACTTTATTAAAGATCATGAATGAGGACATACAAGACAATCTTTATATTTAGGTCCTCTTTATTTACTAATTATTGGACTTCCAAGTATTATTTGGGCTATGATCCATACTCCAAATTCTAAGAAATCATATTACTGGTTCTACACAGAGAGATGAGCGGATAAACTTGGAGGTATACCTAAAAGATATTAATATATGAGAAAAACCTTTATATCACAAAATATCGGAAAAGAAACGTCTCCTTATTTAATTCAATTATACAACACTGAGGGAGGTCATTGGGAAGACGCATATCCATTTAAAAACGTTGTAAGATATGATACGAGCGCTACAGGTCATCAGCCTGGAGAACCAATGCATTTTCGAATTTGACCTGTAGCAGATCCTGATTATTTAGAGTTACGTTATACTGGAGGAAATGAAGGAACCTTCTCCTGAGAGTCTACTGATGATGGGAAGTCAATTATTAATGATGGTTCGATACTTTATTGCTCTGGAGGCTATAATGCTCCCTATTATTGTAATTTTAATATCTATTCTCCAGTGTCTAGTTCTACAGCACAAACATTAGAATTAGAAGTATTCCTTGGTGGAGAAAGTGGAGAATTCATCAATTTAGGAACATTATATATTACTCATGATCAGAATTTATCATAGAAATATACTTGTACATAATATGAATAAATTATTTATAGCCCAGAATTTGGGGGGGGGGAAAGAACTTATTTCAATATAAGACCATAAATGTAATTGTAGATGATTTTGGAGGTCAAAGAGCTGCTGGATATGAAGGAACTTTACTTGCAACTCCAAATACATGAGAAGCAAAATTGTGTTTAATGACACAAGACGGAGGGACTATTTCTGAAGAGCTATCATTAGATGAAGGAATGTATTCTGATTTACTACCTGTATCTTATCCGCCACAATCTTATACAGGTCATAAATCATGGGGACAAAATGCGCATTACTCTTTAGTAAAAGAAATGGGAAGCCCCATATTATTAAAACCTAAATTAACTTATTTTACATTTACTGCAATATGTGGAATAGAAGTAGATGGAATCGAAATACATGATATGGATAATATAGGAAGAGTTAATGTTACAATAAGAAATATAGATACAAATGAAATAGAAACACACAATGATGTTGATTGTCATCTAGTTATGTCTTCTTCATGAGGATTTGTAACTGCAGTCAGTCTTCCAAAATGAGAAAACGTAGAGATTAATTTTGAAGTATTTAGTGCAGAAATGAGAATTTAAAATAATTTGTATTATAAAATAGAAAAGGGAACCTAATAAGGTTCCCTTTTTCTTTATACTACATCTTTATTATATCTTCTAAAATAATTTGACTATAAAATTGTGATGCATAAGCTGTGCTAAGAAATATATTTCATTTATTGTTATAATAATCTACACGCATTTGACATATTAATGTTCCACTACTACTTGATATTCTTACAAGTTCATTTTGATTACTACTTGCTGATAATAGTTTAACAATAGATGTAAGTCCTTCAGGATTACCACTTGGAATAGAAACTATTCCAGAAGCAACAAACCTAAAATAAAATCTATAACGTTCTCCTTTAACTAAATCAACTCCAGTTAGTTCGTTGTATCCTGCAGTTGTAGTTGGTATATGTAGAGGACCCTTAAAAATTAAGTTAGAAACATAATTAATTATTATTTGAATGTTATTAACTGGTCCTGTATAAATACATTGAAATTGAACAACTCCTTCAGAAACTTTATCGCAAGGACTGTCTCCAATATTATTGCCATCTACATAAACATCCATTTTATACCTATAATTGTGGTCATATAGTGTTTGGCTATTAATTGTAACTATAAAACCTCAAGCTTCCTCTGTAAGTATATCTTTAGAAATTTTTACATCAAATACTTCTAGAGTAGGTTTTGCATAGGTATATGTATACGTTTTTGACATATCAAAGTTATAAAACTGTATAGAAGCACTTTCAATTGTTTGTTGATTTATAGCTCCAGGATTGAAACTTACATTAACCCCCCCCCCAGCTATATTTTGAAAGATAAATTGTTTTATCATTATTCTTTATAATATTTTGCACTAATTATAAAAGATACTAAACTCAGTAACGCATACAATGGTGTTACTGAGTTTAGCGTACTTAAAAAGAATAATGCCATAAGCATTAATCCTAATATGTAGAATATTTTATATGTTTTCATTACTTATCTTTAAAATACTTATCATAAATATTTTTTGCATACCATCCACAGGCAGCTCCTACTACAAAGCTAGTTAAAGCCAGCAAAAGACTTCCAAAGCTCATAGCTGATACGATACCACAACCTGCTAATACTAAAGCAATTACGATTGCAGCAATAATTAATTTTGTTTTCCAAGTCATTGTTTTCATATTATTTATATGTTAAGTTACTATAAGTTGCCCCATTTTCAGAAACAATATAGTTTTGTTGTCCTCTATATAATGGTAATACTCCATCTTTTCAGTAAATAAAGGCATAAGCTTCATCATAATTAGGATGATCTTTCATTTTATCTTCAAATTCTTCTGGAGAACGTTCTTTTGTAATTAAACTATAATAGTCTCCTAAATCGAAATTTATTTCACCTCCATTACTTGAAATTTTTCTTAATGCAAACATGTATTTATATATTTATGTATTTATCAGTTTATTTTAAATATATTAGAAATATTCAAGTATAAACGTCATCTGGAATATCAATTATAACATCACAAATTGTGACATCATCTATTTCTTGATGTTCCTGTTTTAATAGTTCCATAATTGAAACTACTTCTTTCATTGGATTTAATATAGAATTTTCACTACCATTAGATCCATTATTTAAAACTGCATAATATACTTTTGAATCTTTAATAAAAGTTACAGCTGCATTTTTATAAAAACCGTAATCTTTTAATTCAATTTTTGGAGTATCTTTATCTTGCAGTTTTGTTATTACTTTATCATATAATTTATTGTCCATATATTAATATTTTTTATAATATGGAGATGATTCTCAATCTTTAGGACCTACTTTTGCATCTTTTACTAAACTTCTTCCAAATTTATCAACTCTTTCTGGAAACCAATTATATTCTCCTAATGCCATTGCTCTTCTTCCTGAAGATCTTACTCCAGTTCAATTATCTTTTGAAGCATCATGATTAATTTCTCTTATTAAAAGTTTAGGATTAGTAATTCCATCAAGTAGCATTTTTCTTAGCTTTGGACTTCGTTTTTCGGAAAATTCATTAATTCCATGTGTATTATACGATAGTTCAGTTAATGCTAATTGCACATTTGGGTCTAGATCTTTAAAAACTGTAAATGCTTTATTTAAAGCATCTCAATGTTTTTGTAATTCGCTTTCTAATAATTTTAAACCCTCAGATCTAGACATGCCAGTTTTTCTATACTTATTAATTATATTTTTATCTGCAAATCCAAATCCAATTAATTCTTGACCATTTAAATAATATGGAAATTCTTTAAATGCTTCAAAACCTGATGTAAATTTATTTGCTAAATCTTTAATAGTAGGAATATACTCTTGTTTAGAAGAAGTCTCTATTAATGGATATCTTTTATTAGGATCAAATGATTCTAGCTGCATTTGATCTGGTAATACATTTCAAGGTTCTTGATATTTAGGTATTTTTAATCCTAACTGAGCATATAACGTAGTGTCCTTCTTTTTAGTAGGCGCTTGATCCACATTATTAAATAAATAAAGTAAGAAATCATCACTATATCTATTCAATAAATTATATGTATTTTCTTTATTATAATGTGGAGTAGCTGTAGATTCTTCAGGTACAATTTTATATTCAGGATTAAACGGTTCTGATTGAATTATCTTTCCATCTTTATCAAATTGTGATACTGAGAAACTACCTTTACCTTCTGAATTTTTAAGTCTATTTGTAAGAGTATAATGATCTAAATGTTCCTTCTTAATATTTTGTATTTCTTCTTTAGTAAATTTATGATTAGGATCTGCATTAATACTATATCTTAACTGCATTAATCTAGCATAAATTTCTTGAGGATTATCTAAATATTCATCAGGAGCAATTGTTTTATTATCATATACTGTATCTCCAAAATTATCTTGATACTTTTTAATTACTTTTTCTTGTGCATCAGGTAAACTACTATGAGTTCATTCATGAATTGCAGTACTAGTTGATCCATCTGTTAAAAATATTCTTCTACCAAACGGATAATAAACTCCTGAAGCATTATCAGGAACTTTACTCGGATTTATCTTTGCTCTAGTAAGATCTAAATTTCTTTTAAGTGCATTAAATACTAAAGATTCAGTTACAGGGAGAGGAATTGGTAGAACTTGTTTAACATTTTGTTTTACTAAACCTTTACGTGATTTATATCAATCTTCAAGCCACTGTTTTCCTTCTTGAATTCCTCCTTGTTGAAATTTTAATACTCCTCCATGTTTAGCAGAAGCTATAACTTGATTTAAAATATTTGCATATCTTGGATCTGTAGCATATCCTCCTCTATGAACTCTATTTGCAAATTCTTTTATATCTCCAGAGAATGCTTTATAACGTTTATTATTTAATAGATCAATTTTAAAATTTGCATAATCTTCAAGTGATTTGAAATTTCTAAATTGATCATTTATATAAACATCTTTCCCGTTAATAACTTCTCTAGTTCGTTTAGTTGTTCCTTTTCCTTTAATACCTCCAAAATTATATGATCCTGTAGGTTTAGAACCTCAAGCTGATTCTAATCCATCTTGTGCTACTAATGATTTAGCAAATGCAGGATTTAAACCTTTTGATTTTAATAATCTTTCATAAATAGGAAGCATTGTATCTTTGAAATCCTTTTTAGAATTGAATTTATGAACTGTAGTTTCTTGAACTATTGGTTCTGGATTTCTTATCTCTTCTACTTGAGATTGTACTTCTGTTTCTGTGTCATCTTCTAAAGGTTGAGAATATCTGGGTTTATATACAGGTATTTCAAGATTTGGAATTTGAATATTAATATCTCCTAAAGCACTATCTCGTATGAATGGTCTGTATGTGATATCGTTCATAATAATTATTTTATATTATTTTGCAAATATATACATTATTTTTATAAATCACAAATTACAGCACCTATTTCTGGATCTAATTTACAGCGATTTGGATTCTCTAATTCAGAAATCCTAGATGTTAAATTATCTACTTTATTTTCTAATTCAGAAACTTTAGATCTTAAATAACTTGTCATGGTTTCTAAAGCTGCAATTCTCTGTTCTAATTCATTTTTTAGATTAGATATTGTAGTACTTGCTGAGTTTGCCATAGTACTTGCTATACCTATATATGGATTAGGTATTGTAGTCGTATTTGTTGTGTCCATATTATGCAAAATTAAAATCAGAATTAGTATTTAATCTACTTAGAAGTTTTTCATTTTCTTGTTTTAATTTCATAATTTCCTTACGTAGATTTTTAATATCTTCTGAATGTTTTTCAATCTGTTCTGAATGTTGATCTACTTTTTGATTTACAAATAATATTGCTTGACATACTAAAGATAAATCAATAAGTTTAGCAGATTTACGTAATCCTGATATTTTATCTAAAGCAGATGTTCTACTTGTAATTAAAATACCTTTATCTTCTAATTGTCTAAATACTCTAGTTAATACTTTAGTACTTATGTCCATTTTTGCTGCAAGTTCTTTATTAGTTTTAGTTGTAATAGCAAATTGTCCATCATTTGTACTGGTGTATTGTTGCATTGCTAATAGAACTCCTTTTTCTTCAGGAGTAGTATTCTCAGCATCCATAAACTCGTAAGTAAATCTTTCAAAATATCTTCCCGATTTTTGAATCTCATAAATATTACTCCTACCTTTTTTCTTTTCTAGAATTTTAATTTCACCTGCTGCATTTAGTTTTTTAATACTACTTTGCACTGTATTAATAGATACTCTTGCTAATTCTGCAAGAGTTCTTAGTGAAACAAAAGTTTGGAATGTATCTTTATCCATATTTTTTCTCATATAACCATAAATGAGATAATCAGTAGGATTCATTTTAATTTCTTTTGCAACCCCCAAATCATGAGGGACTTGAATGTGTTGTACTTTATTATCCATAAATTAATATTTTTTAATATTACAAAGATATAACATTT
>ERZ780137.10-NODE-10-length-193339-cov-5.024203_pt1 | contig 193339 bp, 200 predicted proteins | sample MGYA00511020_ERZ780137 | MGnify/ENA primary metagenome ERZ780137 (study PRJEB29588, sample SAMEA2157917) | human gut metagenome | biome: human gut; feature: human-associated habitat; material: faeces | place: Denmark | collected 2008/2010 ... | reverse complement strand
CCGCCGCGGGCGGCGCAGACAGCGGTGAAATACTCCCGGGGACCGCGGGCCGCGTTCTTGCGGGCGTCACGGCAGGCCTTGCAGCGCTGCGGCTCGTTTACAAAGCCTTTCTCAGCATAGAACTCCTGCTCGCCGGCCGTGAAAACGAATTCCTTATGGCAGTCTTTGCAGATGAGAGTCTTGTCTTCGTACATTTGTCTAACCTCACTTGATAGTATAGTCGCCCTTGGACGGAATCGCACCGCCGCCTTTGAACTTCAACGCTCTGCTTTTAAGCTACGCGGGCATTTATCTGAACAGCGCCGGTCGGATGTATTTGCGATTACCGACGGCTGTCGGAAGCGAGTTTGCGCCTTATGCGCTGAAGAGCATTGTCAACAGCTTTCGGGTTGGTGCCGAGGCGCTCGGCTATTTCTTCATAGCTCAGCTTTTCCGCTCTGAGAGTCAGAACGCTGCGTTCGAAATCGGTCAACTTTTCGCTGAGCAGATCTTCAAACCTTGCGTCGTCCTCCTGCGCGGAATATATATTTTGCGGGTCGGCGGAGAAGTCCTGAACCTCCTCCCCGTCGTCGATGTTCTGCATCATGTCCTGCGGGATATTTTTCTGTGCGTTTCTGCTTCTGAGCACGGAGATAATACGGTTATTGATGCACGCGGCGGCATATGTTCTGAATGACGCGTTTTTCTTCGGGTCATAGGTATTGACCGCCGTTATGAAAGCTATCATGCCTTCCTGAAAAAGATCGTCCCTGTGGATATCGCCGTTGTTGTACATTGCGGCCTTTGCGCCGGCGAGCGGCGTTATACGGCTGATGAGCTCCGCCATTGCGGAATCATCGCCGGAGGCAGCCATAGAGCAGAGCTGTTCATCGCTGAATTTGCCGAGATCGCGATCCATATTCCACTCCTTTGATAAGCATCATTAGGTTTATAATAACAAATTTAAAAATTTTGTCAACATTTTTTCGTGCAATTTCATCATTTTTTGGCGTGGATTTTATGAAAATATAACTATTTTTCATCTTTTAGTTCTTTTTGTTCACTATTGAGTTGGGACGCGCGCCTGATTATCTGCTTGCCGTACTTGTCCCTCAGACCGTCTACGCGGCTGCCGAGCTGTTCCATGCTGTCGGCGTGAGTCTGGTCGAAGTCAAATGAGAGCTGAAAGCCCTCATCCTCGCCGACAAGGTCGCAAGCGGTCATGCCGACAAGGCGCGCGGGCACGCGCAGAGCGTTATTCGAGTGGACAAGCCCTATCGCCGCCGAAAGAAGCTCATCGGCGATGCGGGTCGGGTTTGAAAGCTTTTTCTGATACTGCGAAGTTTTGAAAGTATTGTCCTTTATCTGCACCTGAACCGCACCGGCGAGCATCCCCTCGCGGCGCAGCTTCGAGGATATATCATCGGCAAGCTCGGCAAAAATTCCGCGCACGCGCAGAGCGTCTGTAACATCTTCGGGCAGAGTCACGCTGCGCCCGATACTTTTGGGCGCGGGCTTGTCGCCGTAACGGCGGACAGGATCGCAGTCAAGCCCCCGGACAGCCTTCAAGAGATAATCTCCGGGCTTGCCGAGCAGTTGCTTGACAAGCTCATTTGATGCGGCGGCGAGATCGCCGATAGTGAATATGCCGACCGAAAAGAGCTTGTCGCGCGTTGAGCCGCCGACACCCATGAGTTCCGTCACCGGGCGCGGATAGAGCTTTTCTTTATAGTCGCCGCGGTTCGCCGAGAATATGCCGTTCGGTTTATTGATATCGCTTGAAAGCTTTGAAAAAAATTTGCAGAAGCTGACGCCGATTGAGACTGTTATCCCGAGTTCGTTTTGCATATCGGCGGAGATTCTTTGCGCTATCTCCTCCCCCGAGCCGAAGAGCAGAGAGCTGCCGGTCACATCGAGCCAGCACTCGTCAATGCTAAACGGCTCGACAAGGTCGGTATATCTTAGATATATTTGTCTTGCGAGGACGGAGAACTCGCGGTATTTATCCATATGCGGCGGCACGCAGACGAGCTGAGGGCAAATCGAGCGCGCCTGCCAAACAGTCTGCGCGGTTTTCACGCCCGCCTTTTTGGCGAGCTGATTTTTCGCGAGCACTATTCCGTGCCTGTCGCTCTCGCTGCCGCAGACTGCCATCGGCACATCGCGCAGTTCGGGTCTGAAGGTACACTCCACCGAGGCAAAAAAGTTATCGAGATCGCAGTGCAGAATAACCCTGTCCCCCATCGGTGTTCGCCCTCCTTAATCCGAACATTTGTTCAAACATATTATATATCTTTTTTATGCTTTCGTCAAGAGTAATATTTTACATTGAATTTTGCCGAATACCGTGCAGAGAATAGCAAAAGAGAAAGGACGGGAGAAATATGCGGCAAAATCCGAACGAAAAAATAATCAGAATGTGGACTGCCGCAGCCGTGCTGACGGTGGCGCTTATATTTCTTTTTATAGCTTCGCGGCGCATGAACACCCTCTCGGAAATATTCTTTTATCAAACAGGAATGGGCGGGATAAATGAATATTGCGGATATTATTCAGTCTCGATGAATATAGCAAAAGTGTAAAGCAAATCACTTGACAATGTGGATAACTGTGTGGAAACTGTTGAAAACTCGTCATTTTAATTCTGATATAAATATATCTTTGTAATTCGTAGCGCTGCTTGTTAACTGTTTATTCACAATTACAATATACCATTCAGTGAATATTCACTCTGTTTGAAGTCAAACTAACATAACCGCGGAAATTTCATCATATAATTTTCACAGCATGATGAAAGGCGCGATAATCAAAATGAAAAAAGGAAGAAAGACAAAAATATACCGCACATTCCGTCTGCCGTCGTTTGCCGGCGGGCTGCCTGCCCTCGCAATAACGGTCATTCTCACGGCGTCGCTGCTGCTGTTCGGGGTCGGCGGAACAAAGCTTGCGCTGATAAGCGCGGGACTTGCCATGCCCGAAGGTGGGATAGAATACATAAAAGAGAACTCCCCTTCCGTCAAAGACAAAACAGAGACCACAGAGAGCGAAGCTCAGGCTAGTGCCACAGTACAGAGCAGAAACGCGCCGGAATCGGAAGAGAAAGCGAGCGAAACGGAAAAGAGCTTCGACATCGCGGCGACACCCTCGGATATTTTAGCGGCGATGGCAGAATTTGAATCGAAGCACAGTTCCGAAAAAGGCGATGGCAAGATAGTTGAAACAAAATACGGAAAAGCCAACGCGACCAACACGTACAAAAACATCTGCGTCAAAAACACGACGCAGACAAAATCAATAAACATAGAAAAAGTTCTGAACGAGCCGATTGATTTGAAAGCCGTTGACAAATCGCAGCCCGCCGTGCTCATTTTCCACACGCACACGACCGAGGGCTATGAGATGCTCGACCGCGGATTCTACACTAACAGCTACACCGGGCGCGGAGAGGACAAAAGTCGAAACATGGTGCGCGTCGGCGATGAAATTACAAAAATGCTCGAAAAATCCGGATACAAAGTAATCCACGACACGGAGATACACGACAGAAAATACACCGGCGCATACGACCACTCAAGAGTCAATGTCGAGGCTTATCTCAAGAAATATCCGTCGATTCAAGTCGTGCTCGATATCCACCGCGACGCGATACATCTGAGCAACGGCAACAAGATAAAGCCTACCGCAGAGATAAACGGCAAAAAGGCGGCGCAAATCATGATAATCACCGGAGCGCAGGAGGGCAAGGTCAAAGACTTTCCCGACTGGGAGCAGAATCTACGCTTTGCGGTAAGATTGCAGCAGACCTGCGAGACGATGTATCCGGGACTGATGCGTCCCATCCTGTTCTCGCAGCGCAAATACAACATGAATCTGTCGCACTGCAATCTTCTGCTCGAAATGGGCAGCGACGCAAACACGCTCGAAGAAGCCGCATATTCCGGCAGGCTTGTCGGCACAGCCATCGCAAAGCTGCTCGACGAATATTCCGCATAAAAAAGGGAATACTTCCCGCAGAACGGAGGTATTCCATGAAAAGACGCAAAAATAAAAAGGCAGAAACATTCACAATCACCGCGAAGCGATTTATGATAAGCTGCATACTCATTCTGAGCATGACCGGGCTCGCGGCGGGGATATCATATGCGGGCGGCAACTCGCGGCACATGGCTATGGGAGAGAGCGGCAGCACGGTGGCACTCGCCCATAACGAAAAAAAGCTCGAGCTCAATATAAACGAAAAGACGGCAGTGACATTCAATCTGTCACTGCCGGAAAAGTACAGGGATTATTTATATTTTCTGCCTGCTCCGCTGAGCGGAATTTTCTGGCTCATCGGGCTCATACCTTGACGGCAAGCTTCTCCGCCTCGGCGCTGTCGGGAGTCACGAAAGCTGTGTTATACACATGATAGATAACCTTGCCGGGCTTCGCGCCGACGGGCTTTTTGAGATTCTTGACCCGCGTATAATCAACAGGCACATTTGACGATTCCCTCGCTCTGCTGTGATAAGCCGCGAGGCGTGCCGCCTCTTCGAGCGTCGAGTCGGGTATCTCCATACCCTCGGCACAGATTATGACATGGGAGCCGGGTATTTTCTGCGTATGGAGCCACATATCGCCCTTTGCGGCGGTTTTCAGCGAAAGCTTGTCGTTCTGCACATTGTTTCTGCCGACCAAAATTTTGAATCCGTCTGTGGACCGGTACTCCATCGGAGCGCTCGGCTTCTGCAGACCCTTTTTATTTTGGACGCTCTTTCTCTTTATATATCCGGACGCCGCAAGCTCGGCGCGGATCTCGTTTATCTCGCCGAAGCCCGAAGCGCGGCTAAGCGCGTCGGAGACAGTATCTATATACTGGAGCTCCGCCTCGCCCTGTTCGATAAGCGTTGCGAGCATCTGCTCCGCCGTCTTTGCCTTGCGGTACTCTTTGTAATATTTCTGTGCGTTTGCGCTCGGAGAGAGCGCGGGATCGGCGTTTATACGGCGAGGCTTGTTTTCGTTATAATAGTCCGCCACTTCGTAAAACGGCACGCCCTTGCCGAGCGTATGCTGATATGCGGTTATCAGCTCGGCATTTATCCTCAGTTCATCCTTATCGGCGCAGGCGGCAAGCTCGGCGCGCTGATTGTTGAGTCTGCGGCTTGTTCGCGAAGTTGCGTTGCTCAGAAGCTTCTGCAAATCGGACGAGCGTTGGCGCGTGCGGTCTATTCTGTCGCGCTCGCTGTAGAATTCATCGAGAAGCTGAGAAAAGCTGTCATAGCTCTCGGGGGTATACGCCGTGCCGTACTGGTGTATCTCTTCAAAAGAGAAATCGAACGGCTTGCCGGATTCGTCCTTGAGCATAGTCGGCTTGCCGAAATTCGAATCAAGCCTGTTTTTTATGCTCTCAAGTGCGGCGCATACTCGCTCACGCTGTGCTTCGTCGGCACAGCCGGTTTGAACATCTCCCCCGCTCGTCTCCGCTATCTCGCGGCATATGAGCGGCGACGCGCCCTCGACGCAGCCGAGCAGCGAGGATGAGAGCATCTTTGAAGAGAAAGAGAACACGGTTTCGGTTGTCTTTTCGGCAGTCTCTTCGAGCAGGCTCAGTTTATTCTGCGCGGGCGGGTCATGGTATTCGCCGCCGGGCAGTATCTGCCTTACAGAGGACTGGGTGCAGTCGATACGCTTGACGGCATCGACTATTCTCCCCGACTCCGAGACGAGAATCAGGTTGCTGTGTTTCGCCATAATTTCGGCGTAGAGCGTGAGCGCGACTTTGTCGCCGAGCTCGTTTGTGGCAGAGAAATCTATCGCGAGCACGCGGTCAAGCCCGTTCTGGCGCACATCGGTTATCTGTGCGCTCGTCAGATGCTTTCGCATGAGCATGCAGAACATCGGCGGCACTGCCGGATTCTCCGGCGCGCGTGAAGTCAGATGGACGCGCGGGCTGTTTGCGGACGCGGAGAGAAAGAGCTTCTTTGCGCCGTTTCTGTCACGCAGGTGCATGACAAGCTCATCTTTTGAGGGCTGATGCACCTTTTCGACACGGCATCCGACGATATCGCGGCGAAGCTCTTCTGTTAAGAAATGCAATGTAAATCCGTCAAGCGGCATAAGTAAAACTCCAGACTAATATATCAGATAAAATGGGTCGGAGACTGCTGGGGTATAACAAAGAAGTCGACCCCTGAGACAGTCTTTTCAAGATAATCAAAAATTGTTTTGACTACAGGATTTTCGGTCTCGAAATGCCCGGCGGCAACAAGAGTGACTCCGCAGGCGGACGCACCCAAAAATTCGTGGTGCGCAACATCGCCGGAGACAAGCGCTTCACAGCCGAACGCGAGCGCATCGGAGAAGAATTCGCCGCCCGCGCCGCCGCACAGGGCGACTCGTTTTATGCTTCTGCCGCCGTCACAATAGCGCACATGGCAGCAGAGTCTTTGCGAGACAAGCTCCGCAAAGCGTTTTGGCGAAAGCTCTTCTCTGAGCTCGCCCGCTCTGAGAAGCATTGTTCCGGCATTCGGGGACGGAATCTTACGGACATTCTCAAGACCTAAGCACTGCGCCAGAACATCGTTGACACCGCCGTCCGCACAATCGAGATTTGTATGGGCGCAGATAGCGTTCATGCCGTGTTTTGCCAACAAATAGACGGAATCGTGCGCGCCGAGATTTTTTATCGGATGGAATATGACCGGGTGGTGGCTTATTATAAGCTGTGCCCCGGCTTCGTGCGCTCTTTCAACGGCATCTGGCGTTATATCGAGCACAACGGCAGCCCTTGTGACCTGCACCGAGCTTTCGCCGACGAGCAGGCCGACATTGTCCCACTGCTCATGGACATCAAACGGACAGAACGCATCAAGAGCGTTATAAATATCACCGACAACAGCCATCACTTTTCTCCTCCGTTCAAAAAACTTTCTATACCGAGACAGGCCTTTTCGCAGTACTCCGCCTCGTCGAGTTTGAAGTTCGCTTCGCGCAGAGACGACGCGCGTATTTTCAGCCGCTTATGCTGTCTCTCAACGAGTTTTCGCGCGATATCATCGTTTGGATCGAGCTTTCCGTAGAACTCATAACCCTGAGGGAAAGCTTCTATTTTTCCCGAATATTCGGCACATATGACTGAATATATGCGCCCGTCATCGCGGCAGGTGCGCTCTTCGATTATATCAAAGCCGTTATTGCAGAGAAACAATCTTACCTCTTCGGCATGGGACATCGGCTGAAGTATCAACCTTATGTTTTTGTTTTTTACCCACTCGGTGCGCTCGAGCAGTTTGGCGATAAGTATTCCGCCCATTCCCGCCATTATTATATCATCCGCCTCGCCCGCCGAAAGCTCGTCGAGTCCGTCGGAGAGACGCAGACTTATTTTATCCGCAATGTTCCGGCGTTCGAGCGTCTCCGCCGCGTTTTCAAGCGGACCTTTCCGTAAGTCACAGGCGAGCGCGCGCGGGCAGATACCGCTCAGGACAAGGTATGACGGAAGATAGGCGTGGTCGGTACCGATATCGGCAGCGACCACGCCCTTGCGCACCATATCAGCCGCCGTTTTCAGGCGGGGTGAAAGCACGATCATTTACTTGGAAGCGAGATACTCGTTGATCTCGGCAACAAGCGAATCGACATCAACGCCGTGAACCATGCAGGCCTGCTCAACGCTCTCGCCTCTGGAAGCGGGGCAACCAAGGCAATGCATACCCATCTCAAGGAAGTACTTTGCGGTACCTCTGTCGGCGTCAAGTATATCTCCGATAAGCATATCTTTTGTAATTTCGGTCATAATACAACTTCCTTTCCTGTTTATATTTTCATTTTACCACAGTTTTGGCGGCATATCAATTATTTTTCAAGCTTTTCGCGGTCGATAATAATTGATTCTATTATATACCTCGGGCGACGTTTGGTCTCGGTGTATATCTTGCCGACATACTCGCCGATAATGCCGAGCATGAACAGCTGAAGTCCGCCGAGCGCCCACACGGATGCGCCTATACTCGCCCAACCCGCGACGGCATGACCTGTCGCCTTGCTGACGATGCAGTAGATAAGCATTGCAAGGCACACGAGCAGAGAGAATATACCGAGAGTTGTGGCAATTTTGAGCGGTCTGACGCTGAACGAAGTTATTCCCTCAAAGGCGAACGAGAGCATCTTTTTCAGCGGATATTTCGACTCGCCCGCAAGGCGTTCCTTGCGCTCATACTCGACAGTAGAAGTCCTGAAGCCTATCTGCGGCACTATTCCGCGCAGGAACAAATTCACTTCGTCAAACTCGCTCAGAGCGTCGAGAGCGCGGCGGCTCATGAGCCTGTAATCGGCGTGGTTGAAAACTATCTCAACGCCCATTGCCGCCATGAATTTATAGAATCCCTCTGCTGTAAAGCGTTTGAAGAATGTATCTTTTTTACGCGAAGAGCGCACACCGTAAACTATATCGTCGCCCGCAATAAAGTTGTCCACCATCTTTTCAATGGCGTCGACATCGTCCTGGAGGTCGGCGTCGAGGCTTATCACGGCGTCAGCGTATTTTTTCGCGGTCATAAGTCCCGCGAGCAGAGCGTTCTGATGCCCCTTGTTGCGGGAAAGATTTATTCCGGCAAAAATGCCGTCATCGGTGCAAAGGGCGCTTATTATATTCCATGTGTTGTCCTTTGAGCCGTCGTTGACGAAAGCTATTTTGCTCTCGGGCGATATTTTGCCGCTGTCTATCATGGACTGCATGACGGCTTTCAGCTGCCTTGATGTCTCCGGCAGAACTTCTTCTTCGTTATAGCACGGAACAACGAGCCATATATTTTTCATTTTCTCTGTCTCCGTAATCTCTGATTTGTCACTGCTAATATAACATTTCTGTTCTCTGTTGTCAATAAAGCACGGTGTTTGTTCACAAATACAAACAAATATAAAAAGGCTGTTGCAATACCGGCGATTTTGTGCTTTAATATACTGGTGCAACTTTTTTGGCAAAAATTTTTATCAGAATGAGGGATCTTTAATGGAGAAAAAACGAAGCAGCTTTACAGGGCGCGTCGGTTTCGTTCTGGCGGCGGCAGGTTCTGCAGTCGGACTCGGAAACCTTTGGCGTTTCCCCTATCTTGCAGCAAAATACGGCGGCGGTATCTTCCTGTTCGTCTACATTATTCTCGCGATAACATTCGGCTTTACGCTGATGGTGACTGAAATTGCCATCGGCAGAAAGACCGGGCTTTCCTGCATCAGCGCATATAAGAAGCTTGACAAGCGTTTCGGCTTCATGGGCTGGCTGTCCGCACTCGTGCCTGTTATTATAACCCCCTACTACTGCGTTATCGGCGGCTGGGTCATCAGATATTTCGCCGAGTTCGTTTCGGGTCACGGCAAGGATCTTGCCACAAGCTCCGCCGATTTCTTTTCGAACTTCATCGGAATGAAGGGCGGCATAGTTGACAACCCAATGCTCTGGTTCATCATTTTCGTCGCGCTCACCTCTGCCGTCGTTATATTCGGCGTTGAGAAGGGCATCGAAAAGGTCAGCAAAGTAATGATGCCGATACTCGTTATACTCTGCGTGGTTATCGCAGTTTTCGCGCTGACAATTGACGGCGCGCTCGCGGGTCTCAAATATTACCTGCTGCCCGATTTTTCAAAGTTCTCCTCCGCAACCGTTCTCGGTGCGCTCGGTCAGCTGTTCTATTCGATGTCGCTGGCAATGGGTATCATGATAACCTACGGCTCATATATGAAGAAAGAGGACAACATCGAAAAGAGCGTGCGCCAGATCGAGATATTCGACACCGGTATAGCTCTTCTCGCGGGTCTTATCATCATTCCCTCGGTCGTCGCATTCAACGGCGGTTCGGCTGACGGAATCAACGCGGGCCCCGGTCTTATGTTCATCACCCTGCCCCAGGTCTTCAACGCCATGGGATCAATAGGCGGTGTGGTCGGCACGCTGTTCTTCCTGCTCGTTTTCTTCGCGGCAATCACTTCTTCCATCTCCCTCATGGAGACGGTCGTTTCGATGGTCAGAGACAAGTTCCACTGGAACCGCGTAGTCGCGACTGTCGTTGTTACATTGTGTACTGTAGCCATCGGCTCGCTCTCCGTCCTCGGCTACGGCCCGCTTGCAAACTTCAAGATTTTCGGCATGCAGATGCTCGACTTCTTCGACTTCATCTCGAACTCCGTGCTCATGCCAATCGTCGCTTTCCTGACCTGTATTCTTATCGGTCATGTTGTCGGCACAAAGGTCATCGCGGACGAGGTCGGACTTTCCGCCAAATTTACTGGCGAGAAGCTGCACCGCGTGATGATAAAGTGGGTAGCCCCGATTCTTCTCGTTGTTATCCTCGTCGCGCAGGTTCTTTCCGCCTTCGGCATCATCACGATCTGACAGATAAAATTAACGGCGCACCGTCTGAAAGAATCAGGCGGTGCGCTTTTTTGCTATAAGATAGACAGAGATATAAATACACACGCACAGCAGAGTGAAGTTGTTTCCTGTTTTAATAAGCAAAATTATCCCGCACACGGTCAAAGGAATCAGCAACACGGCGGCAAAGATATCAACAACCTTATCGGCCGTGTGCTCCTCATGTTTGAGCAATAACAAGCTTTTGAGTGCCGCCGCGCCATCCATCGGCTCAACAGGCAGGAGATTGAAAACACCTATCCCGGCACTCAGAGCCGCAAGCTTCAAGGCATTGGGATACACACGCACAAACGGCAGAGCGGCAAGCGAAACAATAAAATTCGCCGCAGGTCCCGCGAGGGCGCAGACAGCCTCACGGCGGTAATCGAGGCATACTTCTCCCCGCTCTATCCTCATGCCGAACACGCCGAGAATTATCGCATCGGGCGGCGCGGAGCAGAGGGTCAAGAGCAAAATATGCCCCGCCTCATGCAGAGCACAGCAAAGAAAAATAAGCAGCGCCGTTCCGCTTTTGTCGAGCATAAGAATAACGGCGGCGGATGCGGCGAACGGGAAACCTAAATCAATGCGGGTCGTTTTTATATAAAAATGCATCAAATATTTTCGCCGAAAAGCAGACGCGCGGGATCATATTTGAGTCCGTTTATACGCACTTCAAAATGAAGATGCGGCCCGGTCGCCATGCCTGTTGAACCGACGAGGGCTATCGTCTCGCCCTGGCGAATAACTGCATTCATGGGAGCCAATATCTCGGAACAGTGACAATAAAAAGTTTCAAGCCCGTCCGCGTGGGTCAGGCGGATATACTTGCCGGCAATTTCATCCTCGCCGACCTTGGTGACGGTGCCGTAAAATGCGGCGGAAATCGGACTCCCCTGCGCCGCCGCGATATCGAGCCCCGAATGGAGCGACGCTTCGCCTGTAAACGGATCTTCACGCCTGCCGAACGGCGAACTGACTCTGCCGCTGACCGGCATATGCGCGCTCATAGTTGTGTAATAAGGCGAGAAGCTCATTCTATACGCCTTTACATTGAGCTCCGACGAGCCTTTGCCGAGACTTTCGGTGCTCGTTTCGGAATCTTTATCACTGTCGGCAAGCGCGCCTGCGGGTTCAAACACAAAGCCCGCGGCACTCTTTATTTTTCCCCATGCTTCACGCGCGTTTATGCTATACTGCATGGCGGATTTATATGTATTCTTAATTGTCTCAAAGCTTGCGGGAGACAGCTTGCGTATACCGAAAATCAGACCGACGGCGGCGGCGCAGATAATGAGCTGGAGCAATATAAGACGTGCCCCGGCGTCGCCGCTCTTTTCGCGTTTTGCATTCGGCTCAGCATCGAGCCCCATCTGCGCGCGGTATTCTTCGCGCGTCATGCGTCCGTTTTCCGAGTCCATACATCCGCCTCCAAAATAGATATCATTTAAATCTATGCGGACAGGTCGGATAATATGAAAAGAGGCCGCCGCATTCAGATGCAGCAGCCCGAAATATTAAATTTTCTCAGCCCTTGAGACCGCGTTCCTGTCTGTCCATATCCTCAACGACGATATCGTATATCTCGCCGAGAGACGCGCAGTATTCAAGCACCTTCCACGGCTCATTGGTATGGAAATGAATCTTTATCAGCTCTTCGTCGCCGACGGCGAGCAGGCAGTCGCCTTTGAAATGCTCGGTGAAATAATCGTTTATAACATCTTCGTCAAGATCGTGGCCGTCGATAAGAAGCTGGGTATCGTATCTGAATTCAAGCATGATTTTCTCCTTTTGCGCCTTGTCATATATTATATCCCTTCATCGGCGGGATATCACAACGATATGTATTTTAACACAGGAACGCAAAAATGTATATAGACAATCTGTAAACATTCGAATAATTAAAGACCCGCCGAAACGGGTCTTTGATTTATCAATTATCAGTCCGAATAGCCGGCGATGAATTCGCGGGTACGCTCGGATTTGGGATTGTCGAACACCTCTTCGGGAGTTCCCTCTTCTTCGATAACTCCGTTATCCATGAAGATTATCCTGTCCGCCGCCTCGCGTGCGAAGCTCATTTCATGCGTGACGATAACCATCGTCATCTTTTCGGCGGCAAGGTCTTTTATGACCTTGAGAATCTCTCCGGTGAGTTCGGGGTCGAGAGCGCTCGTCGGCTCGTCGAAGAACAGAATCTTCGGCTTGAGAGCCATTGCGCGGGCTATCGACACGCGCTGCTGCTGGCCGCCGGAAAGCTCGCAGGGATAGTTATTCATCTTCTCGCCGAGTCCGACCTTGCGAAGCAGGGCTTTACCGTTTTCATCTATCTCGGCGAAGATAGCCTTGCGGTTCTTCTTGAAATCCGGGCGGCTCTTTGCATGGATTTTTGCGGCAAGAGTGACATTTTCAAGCGCCGTATACTGCGGGAACAGATTGAAGGACTGGAACACGAGTCCTATCTTGAGCTGATTCTCGCGCTGCTGCTGAGCGGAGAGCTTATCGGTATTACTGCCGTCAAAAACAACGCCGCCGTCAACGGTTATCGAGCCGCTGTCCGCAGTTTCGAGCATATTGATGCAGCGCAGCAGAGTTGTTTTTCCGCTGCCCGACGAGCCGATTATAGCGAGGACATTCTTCTCTTCAAGCGAGAAGCTTATGCCTTTGAGAACCTCGGCATCGCCGAAGGATTTTTTGAGATTTTTAACTTCAAGTATAGCCATGATCAACCTCTGTAATAGTTAAGTTTCTTTTCGAGCGCGTTGAAGAGCAGAGTGAGAACTCCGCAGAAGATGAGGTAGAATATCGCGGTATAGAACAGCGGCCAGATTATGGCGTAGACTTTAACGATATTCTGAGCCGACATAATAAGCTCGCCGACTGCGATAACATTCGCGAGTGAAGTATCCTTGACGAGCGTAATTACCTCGTTGCTCATCGGCGCCATAATACGCTTGACGACCTGGAACAGCACTACTTTGAAGAAGGTCTGGGTCTTCGTGAGTCCGAGCACCTGACCCGCCTCATACTGACCGACCGGGATACTCTCTATGCCGCCGCGGTATATCTCCGAAAAATACGCCGCATAGTTGATTATGAACGCTATGATAACAGCGATTATGCGCGATCTGAACGGCGTGCCGAACACAAGACCGGGAACATAAAAGACGACCATAATCTGGAGCATCAGCGGCGTTCCGCGGATTACCCACACAAAAGCGCGGCTGATCCAGCGCAGGGGCTTGAAACGGCTCATCGAACCGAGAGCTATCGGCAGGCCGAGCGGTATGGCCGCAACGAGGGTTATAAAAAATATCAACAGCGTATATTTAAAGCCCCCGAGCAGCTGAGCGTTGACGCCGAGAAAATCCATTTATGTATCCTTCTTCCTTTGAGGTTATCTGACTTCGATATATATTAAACCATTTTTGAGCACAGCGCAAGCCCCGCCGCAGAAAATCGGCAGGACCTGCGTGATATTTAGTTTGTTGCTTTACTGAGCGATGACTCTGCCGGAGAGGTTATACTTTTCGGCAAGCTTTGCAAGAGTACCGTCATCGTAGAGCTCCTTGATAGCGGCGTTGATCTTCGCGGTGAGCTCGGTGTCGCTCTTGCGGATACCAACCGCATAGACTTCAGAATCTGCGCTCGAGATGACATCGACTATCATAAGATCGTCATAGTCGGTTCCCTCGCCGATGCTGCCCGCTGCGGTAACAGCATCGATTATCGCGATATCGGCGGTCTTGCTCTTGACTTCCATGAGCGAGGTGCCCTGATCCTTGACAGGAAGGTAGCTCTTGCTGAGTCCTGCGTCCGCCTTGACGGCTATCTCGCCTGCGGAGCCTGCTTCTGCGACAACCTTAGCGCCGCTCATCGAAGCGAGATCCTTATACTTTGCGGCGTCAGCCTTGCGGATAACGGCGACCTGGGAGTTGTTCATGTAAGCGTTGGAGAAGTTGATCTGATTCTTGAGCTCATCCGTTGCGGTCATGCCGTTCCAGATGCAGTCGATAGTCTTGGAGTTGAGTTCGGTGACTTTCGAATCCCAGTCGATCTCCTGAAACTTTGCGGTCACGCCGAGCTTCTCGCAAACAGCCTTGGCAAACTCGGTCTCGAAGCCGACAAGCTCGCCGTTCTCCATGTAGTTCATGGGTCTGAAGTAAGTAATTCCGATGACCAGCTCGCCCTTATCTGCGATGTAGTCCCAATCGGTCTTATCGTTCTTCTTGCAGCCTGCAAAACCGAGTGCAAGCACGAGGGTCAGGACTGCGAGTACAAGTGCAACAATTCTTTTTTTCATGGTGTGTTCCTCCGTGTTGTTTAGTGTGGTTGTATGATATCACATTACTACGCTAAAGTCAACACTTTTTTTCAAAAATTTTTACTATCTGTGAAACGATCAAAAACGATTCATGCAAGCAGAGATTTTTATGCAAAACCACGGCATAGCAATACCTCCCGGTTCAAAGCCCGGGAGGTACGGTCATTTGTGACACACTCTCAGTGTTTTTTACCCTGCGCCGCGACTTTGTTTATTTTTGCGGCTATAACTTCGGGATCGCCGAGATACTGCTTGGATATTACATTGAAGTTGTCGTCGAACTCATAGACAAGCGGAACGCCGGTCGGGAGATTGACTTTCATTATCTCGTCCGGGGTCAGCTTTTCGAAATGCATGACGAGCGCACGCAGCGAATTGCCGTGCGCCGCGATAATAACGCGCTTGCCCTCGCGCATTTTCGGCGCGATCTCGTTTTCAAAATACGGAACGGTTCTTGCAATCGTGTCCTTGAGGCTCTCGCCGAGCGGAAGTTCTGACTTATCTTCGTCTCTGTACTGAGCCTGATTGGCGGGGTTGCGCTCATCGGAGGGCTCGAGCACGGGCGGACGCACATCGAACGAACGCCGCCAGACGAGCACCTGCTCCTCGCCGAACTTCTCGGCAGTCTCGGATTTGTTCAGCCCCTGAAGCGCGCCGTAATGGCGCTCGTTGAGCTTATATGATTTTATAACGGGAAGCCATGCCCTGTCCATGGCATCAAGCACTGCGTCGAGAGTATGGATGGCGCGTTTGAGATAAGACGTATAGCAAATGTCGAAATCGTATCCGCCGTCGAGCAGGGCTTTTCCCGCGGACAGCGCCTCTTTTCTGCCGTTGTCGGAGAGGTCGACATCCGTCCAGCCCGTGAAGCGGTTTTCGAGATTCCATTCGCTTTCTCCGTGGCGAAGCAACACAAGTTTCATTTTTACACAGCTCCTTTGTTTCAAGATAGCCGGAGTCTCCGACTCCCGCCTGCGGATATATTATACACCTTTTTGGTATGCAATGCTCCGCTTATTCATATTATTTAAAAATAATTTACAAATTCGCATGATTGCCACAGCCGGCTCGCCGATATTTTTCTTGAACAGCTGCCGCAATAATCGGATACACGGCGTTTGTGACAGTCAGATTTATTTACATAAAAGTTTCGGCGAAGATATAAAATAACACGGTGCGAGTTCCGCGCCGTGTTTTTACGTCCGTATTATCTTTGAACAGGAGAAATTATCGGTTTTCCGTCTCTACCCAACAGAGGCGTCATACCTCCGGCATAGCCGCTTGTGTGAAACAGGTAATTTACTCCTGTTTCTTTATCGACCCAGATTTCCATGGTTGATAATCCGCCCTGCGAATAGACGTTTTCAAATCTGTCGTTTTTAGCCATTGTATTGTCTCCGTGAATTTATTTGTCAACGCACAAGCTCTCTTATAATACCTATAACAAGCAAATGGAGAGGATAATATGCATAGAACAGCCATTTCATGAATCTGTTGATTTTGGGGTTTCGTCCGCGCTTTCCGTTATACAAAAACAACAGCGGTATCGCGAGCGCGACGCAGAGCTGTATCAGCCCGTATATTTTGTCGATAGCGAAGAAATATACAACTGCATAGACTGCAGCCCAGAGCATAGACCAGGCAATCTGCTTTTTCGGCTCTCCCCTGTTCGTGCCTATAGACAGCACGCTCAGCGACGCTATACAGCTCCAATCGGCGGGCAGCGCGACGGCGCAGATAAGTAAAGTTAAAATCACCTTTGCAGGCATTTTAATTTTGCTGTTGTCTGCTATTCGCAACAGGACGAGTCCCCATGCGAGCGACCATATAACGCTCGTCTGGTTGAGGATATTCCCATAATAAAACGGAATAAATGAGTGCCAGTCTGCAAAATCGTTTGAAGCGAATATATAGGTAAAATGCGATATCACGGCGAACACAAACAGTCGCGCCGTATATTTCTTAATATTGCGCGTATAGTGATAGCCCTCGGCAATGAAAAAGCACATTATCGGGCAGGTAAGCCTGCCTATGATATGCAAAATTATCGGCAGAGGGTCTGTCGGATAGCCCGGGAACAGAAGCCACGCGATATGATCCGCCGTCATGGCCGCTATCGCGATAAGCTTGAGCATATTTGAATCGAGTCCGCTACGGGTCAAAGTTTTCTTCATAAATTCACCTCATCGGTCGCCGCGATATATTTCGTCAATCTCGCTTTCGGATAGATCGGGATTTTTGCTCTTGTTTTCAATGCCGCTCTGCGAGTCCTTTTGAGCGGGGTTGACGACAGTGGTTTTTCCGAGATTGCTTTTGAGAACATAGATCATGCCGGCAAAAATCTCGCCGAGTCTTTTAGTTATCTCGTCCTCGGTGAAGTTGCACACCTTGCGCGCGCAGAGCACACAGAGTCCGTAGGTATATGTCCACATCTGGCTGAAAAGATGCTCCGCCTGCTCGGGTGTTGCGTTATAGTCGCGGGTTATAATGGCAATATCATTCTCCTTGCCGAACGGCATTATCTCAACAGCGGAGTTGAAGTCAGTCTCGGTCTCGCTGCCGCTCATGAATAGCAGCTGAAAAAGCATCGGGTTTTCGCGGGCGAATTTCACCCACTGCATTCCGCGCTTTTTATATGCGGGCGAGAAGTCCTCCGCCACAGCCATGTATTCGTCGAACACCATTCTCGCCTTGTCGCACACAGCGGCGCGCAGCTCGCTCATATCATTGAACGCGGTAAAAATCGGCGTTGACGAAGTGCCGAGATATTTTCCGACCTCGCGCGCGGTCATGGCATCGGTACCGCTCTTCTGCACTATATCAAACGCGGCGTTTATTATATCTTCTCTTGAAAATTTCGGTTTTGGCGGCATAACAGTATCCTCCTTTTGCTTCAATATGTTATATAACATAAGTTACATAACATCTGATTTCAGTATAATACTTTTATATATCAATGTCAAGCAAATATGTGGCTCGAAGCGCAACAGTTTTTGATAAACTGTGGTTCAAAAATGCACAAAAACATACTGTTTTAGTCCTGCGTTTTTCTACTTGACAATCCGTGATTTCGGGACTAAAATACGAAGCATAAACGCGATGACACGGAATAGTAAGCGTTGATACCCTTTCAGAGAAGTGCCGGTAGCTGCGAGGCACCAAGGAGATTCAGCGACGAACTCACCGTTGAGCGGCTGCGCTGAAAAGCCTTTCGGAAAATAGGTGCGGACGGGACGCTGCCGTTAAAAAGCAGGGATATGTCAGTATCCCCTAAGTGCATTCCCAGGATGAATGAATAAGAGTGGTACCGCGGAAGGTTTTACCCTTTCGTCTCTTATGTGGCAAGCATAGGAGACGAAAGGGCTTTTTGCTTGCCTGAAAATCTCGCTCACGAAAGGTGATGCAAAAAATGAAAGAAAAAACATCCGCAAAGAACATCGCAGCGAAGGGCTCGTTCGCCCTTGCATTCTCCGTCGGTTCGGTTCTGTTTTCGGCGCACGCCGGCGGTGGCTTCGCAACCGGTAACCAGGCAAACACATACTATGTCGGGCTCGGCTGGCTCGGTCCGATATCGGCAGTGATAGCAATGCTTCTGCTGACGCTCACAATGCGCGAGGCGATGATCATGTACAACTCGCGCGGACTCAAGAGCCACAAAGAGCTTTTTGAAACGCTCTATCACCCGCTCGACAAATGCTACGTTCTGTTTGAAGTTTTCTTTTATATAATGGTGCTCATGGCAGTCGCCGCCGCTATATCCGGCGCGGCATCCGCACTTAATCAGTATTTCGGGCTCAACTACTATATCGGCATTGTTATTGTCGGCGCGCTCGTTCTGCTGCTGACGATATTCGGCGCAGACCTTGTCAGAAAAGTTTCGACCTATATGGGCATAGCTATTCTTGTGACCGCGATAACTATTTACACCATCGGCATTTTCAAGAGCAAGACACTGTTCACGGTCATGAGCGCAGATTTCAGCGCGGTCGGATTCAGAAATATACCCAAGGCCATTCTCAATGCTTTCACATATGCGGGCTTCCAGTGCGTCACCCTGCCGACGATGATAGCCTGCGGCACTCCGCTCAAGGGCAAAAAGAACTGCTCGAAGTCGATGTGGATCTCATTCGTCATGAACTCCGTTGCGCTCGTTCTCTCGGTATTCATGCTGATGTCATGGAAAGGCTACTACAGCTCGGTCGAGGGCGGCTCAACAATTCCGACGCTGACCGTATGCACCGAGATGGGCATGAAGTGGCTGACGGTTATCTACGGTATCTGCCTGCTCCTGTGCCTCATTTCGACAGGCGTCACAACAACTTTCGGCTTCGTCGCCCGCTTTGAGAACCACAAAGTATTCAAAAAGATCAAGTCGCAGAGAGTGCGCAGCGCAGTTGTTTCGGCGTTTATCATTATACTGTCGATGACCATTTCGCTCGTCGGTCTTACAAATATTATCAAATACGGCTACGGCTACTGCGGATATCTCGCCATCGCCATAGTTGTTGTACCGTTCCTGACGGTCGGTGTATACAAGAACAGAAAATACATCAAAGAGCACCCCGAGTGCAAATAACAGGACTTCACTTTTTCGGAAAGGATGATATAATATGAAGAGAACACTTTTTCCCGGATATTCGGTAGGCACGGACGCATATGAGGATATAAAAGAAATCTGCCCGGCATACGGCAAAAAGGCGGCGATAATCGGCGGCAAGCACGCACTCGCCGCGGCGCAGGATAAGATAATCGCAGCGGCTAAAGAAGCCGGAATCGAAATCATCGGTCCGTTCTGGTACGGCGGCGAAGCATCGGTCGAGAATATTGAGATGCTCAAGCCAAAAGTTGCGGACGCGGACATGATTTTCGCTGTCGGCGGCGGCAAGGCTATCGACACCTGCAAGGTACTCTCCCACTCGACGGACAGACCGTTCTTCACATTCCCGACCATCGCCTCGACCTGCGCATCCTGCACGAGCCTCGGCATACTCTATCATCCGGACGGAAGCCTGCGCGAATATTCGTTCTCGAAGATCCCGCCCAAGCACATTTTTATAGACACTCAGATAATCGCCGACGCGCCGGACAAATATCTCTGGGCAGGCATCGGCGACACGATGGCGAAGCACTATGAATGCACGGTATCTTCGCGCGGCGACACACCGGCTCACTCGGACGCCATGGGTATTGCGCTGAGCTCAATGTGCGCAGTGCCGATGCTCCGCTGGGGCGAAAAGGCTCTTGCCGACTGCCGCGCCCACAAAGTAACTGACGAGCTGACCGAAGTTATCCTCGGAATAATCGTCTCGACAGGACTTGTCTCGAACTTCGTTCAGGTCGATTACACGACCGGTCTTGCTCACGCGGTCTACAACGGCTTCACCGTTCTCAAGAGCACCGAAGAGAACCATCATCTGCACGGCGAGGTCGTCTCCTACGGAATACTCGTTCTGCTGACGGTTGACAAGCAGTACGAAGAGCGAGAAAAAGTATTCAATTTCAACCGCTCCATGGGTCTGCCGACAAAGCTCAGCGACATTCACGCAACTCCCGACGATGTCAGAACCGTTGCCGAGAAAGCGCTCAAGGGCATCGATGTTCGCAAATATCCCTATGAAGTAACTGAGGACATGATTGTTGACGCCATAACAGAGCTTGAAAAATATAACGCGGAACACTGAAAAAGGATAGTGATAAAAATGTCTGACTACAACATCAACTACAACCTATACCTGCCGAGCTATTCGATAGGTCCCGACTGCTACAAAGAAATACCGCATGTCACGCGGTTCTTCGGCAAGACCGCCGCAGTCATCGGCGGAAAGACCGCAATGGCAAAGGCTAAAAAAGCCATGATCGACGGCGTTGCCGGGAGCGATGTAAAGCTGCTCGATTTTATTGAATACGGCGGTGATTCGACATACGAAAACGGCGACGCGCTGATAGCGAATCCGACTGTCAGGGACGCCGACATGATATTCGCAGTCGGAGGCGGGCGCGCATGCGACACGGGCAAATATGTTGCAGACAAGCTTGACAAGCCGCTGTTCACATTCCCGACCGTCGCTTCAAACTGCGCATCAGTGACTGCCATCTCGGTCATATACAACCCCGACGGCTCGTTCAGGGAATATTATTATCCGAAGCTTGCAAACCACTGCTTTATAAACTCCGCAGTTATCGCGGATTCGCCGGAGCAGCTGCTGTGGGCGGGCATCGGCGACGCGCTGAGCAAGGAATACGAAGCTGTGTTCTCCTCAAAGGACGACACGCTCTCGCACACGCCGCTCATGGGCAAGCAGATAAGCAGGATATGCACCGACCCGCTGATAGAATACGGTGCAGAGGCTCTGGAATCCATAAGAGAAAAGAAAGCGTCGTTCGCGCTCGACCAGGTGACGCTCGACATTATTATATCTACGGGCATCGTCTCGAACATGATGAGCACGGTTGACAGCTACTACTACAACTCCACCCTCGCCCACTGCGTCTACTACGGCTCGACCGTAACCGAGCACGGACATCACCACCTGCATGGCGAAGTCGTTTCGCTCGGCGTGCTCTGCCTGCTCGAGTTCGAGAAGGACGACAGCGAGGTCGAGCGCATAATGGAGTTCAACAGCTCGATAGGTCTCCCCGTCTGCTTCGACGATGTTGAGATAGACGAGAGTGAATTTGAAAAGATGGCGGACAAATTCGTTCAGACAACCGAATGGGCGCACATGCCCGCAGGCGTGACCCGCGAGGGCTTCATCGAAGCGATGAAATCGCTCAACGCCAAGGGCCGCCGATTCAAAGCGAAAAAATAAAATATTTTAAATAAAAGCACGGTCTGATATTTTCAGGCCGTGTTTTTATATCATGTACAAAATAATAAATATATTTATAAACTTTTCAGCAATTCTGCATATAGTTTTATTGACTTTTGGGCGGTGCAAGTTTAATATAAAACTAACAGAAATCTTTTGAGGCGGTGAAAGATAATGAAAAGCAAAAACGGACTTTCAAACGCAAGGTTCTGGATTCTCGTATGGGGTCTCGGAATCGCCGGACAGATATGCTGGAACATGGAAAACCAGTGGTTCAACACATTTGTCTACGCAAAGATTGCAAAGGATCCGACAATAATCTCATGGATGGTTGGCGTTTCCGCAACGGCGACGACTATCTCAACTTTCCTATTCGGCTGCATCTCAGACAGGATAGGCAAGCGCAAGGTGATGGCTTCGGTCGGCTACATTCTCTGGGGCATATTCACCATTGTTTTCGGGCTGACGCAGTATCTTGTGCGCGGCAGCACGGAGACTTCGTCCGTACTCATGGCAGTCGGCGTTGCGGTCGTCGCGGCAGACGCAATAATGAGTTTCTTCGGCTCGATGGGCAATGATATCGGCTTCAACGCATGGGTCAACGACCACATGAAAGACAGCAACAAGGGGCAGATAGGCGCGGCTCTTGCCACTCAGCCGGTCATAGGCACGATAGTCGGCACTGTAGCGGGCGGAATGCTCGTCGGCAGCAACGACAACTACATGCGCCTTTTCTTAGTCATGGGCGTTGCGGTTATACTCTTCGGCATATACTGCCTGTTCGCGATGAAGGACAGCCCGGAATTAAAGCCCAGCAAGCGCGGCACATTTGCCAAGCAGTTCTTCAGCATACTCAATTTCAAAAACTACATAAAGAACAAGGAGCTCGCCTGGGTCAATCTCTCGCTCTCCGTCTATTTCATAGCGTTCAACATGTATTTCGCCCATATAGGCAACTACATGATATATTATCTCGGCTTCTCCGCCGACATGATGGGATATATCGAGGGCGTTGCGCTCGTGCTCGCGATGCTGTTCACCATTCCCTGCACGAAGCTGCTCAACAATAACAAGGCTCCCCTGCTCTGCTTTATTTCAACTGTTCTCAACAGCATCGGAGTCGGTCTGCTCGGACTGTTTGTAAGACCCGAGAATGTCAACACAAACTCGATTTGGAACCCGATGCTTCTCGTCGGCGTTCTCCTGCTCGGCATGGGCTATGTGCTGTTCCTGCAGAGCAGCACGGTCTGGGGCAAGCAGCTCTATCCCGAGGACGCAAGAGGTCAGTTTGAGGGAATCCGTATTCTCTTCTTCGTGCTCATCCCGATGGTCGTAGCTCCGCTGATTGCAAACCCGATAATCAAAAAGAGCGGCGAGTTCGTTGACGAAAACGGGCTGACGGCATATCTGCCGACCTACACGCTTCTGCTCGTCGGCGCGGCTCTCGTGCTGCTGACGATAATCCCGCTCATCCCCGCGAAGAAATACCACGACAAGCGCATAAGCGAAAAGACAGCGGAGGGCAAAGAATGAGAAGCGATCTTCCGGTAACAAAGCTCGCCGAAAATGTTTATCTGCTCAACGAGTTTGACGGCACGAACTGTTATCTTGTCGTCGGCAGCGAAAAGGCTCTGCTGATAGACTGCGGCACCGGCTTTTGCGACATAAGAGGCGCGGCGGAAAAGCTCACAGATCTGCCGATAATTCTCGCGGCGACGCACGGACACGGCGACCACATCGGCGGCGCGGGACAGTTTGAAGAAATTTACATTCACCGCGCTGACTGTGAGATGCTCAACAAAGCGCAGATGTCCCTGCTGTTTCGCAAAGTATTCCTCGCAGCAAACGCGCCCGTAAAATCGCACGGGTTCAAAATGGGCGACGTAAAACCCGGCAAATACAAAACAAAGATAATCCCCATGGACGACGGGCATATCTTCGACCTCGGCGGAAAGACCGTGCGCGTCAGGCACACGCCCGGACATTCTCACGGCAGCGTCGCATTTATCGACGAGCAGGACAAAATCATATTCAGCGGCGACAATGTCTGCGACGCGCTGTGGATGCAGCTGCCCGGAGTCACGAGCATTGAGGAGTGGCTCCCGAGCGCGCAGTGGCTATATGACATGAGCGCCGACTACAGGATATTCTGGGGTCACAGAGTTCCGCAGCTGGAGCGCGAATATATAGCTCAGGTCATAACCTGGGGCAAGGAAATCATGGCAAAAAGCCGCGGCAACTCAAAGCTGCCGAAGATAACACAGTATCCGAACAGACCCGACGGAATAATCTACCGCACCGACAAAGTATTCAGGAAATGAGGACGAAAACATGAAAAATAAAAACACCGCAGGTACCGAAGAAAGAGTCTCCGTGTCAAGCAAATTCTGGCTTTGCTCGGCGGACTGCCTTTGCACAACGATAAACAGCCTGCTGACAGGCGGAGGAATGACATATTTCTTCACGAAATTTCTCGGCCTTTCCGAGGGACGCGCGAGCACGGTATGGATGATATTCGCCATATGGAACGCATTGAACGACCCGCTGTTCGGCTATATCTCCGACCACACGAAGTCGAAGCTCGGGCGCAGAATACCGTATATAAGATACGGCGCGTTCTTCTATTCGCTGATTTTCGTGCTGACATGGGTCAGATGGCCGCTCGGCAGCTCGCAGACGGCTCTGTTCATTCAGATGCTCGCAACGCTGTTCCTGTTTGACACGCTCTACACGGCGATCGCGACATCCATCTATGTCATGCCCTACACCATGGCGGTATCGAACAAGGCGCGCAGCGGCATCTTCCTGTGGAAGATATTCTTCACGCTCATCGCGATGGCGGTTCCGCTCGTTGTTTTCCCGCTGATAAAGCCGGAGGTCGGAAGCGACCCGACAAAGTTTCAGCTGATAATGGCGGGCATAGGAATCCTCGCGTTCGTTATCATATTCACATCTACTTTCTTCTACAAAGAGAAAGTCACGACCGAGAGCGACAAGAACGAAAACATTTTCAAGGCAGTCATAGACTGCTTCAAGAACCGCTCGTTCGTCGTTTTCGAGGTGCTCTCGTTTACTGTAGTATTCATTCAGACGATACTCATGCAGGGCGTCATATACTACTTTGACGAATTCGACCTGCCGATGCCGGTAGCCTACGGAGCATTGGGGCTCGGCGCGGTGCTCGGGGTTATACTATGGGCAAATAAAGTCAGGACATGGGGCGTCAAGAAATGCGTATTCATCATGTGCGTGATATTCGCATGCGGCTCTGCGGCAATGGCGATATTCGGCAAGATAAGCGTCATTGCCATCCTCGGATTCTTCACCGCAGGCATGGGATTTGCGGGCGGAATGTACCTTGTTCCGCTGATGAACGGCGATGTTATCGACTACGATGAGAGCATCACCGGGCTGCGCCGCGAGGGCATGTACGCGGGAGTCAACAGCCTGATAACAAAGCCTGCAATAAGCTTCGCGAACTCCGCGTTTCTGCTCATAGCCAAGGCATTCGGCTACGACACGACCCTCGCCTCCGGAATGCAGAGCGAATGGGCAAAGCAGGGCGTGCTCGTCGCATGGATGGCTGCACCCGCCGCGCTGCTTATAATCTGCGCGATAAGCCTGAAATTCTATCCCCTCGCCGGAGAGAAATGGGACGAAACCAAAAGAGCACTCGAAGAAAAGCACAGAGACTGATACCAAAAGGGAGCCGGCAATCCGGCTCCCCTGCTTCGCAGGCGCGGAATAAATCTGCGCAACACACGAATTTATTTAAAAAAGCTCTTGCAATTTTCGCGACAATAGTATATAATTCTTAAAGCACTTCGGGGTGTGGCGAAGTTTGGTATCGCGCTTGGTTCGGGACCAAGAGGCCATGGGTTCGAATCCCGTCACTCCGACCATGAAAAAAGTCACTTTTGTCTACCGACAAAGGTGACTTTTTTCAATGATATCCGTTCCTTGCGGAACGGGTGATATATCTTCGATATGATATCGCACTGTCGTGCGATGATATATGCCTGCGGCATATGAGGAACGGATATTATATCATGCTTGCGAAGCAAGTATATCATACGGCTTGCCGTATATCATATCGCGTCAGCGATATATCATTGAAATACACAACAAATTGTAATATAATAATGGCGAAAGAGGGTGCATTTATGTCAGAAAACAAATTACTTGACTTATCCTTTGAATTTGCTGTTGCTATCGTAAATCTTGTTGACGGTGTAACTGCACCGAAAAGTTCTTATATGGCCGATCAGCTTGCAAGAGCGGGTACATCGGTCGGTGCCAATATTCACGAAGCACAGTACGCGCAGAGCAAGAAAGACTTTGTAGCAAAATTGGAAATTGCATTGAAAGAATCTAACGAAACTAGTTATTGGTTGAAATTGATGTATGAAACTAAAAGAATAGATATTGCCACATATCAATATACCGAGAAACTTTGTGGCAACATTCGCAGATTATTAATCGCTTCCTGCCGCACAGCAAAGGAGAGCACGAAATGAATTTTTTAACAAAACTATTTAAGAAGAAACCCGTGGTAGAAATACCGCCAATGCATTCATGGGAAACTGTTGTTGAAATGATGTACGACAAGTATCTTGATGCATTTTCTGATGAAGTTGTAAAAGTGATTTATTCAAAAGATCGCTGGATGAGATATGTTGTACTGAAGGACGAAAAGGAGTTTTTCACTTATCAGCTGGAAGCAATCTATCAGTACGATGAAGACGAATGGAAATATATTTGTTCACACGACAATGTGCTACCTGCAATGTGGGAACCTTTTAGAGGGATTGTTGGAAAATCCGTTTTTGAAAATATAGACGAATTGCTTAATGAATTAAAAGCAGAACCGGAGTATAAGCAATATTTTTGATTGCTACACTACTTTTGCTTACTTTTGCCCCCGTTATGCTCCGTTTGGTTACCCTTTCGCATGAAAAAAGGACTTGCAAAAGCAAGTCCTTTTTTCAATTTATTATTGACACTCAAACCTCTGTCCTTTTAACTTGGCGTAAGATATTCAGCTTTTGCAGCATTATTTTCCATCGTGACATTTATTGGACTTTGCACCTTTATTATAGACAAACCGCCTTGTTTCGCGGTATAATAGCAATGCCGTTTACGGCAAAAATGCAGCATTGGAGCGCAGGCAATGGAAATATCGGCAGAACAGCTGAAGAAACTCAACGACGGGGAATACACCGTCTATGACATAAGAAGCGAGACGGACAGGGCGTATGGATTCATCCCCGGCTCGGTGCACACAACCGCCGACGAGCTTGAGAACAATCCGCCCGCAGACAGGGACAAAAAAATAATAATCTACTGCGCGCACGGAGTTTTCAGCATAGACATTGCGGACAGGCTGTGCGAGCAGGGCTACGAAGCGTACAGCCTCGAGGGCGGTTATCTCGCGTGGATGCGCTATGAGATGCAAAATCGACAGGACAGCGAACTGTGTCAGAAGGTCGAGCAGAGCCTAAGAAAGAAATTCCGCGTTTCGATAATGAGTCCGTTCACGAAGGCTCTCAAGATATATAAACTCGTCAACGAGGGCGACAGAGTGGCGGTCTGCATCTCGGGCGGCAAGGACTCGATGCTCATGGCGAAGCTCTTTCAGGAGCTTAAAAGATACAGCAAAGTAAATTTCGAGGTCAAATATCTCGTCATGGATCCCGGCTATAATCCCGAGAACCGCAGGATAATCGAGGACAACGCGCGGGCGCTGAACATCCCGATAAACATATTTGAGTCGGACATATTCAAATCCGTCTACAATGTCAAAAAATCGCCGTGCTATCTCTGCGCGAGGATGCGCCGCGGATATCTTTATAAATTCGCGCAGGAGCTGGGCTGCAACAAGATAGCTCTCGGCCACCACTACGACGATGTTATCGAGACGATACTCATGGGAATGCTCCACGGTGCGCAGATACAGACGATGATGCCCAAGCTCCACAGCACGAACTATCCGGGCATGGAGCTGATTCGCCCGCTCTACCTCGTGCGCGAGGACGACATAAAGGCGTGGCGCGACTACAACGGGCTTCACTTCATCCAGTGCGCCTGCAAGTTCACCGACACCTGCACGACCTGTAACGACGGGCAGAATCACTCAAAGCGCCAGGAGACGAAAGAGCTGATACGCGAGCTTAAAAAGAGCAATCCCGATGTTGAGAAATGCATATTCAGCAGCGTTGAAAATGTAAATATTGACACGGTTCTCGCCTACAAAAAGGACGGAATAAAGCACAGCTTTCTTGACGAATATGACAACAAATAAAAATTTTTCACACGGCACTTGCAAGAACAAAAATAATGTGCTATGATAAGCAGGATATAAAAATAACGCACAGATGGAGAGAGTAGGCGCGCGGCGAACACCGCAGAGAGGGGTCACTTGGCTGGAATGATCCCGTGTCAGAGCACGCCGAAGTTCACTCCGGAGCGGCTCGGCTGAAGCTTTATGTTGTAGGCTGAGACGGTTCACCGCCGTTACACGGTGCTGTCCGCCATCGCGCGGAACAGGCTGAGGCGTCCTATGGGCGCGAATGCAGGGTGGTACCGCGAAGTTTCCTTCGTCCCTCAGTGGGACGGAGGATTTTTTATTTTGCCTCCCCTGCCGGCAGAAAAGATGTAAATTATGCTTTTTGAAAGGATGAGAAGTATGAACGAAAACGCCGAAAAGCTCAAAGAGTTATTCAAAAAGAAATCCGCCGAGGCGGGCAAGGTCTCTGAGCTTGAGGAGCTGAGGATAGAGTTCCTCGGCAAAAAGGGTCACATCGCAAATCTCATGAGCGAGCTTCGCGCCCTGCCCAACGATCAGAAGAAAGAGGCGGGTCAGAAGATAAACACGATAAAACAGTTCATCGAGACCTCCATGCAGGAGCGTCTCCAGGAGCTCAAGGCTCTTGAAGAACAGCGCCTCATTGAAAGCGCCGAGGTCTACGACGAGTCTTTCCCCTGCGACACGAATCCCGGCTCTTACAGCCCGATAACGCTCGTTCAGCGCGAGGTTGACGAGATATTCCTCAACATGGGCTTCTCCATTGAGGACTATTCCGAGGTCACCGACGACTACAACTGCTTCGAGGCGTTAAATATTCCGAAGCACCATCCCGCGCGCGACATGCAGGACACATATTACCTGAGCAACGGTCAGCTGCTCAAGACCCACACCTCTGCGGCGCAGAACACTATTCTTCGCAAATACGCCGCCGACCTTGAAAAAGGTATTCCGCTTCGCGCCGTCTTCCCCGGACGCTGCTTCAGAAACGAGAAGATCGACGCCTGCCATGAGAATACTTTCTTCCAGATGGAAGGCATGATGGTCGACAAGGACATATCCATTTCGAACCTTATCTATTTCATGAAGACGATGCTCTCCGAGGTTTTCCAGAAGGATGTCACGGTGCGCCTGCGCCCCGGCTTCTTCCCGTTCGTTGAGCCCGGCTTCGAGCTTGATATCCAGTGCCTTATCTGCGGCGGCGAGGGCTGCTCCTCCTGCAAGGATTCCGGCTGGCTTGAGCTTTGCCCCTGCGGCATGATACATCCGAACGTCCTCAAGGCGGGCGGAATTGACCCCGAAAAGTATTCGGGCTTCGCTTTCGGTCTCGGACTTACGCGCCTTGCGATGATGAAATACGGCGTAAAGGATATCCGCGTATTCAACAGCTGCAATCTCAAGTCGCTCTCGCAGTTCACCAATTCATCGTTCACCGTGCCCGACGGCACGAAGAAAGAGGAGGCTTAAAGTCATGCTTGTTTCAATAAACTGGATCAAGGACTATGTTGACCTTGACGGATGCGATATAAAAGAACTCATCAACAAGTTCACCCTCGCCACGGCTGAGGTCGAGGACATATATTATATGGGCCGCGACGTTCAGAAAGTCGTTGTCGGCGAGATAAAGACGCTCGAAAATCACCCCGAGTCGAAGAAACTTCACCTGCTCACGGTTGATATCGGTGACAAGGTAGTAAACTGCGTATGCGGTGCGCCGAACGTCAGAGTCGGTCAGAAGGTTGCTTTCGCCACTGCCGGCGGCAGAGTTGTCGCAGGCGAAATCGGCAAGGCGATGGTCGCGGGATATGAATCCGAGGGTATGTGCTGCTCCGAGAAAGAGCTCGGCATCAGCGACGAGAACTCCGGCATAATGGAGCTCGACCCGTCATACAAGAACGGTACCGACATAAAAGAGCTGTTCCCGATAGACGATATCGTCTTTGAGGTTGATAATAAATCTCTCACGAACCGCCCCGACCTCTGGGGTCATTACGGAATAGCGCGCGAATTCGCAGCCCTCACCGGCCGCGAATTAAAGCCGCTCGACCTCGCCGACCTCGACAGCGACAGCGAGAATGTTGTTCCCGTAACTATTGGCGACACCGAGCACGTTTTCAGATACTCCTGCCTCAGAATGGCTAACATCACGAAGCATGTCAGCCCGATGGAGATAAGAATCAGACTTTTCTACTGCGGCATGAGACCGATAAATCTGCTCGCAGACCTCACGAACTACATCATGCTCGAGATCGGTCAGCCAACTCACGCATTCGACGCGACAAAGATCGACCACATCAAGGTTGACATGCCTAAAGAGGATATTGACTTCACCACCCTCGACGGCACGACGAGAAAGGCGGACACCAACACCCTGCTCATCTACAATCACGACGAGCCGGTCGCTATAGCCGGAATCATGGGCGGTCTCGACTCCGAGATAGTCGGCGACACCTCGAGCGTTGTGCTTGAATCCGCGAACTTCGACGGAATCTGTGTCAGAAAGTCATCCTCACGCCTCGGACTGCGCACCGACGCGAGCGCAAGATACGAGAAGATGCTCGATCCCGAGCTGACTCTCGTCGCCATAAAGCGTTTTGTCAAGCTCGTCAAGGATATTGACAGCGGCGCAGTCATCGACTCAAAGCTGACCGACGAATATGCAAAGAAGTATCCGCAGATAACGCTAACATTCGACAAGGCTTATGTTGACAGATACACCGGAATCGAGATAAGCAACGAGCGCATTATACATACGCTGACTCTGCTCGGCTTCGGCGTTGACGAAAAAGACGGCGTTTTCACCGTCACCGTCCCCTCCTGGAGAGCCACGAAGGATGTCACGATAAAGGCGGACATCATCGAAGAGATAACGAGAATCTACGGCTACGACAACTTTGAAATCACCACGACCCGCAGCCCCCTCAAGCCCGTTCACAGCGCGCCCGAGAGACTTGTCGGCGACGAAATAAAGGACATCCTCGTCAAGAAATACTCCATGCACGAGGTTCACTCCTACATCTGGTGCGACAAGAAGAAATACAAGAAGCTCGGCATCGAGGTTGAAGACAATGTCAAGATACTCAACATCGAGAACTCCGACAACGGCGTTCTGCGCGACTCCATGCTTCCCACCCTGCTCGTCGCGGCATATGAGAACAAGGACTTCGCGGACAGCTACGGCATATTCGAGATAGGCAGAGTTATTGAGGGCACACTCGAAAACGGTTACTGCAACGAGCGCCGCCATCTCGGCGTTGTGCTCTTCTCGAAATCGCAGAGCGAGCGCGACCTCTACTACAAGGCTATCGAGGTTGTCAACTGCATCTTCGAGCAAATTAAGCACTGCGCGCCGAAGTTCGCAAAGATAGCTCCCGTCCATGCATGGCAGCATCCGAAGAACACCGCCGCAGTTCTTGCTGACGGCAACGAAGTCGGTTTTGTCTGCGCGCTTCATCCGCAGAACGCCTCCAAACTCGACAAGACCGGTTCGGCAGTCTGCATCGAGATGGATATAGACAAGTTCAGCGACGCGAAGGCATATGACATCGAGTTCAAGGAGCCTTCGACCAAGCAGTCCACCTACTACGATCTCTCGCTCGTGCTCAGAAAGGGCGTCACCTACGACGAGCTTTCCGAGAACTGGAAGAGCATGAATATTGAAGAGCTCGAGAGCGTTAAGCTCATCGACACATACGAGCTGCTCGGCACAAAGAGCATCACGCTCCGCTTCACCTTCTCCTCACACGACCGCACGCTCGAGATGGAAGAGGTTCAGGGCTGGATAGACGAGATACTTCACAGACTGTCCGCGATTGGCGTTTCGCTGAGAGTTTGAGTTAATTTTCAAAATACCATTGTTTTGTTGCAGATTTTGGTATATAATAAACTTTATGGAGGTGGTTACTCATGGCCGACGAGACTATTCAGTTCTCAATAAAAAACGAAAACGACGAAGAAATGAAAAAGATACTCCTCGAGGTTTACAACGCACTTAACGAAAAGGGGTACAATTCGGTCAGTCAGATAGTTGGCTACATCCTTTCTGAGGATCCGACATATATCACCACCCACAACAATGCCCGCAGTCTTGTGCGAAAGCTGGACAGAGACGAGCTGCTGCAGAGCATGGTTGAGGATTATCTCGGAATCAAAAAATAAAGTGCAACTATAACCCGATTGGAGTGACATTGAGTGGCGGAGAACAAGAAGCTTCTCATGTACAAGGGCAAGCCCCTTGTCAGAAAAGACAACACGCTTTATTACGGATACATGGATGAGCCCTGCATCATCATGATGCAGATAACCTCGACCAAGGACGTAAACGGCGCGGAGCTCTCGGATAAAATACTCGTGCAGCTCGTCAGCACAAACGAAGATCTTCGTCCGCGCGACAGGATCCTCAAGAAGGCGGAGCGCAGAGGTCTCTACAGCGCGATAGATATCGGTTCTATCTGGCTTGAGCGTGAGCTTCAGAAAAGAGCATAACAAAAGGCGGAGCACTGAAAACGGTGCTCCGCTTTTTACTATTTGTTTTTCACCTTGAATAATTTTTTACTAATCGACAGTAGGCAATGCGAAATTACAGTAAATCCGTATCAGCAGCAATCTACTTTCTACCTTCGCCACAAAATATAATCAAAAAGTTTTATACTGTCAGCGTTTCGGCATTTTCTTTTTATTTGAAAAAGAAAACGCCTGCAAAAGAAAAGCAAACTCGGGGTTCCACCCCGAGACCCCTAGACCCCGGCAACGCCGCACCTCAGTACACAGCTTGCGATTCTCAGTCGGCTGCTCGGCACATTCGCCCGCAAACGCGCCGGAGCTTGAACGGGTGCGAGCTCGTGCGTCTTGCTGCGCAAGCCGTCCCCTCGCTCTCCTCAATTAGTTATCGAACACTGCGGTGCGGCTATCAAAAGCTTGATTATCAATATCGGACGTAACTTGCTTCAACTTTGCTATAGCCCGATTCGATAGCTTCATCAATTTAATTTTGCTTATATGGAATTGCAGAAATAAACCCTCTGCACTAGGCAGAGGGTTCGATTTTTAATTATTGGACTTTTTCGAGTCTGTAGCTGACGGTGTATCTGTTATGCACCCAGCAATTGTTGCTGTCCTTGACATAGGCGCGGGCATATGCCGTGCCGTGGGACTGGGTGGGGTCGGCACTGCTGAGATCGACCTCGGCGAAGAGTTGATCCGTGGTTATCTTTTCGAGATTCTCTTTCGGGCCGACAACTTCAACGGACGGTATGCGCGTCTGAGTCACAACCGCTTTATATCCGGCGGGGACATTGATGAACGAGATATTGTTGGCACTCACCGAGCTCTTTTGTGAGGTCACTCCGTTCATCTCGACCGTGACCTTGAGTTTCGTCTCCCCGCTCATAACCTTGACTCCGCTCAACGTCGTCAGGTCTATGGTTATCTCATTCCTGCCTGCGCCGAGCATATAGAAATCGATATCGGCGACCGACAGCTCGGTTATGGACGAGAGCTTCGTCGCGTCCATAGTGAAATTGAGTCTCGCGGGACTACAGGTAAACGCGGGCGGGTTGCTCGCATAAGCGGCAGGCGCATTCTTGAAAGTTACCGTAGTCGGCAGTTCGGCGCGCTGATAAATCGGAAGAGTCATCGTGATATCGGCGAGTCCGTCGTTGACGGTTATATACTGGAGCTTTCCGCCGTATTCGCTCAGCGGGATTATCTCGGCGTCGAGCGTTGTGGTCGCGCTGATTTTCTTGTTCAGAGTCACGCGCGCGACAACTTTCTTTATCTTCGCCATCTCAGTCACGGGACCCGACAGCTTCACGGTATTCGCAGAGAGCACCGGGGTTTCTGCTATCAGTCCGTTTGTGACATACGACGCGCCGTCATAGACGACATCGGGCTGGAGAGTGTATTCGCCTTCTTTGTAATAGTCGAAATACACATTTATCGAATCCTGAGAGAGCGAAACTATCTCATAGTTCGCCTTGCTCGGATCTTTTGCAGTCACTTCGAGTTTCAGGGTCTGGCTGCCTGTCGAATCGACATAGTTGGTCTTGGCGACAACGGAGATATCGTCTTTTGTGAGCACGCTCTCGGCGACTTCGTAGCGCTTGCCGTGAACCTTGACTTCGACTGTGAAATCCGTATTGCCGAACATCTGAAGCCCGAGATTCGAGACATTGTTTGATATTTCTATTTTAACAGGGACATCTTTTATTATCCGGTCATCCTCGGGGCTCGCCTGAATTGCGACAACGATCCAGATTATAACTGCGGCGATTATTGAAAGCGCCAAAACGAATCTGTTATCATATATGAGATTTTTGAAGCTTATTTTTTTCTTTTTCATTTCTTAAAACCTCCGAACAGCTTGCGTATGCCCTTAACGGCGGCTTTATCTTCGTTATTCGTTCCGCAAAGGTAGCGCACAAGATGCTCACGCAGATCGGAATCGGTGAGATTTCTGATGAGCTGGCCCTTGCAGGCGATGGAAATTGTTCCGGTCTCCTCGGAAGTGACGACTATCATCGCATCGCCCTGCTCGCTCATACCTATGGCGGCTCTGTGGCGGGTTCCGAGCTGGGTATCGAGATTCTCTTTCTGAGTCAGCGGCAGGACACAGCCTGCGGCAACTACCCTGCCGTCGCGGATAACTGCGGCTCCGTCATGGAGCGGCGCGCCGTGATAGAAAATATTGCCTATCAGCTCGCGCGAGACTATCGCATCGACGGGAGTTCCGCTCTTTATGATATCACCGAGGAGCGTATCATGCTCAAAGACGATAAGAGAGCCTGTCTTGCTCTCGCTCATGCTCTGACACGCCTTGCACACGGCGTAGATCGAATCCTTTATCTTCTGATTGCGCTCCGTCTCCTCATCGCGCACGCCGAAAAGATTGAGCTTTGTTATGCTGCGTCTGCCGACGGATTCGAGCATATGGCGCAGCTCGGGCTGGAAGAGGATGACGAGGACTATAATTATCTCGCCGAAGACTTTTTTGAATATGAACTCACTCGCCTGCATATCGAGCAGGTAAATGGCAAGATAAGCCACACCGAAAAGCAGAAGACCCTTTGCAAGCTGAATGGCCTTTGTCTCACGGATGAGCTTGATAACACTATAAAGAATGAACGCAACGAGGCAGATATCCAGGAAATCCGTGAAGGCGAAGTCGGAGAATACGACCTTCAGCTGATCCCAGAGAGATGCGATCTTTTCAGTAAACATAGGCATACCTCTCTTCAATTCCTATAATACCATAAAACGCGCCTGAAATCAAATTACTTCTCAATAAGGCAGACGGCGGAGGCACTTATGCCCTCGCGGCGTCCCGTAAAGCCGAGCCCCTCTTCGGTGGTCGCCTTGACGCTGACGCATGAGACATCGAGCGAGCAGGCGTCGGCTATGTTGCGGCGCATTTCATCTATATACGGGCGCAGCTTCGGAGCCTGGGCGGCAACGGTTGAGTCGATATTGACTATGTGCCAGCCCTGAGCGCCGATAACGCGCACGACTTCGCGCAGGAGTTCGAGACTGTCCGCGCCCTTGTATTTTTCATCGTTGTCCGGGAACAGGCAGCCTATATCCCCCATTGCCGCCGCGCCGAGCAGCGCATCGCTGATGCTGTGGAGCAGGACATCGGCATCCGAATGGCCAAGAAGTCCCATGGCATGGGGTATATCAACGCCGCCGATTATGAGCTTCCGCCCCTCGACAAGCTTATGAACATCGTATCCGCTGCCTATTCTTATCATTGATTATCATCTCCGCTGAGTGAAAATTTTCTTATACTTTCCTGAAATTCATCGTATGTCATGAAAATATTTATCATATCGACGAGCGCGCTTGTTGAAAGGCGCTCGGGAAGCGACAGACTGCGCAAGAACTTTTTGCGCAGAGCCGCCGAATCCGCTTTTCCGCTGAGCCCGGCTTCGTAGAGGTCGGCAACGGTTACAGCTCGGCTCTTTTCCTGCGTACTCTCGCAGGTGACTCCGGCGCGGTTGAGCGCTTCAAGCAAGATCTCAGTATCGATTCCCTCGACCCCTAATTTGCCCTCTTTAGACGGCGTGTCCTTTCTGCGCTCTTTGCCGAACACGTCGGGAATATAGGCGTGAATGACGCTGTCTTTCGGAACGCTTCCGCCGATAAACGAACGGATTTTGAAGCCCGCCGAGTCGCTGTCGGTCAATATGACTATGCCGCGTGTCTGAGCGAGGCGTTTTATCAGCTTCTGCTTCTCTTTGTCCTTGAAAATGCCGAAGCCGTCGGTCTGTATTATAACGGTATCGAGGACTGTGGAGAGTTTTATTTTATCATACTTTCCCTCGACGATGACCGCCTGTTTTATCTTTATCATTTTACCATCAACACCATCCGGCGTTTATTTTCGTGACTGTATCGCCACAAACAGCTTGACAAGCAGTTCCTCCATAACTATCCTGTTATCAACGGCAGAGCTCTTGAGCAGTGTATCGGCTCTGTGCAGTTCATCGAGGCACTGACGCAAAACGCGCACGCTCAGAGCCGACGCCTGGCGCGAAACTTTTGTCAATTTGAACTCGCGGCCGCGATAGTTTGAGAATATCTCCGCCGGCTGAGTGTCTCTGTAGCCCGCAGATACGCTGACCTTGACACGATAGATATCGACAAAGACGGATATCACCGCGCCCATTATCATCATAACATCCGCACGCTGGGCGAAGAGCATATTGAGCGTTTCATACGCCTTGTCGAAATTATCCGAGATTATATATTTAGTCAGGTCGAATGCATTCGCCTCGATAGTCTTGACGCACATCAGGTCGATGTCCGCGCGGGTTATCTCGCGTCTCTCGGCATATGCCGAAAGCTTGTCGATTTCATTTAAAAGAGTAACCATATCGTCCCCGACGCAGGAAACAAGATATTCGGCGTTTCGCTGGCTGAGCGAAGAATCGCGCTTCTGCGCCGCGCCGACGAGCATTTTGGCAAGCTCATAAGCGGTCTTTTTGTTGAGCTCGACCGCATTGCCGTATTTTGTAAAGAGCGAGACTGCCTTTTTGGCTTTTGCGGTCTTTTTGAGCGAATCTGCCTTGCCGATATAAAAAATCAGCGTGCAGTAATCCGGGACATCGCCGACTATTTTTTCGAGCTTTTCATAGGAATCCTCGTCGAGCGAATCGACAGCCATATCCTTGACGAACACGCAGGTGTTGCTGCTCATCATCGGAAAAGCCTCGACCGCCTGCTCGATATCCTCGAGGGTACACGACGCACCGTCGAAGAAATGATAGTTGAAATCCGCAAAATCGGGACTGACGGCTTTGTCCTTTAACTTTGAGGAATAAAATTCCTTGAGATAGCTCTCCGTTCCAAAAAGCAGGAACGCGCCGCCGATATCTCCGCTTCTGATAAGCGCTTTTATCTCTTTTTCGCCGATAGCAGCCATTCAGTCCATCCTTTCCGTCAAGATTCTGCCCGACGGGAACACCGTGATTCTGATGTTCCCCTGCCCTCCCGTCGCGTACGCGTCTGCGCCGAGGGACAGCAATTTTCCCATGACCGCAGACGCTCTGTCGGCATCCGCCGATAGCACGGTCAAATTATAGTTTTCCGGGGAAATGCCATGCGGCAGATTCTCCCGCAAAACAAGAATATCCCCTTTTGTATTCGGCGCATAAGACGGTCTGAAAACAATGACCGCATCAGCGCCGCCCGTGCCGAGCACTGCCGTGCTCGTTTTATTCGTTGTTTTATATTTTAATTCTGCCCCGCCGATGTTTATATCCGCAGCAGGCGCGAGGTTATAATTTTCTGTTTTAAGTATTTCATTGAGGTTGGCATCAGTCTCGCCGGCAAGAATATACTCGGGCGAAAAAGTGTCGATAACATCGAGCGCGAGTGAACTTTCGCCCTCAGATACGCGCGGGATAAGAAGAAAATCAAGATTATCCGCGCCGACGCTGTCCATTGCGGACTCTATATTTGAGAGGGCATAGTAGCTGTCCCCTCCGCAGCCGAGCAAAGCGGTTTTGCCGCCGGAGCTGACGACAACAGCCGAGCCGTTGCCAACATCTGCCACGGTTATTACGGTTGCCGCGCGGGAAAGTGCAGAAGATCCGACGCACACGCCCGCAAAGGTGAGCGTGCATATCAAAACTGCTGCGCGGACGGTATTGCGCCCCGAAAATTTATAGATAAGCGCAGCCGCCGCAAGGACGATAAAAATCAAAACAAGCCACAGTGGAAACAGAAATGTCGAGGCGTTCAAAGACGAATGAGGAACCGCCGCGAGCGACTTCGATGAATTGATAAGAAAAGACGCGCACACGCCGGACAGATCTGCAAGACCGGTCGTTATCACGCGCAAAAATGAAAACTTCGCGGTGAGAGCGGTAAGCCCAGAGAGGATCATACACGCAGATGCGGGAAGATTGGAAACAAGATTCGCCGGGATCGCGATAAGCGACACTTTGCCGAGATCGAGTATCATAACAGGCAGAGTGAACGCACAGGCGAGCACGGTGCTCCTAACGGAGCCGAAAATAAACTCACAGACGCGCTTTGCATATTTATTTCTGACGCGCGCGATATACGGATTCAGCGGGAAATCGATATTGCCGTAGCCGACAATTATTCCGAGAGTCGAGAGGAACGAGAGCCGCAGTCCGAGGCTCATCACGCAATACGGATTGACAAAGCACAGAATAACAAGCGCGATGCCGAGGGAATTGAGTGAATCCGCCTGCCTTGAAAGCAGCGTTCCGAGGAGCAAAACGAGCATCATGAAGCCCGCACGCATGACGGAATATGTGAAGCCCGAGACCGCCATAAAAACTATAACAAACGCCGCCGAAATAATTGCTCCCGCTCTGCGTCTGAGCCTGAAAACATCGAAAATTTTCAGAATGAACAGACACCAGATTGATAGGTGCAGACCCGAAACGGCTATCAGATGCGATATTCCCGCAGACGAGAACGAATCCGAAACACTCTTCGGCAGATCTGATTTGTCGCCTATCAGAAGTGCAGTTGCAAGCGCTCCGCGTTCGCCGGGGATAAGACGCGAAACCGTACTCTTGATATAAGCGCGCATCGCGAGCGGATAATAGCCTATCGGCCTGCGCTCCGGCTGAGATATATTTATATCGCCCTTTGCGTATCCGCCCATAAAGATATTTTCGGACAGATAGTAGTTTCTCGCGTCGCGGGTCTTGCCGATATCGTAGAGCTGCAAATCGCCCTCGACAGTATCATACGGCTTGAAACCAAGGCGCGATTTTGAAGAAAGGCGTATGTTCAGCTTATATTTTTCGCCGTCTATCTCGGAGGTTTTAAGCTCGGTGTAATATATTTCGCCGCTCTGTTTCTCGAGCGAGACAACGCTCGCTTTCACGGTATGCACACCGTCGTTGAAACGCTGCGACGCTTCATCAGGAACAAGTGCGGCGGCAAAAGACAAAAGGACTGCAACGACCGCCGCGATACACGCAGTCGGGATTACAAAGTCACGCCGAACGCTCTTGAAGAACAGAGAAAAGATAAAGGCGGCAGCTGCTGCCGAAAGGATAACGACTGCCGCCTTCTGACCGAGTTCAAAAACAAGAGCCAGCGTAAAGAACATTGTAAAACCGATAACCGTGAACGGGCGCGCCATTTCTCGAGTTCTCCGATTATTTGAAGAAAAGAGGAAGCTTCTCGAGGAACACGATATCGTCGCGCTCCGCCGCGTCGCCCTCTGCGAGGACTGCCGCCTTGGCGACTATGTTCGCTTCGAACTTATCGGCGAGGGCAACGACTGCCGCGAGGGATTCGCCGGTGCTGATAACATCGTCAACGATAAGCACTTTCTTGCCGCGAAGCTGATCTCCGTCCTCTCTGCCGAGAAGAAGGGTCTGCTCTGCATCGGTGGTTATAGAACGCACGCTGACACAGACGGGATCGGTCATATAGACCTTCGGCTTCTTGCGGGCAACAAAATATTTCTTGCCGCTCTGTCTGGACATCTCATAGGCAAGCGGGATGCTCTTCGCCTCGGGAGTGAGAATATAATCGAACTCAGGGCACTTCTTGAGCAGCTCCTCCGCCGCTTTAACGGTGACTTCGACATCACCGAAAAGGATGAATGCCGCGATATCGAGCTTGTCGCTGACCGGGCAGAGAGGAAGCTCTCTCTTCACGCCTGCGATTTCCATTGTATAGGTCTTTGCCAAAATAAACATCTCCTGAATATTAATATGGTCTTTTTTATCAGCCTGCCGGCCAGCCGAAATCTCTGCCGCCGAGCATATGGAAGTGCAGGTGTTTGACGGTCTGACCCGCACAGTCGCCGCAGTTGTTGACGATTCTGAAGCCGTCCTTGAGATCGAACTGCTTGGCTATCTTCGCCGCCGCCTCGAACACTTTGGAGACGACCGCGCTGTTCTCCGGGGTTATCTCGGCAGCACTCTTTATATGCTGCTTCGGGATAATGAGAATATGAAACGGAGCCTGCGGCTCGAGATCATAGAATGCGAGAACATCGTCGTCCTCATAGACTTTTTTTGAGGGTATCTCGCCCTTAATTATTTTGCAAAAAATACAGTCATCCATTTTCAGAAAACCTCCGTATTGCATTGCTTGTTCCGCCGGCCGGGAAAGACCGGCGGAGCTATGATTTTATTTTAACATGGCGCTGACGATAGAGTCAACCGCCGCGAGAGCCTCGTCCGCCTTGGAAGCGTCCTTGGCGCCCGCCATTGCGCTGTCCGGCTTGCCGCCGCCCGAGCCGCCTGCTATCTTTGCGGTCTCACGAACTATATTGCCAGCGTGAGCGCCGAGTTTTATTGCATCGGCGCCGCAGGCGCAGGCGAAGTTCAGAGTGCCCTTTTCTTTGTTGACGCCAGCAAAGACTGCGACAATATCTGCGCCGTTGTCACGGGCGGTGTCGCACATCGAGCGAAGCTCGCCGGGGTTGGAGACTTCGACCTCAGCGGTGATAAGTCTGACGCCGCCGACCTGTCTTGCGCTGTCCATAAGGCTGCCCGCCTTGAGAGCGGATATCTCGCTGCGAAGCTCCGCAAGCTCTCTATCCTTTGCCTTTACTTCGGCAGCGAGGGTCGCCGCACGCTTGTCAAGCTCCGCGACATTGCCGAGCTTCATCGCCGCCGCTGCAGACTGCATGATGCGCTCATCGTTTTCTATATGCTTGAGCACGCCGAAGCCGGTGACGGCGGTTATACGTCTGATTCCTGCGGCAACTGAGGACTCGGACACGATCTTGAACAGACCGAGCTTTGCGGTATTGTCCGCATGGGTGCCGCCGCACAGCTCAACTGAGAAATCGCCCGCGCTGACAACGCGCACGACATCGCCGTACTTCTCGCCGAACAGAGCCATTGCGCCGAGCTTCTTTGCCTCTTCAATGGGCATCTCGCGTGTCTCGACCGGAATACCCTTGAGGATAACCTCGTTGACCTCGCGCTCTATCGCCTTGAGCTCATCGCCCGAGAGAGCGGAGAAATGGGTGAAGTCGAAGCGCATCTCCTCGCTGTTGACAAGCTGTCCCGCCTGCTCAACATGGCTGCCGAGGTGCTTTCTCAGAGCCGCCTGGAGCAGATGAGCCGCAGTGTGGTTGCGGCGGGTCGCCTCGCGCTTTTCGACATCTATCTGAGCGTGGACTTTATCGCCGAGAGCGATGCTGTCGCCGCTTATAAATCTTGCAATGTGGAGCACAACGCCGTCGGGAGTCTTGCCTGTTGCGGTAACCTCGAGGGTTGCATTATCGGTCTTGATAACGCCGGTGTCGCCCGCCTGTCCGCCGCTCTCGCCATAGAACGGGGTCTTGTCGAGCACAACAACCACCTCGGAGTCCGCGGTTGCGAACTCGTCACGCTCGCCGTTTGTGACTATTGCCTTTATCTCAGCGTCGCAGGAATAATCGGTATAGCCGACAAACTCGGTGGCTCCGACATCCTTGAACGAAACGTTGCTGTCCTTCCACGCCTGAGCTCCGGCATCCTTGCGCGCTGCACGCGCCGCCGCTCTGCTCTGAGCATAGAGGCGGTCATATTCATCGATATCGACGCTCATGCCGCGTTCTTCGAGCAGCTCTTTTGTCAGGTCTATCGGGAAGCCGAAAGTATCCTGAAGCTTGAACGCATCGGCGCCGCTGAGCACCTTGGAATCGCTCTGAGCGATAATATTCTCAAGCAGATTGAGACCTGTGTCTATAGTCTTATTAAAGCTCTCCTCCTCAGCTTTGATGACCTTTACAATAAGGTCGTGCTTCTCGACGAGGTTCGGATAGGCTGTTGCATTCTCTTTGATAACGGTCTCGCACACTTTGTAGAGGAAAGTGCCGTCGATACCTAAGAGTCTGCCGTGGCGAGCCGCTCTTCTGAGCAGGCGGCGAAGGACATATCCTCTGCCCTCGTTTGAAGGCATAACGCCGTCGCCGATCATGAAAGTGGTGCTTCTGATATGGTCGGTGATAACACGCAGGGAGACATCCTTTTTCTCGTCCTCGTGATACTTGACGCCCGCTATCTGCATGATGTGCTTCATGATGTTCTGGACGGTGTCGACCTCGAAGAGGTTGTCCACGCCCTGCATGATGCAGGCAAGGCGCTCAAGGCCCATACCGGTATCGATATTGCAGCTCTTGAGGCGGGTATAGTTATTGTTGCCGTCGTTATCAAACTGGGTGAAAACGAGGTTCCAGAACTCAACATACCTGTCGCAGTCGCATCCGACTCCGCAGGTCGGAGAACCGCAGCCGTACTTCTCGCCGCGGTCGAAATAGAGCTCCGAGCAGGGACCGCAGGGGCCTGCGCCGTGCTCCCAGAAGTTATCCTCTTTGCCGAGGCGAACCATATGGTCGGGCGAAACACCGAGCTCCTTTGTCCAGATGTCATACGCCTCGTCATCGTCCTGATAGACGCTGATATATATTTTATCTGCGGGCATCTCGAGCACCTTCGTGCAGAACTCCCACGCCCAGGCGGTCGCCTCATGCTTGAAGTAATCGCCGAATGAGAAATTGCCGAGCATCTCGAAGAAAGTGCCGTGGCGCGCGGTGATTCCGACGCGCTCAATATCGGGCGTTCTGATGCACTTCTGGCAGGTTGTGACGCGGGTTCTCGGCGGTGTCAGCTCACCTGTGAAATATTTCTTGAGCGGTGCCATGCCGGCGTTGATGAGAAGCAGGCTCTTATCTCCCTGAGGCACAAGCGAAAAGCTCGGCAGACGAAGATGGCCCTTGCTCTCGAAAAAGCTCAGATACTTCTCTCTGAGTTCATTGAGTCCCGTCCATTCCATGATAAACAACTCCTTAAAAAATAAAAATAGATGCCGTTCTGCCCGGGACGGCCGAAACCGCGGTACCACCCGGATTGCACAAAACTGCACCCCTCTGCTGCCCTTAACGCAGGCTACGCCCGTTCAACGCGGGAGGCTCCGAGCCGGCTGCCGTACTTCCTGACACGGCGCACCTCACAGCGGCATAATGCCGGCGCGCCTCTCTGCGAGCGGAATAAACGGCTCTGCTCTTCACAGCCAAAAATATTTACTCAAATATTCTACTCTTAATTTTCCCCGATGTCAATGTTTTAGACGTAAATCGCGGAGAAAATATTAGGAGCGGCGAATAAGAATACCTGCCCGTGGGAGCTATGTATCTGCGGGCAGGTGTTCTTTATATCACAAAAGCGGAGAACCCTCTTGAGCTCTCCGCTTTGTTTACGTTACTATACTTCTATCAATAATATCGATATCCGGCGAGCTTCTGCGCGGCTTGGGCACGGGTTATAGATCTTTTGATAATCATAAACTTGTTCTCAAGAGCAAGATTGAACGACATTGAAACGGTCTTTACTACCCTCTTCAGGTTGAAATCGACCTTTGCGGAGAAGCGAATCATCGCAAGACCGAAGTCGGCGACGCTTACTTCGCTGTCCGGCTCAAACTTGCCGTCGGACGCTTTGACTATTCCGTTGCTGACAGCCCACACTGCGGCTTTGAATGCGGGATCCGAGCTGTCGAGATCGGCAAATGAAATGTTCTCGGTATTGACCTCGGGTGAGCCGGCCATGCTGTAAAGAGCCTGAACGAGAGCTGCCTTTGTCAGCGCGGAATCGGGGCTGAACTGCGTCTCGGAAGTGCCCGCCATGTAGCCTTTTCTGTACATAAACTCGATTGCATCGTAATACTCCGAATCGGACGCGACATCCGTAAACGGGAAGTTTGCATCGGGCAGAGCGTCAAGGATTCTGTCGGCGATATGTCTGTGACCCGCTGCGGTCGGATGGTATGTGTCGCAAGTCGTGCCCGTTGTGTCGACAAAGATATAGCCGTATTTCTCGGCGCCCTCTTTCATCGGCTTGTTCGCTATATCGACGACCATTTGTCCGAGATTGATGCTCTGGCTGTCATCCTTGTTCTCCTCGGTGTCTGTCGCTCCGTCGTCGCTCTTGACGCTCGTGTCGAACATTCCGATAACCATAAGCTGAACATCGGGATTCAGAGCATATATATCCTCAATGACATGGTTCCAGTTCTCAAAGAAGTTTTCGACCCCGTATTTAAGCGCACGAGGAAGAACCCTGATAAGCTCGGGCATTGCGTCGGTAATCTTAGCGAGCTCAACTATTTTGTCGAGCTTATCGTTGACTATGCCGTTCTCCTTGAGAAGATCGCGCAGAGCCTTGACATACTTGCTGCAAGTGCCCTCTTTTTCGAGAATATCGGCGATGACCCATGTGAGATAAGTGCCGAAATCGTTTCCGCCGACACCGAGGGTAATAAGACCCGCCTGCGAAATTGCGCGGCGATACTCGGGGATCCTCGATTTCATGACCTCGGGGTTATGAGAATCGTGGAAAAGATAATCGTCGCCCGGATAATCGTCCTCGAGCATATAGCGGATATCTATCGTCCTGAATCCGGGGCAGGCCATCGGAACATAATTCACTCCGAGAGCATCGGCAACATACGCGCCGTATGAATTTTCAACGCGCTTGAACTCAGAGTCCACATACACAAGGTCGTTGTGACCGCTGGCGACGCTGTCGCCCAGAAGCACATATGTGCCGTAATCATAATACTTCTTTGCGTCTGCACTCTCGGTGCTGTCCGCGGCGAAGCAGACCGCGGAGCCGAAGGCCAATACGCATGTGAGAATCACTGCGACCGCCCTGCTTATAAACCTTTTCATTTTGATCCTCCTATCAAAATAGATAAAGCCGCACAGTCAAGAAACTGTACGACTTTAAAGTATCACAGATTTTTTTGAAAATCAATGTCCGAGGGCAAAAAAAGTAAATTATCCTAAATCAGTAGGCATTGTTTAAAAAAAGTGCGGTCATCCGCCAAATTTACAGGGCTTATTCATCGGCTTATTCCGATTATATGTTTCTCCGCTTCGACGCTGAGCGGCGTATAAGCGTTTATTTCTTTCGTTTACAGGTCAAAAACAACGACCGCCTTATCTGCGCCGAGAAACATCTTCCCGTCGCTTACGAGCATATTAAAGACAAGCTGGAAATCGCAGTCGAACTCTGTTTTTAGCATATCCCCGTTTTCGGATATTTCGAGCAAGACCGATTTGGAATTTTCTCCGACGCGATCGGAAAGAAGAATATACGCCCGCTCGTCTGTCGCATACCGCGCTTTAAAATCCAGATTCTCATCGCTGAATATTTTATGATACTTGCAGCCGCGGTCTATCTAACTGATAATAAAAGCAATTTAGAATTAACCATCGAAAATGCCCAATTGGAGAAGGAAAACAATTCACTTAAAAATGAAAACAAACTTCTTAAAGCTGTTATCAATAAGGTATCTGACTTTATCGAGAAACACAATATGCCTGAGCCACTAAAGAGAGGATTAAAAGAAATAATAGACTCACTTCATCAAAAGCAACCGAGTCGAGGTATGCATAGATAACCATCCGTGTTTCATTTTGGAAGCCTTTGTGGCAAAATGGAAAGGTCAAAAAGCATTATATCTTTTTCCGAGTATTTTTAACCTAAGAGGGTTACATCTATTTACGACGCAGAAAATTTTTTAAACCTTTCGATAAAGGAGTCTTGACTTTCAATAGCAAAAATGATATCATTATATCAAGATTTAATGATATCATTTGGAGGTGCAATGTTTGATTAAAGAGAATAAAGCGAATCGAACAAGACAAGTCCAATTCCGAATGGACCCAGATAAAGTAAAACGTTTGCTTGCAGCCATTGCCTATGATGACAATATGCATAGTATGGCAGATTTGTTTAACAACGCGGCTGATGAATACTTAGAAGAACACAAAGAAAACGGAGAGAAGAACAATGGCTGAAACCAAAATAATAGTAATACCCGAGGGTAAAATTTGCGACTATGTTGATGGAAAATTTCGTAATGATACGCCTGAAGAATATGTAAGGCAAACCATCGAAAAACGACTTGTAAATGAACATAAGTATTTGCCCAAGCAGATTAAAATCGAATATACTCTACAACTTGGTTCTCGTAAACCACGTGCCGATATTGTTATTTTCGATAAAGACTGTACCGAACGAACACAGGAAAATGTCAAGTTGATAATTGAATGTAAAAAAGAAACTGTTGAAGCACGCAATGCCAAAGATGGTGTTGAACAATTAAAATCATATATGTCTGCTTGCCCAAATTGTGAGTGGGGCATGTGGACAAACGGGAAGCAAAAAGAAGTATATCGAAAATATGTCAATGATAAAGGTCAAATTGATTTTATGGATTATAATGATATTCCTTCTGCCGATGGCAGTTTGGATGATATCAATCGACCTAAAAGAACATCTTTGAAAAATGCTTATGATGATAATTTGTTGTTTGTTTTTAAAACCTGCCACAACCATATCCACGTTAATGATGGCTTACAAAAACAACCGGCATTTTTTGAACTTTTAAAAGTTATTTTCTGTAAAATAGAAGATGAGCGCAACATACCCAATCCTTTAGAGTTTTACACTACATCAGAAGAGCGTTCAAATCCAGACGGTCAGCTTACGGTAAAAAAGCGCATATCTAAGATTTTTGAAAGAGTTAAGAAAAAGCACGGAAAGATATTTGATTCTAACGATGAAATCAAGCTTGCTCCACGTAGTTTAGCGTATATAGTTAGTGAACTTCAAAAATATAGTCTTCTTAACACTAATATCGACATTAAAGGGAAAGCATACGAAGAAATCGTTGGTGCTAACCTTCGTGGTGATAGAGGTGAATTCTTCACGCCTCGTAATGTTATGAAGATGGTTGTTGAGATGATAAATCCTAAGATGGACGAAAGAGTTCTTGACAGTTCTTGTGGCACCGGAGGTTTCTTGGTTACTGCAATGACACACGTTATTGCCGATTTGGAAAGGGAATTTTCTGCGCAAATTGGCCGTAATAAATGTGATTGGGATGGTGATTCTATTAGAGCATTTAATGACCGCATATCCGATATGGCTTCACATTACTATTTCGGGTTTGATATTAACCCGGATCTCGTAAAAGCAACCAAAATGAATATGGTTATGAATAATGACGGTAGTGGCAATATACTTCAGACTAATTCGCTTTTGCCTCCACACGAATGGACAGATGAATTCCGCACAAAATTGGCTGATGCTATCGGTGTTAATAAGAGTGAAATAAGAAATCATAATACTATTGCTTATTTTGATGTGATTGTTACAAATCCGCCATTTGGCAGCAAAATACCTGTGAAAGATAAAAACATATTGGAACAGTTTGAACTTGCTCACATTTGGGAAAACGACAAAAAGACAGGCACCTGGACAATGACAGAACGATTGCAGTCATCTGTACCGCCTGAAATTTTGTTCATTGAACGCTGTACTCAACTACTTGTAGATGGAGGCAGAATGGGAATTGTTCTTCCAGACTCGATTCTTGGTTCTCCTGGACTTGGATATATTCGTGAATGGTTGATAAAGAATCATCGTATTGTAGCAAGTATAGATTTAAACGCCGATACTTTTCAGCCTCGTAACGGCACGCAGACATCTGTTCTTTTCTTACAAAAGAAAACGAAGCAACAGAAAGATTCAGAGGAAAAATCAGGAAAAATGGCTGATTATAATATCTTTATGGCTATGGTTGAAAAAGTGGGTCACGATAAACGAGGAAATCCAATTTTTAAGAGAGATAAAGAGGGTAACGAAATACTCGTTCCGGATACTAACAGCGTTCTTGTGCTGGGAGATACAGGTACCGGCGAACGCACTATATCTCATCAGCAAAAAAAGAAAGTTGAGGATGACCAAACACCTGATGTTCCCGAGATTTTCGCAAAATGGAAGCAACAGGAGGGAATAGCGTGGTAAACAGTAATTTGGCACACAAATTAGATAATGAAAATACTATTGACGTTGAAACAAATGATATACCATTGAAATGGTGTTCAGTGTCTTTGTCTGATGTTATTTTTCGCGGTAAACGTCTTGAAGCAAGTGTTTTCGATGTAGAGGCAATACAAGCATTAGCGCTGATTAATAATGGCAAATATAAAACGGTACCATTATACGGAGATCAAGGAATTGTCAACAAAGCACATTACGGCAATAGATTAAAAAGGAACTATGTAACACCTGAACACGAGAACAGCATAGGATTTATCGGTAGTTCTGAAATGTTGGACATATATCCAAGACCTGTAAAGTTTATGGTTGATGGAGAAAAAGTTCACGACTTGCACGTCAAAGAGGGAACCGTTCTGTTATCTCGTTCTGGAACAATAGGTAATGTAACTTTTGTAAATAAGACACTTTCAAAATTTCTTGTTAGTGAGCATGCAATTCGTTTGGAATGTACAGATAATTCTGGTTATGTATATACATTTCTAAAAACTAAAATCGGCAAAAAATTAGTTTGCTCAAATATTTACGGAGCTGTTATTCAGCAAATAGAACCAGCGCATCTGACAATGGTACCTGTGCCTGATGCACCAAAGGAAATCAAAGAAAGAATACATAATCTTATTGTCGAATCTTTCAAATTGCGTGATGAATCAAACGAATTAATTGACCAAGCGACAGCCTTACTTATTGATGAATTGAAGTTGCCTCCTATAAGCGAATTCAAACAAAATAATATAAAAAATTCAGCAAATGTAAATGCATTTAGCGTTAAACTGAGTAATTTAGCCGGTCGTGTAGACGCTTCGTACCACTTGCCTATCGTAGATAAAATTGTTGAACATTTAAAAAAATATGCTAAGGAAGTAACCACAATCGGTGATGAACGTATTAGTAAGCAAATAATTCTTGCAGGTGTATTCAAACGTACTTATGTTGAGGAAGAGTATGGATATCCATTTCTTGGTGGCAAAGAGATAACTCAACTAAGTCCAAAAACAGAAAAGTATTTATCAAAGCCGATTCATAAAAAGCGATATGAAAAGGAGCTTAAAGTTACAGAGAATACAATTTTAGTGACAGATAGAGGCACTATTGGAACGACCACTATCGTTCCCAGACATTGGAACGGATATGCGGTTAGCCAAAATGTGCTAAAGCTTGTTCCAGCAAACAACAATATTGCAGGATACATTTATATCTTTTTAAACAGCGAATGGGGAACAGAATTAATTCGCAGACAAACATATGGTTCTGTTGTTGACATGATAGATAATAATAGTTTATCTTCAGTAGAGATACCGTTATTAAAAAATCAAGACATTCAAAACAAAATCAATGATTTAGCTTTAAAAGCTAACCAAAAACGCTATGAAGCATATATTTTAGAGCAAGAAGCCTTAAAAATAATGGATGAAGAAGTAATATACGCAAAGTGATTTTACAAGTTTTAGGGTGCCCCTAACGAGGTATTTGATAGCGTAGCTATCCAAATACACTGCTTGCTGAGTTGGTTCAAAGCGGGCAAGCTACCGTTTGGATAACCAAATGGTCTGCTCGCTAAGATCATACAAACAGTTTTCATTAGCATTTTTATAATTGTGTTTTGTGGCGAAAAAAGAAAAACATAAAACGACACGAGTTTATGGATTTAACAGAGCGGGACAAAATATTTCCGCTGCAATGAATTCTGCCGTGGACAATTTAATTGAATCCGATTGTGTTGAGGAAATTGAGGGTAAACTGAGAATTAAGCAGTAATTTTAACAAATTATTATAGTAATAGCAAATCTCCGTGGAGCAATCTGCGGAGATTTGCTTTGTTCAAAAGGTTTCCTTAAATAAGGAGTTGTATTTGAAATATAGATTATAAGTTCTGACTGTTAGGTTAATATCAGATATTCGGGTATACATTATTCAAGAAAATATGTAGAAAAATAAGTGATATTATAAAAAGATTTGATGTTATACAGAATAAAATATCCCTCACAGAATCAACTGTGAGGGGTATTGTCATATCATATTGAAATGTTTTAAGGCATCCATAATGGCGTTCTCTTTTTCGGGAGGGCAGTTGGGGACTTTGCTGTTTTGGCTTTTGGGCTTGTTATATGCCTCGCCGACATCAAGTCCGCACTTGCGTTTAATCTGTGAAATGTTGAGAGTTGATACCTTTAAGCCGTGCTTATGAAGAACATAGGATTTAATCTCTTCGTAAGTCCCGTGGGTCTTTAACGAGCCAAGCTCAAGCTCTTCCGGTCTAACCTCTATAATAACGTGTTCTTTGGTTGATATGTTCCTGACCAATAACGCAACAGTCTCCACATGATTCGTATGCGGGAACATATCGACGGGCTGAATCTTTTCGACTTTATAGCCGCGCTTTGTCAGAAAGCGCAGGTCGCGCTGCTGGGTCTCGGGGTTGCAGGAGATATAGACCACCTTTTTCGGCGCGAGGGTCACGAGCGACGACAGGAAGCACTCATCGCTTCCTGCGCGCGGCGGATCCATGAAAACTATGTCCGCTTTCTCCCCGTCCTGCGCCATGCCGAGCATAAACTCGCCTGCATCGTCGCAGAAGAAGCGCACGTTCTTTATGCCGTTTCGCTTGGCATTAGATATTGCGTCGTGAACGGCGTCGCGATTGAGCTCAACGCCTATTACCTCGCCCGCCCGCTTCGACGCGACGAGCCCTATTGTGCCGATACCGCAATAGGCATCGATAACCTTTTCGCTCCCGGTCATGTCGGCATATTCCATCGCGGTGCTATAAAGCACCTCGGTCTGCACCGGGTTTATCTGATAAAACGAGCGCGGAGATATTCTGAATGTAAGTCCGCAAAGCTCATCCTCGATTTTGCCCGTGCCGTAGAGCACATTCTCGCGCTCACCGAGCACAAGGCTCGTCTGATACGGGTTTATGTTATGGACTATCGTTGTTATGTCGGGATGCTCCTTGCGAAGAGCTTTTACGAAGTTGTTCTTCGCGGGGAAAATCGGACCTGATGTGACGAGCACGACCATTATCTGATTTGTCTTGAATCCGCGCTTGACGAGGACATGACGAAATGTACCGCCGCCGCTTCGCTCGTCATACGGCTGTATTCTGAAGCTCTTCAGCATATTGCGGATCGAGACGATTATCTCATCCGCTTTTCTGTCCTCGGTGAGGCACGAATCGACGCAGACTATGCTGTGTGTGCCGGACTGATAGACGCCGGAAATTATCTTTCCGTTTCTCGCCGTGGCAAACGCCGCCTGAACCTTGTTGCGGTAATGATACGGCTCGTCCATGCCGATTATCGGCTCGACATGGGCGAACTCGCCGAGCAGTTTTTCCACCTTGCGCTGTTTGAATTTCAGCTGCTCCGCGTAGCTCAGATTCTGTAGCTGGCATCCGCCGCATTTTTTATATAAAGGACATTTCTTTTCTTCAGTCATGTTTAATTCCGTTTCAGTCGGGATATCTCCGAAAATTCACTTATTTATCCTGCTGAGCTTTGTGCTCGGCTTTTTCTTTTTCCTTCTGTGCGATATCGTTGGTGTTTATCGAGTTGCGATAGACAACGAATCTGTCATAGAGGAACTCGGTCACAAGATTCGTTGCCATGCAAAGAACCTGAACGAGATATGTGTTCCACTCAAGAGTACCCGTAGCATATTTCGTAAACCATGTTGTCAGCGGGGTGAACACGCAATAGAACGCCGCGACCTTGAGCATGGCGATCGGAACATTGTTTGCCGACTTGAATGTAAACTTGCGGTTGAAAGTGAAATTCCAAAGCACGGAGAGAACAAGAGAAATGAGATACGATATCTCCGGCTTCAAATGAAACACTTCATTGAAAAGCGCGTCAGACGCAAACTGAATTATTCCCGCAGAAGCCGAGAACAGAGCAAATTTGACAGTCTGAAGAATGTTTTCCTTTGTGCTGAGCTTCTGATTTTCGGCAGCGCCCTGCGTTTCTTTTTTCTCGTCTGACATAAGTTATCTCCCCTTTTATGTTTTTACAGATTCCCGGCATTTCTGAGCATCTCTTCGGCCGATTTGAGCTGAAGTTCGGTGACATCGAGTCCACCGGTTATCCTTGCTATTTCATATTTTCTGCCCTCTGTGTCGAGGCGTTCGACCTTTGTATAGGTCTTGCCGTCCGAGACGGATTTGCTGATTCTCATGTGGCAGTCCGCCTGCGCCGCTATCTGAGCGGAATGGGTGACGCATATGACCTGCCTGCCGCGCGAGACCTCTTTGAGCTTCATGGCGACTTTCTGCGCCGCTCTGCCGCTGAGTCCCGCGTCTATCTCATCGAATATCATCGTATCGAGTCCGTCTCTGCCGGCGATAACGCTCTTTATCGCGAGCATTATGCGCGACAGCTCGCCGCCAGAAGCGATTTTCGCGAGGGGTTTGAGCGTCTCGCCCGCGTTTGCGGAAATGAGAAATTCTATATTGTCCGCACCGTTTATTGTAAACGGTGTTTTTTCTCTGTTGACTTTGAAGCTGACCGACGGCATATCGAGAAATTCGAGCTGTTCGGTCACTCCGCGCTCAAACTCGCGCGCCGCCTTTTCGCGCGCTGCGGTAAGCTTTTCGGCAAGGGCGCGAACCTCGGCTTTGGTCGAGCTGACGAGTGCATCGAGCTCTTTGACCCGCTCATCCGAGAGGGCTATTTTATTGCGCTCCTCGCGCGCGGAATCAAGGAAAGAGAGCATTTCATCTTCCGTCGAGCCGTATTTTACTGAGAGGCGGAAAAGCTCATCGAGTCTCGCTTCAATCTCTTCGAGCTCGGACGGATCATAGGAGAAATCTTCAATAGCCGAGCGAAGTTCTCCCGCGCAGTCCTCAAGCTCATAGCCGACATTGCGAAGAGTCTTTGCGGCGGGCTCGACATCTTTATAGAATCGGGCAGCGTCCTCCGCGTTCCCGGCGCAGTCGCCTATCGCGCTTATCACGCCGAAGCTGTCATCGGCACCCTGGAGAATATCATACGCCGCTCTGAGCGATGCCGTGACACGCTCGCAGTTTTGAAGAAGCGTCTTTCGCTCGTTGAGTTCGTCGCGCTCTCCGGGTCTTATATCCGCCTGTTCAAGCTCGTTTATCTGATAATCGAGCAGATCAAGCCGGCGAAGCTTCTCCGACTCGTCGGTTTTGAGGGAGTCGCGCTCCCTGATATATGAACAGAGTTCTCTGAATTTCTCTCTGTATTCTTCAAGCAATTCGGCATCGTCCGCGACGCAGTCGATGAACTCGAAGTGCTTTTCGGGCGCCATAAGCGCCTGATTGTCATGCTGACCGTGTATGTTTATCAGCTCATGCCCCGCCTGTCGGAGCGCGGCGACATTCGAGGGCACGCCGTTTATGCGGCAGGTGTTTTTGCCGTCCAAACCAAGGGTTCGGCGAAGAAGTATATTCCCGTCCTCGTCGGGCTCGATATCATATTCTTTAAGCCGCGCGGCAGTGTCGGCGGAAACGCCGGAGAAGAGTGCGGTAACGCTCGCGGACTGCGCGTCGGTTCTGATAAGCTCGCGCGACGTGCGCTCGCCGAGCACGGCGTTTATAGAATCGATTATGATCGACTTGCCCGCGCCGGTTTCGCCCGTAAGGACATTGAGCCCCGAATCGAACTCGATATCGGCGCTCTCAATTATTGCTATATTCTCTATTTTCAGACTGAGAAGCATAGCTCAAACCTCATTTTTCGATAAGTCGTTTTATGGAATCTTTCATCTGCGAAGCGTAGCTTTCGCTTCTGCAAAGGGCAAATATGGTATCATCGCCCGCGAGAGTGCCGACAAGCCCCTCCCAGTGCATGGAATCAAACGCCGCGCACGCCGCCTGAGCCATGCCGGTATAGCAGCGGATAACAATCGTATTGCCCGCATAGTCGGCAGAGACGACGGACTGGGCGAATATGCTGCGAAACTTCGAGAGCAGTTCGTCCGACTCGGTCTTTGTAACGGCGTATTTATACTGACCGTTTGCGCCCATAGTCTTGACAAGGCGCAGCTCTTTTATATCGCGCGAAACCGTCGCCTGAGTGGCGTCAAAGCCGCTGTCCTTGAGCTTCTGAAGAAGCTCATCCTGGGTTGACAGGTCATATTTTTCAATTATTTCGAGTATTGCTTCCTGCCTTCTTTTTTTCAAGGTTATACCTCCCGTTCATCGTGGGAACTGCTGTTCCATTTCATCATTTTTCTGTTGAGTATATCTACAAAACTGTCGTTCTTGAGTCTGATAAAGCTCGCGCAGATGTCCGCCTTTTCGACCGTTATGCTCCCCTGCGCCGAAACTGTGAACGGCTCGTCGCCGTCGCACGAGACGGAGAGAGGTCCGTCATCATCGGAATAGATGCGCAGCACCGCATCGTCGCCCAGAACGAGCGAACGGGTGAAAACCGAATGAGAACAAATCGGAGTGAGTATCATACATTCAAGCTTCGGATCGACCACGGGACCGCCGGCAGAGAGAGAATATGCCGTTGAACCCGTCGGAGTCGAGAGAATGAGTCCGTCGCCGAGATAGCGGTTGAAATATCTGCCGTCGAGATCGACATTTATCTCGGATATTCTGCTCAGCCTCGACAGGCGCATCACGGTGGAGTCGTTCATGCTGTATCCGCTCTGCACGCTGTCGCCGTCGGCGGCGGTGGTTTTGAGCATCATGCGCTTATCCATGCTGTAATCGCCGGTTATGAGCTTTTCGAGCAGATCGAGCTCGTGTATCTCGAGACCCGCCATAAACGCAAGGCGACCCGCGTTGATGCCGAGGACGGGCTTTGAGTAAACCGCAGCTTTCTTGGCGGAATGGATTATCGTTCCGTCCCCACCGACGGTTATGACCGCCTCGCAGCCGCCGAGCAGCTCTTTTTCAGGCAAAAATTCAGCCTTGGTATCGGAAAACACATTTTCCGTACTGAGCGGCAGAGAATATGCCGCGCCGAGTTCGTCGAGCTTCGCACAGATGAGCCTTGTCACCTGAGCGGCGTTTTTGCGAGTAAGATTTGGAATTATTGCAAACATCATAGTTATTCTCCCGCTTTGAAACAGGCGTGCGCCGCGCTGACGACTCCCGCGACATCGGGTGCCGAAACGGACTGCACTTCGTCCTTTTTCAGATATACGAGGTATTCTATATTGCCCTCCGGTCCTTTGACAGGGGAAAAATCGAGAGCCGACACCGAAAATCCCGCCTGCACGGCATAGGAGCAGACATTTTTGATGACTTTTATGTGCACGCGTGGATCTTTGACCACGCCTTTCTTGCCGACATTCTCCCTGCCCGCCTCGAACTGGGGCTTTATCAGGCAGACGGCACTGCCGCCGTCTTTTAAAAGCGGCGAAAGCGCAGGCAGGATATATTTCAGAGATATAAACGAGACATCCGCGCTCGCAAAATCGGCGCGCTCGGGAATCTCTTTTTCCGTTATGTATCTGAAATTTGTCTTTTCGAGATCGACAACGCGGGGATCGGACTTCAGCTTCGGCGAAAGCTGACCGCTGCCGGAATCGACAGCGTAGACTTTTTTAGCGCCGTTTTGGAGCATACAGTCGGTAAATCCGCCCGTTGACGCGCCGATATCGATGCATAAATATCCGCTCAAATCGAGTTTGAAAACATCGACGGCTTTCTCAAGTTTTAGTCCGCCGCGGCTGACATAGCGTTCCGACTCGCCTTTATACTCGATTATATCACAGTCACTCGCCAAAAGTCCAGCTTTAGATACAACTTTGCCGTTTAAATATACATTCCCGCTCTTTATCATTTCCTTGGCTTTTTCGCGCGACGGCGCGACACCCAAGGAGACCATCAGAGCGTCTATACGCTTTCTGTTTTCCTCCACGGTCAAGCCTCCACAGAAGTGACGAACGAGAGCACGCCCTCTTCGTCAAAGCCGTATTTATGTAAGAGCGACTCAACGGACGCCTGCTTGACGAAACCGTTTTCAATAGCTCTGAGATGATATTTTCCGGAGAATCCCGCTTTCGAGAGGTCGAACAGGAAGCCTTCGCCCGCTCCGCCGCGGCGTATGCCCTCTTCAAAGAAATAGACATCCTTGCAATTTTTCGCCGCCTCCACCGCGCCCTCGCAGACGGGAATTATGCGGTTGAGCTTTATAAGCTTCACTGATTCGCCGGAATTCACGAGCTTTTCATATGCGAACGCGCAGGCTGAAAAAGTCCTGCCGTAGGTTATGATTGCCTTTTCGGCGTTTTCGTCGCCGAACACATCAAAGTCGGCAAAGGTCGGTTTGATGCTCTCGGGTATCGCGCGCTGAGCTCCGCGCGGATATCTGACCGCGACGAGCTTAGACTCGGAATAGAGCGCCTGCTGCATGGCGTGCTTGAGTCCCTCATAGGACGAGGGCGAATAGACGGTTATATCCGGCACGCTTCTGAGCATCGAAACATCGAAAACACCCTGGTGCGTCTCGCCGTCCTCGCCGACAAATCCGGCTCGGTCGATGGCAATGACCATCTTCTGCTTCTGGAGCGCGGCATCGTGCAGAAGCTGATCAAAGCAGCGCTGGAGAAATGTGGAATAGACTGCAAAAACCGGGATAAATCCGCTCTTTGCAAGACCGAGCGCGAACGCCACGGCGTGCTCCTCGGCGATACCTATATCAAAGAATCTGTATTTATATTCATTCGAGAACCGCTCAAGCCCCGTGCCGATGGACATAGCCGCGGTTATGGCGCAGACGCGGTCGTCGCAGGACGCGAAGCGACACATGATATCGCCGAAATTGCTCGAAAAGCTCGTACCGGATGAAAGAGGCTCTCCGGTGTTGATATCAAACTTTGAGATTCCGTGGAACTGCTCGGGCGAACGCTCGGCAAAGTCATAGCCCTTGCCCTTGAGGGTATTGACATGAAGAAGTACGGGTTTGTCATACTTCTTCGCCATCTCAAACGCTTCGCAGAGCTGCTGGATATTGTGCCCGTCGATGGGTCCGATATAGTGAAGTCCGAGATCCTCGAACCACGAATCGGAATAGATAATGCGCTTCAATGCGCTCTTTATATCAAACGCGGCATCCGAAAGCTCATTTCCGATGATCGGGATATGTTTCAGGAGCTTTTCGGTGTGCGCTTTCATGCGGTAATATTCGGGCTTTGCTCTGACGACGGCGAGATAACGCGCCATCGAGCCGACATTTTCGGAGATAGACATCTCGTTATCATTGAGCACGATTATGAGCCTGTCGTGCGTTCTGCCGGCGTTGTTTAAAGCCTCATAGAACATTCCGCCGGTCATTGAGCCGTCTCCGACGACGGCGACAACGGTATTCTTGCTGCCGTGCATGGTGTTCGCGGTCGAGAGTCCGAGCGCACTCGATGCGGCGGTGCTGGAATGGCCGCTGTAGAACATATCATGCTCGCTCTCATCGGGGCGGCAGAATCCGGAGAGTCCGCCCTCCTGACGCAGGGTGTGAAAGCGCTCGTATCTGCCTGTGAGCAGCTTGTGGGTATAGGCCTGATGGCCGACATCCCAGACAAACTTATCGCGCGGGGAATCGAACTCCTTATGCATGGCGAGAGTCAGCTCCACGACGCCGAGATTGGACGCGAGATGACCGCCGTTCTTCGAGACCGTGTCGATAAGAACTGTGCGTATCTCGGCGGCAAGTTCGTTTAGCTGAGCATAGCTCATGCCTTTGATATCCGCAGGGGAGTGTATATTTTTAAGGTAATTGTCAGATGCCATTTGACTTCAACCTTTCACTGAGAATGGATTGACGGTCACTTATTTCTGGAAAGAAGCTTTTCGGAAAGCGATATCAAAAATTCAGCCTCATCGCCGAAAATTTTAAGAGCGTCTATTGCCTTACCGGTAAGCTCCGCGGCTATTCTCTGCGCTTCTTCAAGCCCGAGGAGCGAGACATAGGTGTTTTTGCAGTTTTCGGCGTCGCTGCCTATCGGCTTGCCGAGGGTCGCCTCGTCGCTCGTGACATCGAGGATATCATCGACTATCTGGAATGCTATGCCGAGATTTTCGGCGTATACTCTCGCCGCTTCGAGCTTTTTATCGTCGGCTCCGGCGGCGATGCAGCCGAGCTGACACGCGCATCTTATAAGCTCGCCCGTCTTGAGGACATCGACACTGCGCAGATCATCGACCGAAACAGTCTTGTTCTCGTTTTCAAGATCCTGCACCTGACCCGCTATCATTCCGGCGCAGCCCGCCGCACGCGCAAGAAGCGAAACGGCCTTTGCAACGGCATCGGCGGGGATATCTTTTGCTTCGCCTGCGGTCTGGAATGCGAAAGTCAGCAGCGAATCGCCGGCAAGGAGCGCGTTTGCCTCGCCGAATTTGATATGGCTCGACGGCTTGCCGCGGCGCATATCGTCGTTGTCCATGCAGGGCAGATCGTCGTGGATGAGCGAATATGTGTGGATAAACTCGATAGCGCATGCGAGAGGCAGAGCCGCTTCGACGCTGCCGCCGCACATCCTGCAAAATTCGAGAATCAGCATCGGGCGGATACGCTTGCCGCCGTTTTCGACGCTGTATCTCATCGCTTCGAGCATTTTTGTTTCACCCGCGCCCGACGGCTCGGACGAAAGATACGCCATGAGCGAGTTATTTATCATAGAGATATACTCGTCGGCTGTATATTTTTTACTCATCTTCATTCTCCTTTTCAAGCTCGGACAGTTCTTTTATCTTCGTCTGGGCTTTGTCGAGATACTCGTTGCAGAAAGAGACGAGCTTCGTCCCCTCTTCAAAGAGCTTCAATGACTCATCGAGAGAAGCGTCGCCGCACTCGAGAGCGGAAACTATATCTTCAAGTCTTTTGACTGAATCTTCATAAGTTTTCTTAGCCATTGCCTGTTCCTCCGTTTCCGACAGATGAAGTGACGCGGGCGGTGAGCTTTATATCCGCCGCAGTCACGGTTATATCGTCGCCCTCTTTGGGGACATTCGTTTTTGATATCAGCTTTCCGCCGCGTTCGACCGCCGCATAGCCGCCCGAGAGTATTCTCAGAGGGCTGAGTGCATCGAGCCTGCCCGCGAGGACGGAGAGATTTAATTTATCCCTGTGATGCGCCTGCAGAGCCGCCGACTGCATATCGGAAAAGAGCGAATCGAGAGTCTGCCGCTGAGAGATTATCTGCTGCATCGGTCCGTATGCCGAAAGTTCCGCGGAGATGCGTTTTATTTCATTACAGCCGAAGCGAATATGTGAATCCAGCGCAGAGGCGCAGCGCCTGCCGAGCTGATTGATATATGCGTGCTGTTCCGCCCTGTCGCTGACGGCAAGTTCCGCCGCTGCGGACGGGGTCGGCGCGCGGAGATCCGCCGCGAAATCGCAGATAGTGAAATCCGTCTCGTGACCGACTGCGGAGATAACAGGGATATCGCTCGCCGCAACTGCGCGAGCCACTTTTTCTTCGTTAAAAGCCCAAAGCTCTTCGACCGAGCCGCCGCCGCGCCCGACTATGAGCACATCGGCATAATGCCCCGCGTTGAACCGCCTTATGGCATCGGATATCTGACCCGCCGCAGACGCGCCCTGCACCTGCACGGGACAGAGGATTATCTGCGTTGACGGGCTGCGGCGCGTTATGACATTTATAATGTCCCTGACCGCAGCGCCCGTCGGCGAAGTGACGACACCGACACGCTTCGGGAAGCGCGGTATCGGGCGTTTGCGTTCCTGCGCAAAAAGTCCCTCCGCTTCAAGCTTTTTCTTGAGCTGTTCAAAGGCAATACTCAAAGCGCCCGCTCCGTCGGGCTGCATATCTTCAATATAGAGCTGATACTGACCGTCGCGCTCAAATACGCTGACGCGCCCTCTGGCGATAACCTTCATACCGTTTTCGGGCATGAAGCCGAGGCGCTCGTTGTCATACTTGAACATGACCGCGCGCACTGCCGCCTTCTCATCCTTGAGGGTCATATAAAAATGCCCTGTGCGGTAGTGATTTGTAAAATTCGATATCTCTCCGCTGACAAAAACAGACCGCAGGTTATAGTCCGAATCCATAACGGATTTTATATATCTGTTAAGTTGACTTACTGTTACGCTGACGGTTTCAAGCATTTTTCTGCTCCCTGAGATAAGTCAGATACGCCGTTCCGGCGGCATTATCCGCCGAGAATGCAGGCTCGGCAAAGTATGCGCCGAACTCCTTTGTAAATCTTTGGCGTATTATTGAATTGGACATCACGCCGCCCGCAAAGACAAGCGGTAGGTCGCCATATTTTCCGAGTATATTCTTCGTCATTTTTTCGAGAGCCGCCGCCACGGAATCGAGGCAATAGAGCGCGATATCGCACTGCTCCTCGCCGCTTTTTATCATATCGAGGCACTTGTTTTCAATGCCCGAAAGGCAGCAGTCTGTGCCCTTGACGCAGGGTTTCGGCTTGAATACTTTTTGGCTTTTGAGCGCCAATTTTTCGAGTTCTGCGCCCGCAGGGAACTTGAGTCCCATAGCAACGCCGACCCTGTCAACAGCCTGCCCCGCGTTGAGATCGAGAGTTCTGCCGATGATATCAATATTGAGAAGCTTCTCTTCATCGGGGCGCACCAAGAGCGCCTCGGTCGTTCCGCCGGAGACATGGAACGCGATAAACTCGCGGTCAAAAAGTTCAATATGCCCGCTCGAATAGACAGCCGCCGCGACATGACCCGCCTGATGCGAGAATTCATAAAGCGGCACGCCCAGGGCAGATGAGAGGCACTTCGCGGTATTGAGTCCGACGGTAAAGCACGGCATATACGAGCCCTCTGCATCACGCGGAGCATATGACGCGCCGATAAAATCAGGCTTACCGCACTCGTCGATAACAGCAGAAACGACCTGCCAGAGCTGCTGTGTATGATGAAACACGGCGTCGCTCTGACGCAGTCCGCGCTCGCCGCTCTTGACGGGCAGAAGCATCTTCTTTTGAAAAACACATCCGCTCACATCATCAAAGGCTGCGGCGGATGTAGTATAGTTGCTTGTATCTATGCCAAGATAAACAGCCATGGCTTATTCCCCTTCCGGGGCGTCGGAGCCGCTTCTGTCGGCAAGCTTTTCTTCACGCGCCACAGAGCCGAGAACACCGTTGACGAACGACGCATCCTCTGCCGTAGCGTATTTTTTGCACAGCTCGACAGCCTCGTTTATTGAGGTGCCGACCGGGACTTCCGGTATGTACATAAGCTCGCAGATGCTCAGTCTCATAGCGGACAGAGCGACGCGGGATATTCTGTGCTTCTTCCAGTTCTTTGAATATTTTTCGATGATATCATCGATTGAAAACAGCTTGTCCCACGCAGTCTGGGCGAGCATGGACGCGAACTCGTCCGGCTCTATAAGCTCGTTTTCAAGGCTGAGAGATATAATATCGTCCATATCCGTCTCGGGATTGAAGGACTTTTCAAACAGCAGGGCAAACGCCTGCTCTCTCGACTGGCTTCTTGTCATAAACTTTCCTGTACTCCCCTCAGAATTCCGCTCTCGGGCGGTAAACATTGCTCGGCATAAAAACCGAATCGAGCCCTCCCGCAAGAGAGGGCTTGAAAAATTTACTTTTCGCTTTCGGGCTTGATATCCATACCGGCTATCGAGACGTTGACTTTCGAGACCATCTTTCCGGTCATGCTCTGGACGGCATTCTTGACATTCTTCTGAATATCCGCCGCGACCTTCGGAATCTTTGTTCCGGGCGCGATATTGACATGGATATATATCTTGACATCGTTATCCGACGACAAGACGCGCACGGACTTCGCCGCGCCCTCTCCGAGCTTGAAGATCGAATGTACGTCGGGAGTCCTGGCGGCAAAGCTGCTCACGCCTTCAACGTCCTTGGCGGCATTGAGAGCTATCGATGCAATGACATCCTCGGATATTACGAGGTTGCCGATATTGTCAACAGTTTTGTTTTCTTCCACAGGGCATTCCTCCTTCTGCCCTATATTATAACACAAACTTGAAAATTCTCAACTACTTAATTCAACAATTGTTATGTTTTCGGCTGAAAAACCGGTCTGTTTGAGAACTATCTCCTTTATCTGGAGGATAACCGTGTCGTTCAAAGCATCTTTTGCGACTATTACTTCGGCGGAGTTGTTGTTGATTATCACGACGCAGTCGCCGCCGGTTTTCGCTTTTATCAGCGCTTCAATATCACCCTCGAGCTTTATCGCGTTCGACAGAGCCTTTAGCGCCGCGGTTGCTTCTTTGACCGCGGAGGCATCGGACGAGCTGTCTTTTATAACTTTGTTGAGGGTCTCCGCCGCTTCGTCATGGGCGGAGTTTCTTCTGAGCTTGGCGGAGGCGAAATAATCGCTGCTCTTGCCTGTCGCCACCGCGCTCTCCGAGACTCCCGACGAATTGACAAGCTGCGCATCGCCGAGATTCCCGCCCGTGTTATCGACCGCCTCGACCGACGGCTTCGCGTTCGCGCTCTTCACCGACGGGCGGTTATAATACCAGTTTATAAACACTGCCGAGCCGAGGGCGAGAACGAGTGCCGCGGCGATTATCTGCCTTTTCCTGACGACCATAAATATCAATCCTTTCGGGTTTCTTTTATTTGAACGGCGCTGTTACGCCGACATTTTCGTGATATATACGCGCGACGCGCTGATATCGAGAACGGCGGTTATCGTCTGGGTTATCTCCTGGCGCACGGCATCAGAGCCGCCGCCCTCGCAGACGACCGCAACGCCGCGGATCTTCGGCTGAATGAGTTTTATTATCATTCCGCCCTCGTTCCCGTCGCTCTCAATGAGAACATACTCTTTTTCATCCGAAAAGTTTTCTTTTTCGAGAGCCGTGCCGCCGGAGGTGTCGCTTTTTATCTTTTCGTTTTTTGCATAGACCTGCTCGGCGCCGCTCTCGAGAGTCACCATGACGCGCGTTTTTCCCGCTCCGTCTATCGAAGAGACTATCCCTGTCAGGCGTTTTTCTATGTCTTCGGCGTATGTCTCCTGGCTCTGCGCCGCAGTGACGCTCTCTTTTTTCTCCGCCTTCTTTTCGCCCGACGGAATAAATTCGGAGAGAATGAGCAGCACTACACCGAGCACTCCGACCGCGCAGAGCACGGCAAGCTTCTTGTCGGAAGTGAATACGGACTTCAATTTTTCAAATGAGTGTTTTATATCCATCAGCTTGTGCTCCCGGTTCTTATATCTATCACTGCGTCCCCCAACAGGTTTTGTAGTTTCTCGACTGCCGCATCTTTCAGCACTGCACCGCCCGGCAATATGATATTCGCCTTTTTAATAAATATGCCGCCATACTCATCAATATCCGTCAAAAGGTCTATTTCGCAGTCGGGGTAGCCGTAGGACGCGAGTATTTCCTGCACGCCGTCCTGCATCTGCTGGGCATATGCGGCGGTCAGGCGGTAGTTCACCTCGTTATTTAGTTCGCTTGGTATCAGAGCCTCTGTGTCGGGCGAGGATGCAGAAAAATTTGTTTTCATTATGGCGCTCGCAAGCGGAAAAACGAGCGTGCATATGACCGCCAGCGCAGTGACGCATCGCATTATTTTCTGCATATTTCCCTTTGGCACGAGCGCATATATGACCGACGAGAATATCGCCGCAGTGCACACGCCGAGCGCCCATTTTTTCAGATCTTCCATGCTACGCACCCGCTTTCACGGAGATGACTATCCCCGTTGAGATAATAAAGAGAGCCGCCGTAAAAATAACCGCCGCGTTTATCACGGTCAGCGCGGATGAGAGAGTGTCAAGCACCTCGCCCGTTGTGTCGTCACCCATGGACGAAGAGAGCACGCCGAGGAGCTTCAACAAAATAATTCTTGCCGTCAACTGAAGAACGATGGGCAGGTCTATCATCACAACGGCGATAACGCCGAACACGCCGACCGTACTTTTGAGCAGAGATACGCTGCCGATTATCGACGAATAGGCATCACTGAGCGCGCCGCCTACTATCGGCACGGCGGAGCTGAGCGCAAGCTTTATGCCTTTTGAAGCCAAGGTGTCCGCGCTCCCGGCGAGAAGACTTTTGAGCCCCAGAACAGCCGAAAATGCCGCCGCAACAAATGACAGAACGCCTATAGTGAGTTTTTTTATCATATCCGCGAGCTTTATGAGCTTCAATTCCGGGCTCAGCGACGCGGACACGCCGAAAGCCGAAAACGCGCCGCACAGGGGCATTATTATATTCCCTGCCGTCTGCGCCGCCGCCTGAGCCGCAGCCATGGCAAACGATCCGTAAGTCAGGGCGAGCGTGGGATTCCCCGCGGCGGTTATTATGCCGGCGAGCACAGGAATGAGCGCGAGCATAAAATCAGAAGTTGTCTCAACAGCGCTCATCCCCTGCGAGATAACTCCGGCGGACGAGGCGAAGACGGTTATCGCGACGGCGCAGCCTATGACTATATTCAGCGGCTCGGAAAAGTTTTCGGCGGCGGCAGTGCCTTTGATAAGACCGACGAGAACAACAACGCCAGCGATTATTATCATGTCTTTTATCGGCTTTTTGAAGCTCCCGCGCACGATATCGGCGAACATGGAGATAATTTTTTTAGGTGATGGTGAGAGCATCGACTGCCAATTTGATATATCTATCCCCGCCGAGTCAATAGTGTCTTTCACATCATCGGGCAGAGAATCGTCGAGGCTGTCCGCTCCGCTCGACTCATAAAAAGACGAATAATTGTCCGTCGTCTCCTCTTCAAGAGCGAAGCACACGGCGGTATTGAGCGCGAGCAGCATCAGCAGAGCCGCAATCACTTTCAAGCATCTCATAGACGTCCCTCAGATATTTATCAGTTCTTTTGCGAGCGTGACCGCCGACTTTATCAGCGGCAGGGCGAGCGCGATTATCGCCGCCTTCACGGGCGGCGTGGATTGAAATTCAGGCAAGCGATAACCTACGGCGGAATTGCCGTTGTCGCGGCAGATATCGCCCGCGATCTGCGCCGCGACGGCAACGCCGAGTGTCTTTATCAGCACGGATATGCACTCGCCGCCCGTCTCCGACATCCCGGAGAAAAAATCAAGCTGCGAGATTATATTCTGCAAAATGCGCACTGCGGACGCAACTATCACCGCGACTGCCGCTATCTGCACTATCGGGGCATACTCCGGGCGATACTGCTTTATCACGGCGCACAGCACACACACCGACACCGCGAGCGCGGCGGTTTTAATTATCTCCGCCATATCAACCACCGAGCATGCCGTTGACGGCATCGAGCAGCTGCGAAAGATACGGCAGCAGCATCATCAGCACGGCGGCTATACCCGCCAGAACGGTTATCAGCGCATAATCATCCCGACCCGCTCTTGACAACACCTGACTGAGCACCGCCACGATTATGCCGACCATTGCTATTTTTATAACTATTCCCGCTTCCATAGACGATGCACGGCAAACGCCGTTCCTTTCCTGAATTTATCAGACAGCCGCTATCACAATGACTGCGCCCGCGAGCGCGCCGAGAGGCGGCAGAACCTTTGCATATTTCTTTTTCTTCTCCCGCGCCTCCGATAGTCTCAGTTCAAAATCGGCGCAGAACATATCGCAGTTTGCTATCTGCCCCTCGAGCGCGGTGGTGCCGAGCGAGCGGCCGAAAGAGACAAGCCGCGAGACATCGAACGAGGTCAAGCCGACTGTGTTTTTCCGCGCGGAAAGCGAATCGCTCCACGCCTGCGGAAACGGCTCGGAATCGCAGAGCTTTATGCACTCCGGGATAAACACGAGTTCTTTCAAATCCGGGGTCGAACCGAGTATCCCGAGCACATCGCCGACCGGACAGCAGCAGCATTCAAGCTGGGTCCGCACAACGCGCAGCATAATGCATATCTTTTCAAGCAGGCTCACGCGCAGGCTCAGCATACGCGCCGCATATCCGCCCGCGAGCAGCAGCGCCGACGCCGTCAGGACGGCTCCGATCATTCGCATAAAAATGCTCCTTCAGATCATATATTCCAGCCGTCTCACCCGGGGATTCACCGAGCATGACGAGCTTCGAGAACACGCCGGACGCGAGAAGCTCCGCCGCGGCGGGACGGCTACGCAGGTCTTCATCTTTGCCGACATGGACACTGACGAGAAAATTCACGCCAGAGTTCATACCCTCCAAGATGCGCTTCGTTTCGGAGAGATTGCCTATCTCGTCGCAGATGATTATCTGAGGCGAGAGAGTTCTGAGCGCTGTCAAAATACCGACATCTTTCGGATAGCCTGTCAGAACGTCGGAGAAGCCGACATCGCACTGCGGGCATCCGCCGCTCGAAGCGGCTATCTCCCCGCGCTCGTCAACTATCGCCACACGATAATATCTGCCGCCGGAAACGCCCGACAGCCTGCGTGCGAGGTCGCGCAGGAGCGTTGTTTTGCCCGAGAGCGGAGGTCCCGCGATAATCGCGGACACGATACCTTGAGAAAAGAGAGACGGATATATTTCATCCGCCGCGCCCGGAATTTCATGGGCGATGCGCAGATTCACGGACGAGATATCGCGAAAGGACTTCACCGCTCCGTTCTCCGCCACAACTGCCGTTCCGCAGACTCCGGCTCTGTGTCCGTGGGCAAGGCTTATAAACCCGCTCGCCGCAGCGGCGGAATTTGAATGGACGGAATAGCCGCACATGCGCGAAAAGCTCGCCTGAAGCTCCGCAGGGGTTGCCGCAAGCGCGCCCGGCGAAAAGACCGAGCCGGTTCTGCCGCTTTTATAAACAAACAGCGAGCCTGCGCGCGTAACTATAACAACGGGTCTCGCGGCGCGCAGGCGAATTTCATATGCGCTCTCTTTGACACGGCTGTCGACCCCGAGCAGAGCGGTGCGAAGCCGATCATCGAGAAAGTCTACCGCGCTGTCAAATGAATCCGCCGCCCGCATGATATCGCCTCCGTTTCTCTAAATAATATGAAGCCTTGTCCCCGGGTAGAACTGAAAAAAGCACCCTGCAAAAATGCAGAGTGCCGATATTGATTTGTTTATCTGACTTCGAGTATATTGCTCGCGCCTGTGAAGAGATTGAAATACAACAGTTTTTCTTCGCCGTTTTCGATGAATTTTATCTCATAGTTTCCGTCCGCGCGAGCACCGACGCATTTGACATCGAGAATCTTTGCATCGGATTCTCTGAAAGTCTCTTTGAGCACTTCGAGCTCCGCTTCGCTGTATTCCCCGGCATCGTCGGAGACGAAAAGCACACGCCCGAAAAGGTTGTTTATCTTCGCGAGCAGCAGTTTCTGTTCCCATGTAAAAGTCAGATTATGGTCGCGCAGGAAGAAAACATCGGGATCGTTTAAGAACGCTCTGCCGTTGAGGTGGCGGCGGAACATGCTGTTGTTTATGGCATTCTGCGCGCTGGGCAGCTCGTTGTTTATCGACATGGAGTTGTAGAACTTGCCGCCGTAAGATAAATCGACATCGCAGCTTATCCTGCACACATCGACAACGCCGAACGCGGGACCGAGCGGCACGCCGCAGCCAAGGATAAGCTTATCGCCGACGCACTCGCGCAGGAAGTCCATCGCCTCGCACATGATGGTTCCGCGGGTCTTATTATCGCGCGGAGTTCTGCACTGGCTGTAGAGAAAGTCGAGCTTCACCATATCGTAGCCCCAGTCGTCCAATACGGTGTCAAAGACATTTTTAAGATGTTCCCGCACCTCGGGGTTATAGATATCGAGCGTATACGCGCCGCCCCACGCGACACAGCCGAGCTGAGGCTTGCCGTCGGGATTGCGGATGAGCCAATCGGGATGCTCTTTCAATATGCGCGATTTGCCGCGCTGGACATTGAACGGCGCAAGCCATATTCCCGCGAGATAGCCCTCCCTGTGGACGGCATCGGCTATTGTTTTCATGCCGTTGGGGAAGTCCTTGCCGTTATAGTCGAGCCAGTCGCCGACAAAAGGCTCATAGCCGTCGTCGATCTGGAATATATTGACGCTCTCGCGCGCCCTTGAAAGTCCTTTTAAATCACGCAGGATTATATTTTCATCTATTTTCTGGAAGTAGTTATACCACGAAGTATATCCCGTGAGCCTGTCGACGCGCTTCTTTGCAGGTAGACTCATAGCGGCAAAATATTTGTCAAACCCCTCGTTGTAGCCGCCGACAACGCGAACGATATCAAACATCTCATACGGTTCGCTTATAGTCAGCCCCTCGACATCCTTTTCGACGGAGAAAATATGCTTCTCCATATCCGAATAAAAAACGGTGTAGCCGTTTCTCTCGCTAAGCGAGCCGAAGAGCTCAAACTCATCGCCGCGGCGGAGATAGGTATATGTAAAGCTATGGAAAAAGCCCGGGCGCGGCTCATAGCGGGTGAACGCATAGTCGCCGGAGGTTATCGCCATATCTTTCGTATATTTTGTGACACCAGCGAGCGGAGTCGTTCCGCGATAGATATCCTCTGCGGACATCTCGCCCGATGTTGTCCACGACTGATAGCCGTTGACAAAGAATTTTTCGTTCTTTTCATACTCGTGCCAGAATTCAAGCGACGCCGAAATGAGCGTTATCGGGCGCGATGGAATTAGAGTCAGCTTCACTCCGCTCTCATCGTTAACGGTAATGACCGAGAAGTGCGGTCCAGAATAGCCGACGGTCTCATAGACTGCGCCGGCGAGAGAATATTTGAGTCTGAATACGGGCTTGTTCATCCTGTTTCCTCCCTACGATTTTCTCTTCAGGCTCCAGTTTATCATTTTGAGACGAAAAAAACAATAGGAATTTAGTGCCGCATCTATCGATTGAAAAAATTATAGACATAAAAAAACAGCGCCGCACTCAAAACTGTGCGGTGCCGATATATTGGAACCCTTTCGGGCTTGTTTTAGTTCCTGCGGCTGAGAAGCCGCCGCTTAAGTTACAGTGCAGCTTTGCCTGCTACAGAACTAAGCGCGAGAAGCATCATGAGCTTGTGGAAGCTGAACTTCTTCTCCTTCTCAATCTCACCAAACAGGTCCTGTTCCATCTTGTAGTACTGCTTCATCATCATATCTGTCAGTCCTTTCATTTGGTATGCTTTCATTATACTCAGTTTCCGCTATTTGTCAAGTAATTTTGCACAAACAAGTACGCTCTCATTTGTGCAATTTTACTAAAGGAACAGACTTTTATAAACCTACCAGTTTGAATAATTGCTTTTAACCGCATTAAAATCTTATGTGCATATTGCACAATCAGAGCGTTCCTGATTGTGTATTATGACGAAGTAAAAGCAGATTTTTTGGAACATCCTACAAAACAAGCGTCAAAAGTTTGTTAGAAATGACAACAAAAATATTTAAAAAGAGCCTCCGGCACATGTCGGAAGCTCTCGTTTTGTGTTATTCTGATGAAAAGAATCAGATTTTGCCCGCCTTTTCAAGCTCTTTGTAGTTTCTTCTAATCTTGAGAGTCGTGGTCTTCGGGAACTCTTCGGAGCGGAACTCGAGCTTGTCGATGTTCTTCCATCTGGGCATGTCGCGGTTGAACTGGTTGACAGCGTCCTTGATGAGCTGATCCGCTTCCTTGCCGTAGTCCTCGTAGTAGGGATAAACCTCTGCGACGATCTTGTTGCCCTCCTGGCTGACGAGAATCTCATGGATCGCGTGGCAGCGCTGAGAAAGCTTGTCCTCAAGTTCCTCGGGAGAGACGTTCTTACCGTTGTTGGTAATGATAAGATTCTTCTTGCGGCCGACGAAGAAGAGGAAGCCGTCCTCATCGATTCTGCCGTAGTCGCCGGTCTTGAACCAGCCGTTGTCGAATGCCGCGGCGGTTGCCTCGGGATCCTTGTAATAGCCTCTCATGACGTTGGAGCCGCGGACATATATCTCGCCGACGCCGTCCTCATCGGGATCGTTTATCTTTATCTCGTTGCACGGAAGCGGTCTGCCGACGCTGCCGGACTTATGATTTTCCATGGTGTTGGTGGTAACTGCGGGCGAGCACTCGGTTATGCCGTAACCGTTGAGAACCTGTATGCCGAGGTCATAGAGACCCTGCTCATACTCGGGGTCAAGCGCAGCACCGCCGACAATGATATACTTCAGATTTCCGCCGAGCTGCTCATGAACCTGAGCGAACAACTTGCGGCGGACGTCGATGCCGAACTTGAGAAGGAAGCGGCTTATCTTGATGCCCTTCTTGAGGACTTCCTCTCTGCCGGTCTTTCTCGCGGTCTTCCAGACGCGCTTATAGATAGTCTCGACAACCAGCGGAACGCCGGAGAAGTTCTGAGGATGATGGGTCTGGAAATCCTTAACGAGGTTCTTTATATCTACGCAGATATAGCCGTAGGTGATGATGATAAACGCAGCGAAGATAGTCGCAACCCACGAGAAGGTGTGGTTAAGCGGCAGGAAGCCGACGGAGTTTCCGCCCTGGAAGCACATGCAGGAGGAGGTGACAACAGAAGCGAGGTTGCCGTGAGTGAGCATAACGCCCTTGCTCTTGCCGGTGGTGCCGGAGGTGAAAACGATGGTTGCGAGGTCGTCAGGAGATACGACGACATCCTTATACTCGGTGTAGCCGTCCGCAAGGAGCTTCTCGCCCTCATCGATGTACTTCTGGAAATCGGGGATATAGAGATATGTATCCATGGGAGCACCTATCTCTTTTATCTTCTCGACTGTCGGAGCATAGTACTCGGAATAGAAGATAGCCTTGCACTCGCCCTCGTTGAGCTGAACGGCAAGATCCTCTGCAGGAAGCTTGGGGTCAAGCGGAACGCTGACTATCTTGCCCAGAAGGTTCGCGAAGAATGCGATTATCCACTCATAGGAGTTCTCGCCGATAATGGCGACATTGCAGTCCTTGACGCCGTGGGCAAACATATATGTGCCCAGGCAGTTGATATCGTGCCAAACGTCGTTAAATGTTTTGGTGATGAACGGATTGTCCTTTGTGCCGTTCACGTTGTCATACATAAAGAGGGGCTGATCCTTTCCCTCGCCGACGCCGTGGATGACAAGCTCTTTTATCGTCTTGACATCGGGCACATCATAGTATACGTCCTTGTACTTCTTTTTCATTTTGTGATTCCTTCCCTCATATTTTATTTTCTCTGGCCTTGAACTCCGTACCCCTTACAGAGTTCTCTCAAAACATAATTTTATATGATTGCAGAGCATTCTTTTTTACTATAGCGAAATTAATAAACATTTGCATTAGTTTAGAAAAAGTTTATAATTTATATTAAAAAGCCAAAAAGCCGGACGAATCAGCTTCACTGATCGCGTCCGGTCGATGCGTTTTGCACTTCTTCTTTTTTTGCTTTTTCTTTCGAGGATTTGCCGAGCTTTTTGTATGCAAAGAACTTGTTTGTCACAAAGTTAAGCGGCGTTACTATAACCGCGACTATGCACGGGGCGATATACTCCGCGAGCTTTCTGTCGGTCATATCGACGCCCGACTGCCTTATGGCCTCGCCCAACGACCTTACGCCCTCCTCGAGGTTCAATACGTCAAGGAAGAGCCAGGTGAGCAAGGTTGTCAAAAACAGTCCCGAGAAAGCATACACAACATAGAGTCTGAGCAAAACTTGCCAGCCCTTGACTCCCTCATCGCGTTCAAAGACAAGGCTGCTGTTAATCAGATATGACGAGAGCACACTGAGCACGAAGCCCACAAGAGTCGCAAGCACATAGTGACCCCCGACAAAAACAACGGCGGCATACGCAACATAGTTGACTATCGCGTTTATACTGCCGACGACGATGAATTTCAGGTACTGAATAACTGCATTATTACTCTTTTTCTTCACCTTTCCGCCTCCCCTGCGAATATCAAGAAAATGATAACATATAAGTGCGGTCTTTTCAATATCAAAAAAACAGATTGGCTCTGAACCCCCTACTGTTTTCATTCTCTATTGTTAAATCTTTCTTAAGTTCACAAAAGGAACAAAATACAATTATACTTATACTAAAATAACAGCATATTAAGGTGGGACAGGCTGCGAACAGACAGCCGCCGCCATGGGATGGAGATGCAAGGAAAATATGAAAATCAAACCGCTCAGCCGCCTTATGACCGACTTCGGCGGCTTCCTGGGTCTTGCGGAGCACGTCAAGCTCGGGATCTATGCGAAAAACGCCGTTAAGGTTCAGGAACACATTGTCAAGAAGCTCATGCGCGACAACAAGAACACCGTATACGGCAAGGCGCACAATTTCAAGGACGTTCACTCCGTTGCGGACTATCAGGCAAAGGTTCCTCTCTCTCGCTACAAGGACTACGAGAAATATATCGACCGCATGGTTGAAACCGGCGAAAGAAATCTTATAACCAGATACCGCATACACAGATACGCCGAGTCCTCCGGCAGCATCGGCAAGCCGAAGCTCGTTCCCCTCGCCGCAAGGTCGCTGTGGAACTGCCAGTGCTTCAGCTTCTCGGCTCCCGTCGGCTGCGCCGTCAAGTGGTTCCACGCGCACGGCAAGCGTCTGCCTCCTCAGAAAGGCATGCTGACGCTCGAGATAACGCCCCACCGCCTTCCCAACGGAAAGACCTGCAGCTGCCTTTCCGGTATCCCGATGATGTACTTAAAGCCCATAGTCAGCTCCTTTGTCACCTCTCCCCCGGAGATAATGTTCCCGGAGGATCCGAGCAGAACGGATATGCAGTATTTCAAGCTGCGTTTCGCTCTGATGGACAGAGACGTGAGCTACCTGAGCACAATGATAATAACCGTTCTCGAGTCGATGATGCATTATCTCGAGGACAACTGGGAGATGCTCTGCGACGACATTGAGCACGGCACGATAAACGAGAGCATCGCGTGCCCGCCCCAGGTAAAAGAAAAGCTCATGAAGCGCATTAAGCCCATGCCCGACCGCGCCGCCGAGCTTCGCAGCGAATTTGAAAAGGGCTTTGACACTCCGATAGTCCCCCGAATCTGGAAGAACTGTTGCTGGATGTTCGGCATGGGCGCAGGCTCACTCGAGGTATACTCGAAGAAGCTGGGTCGTTACACGGGAAATCTCCCGATTCACAACATGGGCTACGGCGCATCCGAAGATCTTGTTGCAGTGCCGATAGCGCTCAACTCCAACGACTGCGTAATTCTTCCTCACAACGGATTCTTTGAGTTCCTGCCCGTCGGCGCTCCCGAGGGCACCCGCCCGTTCACCATAAGCGAAGTAAAGCCCGGCGAGGAATATGAAATAATCATCACGAATCTCTCCGGTCTCTACCGTTACCGCATTGACGACGTCGTCGAGGTCACCGGCTTCTACAAGCAGTCTCCGACGGTAATGTTCAAGTACAGACTCAACCAGGTGCTTAACATCGGCGGAGAAAAGACCGACCAGAGCATGGTTGACTGGGCGGTTGAGCAGATGTGCGACCGTTTCGGCACGGTCGCGATAGGTCACAGCGTCTATCCCGACACCGAGACGACTACTCCCGGTCACTATGTCCTCTTCGTTGAGACCGAGGACGAAATCGACCCCGCAAGACGTCAGGAGTTCGCGGCGGTATTTGACGAAAAGCTCAGCGATTCGAACCTCTTCATCAGCGATGCCTGGCACGAAAAGACCCTCGGCAAGACCGAGCTTCACTTCGTCAAGAAGGGCACTTATCACCAGTATCTCGAGATGAAGAAGAACGAGGGCGCGAACCTCAACCAGCTCAAACCCGTTGTCCTGCTCAACACTCAGGACAAGCGCGACTTCTTCTGGAAGAATGTCACCGACTGACGGTAATTTAATAAAAGCTTACAGCCGCAACGGGGTTACTGTTGCGGCTGTTCTTATATTTTTTGAGGAGTGGAATTGTATAGAAAAAATTGAAATTTATCGTGGAATCCATCAGGCCCCCCTGTAGGGGAGCCGGCTCGGCGCAGCCGAGACTGAGGGGTTGTTTCGCTCCGCTCAAAGTAATAAGTAAAAGTGAATAGTGAAAAAGTATGCGATATGGGCGGCTATCATCTGCCCGCGAACTTCACGCAATTTTAGTGGCGTGCAACCTGTAGGGTGCGGCGACCTCGACGCACCGCTGCCGCGACAGCGGCACGAAATCTTTGCAAAAGTTTATTTTACCAACCGTAGTTGCAAACCTCGTTCGTCCGCTTTGAAGCCCATATAGCGAAAGCGACTAAAAGCTTGTTTCGCTTGCACCATACCGAAAACGCCGTGATGCTCACGCATCAAAGGGTCGTCGAGTCGCCGACCCCTACAAACCGCCAACCGAGCCACCTATGGCAACACCGCGGCGCGGCTATTGAAAGCTTGATTATAAAAAATTATTTGAGTCACTTGCTTTTACCTTGCTATGGCTCAAGTGATAGATAAATCCTAATTTGTCACATGTATCGCAAACACAAAATCCTACCCATGAAAACTGGGCAGGATTTAATGCTTTTATTACACTGTCGGGGCAATGAGTTTATTTATCTGTTTGCCTCGTCAACAAACACGCGGAACAGCGGCAGGCATGAGGAGAAGAATTTTTTATACGCCTCGCAATAATCGCGGTCGGCTCTGCTTCGCTTACATCCGCCGCCGCGGCAGAGGGGATAATATCTGCACGCCTTGCACTTCGAATCGACCGACAGGCTCTCGCGGATAAAATCGGCGGCTTTCTTTGAATTTGCCATCGCTTCAAGCTCATCTGAATTTATGTTGCCGAGCAGCCATTCGTCAAGGCAATAGAAGTCGCACGGATAGACATTGCCGTTGCCCTCGACCACAAATTGGTGCATGCAGTGTCCGCAGACTCCGCACTGCTCGGGCTGTCTGCCGACATACATCTGAACCCAGTTGTCAAACTGGCGGATACTCATATATTCGCCGCGGACGTAGTCTTTGACATAGGCGTTGAACAGATGTATCAGAAAATATGCATACTGTTCGTTAGTCATATATAATTCGCTCTCGCTCTTGTCACCGAACGGGCGCAGGCACGGGATGAACTGAAGATATTTGAAGCCTTTGCGTTTGAAGAACGAATATATCCTGTCGATATTCTCGGCAGCGTAGCCCGTGAGCACGGTTAAGATATTGAAATCGACCTCGTGCATGGTCAGCATCTGGGCGGCATTGAGAATTTTATAGAATCTGTTTGTGCCGTTGGCATCGACTCTGAAGCGGTTCGCTTCCATATCGCCGTCAAGGCTCAGACCCACGAGGAAATGTTCATCGTGAAAGAACCACGCCCACTGCTCATCTATCAATAAACCGTTGGTCTGTATGCTGAAAAATATACGGCTGCCGCGCAGGTTGTATTTTTTGACCCGCTCGGCGAAGTCCCTGAAATAGTCTATCCCGGCGAGCAGCGGCTCGCCGCCCTGGAACGCGAAAGCTACACTGTCCCCTTTTGCGAAGCTGAGCGCGCTTTTTATGAGCCTGTCTGAAGTTTCGGCGGACATAATGCCGAGGTTGTGCTCTTCTCTTATCTGCGATACATCGTGATAAAAGCAATATTCGCACCGCAGATTGCAAAGGCTCGACGCGGGCTTTATCATTATTGAAAGTTCAGGCAAAATTTCACCCCCGGATATTCCGACCGCCGAGCGGACTGTTCACCCGTTCGGCGGCGTTTTTATCAGCTGTTTTCTATAATTCCTCGGCGGTTATTTTTAAACTCGTTCATCTTCTCGTCGAGTCTGTCGCGCATCTCGTCGGCAATTGTCGGATATGCCGGGGTGCGGTTGTAGTTCTCGCCCGCATCGTCGGTCAGGATATGCAGCCAGTTCTTGCGGAATTTGTCGAAGAACGCGGAGTTGTCGTTCTGTATATTCTTGAAATACTTGAACACGACATACTCATTATTCTTGAGAACATCGAAATCATAGTCTTTGTACTCTTCGCGCGAGAGGATATCGGCAGTCGGTATAGCATACTGGATAGCCTTGAGCTTTTCGCGCTTCATGTGGAGTATCGGGGTGTCGGCGGTATGTATGACCTTGTTCTGCGTGAACACGGGAACCATCGAAACGCCGTCTATAACGCGGTCTGCGGGGAGATAGTTCTTCTGCGTTCCGCCGTTTCCGGTGATGCCGCACATCTCAACGAGAGTCGGGAACAGGTCAACGAGCGTTGCGGACTCATCATAAGTCGAACCCGCCTTGAACAGACCGCCGTTGTTGCCCCAGCGAATCATAAACGGTACTTTCTGACCGCCCTCATATGCGAGATATTTGCCGCCGCGAAGGTCACCTGTAGAGCCCTGAAGCGCGGGGCCGTTGTCGCTGGTGAACACTATTATTGTGTTATCCATGACGCCGAGCTCTTCGAGAGTATCAAAGAGCTTGCCGAGATAATAGTCAAACTCGGTCACGCAGTCAACATATGTGCCCATGCCGGATTTGCCCTTGAACTCATCGCCGACATACACGGGCGCGTGCGGCCACGGAGTTGCATAGAACGCGAAGAACGGCTCGTCGCCCTCCTTGACCTGATTGGTTATCCAATCGTTCATTTCCTCATATATCCACTTTGTGGCGTTGCTCTGATCCTTGAGTTCGTCTGTGCCGCGGGCAATTTCATATTCGCCGTTCTCTTCACGGACATGGTAGAACGGGTTCATATCGTTGACATAGTGGCTGCCGTAGAAATAATCGAAGCCCTGATTGGTCGGCAGATACTCGCCGTAATCGCCGAGATGCCACTTGCCGAAGCAACCGGTTGCGTAGCCCGCTCCCTTGAGAGCCTCCGCTATGGTTATCTCGTCGCCGAGCATACCGTCGGCATTACCGCCCATTTCAACGGAATTGAATATACGGGTCGAGGCGAACGGAGAGAATGTGTCAACGGTCGGATATATGACATTGTCGGCATATCCGCGATAGGGATAGCGCCCGGTAAGCGCGGCAAAACGCGCAGGAGAACAGACGGAATAGCTCGAATAGAAATTCGTGAACTGCGCGCCTTCATTGCCGATGCGGTCGATATTCGGGGTATCGTATATCGCGCCGTTGGCGGAGACGTCGCCGTAGCCGAGGTCATCCATGAGGACGAACAGGACGTTGGGTGCGTTTTTCTTCGTCTTGTTTTTGTCGATACCCTTGAGGTAATCGTCCTGACCCTCCCACATACGCTGAGCGTTGGGCTTCGAGCGCAGGTTCATGGTGAGCACGAAGGCTATGGTAGTGAACACAAGCAACACGCTGAGAATGCGGGACATAACCTTCTGAAGTGTGACCTTTTTATCGATTTTCACAACGCAGAGAATAACGCCGACTATAACGGCTATACTCGGCAGGGCGAGCAGGAGATTGCCGAGCAGGCGGGTGAAGAAATTACCCTCGCCTGTAAGCCAGGGATGCTCCGCACTCGAAAATCCCGCAAGGCCGGAAGTGAACGCGCCGAATCCCGCATCCGCGCCGAAAATTATGTAATAAGTGATAACGCCGAACAGCGCGGCGCAATAGCCGATAAGAAAACCGAGATAAAGCCGGCGCTTAAAAAACATACCGATAACTATAAGCGCGGACACAATGCAGCAAAATCCCACGCAGATGACCGCTGTCATATTGAGCCTCGTTATCCACATCGCGAGCATGAGCGCAACACCGATAATGCTGACAATTATCGGGAACACTTTCTTTTCTGAATCAAATTCTATCTTTTTCTTCAATTCATGACCTCCTTTGAAAAATTCACCAATACGGATTATATCATTAATCGCGGGATTTGTCACCATTTTTAAAATTAAAAAGGGGTTGTCGCATTCAGATGCAAAAAGGCGCTTAAAAGAGCAATAATAAAAGGTCATACTCCGCATTATAATCATACGAAATACGACCTGCATCTCTTGCTCTTTGGTCTGCGCTGAATGCGGCAGACCCTAAATTACGCTCTGTTGTTTCTTTTTATTGCCTCGATAGCGCCCTTTTCGAGCCGCGAGACCTGCGCCTGCGAGATGCCTATCTCCCCTGCCACTTCCATTTGGGTCTTGCCTTTCAAAAAGCGCAGATAAAGTATTTTCTTCTCCCGCTCCGGCAGATTTTCGACCGACTCGCGAAAGATTATCTCATCGAGCCAGCTCCCGTCGTCGCCGCTGTCGCCTAATTGATCCATGACATATATCGTATCGCCGCCGTCCGAAAACACGGGCTCATAGAGCGAGACGGGCTCAACAATCGCTTCGAGGGCTAAAACTATCTCCTCTTTTTTCATGTTCATCGCTTTCGCTATCTCTTCGACCGTCGGGTCGCGCCCGAGCTTTGCAATGAGCTTCTCCTTCTCCTGCATCGCGTGATAGGCGACATCTCTTATAGACCGACTGACGCGCATCGAGTTGTTGTCGCGCAGATAGCGGCGTATCTCGCCGATTATCATGGGTACGGCATAGGTCGAAAATCGAACATTCTGATTTATATCAAAGTTATCTATAGCCTTTATAAGCCCGATGCACCCGACCTGAAAAAGATCGTCGGGGTTCTCTCCCCTGTTTGTAAACCGCTGGACAACGCTCAGGACAAGACGCAGATTTCCGTTTATAAGCTCGTCCCGCGCCGACTTGTCCCCCGAATGCATACGGCGCAGAAGCTCCGTCTTTTCTTTTTCTTTGAGCACCTTCAGCTTCGATGTATTCACTCCGCAGATCTCGACCCTGTTGTACTGCATTTCGCCGCCTCCCACTTTGCTCGCGCTATAAAAAATTATTCCCATATAGCGCGCTCTTAATACCGCGGAGAAAAATTTTTGAACTGAGATTGACACGGCGGCGGCGGGCATGTTACCATTTATCCGGAATAAAAAATATTGAAGGAGGCACACTATGCGATTCGGAACCTGCGTTGGATTTGACAAGCTCGAATCTGCCGCGAAGCTCGGATATGACTATCTCGAGAGCAACCTGGGGCACATAAAAAGTCTCAGCGAGCAGGAACTAAAAAATACAAAAGCAATGCTCGACATCTACGGTGCAAGTCTTGAGGCAGCGAACTGCTTTTTCCCCGGGGAAATACACCTCGCAGGAGAGGATGCGGACATCGAAATCATAAGAGACTACACGCGCCGCGCGTTTGACAACGCAGTGTTTCTCGGAATCAAAACCTGCGTGCTCGGAAGCGGGCGTTCGCGCAGCGTGCCGGACGGATTCGACAGAGAAAATGGTCTTGAACAGATACACTCGGCTCTGCGAGTTATAGACGACGAAGCGGGCGAACACGGAATAAGAGTTGCAATTGAGCCGCTGAACAGGCTTGAAACGAATGTGTTTACGACAGTCCGCGAGAGTGTTGACACCTGCCGCACTCTGGGACTCAAAAACATATTTGTCCTCGCCGACATATATCATATGGTTATGGAAAATGAGGACTTCGGTGCGCTTCGGTATGCAGGAGACAAGTTGATACATATACACTTCTCGAACCCGACCGCAAAAGATTCGTCGAACGGCGGAAAAATGAAGCGCATCTTCCCCGCAGAAGGCGACGGGTACAATTACGCGCCGTTTGTGCAAGCCGTAAAGGAATCCGGATACGACGGAAGAATGAGCATTGAAGCCAACTGCATCGACTTTGAAGCCGATGCGGCAGAGGGGCTTAAAATGATGAAGAAGCTTTTTTGAGTGAGGGTAAAATGAGATACGAGTATAAAAGTATTAAAATTTTTGCGCAGGGCGGCGAGGCAATCAAAGCCGCAGAGATACTGCGCGACGAAATAGAATCGCGAACGGGAGTTATGCCGCAAATGGCTGAGTCCGAAGAAGCGGACATATCTCTTATCGCCGACCCGAACGGTCTGCGCGACGGATATAAAATAGAGCAGAGCGGCAGCCGCCTTGTTTTCAGGGCACAAGGTGTACGCGGGCTGATATTCGCCATTGGCATGTTCCTGAGAAAAATCGAAGTCTCGGGCGAAAAAATCACGCTCATACAGGATATCGGCGGAGAATACAAGCCCGACAAGCGCATAAGGGGTCACCAGCTTGGCTACCGCACAACGCCAAACAGCTACGACGCGTGGGATCTGGAGGACTACCGCAGATATTATCTCGACCTGATGTTCTTCGGCTGCAACACGGTTGAGCACATTCCGTATGACGGGCTCGGAGCGCAGCAGAACAGGCTGATGAAATACGACCCGCAGGACTTTCTCGTTGAAGCTTCAAGAATCGCGGACGAATATGACCTCGATGTATCGCTCTGGTACCCGAACGACCGCGAGAGCCTTGAGGACGCCGAGAAACGGCGCAGACGCGTCTTTGAGCGCACGCCGAGGATAAACGTAATGTTCCCGCCCGGAGGCGACCCCGGTGACTACGATGCGGACGAATTTATAAGCCGCTGTCGCGATTTTTCGCGCCTGCTCAAGGAATATCATACGAACGCCGAGATGTGGCCGTCCGCACAGCAGCCGCACTCGATACCGAACTGGGGTGAAAAGCTCATAAGCGAGCTGCAAAAGTTGCCCGACGAGATTGACGGCATTATAACGGGTCCGAACCATGCGTTTGAGATGGATGAATTACGCCGCAGAGTGCCCGCAAAATATCCGATAAGATTTTATCCGGACATAACGCACAACGTGCGCTGCGAATATCCGGTTCACTTCGACCGCGACGACTGGCACTATGCACTCGCCGCGGGACTCAGCCGCGAATGCACGAATCCCCGCCCCTGCGAATACAGGGAGATTCACCGCCTCACGCGCAGATATGTTGTCGGCAGCGTTTCATACTCCGAGGGAATAACAGACGATGTCAACAAATGCGTCTGGAGCGACATGGACTTCTTCCCCGATGTCGATATCCGTGACTCTCTCGAGGACTATTCGCGCCTGTATTTCCCCTCTCTGCCGGCAAGCGAGGTTGCGGACAGGATACTCGGTCTTGAGCTAAACTGGCAGACGGATCCGGCGGAGAATCCCGGCATTGACGACAATCTCAGAGGTTGGGAGTCGCTCGCCGAAAGATACCCCGATGCCGTGAAGCTCTGGCGGTTCAACCAGTGCTTATTCCGCGCAAAGTGCGACGCATATTTAAGACACAAGCGGATAATCGAACTGCAAGCGATAAAAGAAGCGAAACGCGAGATTCTCTCCGGCAGGCTCGCGAGCGCAAAGGATATACTCAAAAATGCCGAGGACGGGCGCGAAAAGGCGCTTCGCGCGGACATAGAGCGCATTGCGGGAGAGCTTTTTGAGCAGATAGGCTTGCAGACGGATGTTGAGCGTTACTGCGCCAACAGCTGGGAGCGCGGCGCAGTGCTCGAAACAATCGATCTGCCGAACACCGACCGCGCATGGCTTATGGTACGGCTCGAAAAGGCTGAATCGATGCCCGAAGACGAAGCGAAAAAATACATGATTCGCAGCGTCAGGCGCAACGAGGTCGAGAGCGACGAATATTATTTCTCGGTCGCAGAGCACGGCTTCGGGGTGCTCGGCTGCGAGCAAATTGTCGGCCCCGAGGGCATATACATGAATTTCCAGGGCGACCGCCCCGATGTCAACAACGGCAGTCTCCCGACCTGCCTTTTCAAAGTCTACGACAACCAGTCGTTCAGGTGCAAGCTGGGCGGATTCAGATATGACACCGACTACGAACTGAAAGTCACCTATCATCAGAAAAAAGATGAGAGCATAGACGACCTGACGATAAAAGCCAACGGAACGATTGTATACAAAGGCTGTCAGTTCGGCGCGGAGGACGAGGAGTATAACCGCGAAATGCTGCCCGACGGCTTTATTTGTGCAGTATACCGGCTGCCGAAAGATGTGTTCGTCAACGGGTGCGTTGAAATCGAGATATTCGAAGAGCACGCGGGAGTTATGATAAGCGAGCTGCGAATAGTTAAGAAAAAATAAAGATATGCACTGTGGAAAGCCGCAGTGCATATTTTTTACAGCCCCGACGGATTGAATTGACAGAGCAAATATGTTATTATACATATGTATAACAAACGGAGGTCTCAAATGGAAGCTGTTGCAACTCCCCTCGCTGGAAAGCCGCTTTTCAGCAACAAAGCACTCAAAAAATTGATATTCCCGCTTGTCATCGAGCAGTTTCTCGCCATATCCGTCGGTTTCTGCGACACGGTTATGATATCCGGTCTCGGCGACGAGGCTATTTCGGGCGTTTCGCTCGTTGACATGATAATGACGCTGATGATAAATGTCTTTGCCGCGCTCGCTACGGGCGGCGCAGTCGTTGCGGCGCAGTTCATCGGCGCAAAAAGAGCAAAGGACGCGCGCAACAGCGCATCTCAGCTGATATTTATCGCGTTTATAATCTCGATTGTACTCATGGCACTGACCCTTGTTTTCAAGGCTCAGCTGCTCAGGCTCTTTTTCAGCACGCTTGAAGAGGGTGTTATGCAGTCCGCATTGACATATTTCTGGATATCCGCGCTGTCGTTCCCGTTTCTCGCTATATATAACTGCTGCGCAGCGCTTTTCCGCGCCATGGGCAACTCGAAAATATCGATGTTAGCCTCGCTCATCACCACAATTATGAACATAATCGGCAACGCCATTCTCATATACGGAGTCAAATGGGGTGTTGCTGGCGCGGCGATATCCTCGACTATTTCGCGTTTTGCGGCGATGCTCCTCCTGCTCATCCTCCTGCACAAGAGAGATCGTCCGATTTATATCTCGATTAAAGATAAATTCAGGCCGAATTTCGGGCTTATAAAAAAGATACTCTCTATAGGAATACCCAGCAGCATCGAGAGCAGCCTGTTTCACCTCGGGCGCATACTTGTTGTCAGCATCATAACCTCGTTCGGAACGGTTCAGATAGCGGCTAACGCAGTCGCAAATAACCTCGACGGAATCGGATGCATACCCGGCCAGGCGATGGGGCTTGCGGTGATAACGGTCATAGGCCAGTGCGTCGGTCTGGGCAGCGAAGAGCAGATAAGACTGCACACGAAGAAGCTGATGAAGCTGACCTATCTTATGTCGACGATATGGAACGCAATAATCCTCGCTACCCTGCCGCTGACGCTCAGGATGTACAACATCTCGCCCGATGCATATTCGCTCGCGCTCAAGCTCATCATCATCCACAACGGCTGCGCCATTTTCATCTGGCCCGCGTCGTTCACGATGCCGAATGTACTGAAGGCTGCGAACGACGTCAAGTTCACGATGTGCATCGCGCTGTTTTCGATGTTCACTTTCCGACTGCTTCTGAGCTACATAATCGGACTCAAGCTCGGCATGGGCGCTATCGGCGTCTGGATAGCGATGATAGTCGACTGGGTGTTCCGCGCGGTTGCGTTCTGCCTGCGCTACAGAGGCAAACGCTGGCTGAGCTACAGCATTTACAAAAAAGACAAGAAACCGGCAAAAGCAGAATAAATTTGACCCCGCAGTTGCGTTTACTGCGGGGTCAGATTATATCACGGCATAAAAACGAGGCAGTCTTTCGACTGCCTCACTTTTCATTTAATTATTTGTTGCCGGTCATCTTTGCGATTTCTTCGGCGTAGTTCTCTTCTTTCTTCTCGATGCCCTCGCCCTTTGCGTAGCGGATGAAGCCGGTAGCCTTTATCGAAGCGCCGAGCTTCTTAGCAACATCTGCAATGTAGCCTGCGACATCGCCGTCATAGAGATCCGAACGAACGAATGCCTGCTCAAGAAGGCAAACTTCCTTGAGCTGCTTCTTCATACGGCCGTCGACTGCACCTGCAAAGATCTTGTTTGCAACGATATCAGCCTTGCTTGCCATTGCAAGCTCGACAAGAGTCTCAACTGCCTTATCGGAAAGGAAGTTGAAGAGGAACTTGTTGTTCTTCTGCTCCTCATAAGCTGCAAGATCCTCATCGCTGAAGAGCTTATCGTTGACAGCCTTATCGAAGAGATTCTTAAGAATCGGCTTCGGAAGAGACTCGGGCTTGTTGAGCGAGCTGTCGATAGTGATCGACTTCATCTTTGCAAGCTCATCGTCGGAGATGCAATCCTTGCTGAGATACTCGGGGCTCATAGCTGCAATCTGCATTGCAACGTTTCTGCCCATCTCCTTAAACTCTGCCTTATCGGCAGCGTCTGTATCAAAGCTGACAAGAACGCCTACCGAGCCGCCGCCGTGGATATAGGAAGCAACAGTGCCCTCAACTCTTACAAAGCGGCGAACCTTCATGTTCTCACGGATTACGAGGAAGAGCTCCTGAACAGCGTCGGAGACAGTCTCATCGCTGCCCGAAAGGGTCATAGCAAGGAGAGCGTCAACATCTGCCGGATTCTTTTCCGCAACAGTGACAGCAATCTTATTTGCAAGCTCAACAAACTTCTCGTTCTTTGCAACGAAGTCTGTCTCGCAGTTGACTTCTACCATAGAAGCAACCTTATTTGCCTCATCATAATATGCAACAACAACGCCCTCGGCGGCAACGCGGCCTGCCTTCTTGGCGGCGGAAGCAAGACCCTTCTCACGAAGAACATCAACGGCCTTGTCCATATCGCCGTCGGTCTCTGTGAGAGCCTTCTTGCAGTCCATCATACCTGCTCCGGTCTTTTCGCGGAGAGCCTGTACGTCTTTAGCAGTGAAGTTCATTATTTGTCCTCCTCTGTCTCTGCGGCCTCGGCAGCCTCTGCGTCGCCCTGCTCGCCCTGTCTGCCCTCGATGACAGCGTCTGCCATTGCGGCGGAGATAAGACGGACAGCGCGGATAGCGTCGTCGTTGCCGGGGATAACATAGTCTACTTCATCGGGATCGCAGTTTGTGTCGACGATAGCGATGATCGGAATACCGAGCTTGTGAGCCTCGAGAACAGCAATCTTCTCCTTGCGGGGATCGACGATGAACATAGCAGCGGGCTGCTTCTTCATCTTGGAAATACCGCCCATGAACTTCTCAAGCTTCTCTATCTCGAGCTGAAGCTTGATAACTTCCTTCTTGGGAAGCATATCGAAAGTTCCGTCAGCCTCCATGGTCTTGAGCTGCTCAAGTCTCTTTATACGGCGCTGAATGGTGTTGAAGTTGGTGAGCATACCGCCGAGCCAACGGGCGTTGACATAAGGCATGCCGCAGCGCTCAGCCTCCTCGCGGATAGAATCCTGAGCCTGCTTCTTCGTGCCGACGAAAAGGATCTCCTTGCCGTCTGCAGCGATATCGCGGACCGCCATATAGGCATCCTCAAGCTTCTTGACCGTCTTCTGAAGGTCGATGATGTAAATACCGTTGCGCTCCGTGAAAATATAGGGAGCCATTTTGGGGTTCCATCTTCTGGTCTGATGACCGAAGTGCACACCTGCTTCAAGCAGCTGCTTCATTGATACTACTGACATTTGTTTTTCCTCCTTTGGTTTTTCCTCCGCGAAACAGGGCGGCCGCAACGGCGAAAATTCACCGCACCGGGCGACTTCCTAAAGCTTCGCGTGCGTAATGCTCGGATATTATATCACAGCAAGATATAAAAATCAAGAGTTTTTTAATCTATTTCAGCTTTTCTCTGCCGGTTCTTTGTGCTCTTCTCTTTTGCCGCCAGAAGTTTTTGCAAGCGCTTTGTTATAGAGCTTGTACACTCCGCACTTCCAGCACAGGAGCATACCGACGACTGCGCCGACGACCGCCTGAAGAATCTGATATGGAAGCTTCATAACGGCGTATTCTGGGGTGCTGTAGATAAACGCTCTGCCGAGGGAGTAACCGACGACCATAATGACCGCGCCTATTGAGACGCCTATTCCGCTTGCGAGCACGGGGTGCTTCTTCAGAACATAGTGCGAGAAAACGGAGATGATAACAGCCTGGAGTCCGTGGGTCACCAATGAGACGAACATCGGGAGCGGATAAAAGAACAGGTCGCCGAGGAACGCGCCGACTCCGCCGACTATGAACGCCGCGACAGGATCGAGGATTATCGCCGCGGTGCAGATAATTATATCATTGAGATACAGGTGGCCGCCCGGAACGGGAACGCCGAACGAACTCATCGCGACATTGAGCGCCATGAACATTGCCGTCAAACATATCCACAGCGTGGTTCTTTTTGTGTTGCTTTTCTCTTTCATTTTAAAGTCCTCCTTGCTTTTTTGACAGGAATATTATACAATACCACTGATAATATAAAATAGTCAGAAACGGAGAAAATAATATAATCAGATGAAATACACGGTGGACTTGAACGACCGCCCGGTCTATTTGCAGATTTACAGACAGCTCAGGGCGGATATAGTCGGCGGAGCGTTCGCTTACGGCAGCAAACTGCCATCAAAGCGGCTGCTCGCGGAAGAGCTCGGGGTGAGCACGATAACGACAGAGCACGCATATGATTTACTCTGCGAAGAGGGATACGCTCAGGCGCGCGAACGAAGCGGATATTTTGTTGTTTTTCGCCGTTCGGACGGCTTTGCGGCGTCCGACAGCAGACCGCCAGAGCCGATGCGAGGAAAAAATATCGAACACAGCAAGCCCGAATTTTCATTATCGCTGCTCAGCAGGACGATGCGCAAAGTTATTGCGGACTGCGGAGAAGAGATACTTGAACGCTCACCGCACTCGGGGCGAATCGAATTACGCGACGCGCTGCGGCAATATCTCGCGAGAAACCGCGGCATATCTGTTGACACGGATCAGATAATCGTCGGCTCGGGTGCAGAATATCTCTACGGGCTGATAGTCGACCTGCTCGGCAGGGACAAAATATACGCGATAGAGTCGCCGTCATATGAAAAAATCGAGCAGGTATACAGGGCGGCGGGGGTCAGCTACGAGCTTCTCCCGCTCTCGGACGACGGCATAGACGGCGCAGCACTGAGCGGCAGCAAGGCGGATGTTCTGCACACGACTCCATATCGGAGTTTCCCGACTGGGGTCACTGCGTCCGCTTCAAAGAGATATGAATATATCAACTGGTCTTCATCGGGCGACAGATTCATTGTTGAGTCGGACTACGACTCCGAGTTTTCGGTCTCGCAGAAGCCTGCGGACACGCTTTTTGTGCTCTCCGACCGCGACAATGTAATATATCTCAACACATTTTCAAAAACTATATCGCCCTCGCTGCGTGTAGGATACATGGTTCTGCCGAAAAGGCTCGTTAAGATATTTGAAGAGCGGCTCGGGTTCTATTCCTGCACCGTGCCGACATTCGAGCAATTGGTGCTGACCGAGCTTCTGAACAGCGGCGACTTCGAGCGGCACATAAACAGAGTAAGACGCGCAAAGCGCAGAGAGCTCAATAAAGCATAGGAAATCGGCGGCAAGGTCAATCCCTGCCGCCGTTCGTTTTTATTTTTTATTTGTCTTTTATCTTCAGCATTGCGCGCATGGCGTTGAGCACAGCGAGAATAAGAACTCCGACATCGCCGAAGACCGCTATCCACATATCCGCGATACCGAATGCGCTGAGCACGAGGATAATCACTTTGACCGCGAGCGCGATCCAGATATTCTCGTTGACGATGCGCATAGTCTTTCTGGCTATCTTTATCGCCGTCGGGAGCTTTGAAATCTTGTCATCCATGAGGACGATATCAGCCGACTCAATCGCGGCGTCGCTGCCCATCGCGCCCATTGCGATGCCTACATCGGCTCTTGTGAGCACGGGTGCGTCGTTGATGCCGTCGCCGACAAACGCGACCTTGTTGCCCTCGCCGAGCAGCTCTTCAACGCGCTCAACCTTCTGCGACGGAAGCAGTTTTGCATGGACTGCGCTGAGTCCGAGCTTCTTGCCGACCGCTTCGGCGACGCGCTCATTATCGCCCGTGAGCATAACGGTGTTCTTGATACCGAGCTCCTTGAGCTTCGCTATCGCGTCTGCGGAGTCGGGCTTTATCTCATCGTTGATAACGATATGTCCGAGATACTGCGCACCCTCGCTGATATGGATAACGGTGCCTGCCATATGGCACTCATGCCACTTGGCTCCCGCCATATCCATGAGTTTGCCGTTGCCGACAAAATAAGTCTTGCCGTCGATAACAGCCTCAAGGCCCATGCCTGCATGCTCGGTTATCTTGCCGATACGACTCTTGTCTATATGGCCCTTATGCGCCGCGACTATCGACTCGCCGACCGGGTGAGTTGAATAGCTCTCCGCCGCGGCGGCGACATCGAGAAGATGCGCCTCGGTGATATTTTCGGGATGAATGGCGTTGACCGCGAAGGTGCCTTTCGTCAGCGTTCCGGTCTTGTCGAACACGACCGTGTCGATCTTCGAAAGGGTCTCCATATAGTTGGCGCCCTTTATGAGTATGCCGTCACGCGAAGCTCCGCCGATGCCGCCGAAGAAAGACAGCGGGACGGAAACGACCAGCGCGCACGGGCACGATACGACAAGGAAGGTAAGCGCACGCTCTATCCATATGCTCCAAAGGCTCCAAGTGCTCTGAGTTCCCATGAGCATGGTGACAAGCGGCGGTATAATCGCGAGCACAACGGCGCCGATGACGACGCAGGGAGTATACCAGCGCGAGAAGCGGGTGATGAAGTTCTCGGCTCTCGCCTTTTTCTCCGAGGAGTTTTCAACGAGTTCGAGAATCTTCGCGACCGTGCTCTCTTCGAAGCGGCTCTGCGTTCTAACATGGATAACACCGGAAAGATTTATCGTTCCGCTCGTCACTCTGTCACCGACAGTCTTGTCTGCGGGCAGGCTCTCGCCTGTCAGGGCGGCGGTATTGACAGAAGTCGAGCCGTCGATTATCTCGCCGTCAAGCGGAATCTTTTCGCCGGGCTTGATAACTATAGTCTCGCCGAGTTCAACTTCCTCGGGCGACACGGTTTCCTCTTTTCCGTCGCGCACGACTACGGCATAGTCGGGACGGATATCCATAAGCGCGGATATTGACTTGCGGCTCTTGCCGACCGCGATGCTCTGGAACAGCTCGCCGACCTGATAGAATATCATGACCGCCGAGGCTTCGCGGTAATCGCCGACGCCGAACGCGCCGACAGTGGCGATGGCCATGAGGAAATGCTCATCGAACACTTGACCGTGGGCAATATTGCGTATAGCGTCCCACAGGACATCGTAGCCTATCACAAGATACGGCGCGATATACAGCAGCAGTGCTTTCCAGCCCTCAAAGCCTAATATCTCGTCGACTGCCCAGGCAACACCTGTCAGCACGACCGATACGATTATTCTTATCAGTGTTTTCTTCTGCTTTCTCGTCATCGGGGACACCCCTCTTACTTAAGAATTATTGTGCAGTCGGGCTCAACTTTCTTTGCGGTCTTGACGACTTTCTTGAGCACATCGTCAAAAGCATCGTCCGCCGCCTCAAGGGTCAGCTTCTGGGTGAAGAAATTGACGCTGACGCTCTCAACTCCGTCAACCTTGGCGATAGCCGCCTCCATCTTCGCCGCGCAGTTTGCGCAATCCAGATCCTCAAGCTTAAAGATCTTCTTCATTGTTCTCGTTCCTTTCTTCAATAAGATGTTCGAAACCTTTGGCTATAATCGTTCTGACATGGTCGTCAGAAAGAAAATAATAGATTGTTTTGCCCTCACGGCGGTTGGCGACAAGATTTGCGTCCTTGAGTATCTTGAGCTGGTGCGATATTGCCGACTGCGTCATGCCGAGCAGTTCCGCAATAGCGCAAACGCACATCTCCGACTCAAAGAGCGAGAACAAAATCTTGACGCGGGTCGTGTCGCCGAAGAGCCTGAACAGATCGGACAGGTCGCAAAGCAGCTCGTCTGTCGGCAGCTCGTGCCTCACCATATCGAGCATCTTCTCGTGGTTGTGTTCCATGTTTTTGTCCTCCGCTCATTTGCGTGATAATTCATATGACTGTCCATTCATATGTCTCATTGTTCATATGATAGCTCATTCATATGTTATTGTCAACAGTTTTTTCAAAAAAATTTATAAGACAGCCGAAAAAATAAATATAGGTCATAATCCGCATTGTCAGACACGGATTATGACCTTCGTATTTTGCACTAAGCAGATATTCAGTCTTTTTTGCCGTCGAGCAGGCTCTCTCTGAAGTCGTCGCTGATAACGGCAAGGTTATCGATATGCATCTTCCCGTTTTTGAATTTGAGCGTGAGCGAATCGGAGTTTCGCTTCATCGAGACAAAATCAGAAATATTAAAGCGCTTCTTTTTGCCGAACATGGTCGAATAGATATATATCCCCTCGCCCGCAGACACGACCTTCTGGTCGAGCTGGCAGAGCATCGCCGCGGCACCAAAAAGCATACAGCCAAGACCCGGAATCGCAACGAAGAACTTTCCGACAGCGAGCATTGCGATGCAGACGGCGGCGCCGGCAATATAGACAGCCATGCCGAAGAAGAAAAGCCATCTTGGAATATGTACGGCATATTTTGCATCACCGGGATCGCGCACTATACGGACGATAAAATATATCAGCAGAGCCGCAGAAACGACAGCGGCGACAAAAGCATAAATCATTCCGACTCTCCTTAAAAGATATTGAGATTCCTGAGCACGAATATCATAGAGATGACCCATGCCGCATCGACAATATATGAAATTATCGTCAGAACTTTCGATGACTTAGCACCGACCGCGATACCTACGACTCGGAGCACGAAGAACAATATTATCGCCACGGCACTCGCTATCAAAAATCCGAGCATCACCGACGCGCTGACAAAATTCGGTTTTGCGGCGTTGATTATCTGAACAATAAAAAATGCGACTGCGCCGACTATGTCAACAATAGCCGATATATTTGTTATTTTTGGCAGAACTTTGTTTTTCATATTTACGAGACCCGAAGTCTCCCTCACTCCTTTGAATCGGTTACGGGAAAATTCTATCACATAAATGCGATTTAATCAACAGCGGACAGAAAAAAGCGGCGAAATTTACCGCCGCGCATGGTTAGCATACATTAATTATATTTAACTATATTCGCCTGTATCGGCTCTCCCCTGCCGAACGAGGCGGCATTTTCAAACGTGGTTTCGCTTATCGACTCAAGCGCCTCGCGGGTCAGAAAGCCCTGGTGCGAGGTGATTATAACATTCGGGAACGACAGAAGACGCGCCGTGACGGAGGTTTCGAGTATATCATCCTCGCGGTTTTCAAAAACGTTGTGTGTCTCCTCCTCGTACACATCGAGCCCGACGCCCATAAATTTATGCTGTCTTATACCTTTTATAAGATCGGGCGTGCTTATCAGCGCGCCGCGCGAGGTGTTAACAAGGATAACGCCGTCCTTCATCCGCTCTATTGCGTCGATATTTATCATATGATAGGTCTCCTCGGTCAGCGGGCAATGGAGAGATATCAGATCGCTTTCGCCGAGAAGTTCATCGAGTTCGACATATCGAACGAAGTCGAGCGAGGGGTTCCGATACTTATCATAGGCGATAACATTCATCCCGAGTCCGCGGCAGGCGCGCGCAAACGACGCGCCTATCTTTCCCGTGCCTACAACTCCTGCCGTCTTTCCGCAGAAGTTGACCCCGGTCAGTCCCATGAGGCTGAAATTGTTCTCGCGCACTTTTATATAAGCCTTGTGTATGCGGCGATTGACGGCGAACGCGAGCGCGAGGGCGTGCTCGGCTATTGCCTCGGGCGAATACCCCGGCACGCGCATAACGGAGATGCCGTGCTCCTGCGCCGCCGGAAGATCGACATTGTTATACCCGGCGCAGCGCATGAGAATGAGCCTGACCCCGTTCTCGGCGAGGATATCCACGACCCGCCTGCCGACATCGGACGCGACGAACAGGCACACGGCGTCATAGCCTTTCGAGAGCGGCGCGGTGCGATAAGAGATATCCGTCTTGAGATAGTCTATTTCAATGTCGGAATATTTGCCTGCAAGCTTTTCGAACGCCTCGCGGTCATACGGCTTTGTATCATAAAAAAGTATCTTCATAGAATGCGCCTCCGGCAGTTTTCTCTGAATAGTATCTGCCGGGCGGGAATGAATATTCGGGTTAAATAAGCACAATTTATCATAAAGAGTGAAAACAATGGGAAGAAAATACAAAAAAGGCTTGACTTTTTCGAGCAAATATTATATGATAATCAAGCTGATTTGCGGATACAGCTTCCGCACAGTGAAAAGAATATGATCCATTAGCTCAGTCGGTAGAGCACTTGACTTTTAATCAAGGTGTCCGGAGTTCGAATCTCCGATGGATCACCAAATACAGAGAAGCCGCCTTATGGCGGCTTTTTGTTTTTAGATTTTTTAAAATTTTGTGTTGACAAAGGTATTTTTTGTGTTATGATATAAGTGTGCTACGACAGATAGCACACCTATTCTGATTTTGGTGCACTGCGGCGCGCCGGAATCAAAAAGAAAGGAGAATCGCTGTGGTCTTAATCGACAAGCAGAGCCGCGTGCCGGCATACGAGCAGATAAGAAATCAGCTACTGACTCTTATCCTTGTCGGTACATTCGCTCCGCACTCGCAGCTGCCGTCTATACGGTCCATTGCCGCCGACGCCGGTGTGAACATAAACACGGTCAAAAAGGCGTTCTCCGACCTTGAATCCTACGGTGCGATATACACCGTGCCCGGAAAGGGAAGCTTCGTCAGCGAAAAGGCTTTCAAGAACGATTCGGTGCACGATACGGCGGTTTCCGAAATTTCGGACGCCATCTCTGCCGCCCGCGCCAAGGGACTCAAAAAGCAGGAAATTATCGACATACTCAATGAAATCTACACTCAGGAGGAAGAATTATGATTGAAGTAATCGGCGTTACAAAACGGTTTCAGGACTTCACCGCCATTCAGAATCTTTCGCTGAAAGTCGAAAAGTCGTCAATATACGGGCTTGTCGGCTACAACGGCGCGGGCAAAACAACGCTTCTCAAGACGGTCGCCGGAGTCTACAGAGCCGACGAGGGCGAGGTCAAAATATTCGGCGAGAATGTTTTTGACAACGCAAAAGTGAAGCAGAGACTCTTCTATGTCCCCGACGACCTCTATTTCGAGCCCAACGCGACAATAGAGAGCATGGGCAAATTCTATGCGGGCTACTATCCCCGCTTCAGCTTCGACACCATGCACAAGCTCTCAAAGGTATTCGGACTCGACACAAAGAAGAGCATACGCGGCTTTTCAAAGGGCATGCAGAGGCAGGCGGAGATAATTCTCGGAATGTCCACGATGCCCGAGGTTATCCTGCTCGACGAGAGCTTCGACGGGCTCGACCCAGCAAAGAGGAATCTTATTAAGAACCTCCTGCTCGAATACATGGCGGAGGAAGAATGCTCGGTCATAATCTCTTCGCACAACCTCCACGACCTCGCCGATATGTGCGACCACATTGCGCTGATAAACGGCAAGAGCATCGTTATGGACTGCTCGGTTGACGATATCAGCGGCTCGCGCTGCAAGTTCAGGCTGGTCTTTGACCGCGACCTCGAAGAGAGCGATTTCAAGGATCTCGACATCAGGCACTTCTCGAAGGACGGAAAGATAATCACCCTGAGCGCCAACGGCGACATGGACGAAAACGAGAAGAAGCTTCAAAATATGAATCCGCTGATGATCGAAAAGTTCCCGCTCACGCTCGAAGAGATCTTCCTCGAGGAGATGGAGGGCAGCGACTACGACTTCAAGGACATCTTCGGCAAGACCGAAGAGAAGAAATGAGGTGTCACAGATGAAGAAATATAAGAACACATTCCGTTTCTCCGTCGCTCACGCGATAAAGAAAAACTTCATTCTCCCGCTGCTGACATTTGCAGTGAGCATGTTTTTCTATCTCACCGGCTTCTGCTGGGATGTATTGAGAGAAGCAAAGAACAAGGCCGCTATCACCGGTCAGAACGTTATGAAGTTAATGCGCGAAGCGTACGAGGTCTTTATCTTCGACTCGGAGCGCGCGGCATATGAACCGCTCATCTCGTTCTACCCCGCTCTGCTCGTTGTGATATCGCTGTTAGTCGGCGTTTTGCTCTTCAGATTCGTTACCAATAAAAAGACCGTCAACGTCTATTACAGCCTCGGCATTAAGCGCGCCGATCTCTACACCGCGCGTCTGGTTGCAGGCATAATTATGATGCTCGCGGCAACACTCATCCCGCTCGCAGTATCGCTCGGAATCAACCTCCACTTTTTCGGCTCGTCCGCCATGCTTTGGAGAACCTTCCTGTTCTATGCGGTGCACAACGTGATATGTGTGCTCGCCGGTCTTACTATAGCGGCGACGGTCTCAAGCTGCGTGGGTACGGTTGTTGAATCGCTTGGCTTCTCAGCCGTTCTTGCGGCGTTCCCGAGCGTTGTGACAATGTGCGTGAACTACAGCGTTCCTGCAATTCTCAACGGCGCTCCCTCCAAAACTTACTACGGCATATATCCCGTCGCTTCAAGCTTCGGCGAGAACTATCTGGATATGACGAACAGCACCCTGTTCGGCCGCGTTATCGCCCATATAAATCTGCTCATGCTCAACAGAAGCTCTTTTATTAACTCATCTTCCGTTGAAGCTATGACAAAAGAGGCGGCAAAAAAATGGGCCGCGCCATCGCTGACTCCCTATATTCTCTGGGCAGTTCTCATCGCCGCGTTCTTCGTGTTCGGTCTGTTCATGTTCAAGCGCAGAAAAGCCGAGATATGCGGTTTCCCCGGCAGAAGCGCGGTATTGAACTTCGTGCTCTGCATGATTGCCTCTTTCGGAGCTGCTTCGCTGATAATATATTTTATAGCATACACATCGCAGATAAGCAGATGGATAATGATAGCCCTGGTAATCGTCGCAGCTTTCCTGGTATTTGTTATACTCGATGTCATTCTCCATTTGAGCTTCAAGGCTCTTAAAAAAGACTGGAAGATAGGTCTTGTACACGTCGGTCTCATGGCGGCGTTCCTGCTCTCGCTCTACACCGGCTTCTTCGGCTACAGCAGCCGCGTGCCCGATGTTCAGTCCATCGAGAGCGCATCCATCTCCGCGCCCAACGCACTGATGGGCAGCTACAAGCTCGGCAACGGACTCCAGTCCGGATATAACAGCAACCTTTACTTCGGTGAGGACGAACTCAAGGACTACTACTATGTCGGCAACCGTTCGAACTCAATCGTCGAGGGCTTCAAGGACAAGGACGACATTAACACTGTCCGCGAGATACACAAGGCTATGATAAAGGCCGGAAATCTCAACAAGACAAACAGCGACTCCGACGACTACTCGAAGAGAGTCACGAGCCAGAAGGTTATCATAAAGTATAAGCTCAAAAACGGGCATGAGCTTGTCAGAGTTTATAACTATGTTCCGCTGACCAACTATCCCACGCTCTATACCCTTGAGGATACCAAGAACTGGAACAGCAAAATCAAGAACGAGCTGCTCAACATCGACGCGAAGAGCATGATACCGATACTTTTCTCCGCTCAGATGGACAAGAGAACCGCTGTTGACGAGGAGCTGACCGCAGGTCTTGCGCGCGCGATATATAATGATATCAGCACGCTGAGTTCCGACAAGTTCCTGACAAGCAACGCGAAATATCTCGGCTCGGTTGCGTTCTATTTTTCTCCTCAAAACACACCGGACGAGAATGACTACGACATCGCCACTACCGCAGCAAAGCCTATGCCGGAACCAAGTATTGTGGAAGATCTTGATATGTCAAGGCAGGATAAGGTCAACGAGCTTTCGGCGCAAGGAGAGTCGAGCGGACATTATATCTCACTCGGCGACTACTCAACAGTTCCGATAACCTCGGAGATGACAAACACGATAAGCTTCCTCAAGGAGCACGGACTCTACGAGAAGCTCACAGACGAGTCCCCGATAGTCAGCGTCAGAGTTAAGGACATGGGTCACTCGACCGACTCCGTGAACGCAAGATACGGATACGGCTATTCAAGCCCGATATTCAACGCTTTCTGGGATGACGGAAAATCAAAGGCAGTTTCAAAGACGGATTCCACCGGCTACACCTATCAGGTGAGCAGCTACAACAGCGGCGATTTCATGCCGAAGGATGCCGTAACCATAACAAACAAGACTATTGTCGAAAAGCTCGCCGCCAACGCCTACGGCTACCGCTTCGACCTCACGGGCGGATACCTTGTTGAGTTCAAGCGCGAGAACGGCGCTCTTACGATAATGTACGTTCCCAAGGGCAGAGTCGAGCTGAATCTCGACACAGGCAAATAAATTTCAAGCGGCGGCTGCGCTGAAACGGTGCGGCCGCCGAACTGAGCAGCATCGGAGGGATAAAGAGTGAACAAATCAAGAGACGGCTTCAAAAGCCCATTCGGCTTCACAGTCGTTCACGCGATAAGAAAGAATTTTGCTTTTCCGCTCGCGGTCTTTGTAATGAGCTTGGCGCTCTACCTCAGAAGCTTTTTCGGCAGCGACAAGATAAGACAGCTTACGGCGCTGAAGAGCGGCGGCTCGGCGACGTTGGAGCTTCTGCGCGAATCCGGAAAATTTTTAATAATCGGCGGATCTGACAACTATATGCTGACGGATATTCTCTATTTTTACACGGCGGCAGTCGTTGTTCTCTCCGCCACGTTGGGTATAATGCTTTTCAGATTCGTCTCAAGCAGGGCGAAGAACAACATATATTTCAGTCTCGGCATCAGCCGCGCGGGTCTGTTTTCGGCGCACTGGCTGGCGGGAGCGGTCATGCTCGAAGCGGCCGTGCTTCTCCCGCTCGCCTTTTCGGCAATGCTGAACCTTATCTACTTCGGCTCGTCCGTCATGCTCTGGCGCACGCTGCTGTTTTACGCCGTTCACATGACCGTGACGGCGCTTGCGGGATTCTCTGTTGCGGCGGCAGTCTCCGTCTGCGTGGGAACCGCAGGCGAATCGATACTGTTCTCGCTCGCATTCATAGCGTTTCCGAGCGCTGCTGTATATTTTCTCAATAACACTGTACCGAAGCTGCTCTTCGGCGCGCCTCACAATTCAAACTACGCACTCTATCCGTCGGCGAGTCACAACCAGGATATCAGCATGGCCCTCTCCCCTTTCGGGCGCGTGCTGTCGCGTCTAAATCTGCTCTCGCTCAACAACGACGTATTCATCCGCTCGGGCTCGTTGGTCTCGGCCGACGGGTTCTCTAAAATCACCGCAGACGAGCTGAGAAGCTGGAGCGCGCCGTCTCTTGAGCCCTATATACTCTGGGCGATACTGACCGCCCTGCTGTTCGTTTTCGGGCTTTTGATGCTAAAGCGCAGGAAGGTGGAGATATGCGGCTTCAGCGGCAGGAGCAAGACTTTAAACTTTTTGCTGACCGCCATGCTCTCTGTTTCCGCAGGCTCGACTATCGTCGCCGTTAATTTTTATTTTTCGCAAATCACCGGCAAGCAATATCTTATAACGGGCATAACAACCGTGCTTTTGAGCGCTGTTATATTCGTGGTTTTCGATATTATGCTCAATCTCAGCTTTAAGGCACTCAAAAAGGATTGGAAATACGGGCTTGTCCATGTGGCTCTCGCGGTCGCCGTTATGCTCTCGCTCTACACCGGGTTCTTCGGTTACAGCAGCCGCGTGCCTGATACCGACAGCATCGAGAGCGCATCGGTATCCGCTCCGGACATACTTCTCGGAAGCTACCGCACAAGAGCAGACGAGCTCAAATTCAACGCAAACTCCGGCTACTATCTCGCCTTCGACGAGGACGGAAACCCGGTTGGCATAAACAGCGGCTGCTACTATCGCAGCAACGCCGACGAAAGGCGCATAATTATCGACGGATTCAAAAGCGAAAGCGACATTAACGCCGTGCGCGAGCTGCACAAAAGGCTCATCGCCTCGGGCAGAAAGGTTGTTTCAAGCAGCGAGGATTATTCCGAAAGAGCCGTGCGCAGCACTGTTATTATAAAATACAAGCTCAAGAACGGGCGCGAGATAATAAGAGAATATCAGACAGTCGGGCTCGGCGACTATCTCTCGCTCTATTCAATAGAAAACACCGAGAACTGGAACAACAAAATCAAAAACGAGCTGCTGAACATCGACAGCGAAAAAGTTTTCCCCGTTCTGTTTTCAAGGCAGATGGACGAGAAGACGGTCATTGACCCGCAGTTCACGCAGGGGCTTGCCCGCGCGATATATAACGACATAACCGCTCTGGGCGCAGACAGAATTCTCTGCTCCGACTCAAAATGGCTCGGCGCTATGGCCCTCTATCACGATATAGCGTCGGACGGAGTCGAAGCCGTGACGGCGACCCAAGCTCAGGCGGAAGTCCCCGATATTGATGATATTGACACGCCGGCAGACGATGTTCGCAACGCTTGGAAAGCCGGAAACTACGGCGAGATGATGACCAACGGCTCGGAATACGGAGATTTCGGCAAGTTCAAGTCCGTTATTCCGATAACCGAGGAAATGACGAACACCGTCGAATATCTAAAAGCCCACGGGCTCTATGACCTGCTCGTTGACGAATCGCCTATAGTCGCCGTCAGAGTGGCGGACATAGGCAAGCTCACCGTCGACGCGCTTGAATACACCACGCCGATATTCAACGCTTTCTGGGACAACGGCAAATCAAAGCCGGAAACCGACCGCGAGACCGGAGAACAGATAAGCACATACACGAGCGGCGACTACATGCCGAAAAATTCAAGGGAATTCACCGACGGCGCAACGATAAACGCACTCGCCGAAAACGCCTACGGCTACAGATTCGACCTCACGGGCGGATATGTTGCCGAGTTCAGACGTGCCAACGGCTGCAGAACGATAATGTATATCCCGAAAGGGCGCGTCGAGCTGAATCTCGGTTAAATATAAAAACTCCCTTAAACACACATAGCCCCGGGCTTCACGAAAAATCTGTGAAGCCCGGGGCCGTTTTTATATTTACACATGAAAAAATGCGACCCCGAAGGATCGCATAAGTTCAGCTTTCAGATATTACTTGTCCTGTATTAAAGGAAGAGAAGAAGCAGGGTTGCAACGAGTGCGAGAACGAAGAAAGAGATAGCAATGATCTTCGTGATAAGCACAAGCTTAGACTCCATAGTCCTGCTCTTGTTCTTGCCGAAGAAAGTCTCTGCGCCGCCTGCGATAGCGCCGGAAAGACCTGCGGACTTGCCCTCCTGAAGAAGGACGAGAACAATAATAGCGACCGAAAGAAGAATGAGGACTATGCCCAATATAATCTCATGTACTGCCATGAAGTTAACCTCCAAACACAAATTGCTAAGATATTTTAGCATATACTTTGACACATTTCAATAGTTTTTACAAAAACTTTTGCCGAACGGAGAAATTTTCCTTCCGAAAGATGTATTATCAGCGCGCGGCTGAGCAAACTACTCTCAGCGGCAAGAGTCCGAAGTCAATGCGTTTGCAGGGCTTTTCCCGCCGACCGTTTTGCGGGGAAGCCTTGCAAACGGTCTTTTTTATATTCCGAGCTCAAGCTGTTCGCCCTTGTCCTCCGCGCTCAGCAGCGCTCCGGCGGCGGGCAGGTTCTTTGTCTTATATCTGTACGCCTTGGCGAACTCCCCTTCTTTATACGCGCGGACGGTCATAACTTTCTGACCCTTCTTGAGGCTCATAACGCCGACTCCCTGAGTGTCCTTGGTAGTCTTGGGCGAGATTGCGCCGGTGTTTATCAAAAGGTGTCTGCCCGCGGAAGAGATTATAACAAGCTCGACATCGCTTTCGATATGGAGCATCGCCGCGGCGGGCGATTTGTCTGAATAAGCCTTTATGAGCTTCTTGCGGTTTGTCTTCGTCTGATAGGCGGAAAGCTCGACCTTCGCCGCCTTTCCGTTTTCAAAGAAGAAGAGCATATGACCCGAATAATCCGAGGTCACGACCATATAGACCGCCGTCTCGCCCTCGTCCATGCCGAGCGTGCTAGCCACATAATCGCCGAGTGCGCTCGCCTTTGTCTCCTTGAAGTCGTTGACGCGAGCCTTGTAGACCTGGCAGCGGTTCGTGAAGAAGAGAAGCTCTTTCGCGTTATCCGTGACCACGGTCTGGGCGAGCTCATCGCCCTCCTTGAACTTCTGCTCGCTGCTCATACGCAGGGACTGCGGGGTTATCTTCTTGAAATAGCCCTGCTTCGAGAAGAAGAGCGTCACGGGATAATCGGGTATCTGCTCCTCCTCTTCCTCCTCTGCGATATCGGAGGCGTAGATAATTTCCGTCTTTCTCGGCTTGCCGTATTTTTTGATAACTTCCTCAAGCTCGCTGATAATTATCGCGCCGACTCTGCCGCGCTTTGCGAGGATATCCTCAAGATCGGCAATGAGCTTTTCAAGCTCTTCGATATCCTGCGTGCGCTTTAAGATATATTCGCGGTTTAAATGACGAAGCTTTATCTCCGCGACATACTCCGCCTGGATGCGGTCGATTCCGAAGCCTATCATGAGGTTCGGGACGACCTCCGCCTCCTCTTCGGTATTTCTGACGATTTTTATCGCCTTGTCGATATCGAGGAGGATTTTTTCAAGTCCGCGCAGCAGATGCAGCTTGTCCTTCGCCTTTTTGAGGTCGAAATAGGTTCTGCGTCTGACGCACTCCATGCGGAACGCAATCCACTCGTTGAGCAGCTCTTTGACGCCCATGACGCGGGGCGAACCGGCAATCAGGACATTGAAGTTGCAGGCGAACGAATCCGAGAGCGGAGTGAGCCTGTAGAGCTTCTGCATGAGCTTGTCGGGGTCAGTTCCCCTCTTTAAGTCTATGGTTATTTTAAGACCGCTCTTGTCCGTCTCGTCGCGGATATCGCTTATTTCTCTTATCGCGCCAGCCTTGACTCTGTCGATAACCTTTTCTATTATAGACTCGCTCGTCGCGGTCGAGGTCATCGGGATCTCCGTTATATCGATGCAGTTGTTCGACTTGTCATAAGTATATTTGGCGTAGAGCTTGAACGAGCCGCGGCCTGTGCGGTAAATCTCCTCGATCTTCGCACGGTCATAGAGTATCTTCGCGCCGCCCGCAAAATCGGGCGCTTTGAGGGTATCCGCAACGCAGTGATCGGGGTTTCTGATAAGCTCGATAGTCGTGCGGCAGACCTCTTCGAGGTTAAAGGAGCATATGGAGCTCGCCATGCCGACGGCTATACCGGTGTTATTATTGACGAGAACGCTCGGGAAAGTGACCGGCAGAAGAGTCGGCTCTTTCATGGTGCTGTCGTAGTTATCGACAAAATCGACCGTATCCTTGTCAATATCCCTGAAGAGCTCCGCGCTTATCGGGTCGAGCTTCGCCTCGGTATATCTCGAAGCCGCCCACATCATATCGCGCGAATACGCCTTACCGAAGTTACCCTTTGAATCAACATACGGGTGCAGCAGCGCTTCATAGCCGCGTGAGAGCCTGACCATAGTCTCGTATATGGCGGCGTCGCCGTGGGGGTTCAGCTGCATGGTGCGTCCGACTATATTAGCTGACTTTGAGCGCGCACCGGTGAGCAGACCCATTTTGTACATGGTATAGAGTATCTTTCTGTGCGAGGGCTTGAAGCCGTCTATCTCCGGGATAGCACGCGACATAATGACGCTCATCGCATAAGGGAAATAGTTCGTTTCAATGGTATCGGTTATCGGCTGTTCGACAACTTCGCCCGCGCCGATGATATGAACTCCGCTCTTGAGCGGATCGATTTCATTTTTCGGAGGTTCTTTTTTGCCTCTTTTTCCCGCCATTTATATCAAAATCCTTTCAATAGTTAAGCTGTTACGAAACATCCGCCATGTCGATATATGCCGCGCCGTCGCGTGCGATATGCTCTTTTCTGCCGGCGAGATTGTCGCCGAGCCAGAGATCAAATATCTCGGCAGTTTTCTGGGCGTCGGTCGGGTCAACGCGGATAAGGCGGCGGGTTGCGGGATTCATCGTCGTCAGCGACATCATGTCCGCATCGTTTTCACCGAGTCCTTTCGAGCGCTGGATGGTGAACTTGCTGTTTTCAAGCTGGGAAAGGATATCCTGCTTCTCCTGCTCGTTATATGCAAACCACGTCTCGTCCTTTGAGTTTATCTCATAGAGCGGCGACTCCGCGATATACACCTTGCCCTTTTCAATAAGCGTGGGCATGAGGCGATAGATCATCGCGAGGATAAGCGTGCGTATCTGGAATCCGTCAACGTCGGCATCGGTGCAGATTATGACCTTGCTCCAGCGCAGCTGATCGATATTGAACGCGACCATATCTTTCATCGATTTCGACTTGACCTCGACTCCGCAGCCGAGAACCTTTATGAGGTCGGTTATGATATCGTTTGCGAATATTTTGTTATATTCCGCCTTGAGGCAGTTGAGTATCTTTCCGCGCACGGGGATTATCGCCTGGAAAGACGAGTCGCGCGCCTGCTTACAGGCGCCGAGAGCCGAGTCGCCCTCCACTATAAACAGCTCGCGCTCGGAGACATCCTTGCTGCGGCAGTCAACGAATTTCTGCACACGGCTGCCCATATCGTTGCTCGACTGGAGCTTGCCTTTTATATTGAGCTTCGTCGTCTCCGCACGGACACGCGCACGCATATTGACGAGCACCTGATCGCATATCTTGTCCGCATCGAGCTTGTTTTCGATGAAATACACCTCAAGCTGATGCTTGAAGAACTCGGTCATTGCCTCCTGAATGAACTTGTTCGTGATAGCTTTTTTCGTCTGGTTCTCATATGAAGCTATGGTCGAGAACGACGAGATGACAAGCACAAGGCAGTCTTCAATATCCTGAAAATTTATCTTTGAATCGGATTTGAGATATTTTCCGCTCTTTTTTATATAAGCGTCTATCTGCGACACGAAAGCGGAGCGTACAGCTTTATCTGGTGCGCCGCCGTGTTCAAGGTAGCTCGAGTTGTGATAGAACTCCTTGAGCTGGACTTTGTTCGAGAAGCAGAGCGCGGCGTTTATCTTCAAAGTATAGTCGGGCTGATCTGCTCTGTCGCGGCCGACGCGTTCGCCGCTCCATGTGCAAATGGAAGAAAGTCCGTTTGAGCCGACGACCTCGCGGACATGGTCGGCGATGCCGTTTTCGTAGAAATATTCAAAAGTATCGAACTTTGAGCCGTTCTGATTTTTGAGCACGAATTTGACGCCCGCGTTGACTATCGCCTGGCGGCGCATCATATCCTGAAAATACTCGAGTGGTATGTTGATATCGGTGAAAACTTTGAGATCCGGGCGCCACTTTATGCGTGTGCCGGTGTCTTTTTTATTATACGGCTCCTTTATCATATCACCTACGGGCTTGCCGCCCTTGAAATTCAGATGATAGCAAAAGCCATTTGAATGTATCTCCGCCTCCATATATTCCGAGGCATACTGAGTGGCGCAAAGGCCGAGTCCGTTTGTGCCGAGAGAATACTGATAGCTGCCGCCGTCGTTTGTCTTATACTTACCGCCGGCATACAGCTCGCAGAAAGTCAGCTTCCAGTTATATTCCTTTTCTTTCTGGTTATACTCAACGGGTATTCCGCGTCCCTGATCCTGAACCTCAACGGACTTGTCCTCAAATCTGGTAACGGTTATTGTATTACCGAAGCCCTCACGCGCCTCGTCAACAGAGTTCGAGATAATCTCGAACACAGAGTGCTCGCAGCCCTCTATGCCGTCGGAGCCGAAGATGACCGCAGGTCTTTTGCGCACGCGGTCGGCGCCCTTGAGCACCTCTATGCTCTCCTGATTGTAGGTTGCCTTATTCGCCATTTAGCTGTCCCCCGTAAATCAAATGCTACGCATTATTTTGTATCATACATATTTAATTATACACCATATATTGGCTTTTTGTCAACGATATCAATGGGTACAGAAAAAGACAGACCATGCTATAACGCACAGTCTGCCGGATAAAATTATGATTTGTTACGCCCTTTGCTTTTTCTTGAACACATCTGCGGGAAGCTGGGCGAGGACTATTGCGACGAACATGATGATGCAGCCGCTGAGCTCCCTTACGGACATTTTCTGATCTATCAGCACCCAGGCGAATATGACAGCGAACACCGATTCGAGACACAGCAGGAGCGAAGCGACCGTTGGGTCTGAATCGCGCTGGCCGAGGGTCTGGAAAGTGAAAGCCACTCCGCAGGACAAAATACCTGTGTAGAGCAGATAGGGCGCGGCGCTCATTATGGCGTGGATACTCGGCTTTTCAAAGATAAACATAAGAACGACGGATATTATGCCCGAGACAAAGAACTGCGCGCACGAGAGCTTGACTCCGTCAACTATAGCCGAATATTTGTCGATAACAAGAATATGTATCGCAAAGCCGACCGAGCACGCGAGAGCGAGCAATTCGCCCTTGCCGAAAGTCGCCTTGCCGCCCGCACACAGCAGATAAAGTCCGACAACGCCGAGTCCGACGCCTATCCACACAGGAATACTGACGCGCTTTTTGAAGAAAACGAGGCTGATTATCGGCACCAGGAGCATATAGAGCGCGGTTATGAAGCCGACCTTGCCGACCGTTGTATAGCCGAACGCCGCCTGCTGAAGATTGCTCGCCACGCAGAGAACCGTTCCGCAGACAAGCCCGCCGACAATAAGATTTTTTCTGTCTTTTTTCTTTTCTTCTGGCGTTTTCTGTTCAGCCGAGCCGAGCTTTTTGTTTTTTGATTTTTGAACTCCCGACATTATTGCAATGACCGGCAGGAGCACCGTGCCGCCCATAATCATTCTTATGCCGTTGAAGGTCAGAGTTCCGATTACCTCGAGTCCCTCGCTCTGAGCCACAAACGACAGTCCCCATATAACGGCGGCGAGAATGAGAAAGATGCCGCCTTTAAGCTGTCCTTTTTTCGTTGTTATCACTCCACTGAAGTTTTCCGAAATATGATAGCACAAAGGCAAATAATAAAAATCGGATTTTGGAATAAAATGTAATTTCCAAAAAGATTTTCGGTTTATCTCTCCGCGAGCGGAAGTATTGAGCCGATATCGGTTAATTGAAAGTCCCCCGCCTCCTCCGCACGCACGCCGAATGAAGAGAGAAAGGTTCTTATTTTTTCACCGTCTTTATGAGACGCGAGCGAGCCGTTGAAGAGCATTGTATCGGGCGCAATGAGTCCGCAGCAGCCGCCGATAAAACCGTATTCGCGCCCTGGCAGAATGACATCGCCCTTTGAGACGAGCAGGACGGCAAGTCCGCTTTTTTGGGCCGCCGAGGCTATTGCCCCATCATCGGTAATTATCGCGCTTTCAGTCACCGGCACTACCGAGCATTTTGTGTAGCCCTGGCGCACGGGTATTAAACTACGCCCGGAAAAGTCGATGTTTTTGCAGACGGTTTTGGGATTGAGTATCGCATAATTGCCGAAAAGCGCGGCATTGAGCGGCACATCGGCGGGATATTTATCGCCGAGCGGAGTGTCGAGAACCTGCACATCAAATCCCATTTCAATAAGCTTTTCCGCGTTGTTACACTGCTCTCGGCTCAATATGATTTTTCGCCCGCCGAGATGCAACAAATGCAAATCGGCGTGGGCGGCTGTGCCGTCGGTTATCGCGGCGCACGGCAGGATATCAAAAACACTGATACCGCGCGAGAGAAGATATTCTTTTGCTTTTTCTGCGCCGACGCTTACCGCGGCGAGGGTGATTCCCCTCTTCGGCAGGTTCGGCGATTCTATAGGGGTCATAAAATTCATCAGTCAACGCAGTTCGCGAACGCCTCATAGACATTCTTGACGCCGATGACCTCTATCTCCTTTTTGAGCTTGTCCGGCACGGATTTGAAATTATGGCGCGGGATGATGCAAGTTTTAAAGCCGAGCCGAGCCGCCTCTTTTATGCGCTGTTCGCAGTGGTTGACGGAGCGAATCTCGCCGCCGAGTCCTATCTCGCCGAAAGCGAGCACATCGTCTCTTATCGGGACATCCTTGAGGCTCGAAATAAGCGCAAGCGCAACGGAGAGGCCGGTCGCGGGTTCAGCGAGCTTGAGTCCGCCGATGACATTTATATAGGCATCCATATTGCCGAAGAAATAGCCCGCCCGCTTTTCGAGGACGGCTAAGAGCATCGCCATGCGGCTGTAATCAAAGCCGGTCGCCATACGGCGGGGATTGCCGAAGCTCGACGCGCTGACAAGAGCCTGAACCTCGGCGAGTATCGGGCGGGTGCCCTCCATAGCGCAGGCGATGCAGGTGCCCGAAGTGTTCTTCGGTCTGCCTGAGATGAGCATAAGAGATGGATTCTCAACCTGAGAAAGTCCGCTGTCGAGCATCTCGAAAACGCCTATTTCATTCGTCGAGCCGTAGCGGTTCTTGACGGCGCGGAGGATTCTGTAAGACATATTGCGGTCGCCCTCGAAATAGAGCACCGCGTCAACTATATGTTCGAGCACCTTGGGACCCGCGATGTTGCCGTCCTTGTTGACATGACCGACGACTATAATCGGGATATTGCTGCTCTTCGCGGTGCGCATGAACATCGAAGTCGATTCGCGCACCTGCGTGACACTGCCCGCAGAGGAGCTGAGGTCACTTATGACCATAGTCTGTATGGAGTCGATGATAACGAGCCCGGGCTTGTTGATATTTATATACTCACATATAGCCTGAACATCGGTCTGGCTCATGAGAGTGAGAGTCGGGCTTGTGACCCCGAGCCTGTCCGCGCGGAGCTTTATCTGATAGACCGACTCCTCGCCCGAGACATAGAGAATATCGAGATCCTTGCCGATATACTGGCATATCTGAAGAAGAATCGTCGATTTGCCTATGCCGGGGTCGCCGCTCAGGAGCACCAGCGAGCCTTTGACTATTCCGCCGCCGAGGACGCGGTCGAGCTCGGTGAGTCCCGTCTGATAGCGTATCTCCTCATCGGCGGTTATCTCGCTAAGAGCATATGTCTTGACGCTGCGCGCGCTCGCGCCGCTCTTGGACGCCGGAGCGGCGGGCGCTTTTATCTCCTCGTTCATGGTGTTCCACTCGCCGCAGCCCGGGCAGCAGCCGAACCATTTCGGGCTTTCATAGCCGCATTCGGAACAGATATAGACCGATTTTGCCTTGCCTGCCATTTTATGTTACCTCCGTCAGTTTTTCGTCTTGGTTTAAATAGTCTGTTATACCGCACATGACCGAAAAAGCCATGGCGTTCTGATAATTATCGTCTTTTAGTTTCAGCGTCTCGGCGGCGTTCGAGAGAAAGCCGCACTCGACCATAACCGCCGGAGACTGCGCATGATAGAGCAGATATATCTCAGTGCCAGTGCGCTTGACGGTGCGCTGATTCTGAGGCTGGATAAGCGAGCGGATATCCTGCTGAATCGCCTTTGCCAGCTTCTCGCTCTCCGGATTGTTTTTTGAATAGAACACCTGCGCGCCGCTGTATGACGGGCCGCCGTAGTGGTTCTGATGTATGCTCACGAACAGGGCATCGGGCGTCTGTTCGATGATTTTCATTCTGTTTTTTATATCCGAGACTTTTTGCTGACGCACAGTTTTTGCGGAGTCGTCGGCTATATCGTCGTCCGTTTCGCGGGTCATGATGACATTATAGCCCGCTGTATCGAGCATATCGCGCAGCTTCAGGGCTATGGACAGATTTATATCTTTTTCGACCGTTCCGTCCGCCGCAGTCGCGCCGCCGTCCATGCCGCCGTGACCTGCGTCAACGATAACAGTCACGGTGCGGAGCGCATTTGAAGAGGCCCTGCGCGCATATCCGGAGCCGCGCGAGGATATCATCACGAAGCATATAATCATTATTACAACAGCCGCCGCGATACCGAGAGCGACGAGCCTTGAACGCTTTTTGAAATTTATCACCATACCGACACCCCCACAAAAGAATATGCGGAGAGTCGCGGCATTATTAGAACAGCGGCGGGCAAAATAGGAAAAAGGAGCTGAGAAAATGAAAGGAATAACAAAGATTATCGGCGGTCTCGCCATCGGGACGGTCAACTCCGCGCTCGGAGCCGGCGGCGGGATGATTGCTGTGCCGATGCTCAGAAAAAGCGGAATGGAGCAAAACAGGGCGCAGGCAAACGCGGTGGCACTCATTATGCTGCTGACCGCGGCGAGCGCGGGAATATATATTTACACAGGGAAAGTCACCTTCGGCGACGCGCTCCCCTATCTCCCGGCGGGGCTTATAGGAAGCGTTCTCGGTTCTTTCATTCTGCCGAAGATACCGACAAAAATACTCGGCAAGATTTTTGCCCTTTTCATGCTCTGGGCGGGAGTGAGGATGCTGATGCGATGAAGACTATACTGGCAGCTTTTTTCTCGGGTCTCGCCGGCAGTCTCGGACTCGGCGGAGGCGGAGTGCTTGTGCTCTATCTCGTGCTCGCGCTCGGCATGCCGCAGCTCAAGGCACAGGGCATAAATCTATTATTCTTCATCCCCTGCGCGGTGCTCTCGAGCATAGTTTATTCATTCAAAAAGCTCATCGACTGGAAAAGCGTTCTGCTCTTTGCCGCAGGCGGTCTGCCGGGAGTTTTGCTCGGCAGTCTCGCGGTATCGCACATGAACAGCAATATTCCCGGGAAAATCTTCGGCGGGTTTCTGCTGCTCATGGGCATAAAAGAGCTGTTCAGGAAAGGTGATTGATGCGTCGATAGTCGAGATAATCCTGGAGAATCATCACGGCGCTGACGGCATCGACAACTGCCTTGCGCTTCTTGCCGCGCGTGTTTGTAACATTCAGGGCATTATGCGCCGAAACCGTTGTCAGGCGTTCGTCGCGCATCACGGTCTCTATGCCCGAAAACTCGGTCAGAGCCGCCGCGAAATCCTCGCACCGCTGAGCGCGTTCGCCGTGGGTGCCGTCCATATTGACGGGCAGACCGACAACTATCAGCTCCGCCTTTTTCTCTTTGGCTATCTCTGTTATTTTTTCAATCAGCGGCTCGGATTCTTTTTCTGTTATAACGGTCACGGGAGACGCCAAAAATTCGGTCTTGTCGCAGACGGCTATGCCTGTTCGCGTATCTCCGTAATCTACCGACAGGATTATCATAAAATACCTCTTAATTAAAAAATTAGCCGCACCGTTATCGGGTGCGGCCGTTTATATATTTTTTCGCCGCAGGTTGAGTTTAATCGTCCGAACGCGGGCTTGTCGGAAGGATGGAATTGATAATATTGCTGACCGCCTCGCCGACTCCGCTGACGACCTCGCTGACGGATCCGCCGCCGCATGCGGTACACTCGGCGGGCATTGCGGACTTCTTATAATATCCCTTTGCGGTCTCCTTGCACGAGGGCGAAGCGAGAAGTCCGGTCTTCTTGCAGTAGTCCTTCTCCTCGACCTTGCCGGTCTTGGGGAACTCCTTGACGGGCAGGTTCGCGTGGATACGGTCGAGCAGTTCGATATAGACTCGTCCGGAAGCACTGTATCTGAACGGAATGACCTTGGGCTTATCGTAGCCGAGCCAGACTGCGCAGACATAATAGGGCGTGCCGCCGGCTATCCAGCTGTCCTTGGTGTCACTCGTGGTACCGGTCTTGCTCATCAGCTCGAACTTGCCGAGATTCTTGCTCTTGCGGAAATCTCTTGCCGGGACGGTCTTGAGCAGTTCGCGCATGACCTCTGCGGTATCCTCGCTGAGAACTCTCTCGGGCTCGGACTTCGTTTCGAGCAGGACTTCCGTACCCGTGGCGTTGGTGACTTTATAGTAGCAATAGGGCTCGTAGTAATAGCCGTTGTTGCCGAACACAGCATATGCCGCCGCCATTTCGACAGTAGTGACGCCGTTTGTCAGAGCGCCGGTTGCAAGGGGCGCGATATTCGCATCCGCAGAATCATCAAGAGTTGTCAGATGGAACGTCTTTTTCATGAAGTTATAGGCCTCGTTGACTCCGAGCATCTCCGTAATTATTCTGACGGGCACGGTATTGAACGACTTCTGGATAGCATACTGGACGGTTATCTCTTTCTTGCTTCCGTTTGTGCCGTCCGCATTCTGCGGCCAGAGCTTGCCGTTTTGATAGATCGAGTAGTCGAGGATCATGCTCGACCAGTTGACATAGTTCTTCTCGAGCGCGAGAGAATAGGTCGAAAGGGGCTTTATGGACGAACCGGGCTGTCTCGGGGACTCGGACGCTCTGTTGAGGCAGAGGTTGCCGTTCTTTTCGCCCGCCTGTCCGACTATGCCGACGATTCTGCCCTCATAGTCCATGACGGTTGCCGCGGACTGAGCGGCGGGATGCTCAGCAGTGTCTGCCTCCTTATCGAAAGCGATTCTGTTTGAATATACGGTATTGAGAACCTTCTGAACATCGGGGTTGGCAGCAGAATATATCTTGAGTCCGCCGTAATTTATCTTCTCCATCGCCTGGCGGTAGGTGTAGCCGTATTTGCTCATCAGATCCTTGCAGACGGTCTTGATGACATAATCGACATAGAAATCCTGATATTCCTTCTCGGTGTTCTTGTCCTCGGTAGTGTTCTTGGTCTTGCCCGGCTTCGGGACATAGCCCTCGCTGTTTGTGAACACGAGCTTATAGTTAACTGCTTCTTCGTACTCCTCTTTGCTTATCGCCTTTTCCTCGAGCATATATTTGAGGCAGAGTTCCTGACGCTTTTTATTCGACTCGGGATTTAGCAGAGGGTTATACGTTGTCGGCGCTTTTGTTATGACCGCAAGAGTGGCACACTCGGCGAGATTGAGCTCGCTGACATCCTTGCCGAAATAAGTTTCGCTCGCCGTCTGGACGCCGTAGCAGCCGTTGCCGAGATAGAGGGTGTTGAGATACGCCTCAAGGATAGCATCCTTGCTGTAATGCTGTTCAAGATTCAGAGCGCGCTCTATCTCCTTGAACTTTCTGACAACCGTGACCTCCTTGTCGTTGGTCAGGTTTTTGACGAGCTGCTGGGTTATCGTCGAGCCGCCGCCGCTTGAAAGTCCGGTTGCCGCGCCGAAGGTACGCAGCCAGTCGACGCCGTGATGCTTTTTAAAGCGCTTATCCTCAAGGCAGATGAAAGCGTTTTTGAGATTCTCCGGCATCTTATCGGAATCGACCCATATTCTGTTCTCCTCGCCGTGGAGCTGAGCCATTTCAACGAGCTCGCTGTTGCTGTTATAGGCATAGACGAACGAGGTCTGGTTCTGATTCGCCTTGTAGTCGTCGAGATTTATCGCGATCTCGCCGTGGGCAAAAGACACGATATTGAAGAAAACATAACCTCCGATTATCGCCGCAGTGAGCATACCGACGACGAGCACACAGAGTATGACCAGCAGAGCTATCCTGCCGGCTTTTTTATTCGGCTTTTTATTCTTCTTTTTTGAAGATGTTTTGGCTGTTCCCATCTTTTTCGATGCGTTTGCGGAGCTGTTTGCCATCCGTGCGCCTCCTTCACATTACAATCCAGTTAAAAATTATAGCATACTTTTTGCAAAAAGTTTAGCCTAAATCCAAATATTCTCATTATTTTGTAAAATCAAAACAATAGCAGTGTATAAAACAGCGTATAAAAACGCCCGAAAGGGGCAAAAATCACCACGAAAGCAGAAAAAGCAAGCCTGCGGAAAGGAAAAGGAAAGATGAAAACCACGATAAAAAGCATCGCCGTTGCCCTTGCGTTCTGCGCCGCGGCGTTTCTGACCGTCTCGGCTATAATCGAAAGCACCGCACCGGACGGGAGCGAAAAATACATCATGCGCGACTACAACGGCAGGATAGCGGTGTTCGTCTACGGCGAGGAAGAGCCGCAGGAGGTGTTCGATGTTTTCACATCCTCCCTGCCCCGTGGCGAAGCCGAGCGCGTCTACAAAGGAATAACGGTCGAGGGCGACGAAGCACTTCAAAAGCTGATAGAAGATTTTACAGGGTAGCAAAAACAAAAGCGGCTGTTATCATCACGCAGGCACTGAGCCTCATGATGAACAGCCGCATTCTATTTTTATTGCCGATATTTATTCGCCCTTATCAAACATATCATTAAGCTGGGCGCACACGGCGGACATTCTGCCGATACGCTCGCTCAGGATAGTTTCGGCTTTCTTCTGCGCCTCGGCGACTATTGCGTTCGCCTGCTCCTGCGCTTCGGTAACTGTCTTCTGTGCCTGACTGCGCGCGGCGGTGACTATTGCATCGGACTGGCCGCGAGCCGACTCATTGCTCACTTTGAGCAGGCTCTTCTGCGCCTCAAGGTCGGATATCTCCTTTTCGAGAGCTTTCTTCCTGCTCTCTGCGGCGTTGAGCTCGTCAACCATATATCTGCCCTGATCGTCTCTGAGCTTTTCAAGGCGCTTTATATGCTTTGCAAACGCCACGCAGTTGTTATATAGACTGCGGTTCTGCGTTCTGAGTGCTTCTATCTCTTCGCTCGAAGCCGCTTCGCCCGCGGGAGCTTCGGCGCGCTTTTCAAGCTCCGAGCCCCAGGCGTAAATTTTATTATATTCCTCCTGCAGCATCGAGATATACGCATCCGTTGCCGCAATATCGTATCCCCTATCAACCACGGGGAGCTTCATCTTTCCTTCCACTTCTGTCATCCCTTCCCAAAAATCAGCTGTTTCTCTTTGCTATATCAACAAGGTTCTTGTAGCTTATCGCCATCGACTCGTGCGGGTCGATATCGCAGGTGTCCTGCTCGATAACGATATATCTTACACCAGAATCCCTGCACGCGCGGTAGCACTCATCGAGATTGAGGTTGCCTGTGCCTACTTCGGCAAAATCGGGCTTGTTCTCGCTGTTGATTTTATAATCCTTGAAGTGGCAGACCTTCATTCTGCCGCTGAGGCGCTTTATGAAATCCGCAGGATCGCCGCCGCCATACTGAACCCAATATGTGTCCATTATAAAGCCGAACAGCTCGGGGTCGGTGTCGTCGATAAGCATATCTATAACGCGCCTGCCGTTATATTTCTTGAACTCGAAAGCGTGGTTGTGATAGGCAAAATGCATTCCAATATCGCGAAGCTTTTTTGCGAGCTCGCCCGTGAGCTTTATAAACTCGCGCACGCCCTCTTCGCTGCCGCTGTACTCCCCCGGCATACAGCCGACTCCGAGCGTGTCGCAGTGGATCATTTTATGCTCCCTGACAACGGCTTCGGTATCGCTGAGCATGCGGTCGAACGAAGTGTGCGTGACGCAGACATCCATACTGTACTTATCAACAAGATATGCGACCTTCTCCGGCTCGATAGGTCCGATAGCGGAAATTTGAATCGTGTTGATGCCGATAGAATCAAGATAAGCAAAAGTCTTTTCGGCATCCTCATAATTCTGTATGTAGTCGCGTAAAGTATAGAGCTGCGCGCCGAGTTTGATATCCGACACTAGAGCACCTCCGTTCCCGCTTTTTCTACAGATTATTATATTATAGCCGTCCCGAAGTTTCAAGTGAATTTACAAAAAAAGCCCGGACTTGCAAACTCCGGCAAACCGCGAATATAGATATTCTACGGGAGGCGGTGCTGTGTTCGGTTGGTTTTTGCAGTTATTTTCAAACGGATTTCTCTTTTTTATCCTGCATCTGAGCCAGCCGGGCTCATTTGCCCCGCCGCTGAGTGCGGCGCAGGAGCGCGAGGCTCTTGCGAAAATGCACGCAGGCGACAAATCGGCGCGCAGCGAACTCATCGAGCACAACCTGCGGCTCGTGGCGCACATAGTCAAAAAATACTACGCCGCATATTCGGATCAGGACGATCTTATTTCGATAGGCACGGTCGGGCTGATAAAGGCTATAGACTCGTTCAAGCCCGACAAGGGCACGCGCCTTGCGACATATGCCGCGAAATGCGTTGAAAATGAGATACTGATGCACTTTCGCTCGATGAAAAAGAGCGCGCACGACATCTCGCTCGAAGACCCGATTGACAGCGACAGCGAGGGAAACCCGCTCACGCTAATGGATATTATCTGCACACCGGACTGCATCGCAGACGATCTTGATTTAAAAATAAAGAGCGAGAAGCTGCGCGGGCTCGTCATCGGCATACCCGACCCGCGCGAAAGGGCGATAATCGTCATGCGCTATGGGCTCGACGGCAACGAGCCGCTGACTCAGCGAGAGATAGCGTCGATGATGAACATCTCCCGCTCCTATGTCAGCAGGATAGAAAAGCGCGCGCTCGAAAGGCTCGGGAAAGGAATGAGGCAGCCGTGAGAATCATCCCACGGCTGCATTTTTATTTTATAATGTCGTTATCCTTGATGTACTTCACAGTTTCATCAACGGTTGTGAACGCGAGGGCAACCGAAGTATCGGCGGCTCCGTAATAGATAGCTATTCTGCCGGTCTCGGCATCCGCGAGCGCGGCGCACGGAAACACGACATTCGGCACATCGCCGACGCATTCATAGAGCTCATGGGGAGCTAACAGGAAGCTATCCGCGCGGTGGAGCACTTTCCACGGCTCATCTTTATCGAGGATGGCGGCGCCCATGCTGTAGGTGAAGCCATTGCAGCTCGTGAGCACGCCGTGATAGAACATGAGCCAGCCCTCGTCGGTTTCAATAGGAGTCGGACCCGCTCCGACTTTTGTAGCTTCCCAGTTCTCGACCGGGCTCATAACAAAGCGGTGCTTACCCCAATAAGTGAGGTCTTTTGACTGGCTGATGAATATATCGCCGTAAGGGGTGTGTCCCCTGTCGCACGGGCGAATGAGCAGAAGATACTCGCCGTTCACCTTGCGCGGGAAAAGAACGCCGTTGCGGGCAACGGGATAGCAGGCATCCTCAAGCTGAGTCCAGCTCTTGAAATCCTCTGTATATGCTATGCCGATAGTTGTGCCGTGAGGGGTGAGATTGACCCACGAGAGATAGTATTTTCCATCGAGCTTGCACAGGCGCGGATCGTAGCCGTTGAAGATATATTTATTCTCAAGCTCCCAGTTTATCGCGTCTTTGCTGAAGCCGACAACGAGCTTATGGGCGCGCGAGCGGATATCCGCCCTGAAAACTCCGGCAAAGCCCGAGCTGTAAGGCACAACAGCGGAATTAAAAATGCTGTTCGCCATATGCAGATTGTCGCGGGTGATAACGGGATTGCCGCTGTAACGCCACACGGGATATTCAAATCCTGCGGGCTTATCCTCCCACGGGATGTTTGGTATGTTTGTTCCGATTATTTTTGCCATATCTGACTCTCCTTCCGTCCTTTAGATTTTAGCATAGAGGAAGCGGAAAAGTAAAGAGAGAGCGCAGAAAAATAAAAAAGTTGCCGGGTTTTAAAAAAAAGTTTGGAAAAAGACTTGTCAAAACGCTTTTCTTGTGGTATTATTGATGAGCTTTCCGGGTGTGGCGCAGCTGGGCGAGGAGAAATGCCGCCGCCTGTGGCGGATGAAGGCATTGCTTCGAGGTAAAGAAACAAGGAGCGGAACGAGCGCTCCAAGCGAAGTACCGCGACTATGTTTCTGAAGGAAGCGCCGCGGCGATTAGCAAAAGCCGACAAGCGGGAAGCAAACTGAATTTAGGTACAACCGGGTGTGGCGCAGCTGGTAGCGCGCTTGACTGGGGGTCAAGAGGCCGTGAGTTCAAGTCTCGCCACTCGGACCAGTTTAGAAAACCGTTGAAATCGTTGGAATCCCAATGTTTTCAACGGTTTTCGGCATTTTTTAAGCCAATCTGGAATGTTCGCCGAACGCATCAAAAGGCGTATAAACGCTTAAAAACGCTCAAAAAGTGCAGAGTAAATGCAGAGTAAACGCGGCATATTTTTTCTTGCAATTATAAAAAATCGTGCTATAATGCAATAAAGAGCTTCCAGCTCTATATCCTATTTCTTGTGGCTCTCGGTCTGACCGGGAGCTGCGTCATTGTAAAACGCAAAAAGCCGGGCAGAGGAAAATCCCCTGCCCGGCTTTTTTTAGTTCTAAGTTATGACTAAGTTATGAGCAAGTCGGTCTCAAAACGCACGCAAAACGCACGCAAAACGCACGCAAAACGCACGCAAGTTAAGTTTAAATCATGCCAAAAATTTTGAGCACAAGCACGATAATACCCACAGCATAAAGCCCAACCTTATTTAGCAAATTGTAAAGGATTGCCGTTATCATCACTGTTCCTCCTTTGTCGAGCCCTTGAAGCCCTCAATGGTAGTATTATCATCGGTATCAAATCCGTAGTCTTTACGGAACGCTTCATTGAATTTGCTCACCGTGGCTTCTATCAGCATTTTCAGCTCAAGGTCGGTAATCGTTATGCCCTTTTCATTCAGCATCTCAACGATTGCTTCAGCAGCCTTATCATATTTCTCCTGACCGTGCAGATCCTTGTAGAGCTGCTCGATAGCCTCGACGCAGGTCTTGGCAACCGCTTTCTTCGTCTTGTCGTCAAAATACTTCTGAAAGAGCTTCTTCGCGCATACGCCGAGGTATGATGCTATAGCTGTCAGAATGGTGCAAAGAATGCCCATTCCACAGCTGTCCCAAAATGCTTTTATGTATTCCATGTGCTTGTCCTCCTTATTTAAGCAGCTGATTTACTTTCTTCTGAACTTCGGCAGGATTATAGCCCGCCGCTTTGAGCCTGATTTTTCGAATCGCGCCATTGCCCCATTTGCCCTCGATGACCTCGCGTGCAACAGTGTCAACGGATTTTTTCGCCGGCTTTTTCTGACCGTAAACAATTTCGTTTACGCGCTTCTGCACTTCGTTCGGGTCATACCCGGCATTGCGCAGGCGCGTCATACGGTCGGCACCGTTGCCCCACTGGCCGTTGATTACTTCGTGCGCAACTTCATCGACAGATTTCCTTGTACCCTGAGGCTTCGTCTGCGCCGCGCCAGCGACATAGTTGACATACGGCAGCTTACCATGCTTCGACCAGTTGCGGCGATTGTAACCGGGTTTGTCGCAATTGCAGGCGGTTATCTGCACGCAGTTCTTCCAGCGCGGCGTACACTCGACTGCAAGCCCTTCACCTATGTACACGCCGATATGCCCCGGAGACCACAGGGCTTCTCCGATTTCGATTTTGCTGAAGTTTGTGCTGATGCCTGTACACTTCTGGATCATCGCATCTGCATTGATATCTGGCACACCGTTCGAAGCGTACTTCGCGCCGCCGTAGGGTTTGGATTTATCGCCTGTCCAACCCCAAAGCACGCCCTTTATAAGGCAGACGCAATCAAAACCGAAGGTGTCAGCTGATGCCGCTTTTATCATCTTCTGTCTGCTCGGATCTCTGTTGTAGTCGTTATTGTTGCAATAACGCTGTTTGTTGGATGCCGTAAGCGGTGCGCCGAAGCAGCCGTTCACATAAAGCGTCTTGTAGTGCAGCGCAATATCTTTCACCTTCGCTGCGAGTTCTTTGTTCGTCATGATAAATAACCTCCTTATTTTTTATAAAGATAAAGCTGCTGTTCGATCGTATCGATCCTGTGGTGCGCCTGTTTGGCGGACGATTCGACAGAACTCAGCCGTTCGACCACCTTTCCTATCCGGTCATCTTGCTTTTCCTGCTTCCTTTTGATGTCGTCGACTCCGCTTTTGATGTAGCCAAGCTCCGTTAAAACGACACCATCTTTTTTGCCCTCATCTTTGTTATCACTCCTACCGTTCCGCTTATAGGCGATATAGCCAAAGATTATTGCGCATATAGTCCCGCACGCACTAAGAATCGTCAAGAAGATGTTTACACCGCTCATGTAGTCACCTCCTCGAAGTAAATGCCCACAAGCTGCGACGGTACATACTGCAAGATAGTACCTTGACCGTTGCTGTCGTCGCGTATGCATCTGTAAATTTTGCCGCCGTCGAGATAGTACTTGTCCTTGAAATACCGCATACCGGCAGCGGCAGTTATCGGATTCTCTATAGTGCCGTCCTCGCCGACAGTCACGCGCTCCCAGTGTGCGGGAGTTGCGCTCGGTAGCCATGTGGGATTGGCGGATGTCGCATTGTAGCAACGGTAGAGTTTCCCGCCGTCGCGCACCCTGTCGCCGACAGAATAATCTTTTTCGCCGCTCCACGGTTCAAACAAGCTGATACTTGTCAGAGCTTCGGCGTTTGTCAGCTTCGCGGCGGCTTTTGTTATCATCTCGCGAAAGCGTTTTGCCTGCGTTCTCGTCATATATCCGCACCCCCTGTGATGATATCCAACGCCTCGTCAGCCGATATATCTTCGGGCGGCTCGGCGGCCGTCCAGATTTGCTTTATCTCGGATTCCGTCTCCGTCCATGACTCGGTGTAATACCCGCCGTCGGACGGATAATCAGCCGTGATTATCGGCTTGTATCCGTACTGCAAAAGCAAATTGGGGTCAGTAGTAAAAACATCGCCATTTTCTGTTCTTATCGGTCTCGGCGCACCGTGCAGAGCACCGCCGATCAGTTTTCCGTATATCATATTTTCACCCCCATGTGAAGCTGCCCGCGCCCTGATTATAGAGCGCCGTTTTGCCTATAAGATCATAAAGGCACGGCACACCGTTTGCATCGAGACACGGGACAAGCTGCTGTGCATCGCCGTCGGTGTAGCCATATAACCGCATAACAGCCTTATTGCCCGACCAGTTGTTGTTGCCGACGTCAAATATCAATCCGTTTGTCGGCGTCTCGAAGTCGGCGACATCGCTCCAAGATTTTTTTAAAATATCATTGACCCACACGCCGGCTTTGTTTATTTGGATTTTTGTTCGTTCCAATGATGAAGCCGCCGTAAAACGGTGCTTTTGATACTCGGAAAAGTCGCCGGAGAAAACAATCGGATTTTTGTTTTGAAACAGCGTAAGATTATTTTTCAACGCGCTCTGGCGCGACCCGAATATGCCCGCGTCCCTGTTTATTTCACCGACTATCCTGAAATCTATGGTGATATCAGAATCCTGCGTCAGCTTGCGCCCGGTGTCGATGTACTGAGTGCCCGACGACTGGATATATTCGACTGCGGTATAGCCCTCTGGCAGTCCGCTCTGCGCTTGCGCCTTTTGCCATATAAATCTGCGCCTGCTCAAGTGCCCTCACCGACCTTCTGCGCCGCCAGGATTTTGTCTTTGAAGCTGAGCTCCCACGTTTCGCCGTTTTTAAAATCCGGCGCAGTACCGATATATCCGGTGCCCGCAGGCAGAGTAACCGTGACATTGCCGCTCGCCGCGAAGTTCAAGCGCATCCAGCACTCGAAGTTGCCTGTAGGATATGTCAGTGTTAAGGTCGTGACATTGGTGAGGCGGTACTCGGTGTTGTCGGCGAGGGTTATGTTTGAGCCTGTGGTGACTTGCGTAGATACTGCTTCCGGCGTATAACCGAGTGCAGCGATAACGCCATTTTTTGTGACGGAGATGTCAGAACCGTTATATTGGAGCTTGCCGTTTGAATAGGAAAGATTGTCAAGCACGGATTTGTTATCATGCTCATGTGCCTTCTCAAGAATCGGATGCCAGCCATCCATAACAGACTGCAAACTAACTGTAATCGTGCCTGTTGCAGATGGAAGATCGCATGCAATGTTTTTTGCAAACATGCCCGCAATCGCATAATACATTGCGACATCAAGTCCGCTTTTAACTGTGTCAGACTCAAGCTCAACAATATCCGGGAAAGTGGTTTGAACATCTTCTGACAGCGTGTAGCTGATGTCCTCTGCCGTTGATGCGCCACCGCCTAAAGCCTCGCCGCCATAGGTCGGCTTGCCGTCGGTTTCGGCAAACTTATCAAGCACCGCCTTGTTGTCGTGCGAATGCCGTGCGGCAGTGTTAAGAGCTATTTCGGCGGCGAGACTGTGACTCAGACGTTCCGTGCCGTCCGGAATAGACACTTTGGCAGAGCCTGTTATCATCGGTGCATATCCGACTATCTCGCCGTCCGCAAAAGCGACTAGCTGCGCCGCCATGTTGCCCGGCTCGGGCACAACATCGCTCGTTATTTTGACGGTAACATAGCCATCCACAGGAGTCAACAGCCCGGTTTGCAGATACTCGCCGACCGTCGACTCAAAGTAGACACGATAGCTGTCTGCGCCCTCAAGCTCTGCCGGGACAGGCAGTGCGAGCAGCGTAAAGTTGTTTTCGGCGCGATAGCCGACATCATACCCGCGTGGGCGGGCATAATCAACCGTTATCGTTCTTGTCTGCATCTTTTTCCGCCTCCCCGTTCTCGCCCTTTGGGGGCATTTTTTCGAGCTCTGAGAGCATATCGGACAACAGTTCGATTTTGCCGCAGATTTTCGCAAGCTCGAGCTTGTTGACTTCGAGCTGCTGCATTATTTGAGAGTTGTGCTTCTGCAAGGCGTCGCCCTGCGCTTTGACTTCTGCGATTTTCTGTTCGATTTCGGTTTTTGTCATTTTTTCACCGCCTATTCGTCTGCAAATTTCAATCGTCTGCCATTAAAATACAAAAAGTCGCCATTTGCCGTAAGTGTCCTGATGTATGTCGTGTTGTCCTGATTGCTTGTCTGAAATGTTAGACGCATAATATTATCAGCCTCTGTCCACGCATAAAGCCCAGCCCAGAGCTTGCCGGAGGTCTCGCCCCTTATTTCCAAACCCGCTCCCGGTGTCTTTTCGGCGTTCATTTTTGCAATACCAACGCCAAGTTTAAAATTTGTTCCGCCGACGGTTCTGTGGTGTATCAGGCTTTCAAACTGGTCATTTTTTGCCTCGTTTGTCTCGACACATTGTCTGATTCTCGTTTTGCTTTTTTCGATAATCGCGAAATCAGTGTCCCAGTTGTACGCCAGACCGCCGACGGCAGGCTTCGCCGCAGAAGCGTTCGCGGTTGACGTGCCAAACCTAAAGCCTTTCGAGGATTGCTCATTGAGTGTAAACTCAGGCGCAGCTATAGTCGCATACCAGTCGCCGCCGAGTGCAGTTTTAAACAACATCGAGCTGCCAAAGGTCAGATATTTATATCCTGTTCCGGTTCCCGTGCCTGCGCCTTGATATAGGTCAAGCACGCCGCCGGACATATCGGCTTTATAGCCGTCGTTGTTTAAGATTGACAGTGTACCGCCGTCAAGGTTTATATCGCCGCCAGTGATGTTGATGTCGGAGGCTTCGATGTGACCGGTTTCGAGGTTAAAAGAAAATCCGTTTGTGCCGCCTGTGATGATACCCGTCGTTATAGCCGTTGCGTTTATGCCCGCTCCGGTCATGGCGTTGGTGTAGGTCTTGCCGCCGTTTGTGGTGCAGCCTATACCGCCGTAGGTGCATTTAACGCCCTGCAAGCCGTCTGTCGCGAAACATTCCCAGCCGTCCGGGTTTCCGTCCTTGTCGAGGTCGAGAATGCGGTAATATCCGCCGTTTGCCCCGTTTATAGCGTCTGTGGCGGCTTTTATTGCCGCTTCCATCGAGTTTTTAACCTTGCTGAGTTCAAGCTTTACGGACGCGCTGACAGAGTCGAAAGACATCTCCGTTGTGTCGAGATTGGGAGATGTGATTGTGGACTGCAAGCCGCCGGAGAGGTCTAACTCCTGCTGCGCTACATAGACGGTATATGACTTGTTGTTTTTGTCTTTGACGGTGATAATATCTCCGACCTCTACACACGGGTCTCCGCGCCATGTACAAGTTGACGGATACCATGTGCGCCCGTTATACCGTGCATATATCGCGTCTATCTCGGCATGGGTAACAAGCGGATTTGCAAAAGACAGTGGAACTCCTGTGCCTTTCGTATAGACATCTTCGTTCTCGCCCGCTGTGACCGCTTCTATTTTGACCGCGCTCTCTGCGGACTTTTTAAAGCCGTTTTCCCACTGGACATCTGCCGTCACGGTGTAGTCATAGGTACTGCCTGGACTAAGAAACCACGAGATATAAAGCTTTCCAACCGTGTTTACTCGCGCAGACATTCCCGCGCATCCGACGCAGTAGCCGAGCACATCTCGCTCGCTCTGCTCCGTCAGTTCTGCGGCTGTTGCAACGCCGATAACATGATTTTTCAAGGCAGTCTGTGCCGCCGTATCGACATATGTCACGCTCAAGCCGTGCATACTCGCGATATTCTCGACGACATCTTTCAGTGTCGTGGTGTCCGTCACGGTGATAGACGGTGTCCACTTGCCGCCCATTTTGTCTATCTCATCATAGCCGGTGACGGTCAAGGTCTTTCCGTCGTCGTCCGTCTCCGGCTTCTCTGTCGCAAAATATCCGCAAGGCGTATAATAATATGTTCCGTCCGCCAGAAGCACACCACTTTCGATAAATGCTATCTTGTCGCGGTAGTTATAGGTGGGTGACGGATTATTAAAAGTTGCGGAATAGGAGCTTGAACCCACACTTCCGACCGTTGCGTCCTCGTCTCCGTTGAGAACCTGTGTCACGCTCAAGCTCAGTAAGCCGTCCGTTACGACGACCTTATCCGAGACAAAAGAGCGAATCCCGAGAGTCGTCACATAATGTCCGAATGTTATCCGGTTGATTATGTGACGAGTCCGCTTGGCATAAGCAGTTCTTACCGCTGCGCGTTTTGTCGCGTTGATTATCTTATACACTGCCCGTGCCCCCTTACATCTCGGTCAAATTGAAGCTGACCTCTTTATAAGTCCAAAGAGTCTCGCTATATATCTGCTCTATATCTGCTTCGAGCGTCGAGCAGTAGAATGTCTTTGTGCCGAATGTGCCCGTTTTCGGGTTCGGCAACCAACAGTCGAAACTGTCGGCAAGGATAATGTCCGCGATTTCTGCATACTGCGTGTTGTTCAATCCGCTCGGCATCGTGGCGGTGTATTTGTTCTTTCCCGTCACGATATCGCGGAACATTGTTCCCGTGTTGTTGTCACGCCCGCTTTTGCTGCTGTCGATGATATTTATTCCGGGTTTCAAGCCCATCGGCGTGGGAAGTGTTTTCCATGTCGATGTACCCGTTTTTTTGATTTTCATTACGGCTATACTCATACGCCCACCCCCGCGAGCGGCGTTTTGCCAGTTCTTCTGACAACGCCGTTATGGTATTCAATTACCGATTGCCCGACGACCTTTCCGTCGAGCGTGGTATAAATTGAAATTGATATCGGGCGTGAGTTATCTCCGCTGAGTTCGTTCATGACCTCGCGAACCGCCTGTTTCATCGTCGACAAAGGCGAAACGACTTCGGGCTCGCGCTTGTTATCGCCGAGTATGGCAGTGTATTCGCCGTAGTTTCTCGGGACAACTGTACCTGTTGCAAGGCGAGGTATGCTAACGGTAGGCAGATTGAAGCCGAACTTCTTGCCGCCTATTCCGGGCACCCAATCGGGAATATTCCACGAGATTCTATTCGCTTTATTGACAACGGTATTTATGCAACGCTCGACGAGCGAAATTATGCCGTTGAGTTTGTCACGACCTGAGCTTTTGATTGAATCCCACATTCTCGACGCGCCGGAGGTTATTTTATTCCAAAGGTCGGCTGCACCGTGCGCGATTTGACTGCCGAAAGATTTGATAGCATTCCAAGCTGCCGAGAACGCGCCCGAATTTATTCCGGTTGCAATACCGACGGAGAAAAGCGCCGCGCCTGCCGCTATAAGCGGAATATTTATCTTCGCAATACCCGCTATAAGAAGAGCTGTTCCCAGTGCGATTGAGCCCCATGTCACTATCTGCGCGAGCCACGGAGGCATAGCTTCAAAGGCTCCGCTCTTGTCTCCGACTGTCATTCCAGTGACAAGAAGCATGATTCCCGCAAGTGTAAGATAAATGTCCCCCTTGACTATACCGACAACCAAGAGAGCTGTGCCGAGTGCCATTCCGCCCCATGTGATTATCTGCTTTAACCAGCCGGGCATAGCCTCAAAAGCCCCGCTTGCCTCGCCGTATTTGACGCCCGTCATATATAGAGCGATACCTGCGAGAATAAGCTTCGGGCTAAATTTGACAAGTCCGACTATAAGCAACGCCGCACCGAGTATCATCAGCCCCCATGTGATTATCTGATTAACCCATGTTGGCATACTCGAAAATGCACCTGTGTTCTGTCCGACTTTTATTCCCGCCGCAATGAGTGCTATACCGAGAATAATCGCGGGGATATTAACCGTCGCTATGCCTACCATAAGTAGTGCAACGCCGAGCAACATCGACCCATAAGCCGCTATTTTCGCCATGTTGCCGTCGAGGTCGTCGAGATTGGTGTTGAATGCGGGCGCAGACGACGCATCTGTGGCGCCTGAACTGCTTGAGCTGTTATCACTGAGCTGATTCAGCTCGTCGAAACTTGCAAGGCTTCGAGAAGCTTTTTCCGCCGCCTTGCCGACCTTGCTTGTCGCCGTCGCTTGCTTATTAAGTGCCTTTGCGTTTTTCTGCATCTGTGATACAGATTTGCCGAAAAGCGCGGCGGTAAACGACGCGAGAAAAGCCGACGCTTGTTCGAGCGCGTGCAGTAACGCTTTAATCGCAGGCAATGCAAACTCGTATATCGGCTGAAACGCCGTCAAGAGATTACCTTTTATGTTGGCAAGAGAGGTCTGTATCTGCTTGTCCGATGAGGTCATAGAGGTGAGCAGCTCTTTAAGCTTTCTGAGTGCTCTCGTTATGACCGTAAAAATGAAAACTCGCTTTGCAAGACCGCCTATACGTTTGACAAATTTATCAAGACCGGCAGTAGCTCCAGTCAAGCCCTTTTTAAATCCCGCAGGTGCTTTGGCGCTCAGGGCTTCCCGGAGCTTTGTTTTCGCAATATCGGCTTTACTTTTGAGTCCGCCGAGCTTTTTCTCTGCATCTGCGATAGCCGCTTCGGACGAGGCAAGCTGAGCGGAACGGTCGGTCTGGTGCTTCGCTTCGGCTTTACTTTCAATCTTTTCGATTTTTTCAAGGACTTTGTCATATTCCGCCTGCAAGCTGTGGACTTTGTCAACCCACTCGCCGGATTTGCCGTCAGCTCCGGTAACGCCATGTTCCCACTGCTTGTCATATTCGGCGACTTGCTGTTTTGCTTCGGCGATTTTCGCTTTGAGCGTTTCCGCCTGTTCTATCAGCGGTTTTGCGGCTTCCGGCTCGATATATCCGTCGTCAGATTTGAGATTTTCATATTCCGTGCGCAGTCTTTCGACTTCGGCTATCTGCTTTTCGACTTTGGCATTTGCTTCATCGACATTGTTCTGCAACCGTTTCATCTTCGCCGACGACTGATCAACTTCCTTGCCGCTGAACGCCTGTTTGACGCGCTGATACATACGTGACACCGATTTATTCACCATGTCCGTCGCTTTATTCACGCCGTCCGTGTCAAATTTTGTGTCAAATTTGAGAGAGCCGTCAACCATTCAATCACCCCCCGCTATCCTAAAAGTTTATTGAGCGCGTCACGTTCTGCCTGTTCCTGTGCCGAGTATTTGCGCTCAATGTCTATCATCTTTTTGTGTTCTTTGTAAAATTCCTGCTCCCACTTGTCGAGCCTCTTGTGTCTGTTCTTCTTTTCACGGATAGAACGGACTGTCGAGAAAAGGCACTCGCCAATCTCTGCAAAATAGCCGAGGAACGTCCACCAATGCATATAGGGCACGGCGCGGACTTCCTGCCCGGCGGTCTTGTTTACTGCGGAAAAAATCATCTTTTCGTCCTGAGACCATGACATGACCTTTTTCTGTCGCTGTTGACCTGCTTCTTTATAGTCCTCACCGCCATCAAGAAACCACGACGCTTTTTCAATCGCCTCGTTGCAGGCTTCTCTCGGTATCGAGTCCGGCTCTTTATATAAACAGTCCAGCATAACCACCATTTTGTCATACTCATTGAGTTCCGGGTCGTCAAACGCCTCGAAAATGACAAGCGCAACGCGATAATCGGAGCAGATAGAATATTCTTTGCCTGCCACTTCGAGCGTGGTCGGAAGATAGCCTATCATAAGCTATTTTTAAACCTCGCGGCTTCGGCTTCGTACTTTTTGATACGGGCTTCAGCTTTCTTCTGCTCGGATTTTATGTCAGTTTCTATAATCGGAAGAACTGCATTGAAAACGCGCTCGAAAAGTGGAACGCCGCCGCGAGTTGAAAGCGGTGAAGCTGTGCCGAACAGAACGCCGGACACCTCGGAGTTGAAGATATAGTCGAACTGACCGCATATGAACTTGCCGAGGTCGCGGAGACTATCAGCTGCCGTCTCATCGTCAAGGTCTGCCGAACCGTCGCTCTTTATCTTGATGTTCTCATATTTCTTCATTTCTTCGTTTATATTGTTTTTAGCGTTCCGCAGACGCTCTATAAGTCCGTAGTCGGCGGTATCTATACGGACAATTCTCTGCGGGTCGCCATTGATTTCGTAGCTTTTAAAGCCGTCGTCAAAGTTTATACTCTGTCGCTGCTGTGCCATGTTTTACCTCCTAAAAAGGGAGAGAGGCTGCCGAAGCAGCCCCCCTTTTTTGATTACTTGGACGAATCTGCGGTAAACGTTTTTGTTGCCGCATCAAAAGTTCCCTTTGTGCGTCCGCCGTTGTAGTGGATTTCAAAGGGAATCTGAACGCCGTCTTCGCCGCCTATCGACTGCGGAATGATAATAGCGTTCTCGCGATACGCCCACTCACACGAGCCGTCGGTCTTGAACAGCGCGTCAACGACAGTTGTTTCAAGAGCCGAGCCAGTCGCGCGGTCGTTGATTATGGACGCAAGGTGCTCATAGAGCGGGTCGCCGCTATAAGCATAATAAGGGTCAACAGAGCCCTGCGGCTCGTAACCTTTGACATTGGTCGAGTTCTCGCCGAGTATGTTCTTCTTCGTCTCCGAGTCCGGATTCATCTCAATCGCATACTCTTCAAGGTCTTTGCCCAAACGGACATAGTTTGCAGCTGTGCCATTAAACGACGAATCGATGTAGTGTGCAAGATATTTGCGCTCTATCTTTGCGTTTGCCGTATTGGCAGTAGTTCCAGGCATTAAAACTCCTCACTTTCTATGGTATATTCGGCGTAGATTTGAAGCTGATATGTGACGCCGTCGTTCACGTTCCCTGTCGGGACTGCAAAAAGCATTGCATTCGCGCAGCTCATCTTCGTTATCTCGCCGGACAGCTCTTTGCCGTCAACGATAGATGTCACCGCGATATGTTTCTGCTTCTCGAGCCAATAGTTCAGCTCCAATAAAAAAGCACTGTGCGCCAGTCGGTCAAACTCATTAAACGGTCTGCCGTTGGCGTACAGTACAAAGCTGTGTTTGCGTTTCTCATTGCCTAAAACATCTTTTCCGACAAGCGCATCGCCCGAAGAATAGAGCCCGAAGTCCCCGCTCTTGTTTTCGGAAAAATCGACATGCAAGCCGTTGCAAAAGTCGTCTATTTTAGGACACTGAGAGAGTGTTTTTTTTACGGTTCGATTATGTTCATCTATTTGCCGCCTCCTGCGCGTCGGCAAGAATTTTGTCCGCACGGTCGGCTTTCATGCGCTCAAACCAGTGCGAACCTGCGAGCGGATTTTTTGTGGTATCATACGTCAGCGGTCTCCCCGTCGGGGCTTTACTCGGCGGTGACCACCAACCCACAATCTCGCCTTTTTCTTTGACTGGGATATTGGGACCATATATCTCGCCCATGTACTGATAATGTGCATACGGACCCAACTGTCGGATTTCGCCAGTACCTATGACAGTAGAGGTAGTCAATGCCTTTGTCGCCAAAAAGCCGGACTGATACGGGATATACGGTGTCATAAACTTAATGACATCAGAGTCGATAACGCACTGGATTCTATACGCCCTTTGGTTCATCTCTTTTGCAAATTGCGGATTCCAGTGAATCTTGACATTTATCGTCCCGGTATATTCCATATTGTCGGGTTGCTTTATTTTGTCGGACACGCTATCACCTCACATCAAGCTCGGTGTGGCGCATTTCCGCCGAGCCATAATCGCACATCCGGCAAGCCATGACCGTGTGGACGTCATAGACCTCAAACAACCGTTTTACGCTCGCGCTCTGAGTCTCTTCGGTCGAGTTATCAATCGTCAGAGGTACAGAGTCTTTGATTATAAGGTCTTTCTGCGGAGTGAATTGCAAGAGCAACGGCAGAAAAACCGTCACCGTGTCGCTCTCGGTCTTGCCGTTTTTGCCCGTCGAAGCGGTTGACTTCATATCCCAAAAAACGTGCGGCAGGAATATCCGCTCGTATTTGCCCCCTATAAGGCGGTACACGGTTGCTTTTGTGTTGGTATACATCTTTACCCCCTGTAAAGTAAACCCGTGTCACCGAGCCACAGATGCAGAATACGGCTATATTCCTGCTGACTCTCGCGGTGTCTGTCGGCTGCCGATGCATAAGATACGGAGTAGCTGCCAACGCTCTCGGAGGTCTTGCCGCTCTGGTTGTCTGCGCTATGTTCCGAATGTAAACATTCGACGAGCTCGCAGCAACAAGACTTAATCGCTTCCGTCACTTCTTCAATCCGGCTGAATGTGTGTCGCTCAATAACCTTGGAGGCTCTGACGGCGAAAAAGTCGAAGTCGTCCTTGCTCATAGCGTCCCCGCCGTGGAGATAGTCATTGAGATAGTAGCCGTAGTCTGCATACTGTGTCATCGTTGGTCACTCCTTATGCGGTCTTGGGCTTAATGGCAATTCCGTTAAGAGCTGCCGCCTTGAGGGTATTCTTGAGAACCACACCCGCAACAAGCTCAACTTCGCCGCTCTTGACTGCTCCGGGAGCAGCCATATCGGGAAGATAGGTGTTTATAACGCCCGTTCCCGTAGGCGCGATGCCGTGGAATGCGTCAAGTCCGAGGTTTACGGCGTAAATGCTCGAAGTTCCAGCCGCAGTCGAGGACGGAGTGGAAGTGCCTATGCAGTCAACGGACGCACTGCCGTTGTAATACTCGCCTGTGTCGAGCATAGGAATGTCGCCGTAATACTCAACCCAACGACCGAACTCGTCACGCTCGCGGGAGTAATAACTAGCTCTGCGGGCGCAAGCTCTGACCTTGAGGAGCATGTCTCCATTCATGAGCAGGAGCGACGGCTTACCGTCAACCTTATGAACAAGCTCATCAAGTTCGTCGAGGAATGCGGCATAGTTGGCGTCGAGTTTGGACGAATCGGAGAGGTCAATAGTGGAAGTTATCTCGGTGGACTTGCCAGCGAGGGACTTTCTCAGACCGTCGAAAGTGTTGGTCACATAGCCTGATCCGGTGCTTGCCGAAGAGCCGTTAATAACGAGGTTGTGGAAATAGTTGGTCGTTGCCTTGATCTTTTCGCGGAGCTGAAATGTTATCTCATCAACCGCGCCGGAGGTATTCTCAATGACGCGGTCAACGTTGAACTTGCCGCCCATTATGATAGCCTTAGCGGTCTTTTCGATTCTCTTGGCCTCGTTAGCTTTATACTCGTCGTTAATCTGACGAGTGGCGGCGGTGGAGGGAGTCTGAAGCTGAATATAGCCGTAAGTCATAGTCGAGCCACCAGTGCCGGGGGAAATCGCGTTGTCGAATGTGAGCATATCGAGGAGCAGAGACGAACGTCTGAACTCGTCGATAACCATCTGGTCTACATGGTCAGCCATGCCGACCTTTGCTTCTGCAAGAGTAATTGCCATTGTTTAAATCAACCTTTCTTTGAAAATTTCTCGGAAAGTGCAGAACGGAGGGTCATATCGCCGTTCGGATTCTGCTTTCTTCCCGTTCCGCCAGCATAGGGCGGAGGTGTGTTATTTTCCTCGTCAAAAAGATATCCGTTGTCTTTCTTGAGGGTTTCGAGCGCGGCATCTATATCGTCGCGCTGATTTTTGCTCGCCTTGAGTGCGTCAACATCGAGCAGCGCCTTGACTGCTTTCACGCTCTTACCTTTTTTGCCAGTTATAGCAAGGTCGAGCGCGTTCTCGAAGTCGAGGTCGGCGAGCTGCTGCTCATATTTTGTTTTCTGCGTGTTGAGGTCATTTGTGAGGCTTGTTATCTTGCCTTTTAAATCCTCAACATCTACGCCCTCGAACTCTTTGAGTGAGTTTGTAGCGGTGTCGAGCTGACTCTTGAAGTTGTCACGTGCCGCCGTAACCTTGCCGAACTCGGCAATGGTCTTATAGTTCTCCGCGACTGCCTTGTCGAAGTCTGCTTTCTTATCCTCGGCAACGGTAACACCGTATTTTTCGAGAATAGCGTGAATGTTTTCCATAGTAAAATCCTCCTGAACATTGCTTATATACCGCTCTGTCTGCGGTCAGAATTTAGCCACATGAACCAGTGGCGGGGTAAAAATGGATATAAAAACAGCGCCTCGCACGAATGCGAAACGCTGAGATTATTGAATTGTGTCAATCGTGTTTTGGGGTCAAAATGACCTTTACATCTTTCTTTTCTATTATCTCGCTATCTGAGACAACCGCAAGAACTTCGCCGTCCTCTGCGGTTATAATAACCTCTTCGTATTCCTTGCCTGAGATGTTCATTTAATCACTTCCTTTTACGGCTTCTCTGCCTTGTTTATAACTGAATCCCGCCGCTTTCAGACGCGCAGTTTGTGTCCGCAGTCCTGCCGCTTTGGAGAATCGCGCATATTCCTGATTAAGGCGGGTATATCGTGTTCTCGCCGCCTTGAGTGCATCGTCGTCGCCCGCGCCCTCGAGAACCGTTATCTTTCGCTTGCATTTGCGGATAGCAGTTTCAAGCCGCCGCTGCGCCTGTGTCGCTTCATAGGTGGTGTAGTGCTTGCCTTGATATGTTATGCCGTCGGCGTTCGCCCTTTTAAAGGCTTCCAACTGCTCGGCAGTGTATGTAGGTTCGGTAACGCCATAAAAGATAGGAAAAGCCGCATGACCGCAGTTCAAAGTGCCGATTCGGCGAACGAGACTATCGTTGAGCTTTTGATAGTCCTCATCGCGGTATTGCTTGCCCTGTATGGGCTCGTGGTCGGGAGCACTTGCGGCGTGGGCTGATATTTCCCAGCCGTCCGCGCCGTACTTCTCGTGATTTTGTTCGCTGATTTTTTCCTGCATCAGACCGAGACCGCCCATAATATTACGCCTGACCGCCGTTTCTATCGACGCTTTCGCACCGCTCTCATAGTCAACAGTGACAAGCCCCCGCTGATAGAGGTTTCTGCACGCCATTTGAACCGCCGTGTTATAGTCTGCCGCGCCCGTGAACACCTGTTTAAAGGCAAAGTCGCAGCAGGCGTTATAAGCGTCATAAAGCGGCAACCTCTGCCCGTATGGGCTTATCATGCCTATGGTCTGCGTTATGTTGGTGAAGCCGTCCTGTGCAAGCGTGACCGCCGCTTTGACTATCTGCTGCAAGCTCTCGTTGTTCTCAAACTTAACGCCGTCAATACCCGGAAGCTTTGAGATATCAAAGTGATAGCCCTCTACCGCAGCTTGTTCAAATATCTCATCTATCTCGTCGAGCGAAGTTTCAAACAGCTTCGCGAGTTTCTTTTTAATCTCTTGACGACTTACGCCGAGTTCCTGCGCTTTCCATATCTCGTACTCAGCGGTTGATGTTATCTTTCCCGCTTCGGCTACTCTGCGGGCGATATCCCGTAGCAAGAAGTCGGTCATCGGGTCTGTTATTTGCATCGCGAGTATTCTCAATGCGTCAATGCTATCTGGCGGTAGCATAGTTACTCAACTCCTGCCGTCATGCTCTCTATCTCGGGCATATAGTTGTCTCGTATGTTTTGGATAGCTTCCGGAGTGTCCCACGGCAGTTCAAAATACCACGCAACAGCTATCTCCGGCTTAATAAGTCCCATCTGCACCATAGTACAGTACTCATTCCACGTCTTGTCGCGGTTATAAAGAACACCGTCGCCGTAGTCGAGTGTAACCTCGTCCGGGTCGATAGGCGCATAACCGCCGATATGATAAAGTGCGCCAAGCTCCGAGCAAAGTTCCAGCAGCTTTTTAACTGTCTTTGTCCAAATCCCCTGCATATCGATTATAGTCAGATTATAATCACCGTCAGAAGATGTTATTTCCGTAGCTGTTCGCTCGGCTTCCTGCACATCTGACAAAATACCGCGCTTAAAGCCGATAAGACTTTCGATATTCCGCAGATATTCGGTCTTTCTTGTAAGATAGCTCTGCTCGCGGAACGCGGGCGAGAATATCGTAACGCCGAAGTCCTGCGGGTCTTCGTCAAAAGCGGTAAAGATATCATCTTCGAGACTGCGCGTCTTCGTATTTCCGTTCTCGCCGGGCTTCTGCCGGGTGAGGTCTTCGGGCACCATTATACGCGCCCTACCGAGTTCAAACTCGCGGGAAAGTTGCCATTCGTTACGGTTGATTCGCGCTATGAGCTGTGCCGCAGGTGCATATATCGCTACGCCGTCCGCCGAACCGTCAACCGTGTTGTAAAGCGGCGTTTTGAGTGATACAAGACCGATTCCGTCAACGGGCAACACCGCCACAGGCTCTAAATTCGCATATTTTTCGAGCGTGTCGAGTGGGACTTCCACGCCGAGCGTGTTTGAGTCGCTTGACCGGAAGAGCTTTGTTTCTATCGTTAAAGCTTGCCCTGCCGTCCTGCGCTCGAGCAAAGTATAATATTTGCCGTCTTCGATTGTCGTTTCCGCAGTTCCAACACTTGTAAGCTCGTTCAGCTCGTTTCTCGCAAGCGGTATAAAGCAATCGCGCCTAATCGGGACAAAATAAAACCCGTCCGCAGTTGGTACAGGCTTTATAAGGCATTCACCAGAGATAAGTGCCTGCTGAAACGCTTCGCGCCGTATCTCTTCCAGCTCGTCGAGAACTCGCTCTGCAAATGCGTTTTTAGTGCTTGTCTCATACTCTGAAAAAGTGGTCTTTATAAGCTTATTGACGACGAGAACGGGCAGTCGCTGACAGTCGTCGAGACCGTCGTTCTCATGGTCAAAATACATCTCGAGCCATAGCTTGATAGCGGTTTTCATTTCTCGCGTCGTGATATCTTTGACCCCGAATGCATCGCTGAAATTATATATTTTCTCGCAATTAAGCAGCGCAGATATAACGCTCATTTGTTGCCCTCCGTGTTTATTACTATCTTTTTGAGTGACCTAACGCCGCGCTCAAGCCCTGCGATATACGCCCTCAGGCGCTCGTTCTCGCGTCTCAAATCGTCTACCTCAAGATTCAAGCTCCGGAGCTCTTCTTTCATGCTCTCTTTGGCGTATGACGGCAGATATTTTTCACATATCCACATCTTGATTTTCTTCATTTTTGTCCCCTCTGTATCCCATCCAGCGGAGTTCCCTCCTTAATACCGTGTAACAAAAGTAACGCATATCGTCCATTGCGTGGTCATATTCCTTTACAACCTTGTCAACAGTCGATTTATCATCCCAACGATACATGCCGAACTCTTTCAAGATACCCTGACAGCTCGAATTTATCTTTATAACGCCGCCTTTGACCATCTCAGAAGTGACTCGGATTCCGTCAATTACATCGTTTTTTGCCTTGCGCACCGAGAACTTACCATGCTTTCTTATGCATGTGATAAAGCTCGCGGCGGACGGGTCAACAATTATTCGCTCAATGTCATAGCCCTCAGCCAGGTCTTCGACCGCTTTATAATATTCCTCGTCGGTCATTTGTCTCTGTCGCTTGCGACCGTCATAATAAAACTCTTTAATGCGCGTCGCCGTCTTGCCGTTTAAGCACCACAGACCCGCCGAAAACGGATTCAATGTGCCATAGTCGATAGATATAAAATAACGCCCCTGTTCCGGGACAGTATCATCAATTAAACTGTTGACATCGACATCGTAAACAAGCCCATCTGCCGCTACCCACAGACCCAAAATAAATCGCTGATAAAACACTCCCGACGGGTAAAGTCTGAAATATCGCTCTCTTATCTCGTCGGTAAGTGACGGATTGTCGGTTAATAAAAAGTGTATGTGATAGACATGTTTCTCTTCGGGCTTTGTCACCCATTCTTCATAAAACCAATGTGCCGGGCTGTCGGGGTTGCAGTTGAACCAGTACTTTGACCCGGTCACCGAACATCTCGCGAGCGACTGCTCCACAAACGAGCGAGGCATAAGCGCGACCTCGTCTAAGAGCACGCCCGCAAGGGTCAAACCCTGAATCAATCCCGCCGAACTCTCGTCTCTGCCGCCGAACACATAGAAATAGTTTGTCTTGTCGTTTCCGGTCACCACAAGAAGCTTGCTTGACCTCTTATAATTAAGCTCAAAATACGCCGTTAAATCGGTCATTCCGAGCAGCGGCGTTATTATGTTACGCTCTGCCGATTGGACGGTCTTGCCGCATATAGCAAACGTCTGACCGTCAAAATACCGCATAGCCCAATGAATGAACGACAGAATCATGCAGACGGTCTTACCTGAACGGACTGCACCGTCGCATATAATAGCATCATATTTGTCTTTGTCCTTGCCGTGACACCAGCGCAAAATCTCTTTTTGCTTCGGCGACAGTGTTGTTATTTTCATTCGTCGTCACCGTCCAGTGCCTTGTAAAGCTCTGATATGTCGCTCTGCTGCTGACCGCCATTCTCGGCGGCAAGCTCCATCAACGCTTTAAATGCCATTGTGTCGCCGTTCATCGCCCGGTTGAGCTGCGCGTATATCATCGCCTCTTTGGCTGATATATTAGCCCCGTCCGTTATCTCGCTCAGGTAGTTGACCTCTGCCGGGTCACTATTTTTGAGGTACATCGACATGGCGCGTCTCACTATTTCGCGGGTATCTCTCAGGTCACGGCGCACCTCGCCTGAACGCTTTCCGCCTTTCCTCTGGTCTTCCACTGTTAAAGTGTGTCTTTTGCCCGCAAAATCTGTTTGTTTAGCCATGCCACCACCTCTCTTTTAATCGTTTAAGGTATAAAAATACCGTTGACCGAGTTTGGTCAACGGCAGATATCGAATGTTCGTTTTTTGATATTAAAAATCAAAATCAACATCCGTGATTTCCTCTATTATGTCTATCAGAGCTTTTGTACCACCGTCAAAAGCTTTGTAGTGCAGAGCATCCTCTTTGGTGAGGTCGATGTCATTATCTACACTGCGTTCTTCTCCGTCATTATCATAAGCGACTATTGCCCAATATCCTTCGACGCAGTATCTTTCTCCTTTGTAAGTGAATGTGACCGCCTGCATTAACGGTTCGTTATAATCTTCAAGAAACTTTTCTCTATTCAATTGTTCTCCCTCCCATAAATTCGATGTATTTTCCATATTTCTTTATCTCTTTTTTTGTCATATATCGCGTATTGTTGCCTCTTCCGCCCTTGATGATATGCACATGGGCTACTCCAACCTTAAGATTTTTAATAATGGTATTTCCTTTTTTGTCTCTATGACCGTGACCGATATTAAGCTCTTTTTCGAGTTCTCTTTTGTCGTTGTATATTCCCAAGCTCTTCATTTGTCCTTTTGCATTCTTGAAAATATATATCGCATTCGGACTATTTGACATTCTCGGCAAAGAGCCGCTTCCCCCCGCTATTGGGGTAATTATTTCAGCTCCGTCAAACTCTCCGACTGTTTTATAATATCCGGTCGTTTTTCCGTTTTTGCCACCGCGATTTCCTTTCGGCATAATTATTCTACCTCAAAAATTTTTATAAATCAACTCCGCTCCACCTTTTTTCTGAAAATTTTTCTATACGCTCGATATTCTCGTGCTTTACATTGCTCGGTATCTTTCCGTAAATAAAAATCTTCTGGGGGTGCAAAGCATCAATCATTGTCTGATATTCTCGCTCCCAAATTGGGAAAATCTCTGCGCTTTCTTTTACCCACATTGTCGATATGGCGACAATGCTATGCTTTGGCTCGCCGTCTAAATACCAATCAAAAGAGCGCTCGTCAGTGCTTGCTCTGATAGTCGGGATAACGGTCAACCCGCATTCCTGCATATAGACCGCTACCCAATGTTTACGATAATGATTGAATATCTGTGTTGCCATAGGCATATCGCCGTATGGTGAAAAGTCAGGAGAGAGCACACAAGCATATTCCGCGAGTTTTTCTATATACTTCTCGGGCGTGTTCCAGATCCGCTCAAACTTATAGTCGTCACGGAAAAAGTGAATACCTGTTTTTTGCTTCTCTTCCGGGCTTCGCTTATCACTGAGCATAAAGTCAAATGGAATCCAGTCCGTGACCTCCGGGAGCTGATATACCGGCTGTATCTCGGGTATGTCATATTTGCCGACCCCGGAGAACTGCGCCCTTTCAAGATTCAGAATATTTGCTTTTCGAGTCTTGGTATCGAGCTTGTTCTTTTTCTTGACTTCCGGTGTCATGAAGTTGAACCCGAACTTACCCATATCAAAGTTGAATATGCCGCCGAGCTCTTTGTCAAGGAAACCGAAGTCCCATTCCGCCTTTTCTGCGACCTTGTTGTCAGCGAGCCTAAATGCTTTTATCTGCTCGTCGTCGAGGTCATCGGCAACAATGCAAGGCACCTCCGCCAAGTGGAGCTTTTTTGCCGCCTTTAGCCTCGTGTGACCACATATGACTGTGCCGTCACCGTCAATTACTATCGGGACTTTGAAGCCGAACTCCGATATGCTCTCGGCGACATACTCCACCGCTTCGTCATTTCTGCGCGGGTTGCGCTCATACGGCTTTAAATCTTTTACTTTTTTGGTAATTATCTCCATGTTATCACCTGAATTTTTAAAGCGTTGTCGGCGGCTATCCGACAACCGAATAACCACCGACAACCAACGGGAAGGAACTAACTTGTAGGTGTGCAAAGTCGGAGTCAAACCGCGCCTCCGGGGTGTATCAGCCCCGAAGATAACCGTATGCCGTCATATGTGCCGCCCGAGCTGCGTCTTGTCATCAGCCATCGTTTTACCGTCCGCAAACTTGTGCGCCCGATTCGTCCCGGAACGCCCGATACTCAACTTCTCGCGCTTCCTCGCCCTCTTGGCGGCAGCGACTTAAATGGTTTTTGGATCGGAGCAAAGGACTCGAACCTTTAATGCGCTTATGCGCATATCGCCTGAAAGCTCCGCATAAAAAGCCCTGCTATTAACCCGCCGCAGGGCGAGGCGGTAAGAAAGGAGCCGGTTTTCCGCACCGGCGAGCGGTGGAAATGTGGTAAACAACATGAACGGAGAAAAGAAGTAAAAGCGGTTGCCCGTCCACTTTTACTTCTATATGATATCATATCTCCCAACTGTATTTCACTGTATTTTACTGTATTTTACTGTACACTTTTAGCGTTGAGGAGCTCTTCGAGTGCCGCGCAAGCTTTCTTGTTCGTTTTCCAACACCACTCTCGGGAATATCCCATCTCTTCTGCAATGTCTTCAAAGCTCATCCTGCTGAGGTGCCTCAAAAGCAGAAACTCTTCCCACTGTGGCGGGAGTTGGCTCACAAGAGCCTGAAACTCGTTTTCGGCGGCGAATTTTTTCTGATATATCTCTATGATTTCGTTGCCTAAGTCGACATATTGAGATATCAAGCTGCTCATTTTGTCCTCTGCTGTCTTCTGCACCGACTCGGACGGCGGGGCGGTAATTGATACCAACATATCAAACAGCTCCGATTTCTGACGCTGTTTGAATGACAACTCATTGTCAAGGTGCTTTATTCGGTTGACGTATTCGGGAACGGTCACAATATCACCTCTATCTCTGTTCTCGGGTTTTCTTTGTCATAGCTCCCGCACAGCTGAAGCTCGACGTTTTTAAAGCTGTCATCTTCAATTATCCCGGCTTCCCGCAAGCCGTCAAGGATAAACTTGCCGTTGTAATTGTCGGGGTCGTGCCGTTGCCTTGTCCGAAAAAAATATGTAATTCTGACAACGCACTTTTTTATCGGCTCGGACGGTTTCGGGCGGCAGTACACCGCGCAAAGGGCTTGCCATTGCTTTTTATCCGCTCTGTACGCCCATACATTCTCGCGCCCGGCGAACTTGTTTAACGACGGCGGGATATCTGGGATAGTGTAAACGTATTTTTTGCGCTCGCATTGCGGACACGCCTGCCGACCTTCAGGGACTATTTCTCCGCAACAGACGCATCTGTCTGCATCAGCCATTTAATCATCCTCGCTTTCGAACCATTTCATTAGTTTTTCCATGCACATCGGACACAAATCTTTGAATTCGCCCCGCACAAACACCGTTTCACCGTCCCAGTCTAAAATAGTCGTTTTATCGCGTATACGGAATACATATATGTTGCCGCATTTATCACACCTTTTAGCAAGTGCCATTGTTAAAATCCTCCAACTTATTATCGTAGATATTGCCGACAACCTCAAATTCGGTTGAACCATAGTCAAATGTTGTAAATCTCACACCCGCTCGCCCGATAAAACTCGTGAGATCGTTGTCATAGACAATTTGATAAATGCTCATTTTGCCGAACCAAACTCTCTTTACTATATCGCCCTCAAAAATCTTTGTGCCGTTTTTATCTTCGAGACCTGTGTACTGTCCTACGGTATTTTCATCAACATACAAGCAATTTGCACCACGGCAATTATATTCTTCACACTCGAATATGTTTTCCACCATAACCATTTCGCCACGACCATCTTTTGTAGGTACGCCGTACACCCATTCGCCGTTATCTGTTCGCTTGCCGCGAAAATTTATATCATGCATTGTTATTACCTCCGTCCATTTTTGCGCCGCAGTTAGAACAAAACGGTGTTCTAATATATTTTCTTGTTTCTTCATATACTGGAGAGTGCAAGTTTTCTTCCCAATCATAGTCAAATGTTTCTTTAAAGGTGCTTGTATATTGCGCTTCCGCTCCGCAACACGAACACACGCAAGAAATATCGTAAAAGCCATCCTCAATCCATTCGCCATGTTTAATCTTTTGTACATCAGCACGAGCAATAAAATCCATACAGCCCAACTCTTTTATTTGCTCTTCAAGGTCGTTGCAGATTTCCCGCATATAGCAAACTTCATTGTGTATGCAGTCTTTACAATCCATTTTCTTACCTCCCGCTTGAACCGAATCCGCTGTTACCCCGTGCTGTCTCGTCAAGACTATCGACGACTTCAAGCTCATCGCTATAAATCGGCAAAATGACGAGCTGCGATATCTTGTCGCCTTTTTCGACCATGTAGGGAATCCGGGTGTTGTTATACAGCTTGACGCGAATACTGCCTGTGTAGCCCGCGTCAATAACGCCCTCGCTCGTTATGCCGTGTTTGACATTAAGTCCGCTCTTGCTTTTGAGAAATCCGACAAACCCCTGCGGTATCTCGATATGTACGCCTGTGTCAAATATCGCGCTGCCATGTGCCGGGACTATCTGACCTTCCCTTGCCATGAGGTCAAATCCTGCATCTTCGGGATGTGCTTTTTCGGGTTTGTATGCGCCTTTTTCTAAAACAATTTTCATTTTGTTAAGCTCCTTTTGGTTCTTCATCGTTCAGAGGTTCATTCCAGCATCTATAGCAAGCTCTCGTGTAATCGCAGTCCTCAAGTGTTGCCGAGTGTATTCCGCCGTAGATTCTTTTTCTGCATACAAATGGGGTTCCGTCCCAATTGCGCTGCGCTTTTGGGAATTTTTCAAAGAAGTCCTGTGCGTATGTTTTCTCCGGGTGTTCATTGCTCCACTTTTGTAGATTCTCAATTAACTTTTTGGCATATTCGGCGCCCCTTGTTATAACGGGGTGCTTGCAAAAAACAAACAGCGGGCATTGCTCTTTGTTAGCCGCATCAGCTGTGCACCCGGTGCGTGAATCGCAAAGCCTTTTTGCTTCGGCAAAGAAGTTTATCGTTTTGCTACAATCCATAATTTTTCCTTTCTGCCCGGACTTTCGCCCGGGCACTGCATTATTTTTTCTTGTAGGCTATCGGCTTTGACATGTTCTGACGCTCAAACTCCGAGATGTCATATGAAGCTTGTCCTTTTGGTTTGACATCTGCGGTCGGAGTTCTGCTATCACGCCGCGCCCAGTTTCTGATAGTGGCAAGGTGATTTTTGTAGCTCTTGCCCGTACTCGCCATATACGCGCTCAGGCGTTCGATTCTGTCAGACCAGTCAAAAAACTCTTTTTTCAGTTTCTCAAAGTCTTCGTCAGACAGTAGGACATTTTGATATTCGCCGTATTTGTGGCGCGTGGGCTTTTCTTTATCTATTTCTTTTATATCTTCTTCTATATCTTTATCTATATCTTCTTCTATGCCTTGACTTCGTTGACATGTCATTGACATGTCATTGACAGCCTGCAAAGCGCGCTTTTTTGCGCGGGATTTTTGTTGTGCGAGTCGGTTGTACTCCTTGAGTTCGGCTAACTTATCGACACTTTGGTGCTTCTCCCAATTCGGGATAGTTATTGTGCCGTTCACAACCTCTATCATTCCGAAGCTTTCAAAGGTGGTCAGCGCAAGACGCACAGTAGACATAGGACGGCGAAAGATAGTTGCAAGCATTTCCTCGGTGTATGGTATGCGGTCACTAAGCATAAGCACGCCGCAGTTATTCTGCTTGCCCGCGAGACAGAGGATTTTGAACCATATAACAATTATGGAATCAGCGTCGGGCATACTCTCGATGAGCGCTATTTTTTCATCGTCGAAGATATTAACGCAGAGTTTTATCCATTTGAGCTCCATTGCCTCAGCTCCTTTTTATCGTCCTGAAATGGGCTTGTACGGGAACGACATATTTTCCCTCGCGCTCCGCTACATAGCGTCTGAGCCCTTGCGCCCTGCGTGACAAGCTCTTGCAACGGCGGTCTGTCTCATTGAGAAAAGCTTTAATCTCGACAATGTCATCGGAAAGCCAATAACCGACGCTATGCGACGATGAGAGAATAGGCGCTCCGCCGTCCCTTGCAAGCTCTATCAGCTTGCGAACGGTTCGGTCGTCGAGCCCCGTATAAATGCAGAGTGCTTCCCGCGTGACCGCGTTTTCCTTGCCTTTGGGTATAAAGTCGACTATGTTCATCTCGCTACCTCAGAACGGCAAGTCGTCGCTTATGAGGATTTCCTCGAAGTCGTCGTTGTTCGGGGTCTGCGGCTTGTCCGCTTTTGACCCGCAGAAGCTAACTTCGTCGGCAATAACTTCAAATGCGGTGCGCTTGTTGCCGTTTTTGTCCTCATAGTTGCGCTGCTGAATACTGCCGCGAAGCGCTATCATTGCACCTTTCTTGAAATACTTTTCTACAAACTCGGCTGTCCGTTCCCACGTGACAACATTGATAAAATCGGTCTGTCCGCGCTGAAATCTGCGGTCGACGGCTACGGTAAACGATGTTACCACTCTGCCGTTCTGCGTCTGTCTGAGTTCGGGGTCGGCGGTCAACCTCCCCATAAGAATCACTGAATTAAGCATTATTAACACTCCTTTTGAGTTCCAAAAATTTCTTTGTAGTCGTCCCGTAGAGCCTTTTTATTCGAGCTTCGGTGCGCTCTTTTTCTTCTTTGATTTGCGCTTTGGTTTTGTAGAACGGGCACTCGCCTGAGCTGCACACACAGTCGGTCAGTACACTGCAACCTTTCGAGCCGTTAGCCAACGTACCATAAGCAAAACAGTCAAACTTCTCCATTTTTTACACTCCTTAAAGGTAATTTTTTCCGAACAACCGGATAAAGTCATCTTTATCCCAGCCGTAATATGACATCGCTTTTTTCTGCGCTTCGCGGTGCAACTCGTCCATCACCGCCTGATTGTCGTGAACTGCGTTCTTGCCGTACATATGGCAGCCCATGTGACAGAGACGGACTTTCAAGCCATATGCCTCGCTCGCGTGTCGTGCCGAACCGCCAAAACAATGGTGCCAGTCCATAGCCGCGCCCGACCTGCCGCAGAGATAGCAGATATCTTCGTCCGCTTGAAGAATCGACCTCATTTCCACATCTCCTTTAATCGGTCAAGTTTTTCGGGGGTCATCGTTTCTATGCCCTGTGTTTTACACTCTTGCACAATGTTGTCAATCAGCCGGGACATCTGTGCCGTGTCATATGCCGATGAGCCATAAAACAGCTGCACATTCGTGCATTCGGGTATCTTTGACGGGAAAGTTTCGGTCAACCATCCGAGCCCGTTGCGCTCCCACCCGTCGCGGAGCTTGTCGACCGCCTTGTTCTGCACGCAGACGGTCTCAAAGTTATCCCCGATGTTTTTTATAGCGTCTCGATAGATATCTATCATGCTAAGGTGCAGCTTTGCGGCGAGTTTTCCGATGAGTACCCAGCAATAGGCATTTGCGTCGAGACTGCGCTTGCGTTTTTTCTTCTCGACGGTCAACTCATAGGGCTTGTCCGAAGATTTAACCTCTGCCACTATGCGCTGACCTTCTTCGCGGTTTTTGACCTTGAACTTGAGATAGAATCCGTCGGACTCAAAGAGCCAGTCGGCTTTTTCAATCGTCATGACTGCTCCTTTGCCGCTTTAAGCCACGTAGCCATTTGAATTTTTGCCGTTGACGCGAGATTGTCGGTTATAGTTTCGAGAGATGCGCCCTCAGGGGCTGAAATTTGGCGCATAAGCGCGTTTTCTACTTCGCCTATACTTTTCCCTCTGAGCTTCGCGAACTCGCCCATTAGGTCGCGCGTGGCAAGGTTTACGGCTTCACGGTTTGTCTTTTCGCCTGCGGGTGTCGACTGGGTGTTCTGAGAGCTGTATTTGCTTCTTCCTGCCGCCCAATAGACATCCGCGCCAAAACCCAACGCCTTACAGGCGACGGAAAGCGCGTCAGTGTACGCCATTTTAAAACACTCGTCGGAGGTATAGGCTCCGCTCTTTTCGTTCGATATGTACGACGCGCCGCCGATGCCGAAGATAGGCTTGCTCCACTCGTCATTTTCCTTAACATAGAGGTTGAGCGTGACATGTGCCGTCTTTGTTCCGTCCGCTCCGTCCTCGAGCCAATGTTTGACATCGTCGGTATACCAGCCAACGCCGCAAGCCCCGAATACCTCGGTCAGCTTCTTTATGCGCCACATCGGGTTAATGTCTGTGAATCCCTTGAGACGACCCGCCGCGATTTTCTTCTGTGCGTTGCCGGGCACTTCGCAAACCCTGCTGTAAATTTCAAGATTATCCATGTTGCACCTCACTTAATCTGAATGTTCTGAACTTCCACAATGTCCGCGCCGTCAAATGATTCGCCGGACTTGACCGCTGTTTTGACATCGGTCTTGCTGATTTTCGGGGTAAATGTGACAAACTCCGGATATTTTTCCACAAATGCGGCTTCATCTGCGATTACGAGACGTTCAGACTTGCGGAAAGCGACTTTGTTTCTCGCGCTCTCGAAAGAGGTTTCACCTCTGCACTGCATAGAGCGAGACACGCAGCCTTTAAGATAGTCGACGGAGTTTTCTTTTGCTTTTTTTCTCGCCGTCAGAGCTTTTATCTCTTCGTCTATCATCTTAGCTTCGGCGGTCAAATTCTTGATAGCACAAATGGTGTTGTCCAGCTTGTCTTTGTAGTCGCCATTGAGCATTTCGAGGGTATCTTCGATAGCGTCCTCCGGGATTGTCCCATCTTCGACAGCTGTGATAAAATCGAGGTATTCGTTGTTGAGTTCATAGAGCTTCATCTTTTTGTTTCTCCCTTCATTATTTGAAATAGATAGTTGATACAATCGGTTGCTGTCATTTGTTTTATTTGTTCGTCCTGTGCCGCCGTTGTCTGAACGGGCGGTGTTTGGTCTGCGTCGTTGTATCTCATATTCTTTCCCTCAGTCGCACCGGGAGTAAAATATAGGTGCTTGAATCGTCCTTGAATACCAACGGAGACACGGGAGAGCTGACAAGAAAGCTGTCAGTCTCAGCCGCTTTAAGCACTCCAACGAGATATCTCGCGTTGATTCCTATCGCGAGGTCTGAATCGGTCTCGCCCGTCACTGAGTCGGTGGCACTGCCTATCGTAGTCCTCACAGACAGTTCAATGGCATCTCTTGAGAGCGACATCTTGACAGGCTGTGTCTCGGTGCTCGCGAGAATCTGAACTCTTTCGAGCGCAGATGTGAGGGCTTTAAAATCCGTCTTGACCGAAGTTGTGTTTTTGGGGATAATCTTGTCTACATCGATTTCCCACGCGGTAGACATAAGGCGCGAAAACAGCGTATAATCGCGGGTCTGCGCTATAAAATGTTTGCTTGAGACGGATATCTCGACCGCGTCGGTCGCGTCCGAAAGCTCGAGCAGTGCCTTTGGCGGAATTGTTGCCGTTGCGCTCGGTGCTGTCCCCTCTTCGCACGGTATGCTTGACTCGGCGAGTGTGAACCCGTCAGTCGCGCAGAGTCTGAGGTTGTCGGAGACGGTCATTCTCACGCCCTTATCATCTGCGGCGGCGAACACGGTTTTTTTAATCAGCTTGACGAGATTCGCTCCGTCAACTCGGCAAGTTGTGCCGTCTTCGGGAGTTGGAAGCTCGGGGTACTGCTCCGCAGGTATGCCTTTGACCTTGAGATTCGAGCGTCCGTTCTGGACGGCGAGAATATCATCATCGGTGCAAAGTGTCGTGTTTTCCTTTTGCAGCTTTCCCGCTGCATTTGTCAGAATCTTCGCGTCCGCGATTATCGCGCCCGGTTCCTCAACCATCGCGGGAATGTGAACGGATATTCCGATTGTAAGGTTATATCCCGTCACGGTTAGGACTCCACTTTCTGCCGAGAGCAAGAGTCCGTTTGTAGCCGGAGACGGCGATTTGTCAATAACTCTTGCAGCTTTGGCACAAGCCGCCTTGAGGTCGTATGTATTACAGGTCAGTTTCATTTTTTTGACTCCTTTCTGTTTCAAATAAATTCATCTGCCGAGAGTTCCAATCCACATATCGGTTCTCCCATTCAACACCTATGTAATCAAGTACATGTCCCCAGCCGAACTTTTCTCCTGTCGCTGGATTCGTGACACACTTGTACATCCAGAACTCCCATTCTTTTTCGTTTCGTTCGCGCAAGCGGTCGAAGCGATGGGGACGTTTCTCAAGTTGTATTCCAAAACCGCACATACTACAACCTGTTCTTTGCGCACCGGTTGTATAAAGCTCTCCAATGTCCCCCTCCCATGCTTGGCTTTTTGATTTTATCTCGCCATATATTGCAGGAACCGGAACATTCAAATCGAGTGCAAGGCGGAGAACGTCTTGCCGTTCAAAAATTGCAAACGGGCACGACCTAATTGAGGTTTTGCCGAAGTAGTTACATCCGTTAAGCATGAGACTCTTTTCTCTGCGTCCGCCCTCGGAAGCCAGAAGCCCGAGGAAAGGAACGCTGTTGTGTTCTTTTGCCCAGTCGTCGCAAGGCTTTTCTTTGAGGTAATAGCAGCACTTATCTGAAACGAGGAAATCAGGTTTGCGATAATCCACATTTTCGTTCTCGTTTTCATATCCGCCAAACAGGTTGAGCCACTTCTGCGGTAGTTTCATTCGGCTACCGGTTCGATTCCCGCCGTACTCTCCGGTTTCCCCTGTGATAATGGCGTGTCTTACAGTTCGATTCTCTTCTGTTGGATTTTGAAGCAGAGAAATCTTGTTCGCCTTTTCTTTTGAAAGCACCGGGAAGCCAAGTTCTTGCAAGACTTGAACTTTTGTCCATCTCGTGCCGTCGTCGCGCATGGCAGGCTTCAAGCATTCTACTCCAAGCTGCTTGTGAATCAGTTGAATTGACTTATCTTCTAAACTTGACACGCTAACTGCGGGGCAGTCTATCCCTATGTCTCTTAAAAACAGCAAAAGTGTTATACTGTCGAGTCCGCCAACGGACACGTGGTAGTTAAGTCCGCGTGCTTTGCATTCTTCGATGAAATCAAGAGCGACATCTCGGGCGTGCTGAACCTTCTTTGAGTAGCTCCATTGCTGTTTCACTCGAAAGTTTTTGATAGTAGCTATATCGAGTTCCGACAGTCCCTTTTCCCAGCCCATTAAGCTCCCTCCATTAAGTCAAATAGCGTCGGTGCGCCTATCTGTGCTTCTGCCGCTTCGAGATAGCCCACGCCATCGCGGAAATAGTCGGGGTTAAGTTCGCAGCCGTAGCCCCTGCGCCCCATTTTAACCGCCATATACGGAACGGTCATAAGACCGCCGAACGGGTCATATACAAGGTCGTTTTTGTTGGAATATCTGTTTATTACCCGCTCCACGATATCGAGCTGCAACGGGCATACATGAAGATTCTGACGGCGTCTGCTCTGCGTTGTGTTGAGTGTGCGCATACGGTTGATATCGTCCCATATCTCGTCGCTCCAACTGCCGGGCGAGACCACTGCGAAAGTGGCGGGAAGATGTCCCTTTTCGTCAAGTTCTTTAGCGAGTTTTACATGGTCGGCGTAGTCGTAGACCGTTTCGCGGGAATATTGACGATACATTCTCTCGAGCACTCGAACGGGCGCGTTTTTGAGTTCCTCGCGGGTGACAAGTCGGTTCCCGCTTGACCGCTGATAACCGTTCGCGTCAATCTGCCACTGGGCGCGGGTATAGTCGTCTTTGCTTTTGGTGACGGGGACATCTGCATATCCGTCCGTTGTATCGCTCGGAAGTTTTCGGAAAAGCAAGATATATTCAGGGCAGCCGACGCCCATCTTCGTGCCGTCTTTGCACTGTTCCGTCCAGCCGAGACGATAGGTCTGATTGTTTTCCCTGACAACATCTGTACAGACCGTTATCATGCCGAAATACTGAAAGCCGTGCTTAATGTAGTGACTTATGCACATCGCGTGAAACGGTTCAACCGTCGGAAAGCCCGTGCCCGTCACATTGCCGAAGAGAACGCGGTCTTTGACGTGAACCGCGCAGACTCTGCCGGGCTGTAACACACGAAGCAGTTCCGGCGTGAGATAGTCCATTTGCTCGAAGAACTGTCTCGTTGTCGCGTTATGCCCAAAGTCGTTGTATGACGGGGTATATTCGTAATGATTGGAGAATGGGATTGACGTGTGAATCAATCCGACGCTATCAGAGGGCATTTTTCGTGTCTCGTCAACGCAGTCGTTATTCACGGCTGTGAACCTTTCTCTTTTGATTTCCACTCTTTTGACTCCTTTACTTCTTTTCAGCTGCTCGGCGATATGCGGAGATGACAAGCCATATTTTTTGATGATTTCGGACATCTTCTGTGCTAATTCGTCGTGCCGTTTCCACTTCTCACGGAGTGCTTCCCAGATTTCTTCTTCTGCTTGGGTATAGATTATGTCGATAATCACCTTTTCGGTCTGCAAGAAACGGTGTATTCTGTGAATTGCCTGGATAAAGTCGTTGAACTCATAGTCAATACCGACGAATATCGCACGGTGGCAATATTTCTGAAAATTGCACCCGCAGCCGGAAAGGCTCTTCTTTGTGGCGAATATCCTTGTTTTGCCCTCTTGGAAGTCAATAACGCGGCGTTCGCGTTCGTCATAGTCCATACTGCCGTAAATGTCGACAGCTTCGGGAATCGCTTTTTTTATCGCGTGGCGTTCCGCTTCGAGGTCGTGCCATAAAATAAAATGCTCGTCGGGGCTTGCTTCGTCTATCAGCTCTTTTGCTTTCGCTACTCGCGCCGCTATGCTTGAGCTTTTCTCCCGTGCCGCCTCAGATAACGATGTCGCGGTATCTCTCAACAGCTTGAACTGTCCGTCACGGTCAGCGGGCAAGTTTTCCATGTCGTCGTCTATGACATGTGTACGGACTTCAAACGGCGGTAAATCGTAGCCCGTCGCATCGAGTCCAAGGTCGGCGGGCGAGCTTAGGAACAGCCCCCACGACGCAACCCAGAGCCAAAATTCACGCTCCATACTCGGATAGAGTTGCAAGTTGTTAGCTTTTGTTGAATCGCGCTTAAAAAAGCGTGTAAGTGCCTGTCCCGTGTCCATAAGGTCGAGAAACCCTGCGTAATGGATAAGCTCTTTATATCTGTTTGGGCTCGGCGTGGCGGTCGCCACAAGCTTATATTTAATTCCCTTGAACTTCGGGAAAAAAGTTTGATAGGTTTTCGAGCCGTAAGAGCGAAGTACCGCCGCTTCGTCAAGGCTGACCGCCGTGAAATATTTGGGGTCTATGTCTCCGTCTCTGACTCGCTCGTAGTTGGTCATGAGTATTTGCGCATCAGAAGCTCTTACCTCGTCCATGCAGGTGACATATACGGGCTCGGGGATATGCAACAGCTCTCTTGCGTCGCGGGTGAACTCCTGACGCACGCCGAGTGGAAGCACTATAAGAGCTTGACCGCCCTCATGCTCGGTGACTATGCGGCAAAATTCGAGTTCCTGCACGGTCTTGCCGAGTCCGAACCGCTCGAACAGTCCGCGCCTGCCGCCCCTAACCGCCCATTGAACGGCGAGCTTCTGGTGAGGTTTGAGTGCCGGGTTAATTTCGTCGAGCGATATCTCGAACCCGCTCTCTTTGGCGACTTCTATCTTGTCATCTAAAAATTGGTCATATGTTTTCATCGCTTTTCATCTTGTCCCATGCCGGGGAAACAACTTTCCTTTCTCTTCTTTTGGGGCGAAAATACGGGCACTCCATGTCCGTTGCCTCTATCTCGCGGAACTTGCCCGTATCGAATGTGTAGTGACAAGCTTTGTTGTCGTACTCGATATCAAATCCGCTTATCCCTGCAAGCCCGACCATTTCGCGGCGGTAATAACAGCGTTTGCAGATGTTTTTCAAGTGCCAATGCTCTGAGTGTTTATGTTTTCCGGGCTTTTGCCACTGCGGTATCTCCTTGCTATCTGTCAGTCCCACGAGATAATCAAGCGAGACATTGAAAAATCGAGCAATCCGAATCGCGAAGATGAATGCCACTGAATTTGTGCCATCGCAATAACGCGAGATTGTTGACCTAGCGCAGCCTATAGCATCTGCCAATTCCGACCTCGTCACCGGCGGTTCGTGCTCTTCCATGAGCAGTGTGAGCCTATCCGCTATCTTGAACGCTTCAGGAGCAATTGCCGCTATCTCGTACATGGCGTTCAGCTCCTTTCTTTTTGATTCTGCGCTTGAGTGAATCCTCAAAAGCTATCAGCTTGTCCTCGTGAATAAATCCATAGATGATAAGTACGACGAGGGCGATTTCAAACACCGTCTGAATCACGAATTTCAGCATCATTTCATCATCTCCTCGAAGCTCTTATTTCTCTTTGTGCCCGAATAGACCGTCGAGTTCTGGGCTACTACGGCGAGCATAACGTCCGTGAGCGCATCGAGTTCCCTCGACGCAATAGCGGGAGTCTCAGAGATGGTTTTTATGGCGAGTTTACAAGCCGTTATAATTGCCGGAGCGCTGAGGGGGGTAACTGTCACGGAATTTAAAATGTCTTGCGCGATATCAACCGCCAGTCTTGCGATTGCTACCATATGACCCTGTTTATCGTCCTGCTCGAATGTTGTGTAGAGGTCTTTGTATAAGGGTATGTATTTTTCCTGCATTTTCTTTTCTCCTTTTCTGTGTTTCATGAAAAAGCTCGCGCGAGCTCTGGCAGGGTAACCGGAAATCTGATGTTCCTGCGGCGAAGTTCTTTAACATTCACCCCGAGAAGCTCGGCAGCTTCTTTTTGAGTAAAGATGCATTTGTTCGGGAATCGCTCTAGTGCTCTTCTGGTGAATATTTCGAGATTGTCTCGATACAGTTCTTTTTCGCGTGGCATGTTAATTTACCTCCTCACGACAAGAATTTCTTGACAAAATAGGTCTGACCTTTGCCTGTGACCTTTGTCGTTCGGGTAACTCTCACCGAGCCGTCAGGGTTGTTTATCGTGCTCTCCTTGACCTCGAAGAGGCTCATTTCCATCGCTTTCTGAGTCGGCATGTTCTTGCTCTGACCGTCTTTGACGAGATATCCGTTCTGACGCAACCATTCGAAAAGTCTCTTCTGACCGATGTCAACGCCGTTCTGCCTTATGATTTTCGCGAGGTCGCCGATGAGAATCGAGTTATGTGCCGTCTCTACCGCGTTCGCGAAGAGAACTTTCGGGGCTTGCGCCTTGAGCTGTGCGCTCATTCTTTTGCTCTCGTCAAACATCATCGTCAGCGCGTGCTTCTGATTCGGTTCGAGCTGTCCGAAATAGCTCTCGACGAACTGTGCCGTGTCGTTGACATAACCGCCTGTTTTGCGGATTGCCGGAAGCACTTCCGCTGTTACCCAGCGCTTGAACTCTTTGGCTTTCGGGAGTTTGCTTGAGAGGATAAGGCTGTAAAGACCTGACTCGTTGATGATGGTCATTTTGGGGTTCCCCGAAGTTCCGTCGCGAAACGCGACGGTATTTTTATCGTCGCTGTCGACGTGCTTGCTGAGTGCATCTCTCGGGTTGCCATATCCGAGTATCTCGGCAACATCTTTGCCGACAAAATACGGTTCGTCGTTCACACTGACAGCTCTCACACTGCCGAATGCAGGGTTGTTAAAGGTTGATATGTTGTTCATTGTGTAGCTCCTTTATATTGACTTTTAGTCTTGAAATTTATATACTAAAAACAAAAAATGTTGAGGTGTGTCATGCAAGTTTCTAAAACAACGAATGTTACTCTCCCGGCATCTGCTTCCTGGAGAATCGAAAAATTTTCATTGCTTGAGCTTTTTAAGACTATTGAAAATGAGTACACCGCACTGATTCCGGCATCGGAGAATTATCGAACTACCGTAGTTGTCTGTCGTGACATAAGCGATGAGACAAGGTACACTTTAGAGGAATTTAAGAAATACTTTTCAGACAGTGCGCCTTTTAAGTCTATAACTCTCCTGTGTACCAACGCACTCGAAGAGTCCGCGTACCTTTATCTTGATACCAAAAGCATTCTGTATAAGACTCCATATCAGTGCTACATTTCAATTTCTTCTTCAAGTCTCACAGAAGCAGAAGCAGAAGATTTTTTAAAGAAGATGACAGCACTTGCTATTCCGTTTTTATCGGAACCAAACGCAGCACTGAACATCGAAGATTCCCGCATCCAACAGGCACCTGCTTCAAAGACTCAAGAGGAATCACGTAGTGGTGATGATAGCGACACAAACCACGACAGCCCAAACAGCAAGCATCACAAGAAACGAACGGCTTTCTGGAATTCGGCTGATAAAGTCGATCGGATTATTGGAATTATAGTCGGTGTTCTTGCGATTCTCTCTTTTTTTCGCAGTTGCACGCAGTACAAGGATAATTTGAAAAACCAAACATACAGTGTTAATAGCGAAGCAGATTTTACCTAACACCATATAGTCACACCCCCCTCTTTCGACTTCTGGGCGAGTAGTTGCAGCTGCTCGCTCAGATTTCTCTCTGCGGTCTCAAATTCGAGCTGAGTCATATCCTTACCTCCTTATCATTGTTTTATTTCTTTTTGTGTGATATACTTTCTCTTGAAAGGGGGTGATTGACTTGTCATATAAGCGGTATTATCTTCCCGGTGTCGATGAGATTCATCAGCTGGTCGAGACACCTGCCTCAAAAGAGAAAACAGATCGGATTCGCTTCGTCGTTACTGTAGTCGTTTCCGTTGCAGCAACAATAGCCTCTATTGTTGCTGCTGTTTTCGGGGCTCTTGCTTACTTTGGTTAAGACAGTTACAATGCCACAACCCACGCCGGTCTCTGCCGCAGTTGCTATTTCCGCGGCAGTACGCCGGCTGTGTAAGCGTAACGGTTTCGATTCGATGAGTTTTTGCGTATATGATTGCCGTCATATGCGCAAAAGCTTTTTTTACTCGTTTCTCAAACTTTTTCATTTCTTCATCTCCTTACGTGCGGATTGGAAAAAGTCGCTTTAAAAGCGACTCAATGACCAAAAAAAATAGAAGCCGGATTTTTGATATTGAGAATGTTTATCATAGCTTCTATCTCGTTGCTGTTGAGAATGCCCTTGTTAAGCTTGCGATTAAGCGTAGTTTCGTGTATTCCCATCATCTTTGCAACGTCAGCCTGAGTCATTCCTCGAGCCCGTATCAAACCCTTAATTTCGTTTTTAGCTATCATGTTTCCACCTCCTTTGTCGCTTTTTACGCTACTATGTTATCATCCCACAAAACACTTGTCAAGCGTTTTTGAAAAATTTTTTCGCTTTTTAGTTGACTTTTTCCACAAATCTGATACAATAGGTCGTGGAGGTGCGAGATATGTCTTTAGGTAATAATATAAAACACGCGCGAAAGGCTGCAGGCTTAACACAAGAGGACATAGCAAAGGAAATCGGTGTTTCCAAACAGACGGTTCAAAAATACGAGAGTGGAGTAATAACAACTATATCCTCTGACAAAATCGAGATAATCGCAAAGCTACTTAAAACAACACCCGCAAAGCTTATGGGGTGGGAGGGCAACTCGTCGCTTAAACTTATTTCCCCGAACATTACAGATGATGTCGTGACTTTCCCGGTTCTCGGTTGCATTGCTGCCGGATATGAAGAAATCGCGGTCGAAGATTGGAACGGTGCGGTTGTAGAAGTTCCGACGGCTTATCTGAAAGGAAGAGACAAAAAAGACTTCTTTGTTTTGGAAGTCCGCGGCAGCTCAATGTATCCGCTCTATCAGGAAAAAGATATAGTGCTTATATTGAAGCAGAATTACATAGACCACAACGGCGATGTCGGAGCAGTCATTTATGACGGAGAATGTGCCACGCTCAAGCGCATTGATGTTTCCGATGATATGGTAAGACTCAGCCCCATCAATCCGGAATATCAGCCAAAAGAGCTGCGAGGCGCGGATTTGGAAATGTATCATATTCTCGGCGTTCCTCGCATGCTCATTCGAGAAATAAATTAAAAATCCCGCCCTCGCGGCGGGATAATAGAAAGGATGTATAAAAATGAAGTGCAAGAAATGCAAAACCGAACTCGGCAAGAACGACAAAGTTTGCCCGAACTGCGGGGCAAAACGACCTAAAGGTTGGATAATTGCTATCGTGGTAGTCGCGCTTCTCTGTATTGTCATTGCTGCAATGGCGATAAGCGGAGAGGGCGGCACGGACACACCGACAACGACGGAACCCGAGACCGAGTATATCACAATGGATGAGTATAATCAGATAAAAAACGGCATGACATACGAGCAGGTCGTTAAGATTATCGGCTGTGAGGGTAAGCTCGCAACTTCCTCCGAGATTGGTGGAAGCACCTCTCAGACCTACGGCTGGTCAAGCAGAGATTTAGGCGGCGGCACTACATATGGCGCGACAATTATATTCATTGACGGCAAGGTCACTGGCAAGTATCAGACGGGGCTTGATATTGCTGACGACGTTTCGAGCGCGATAAAAGATTTAAGCTAAACAAAAAAGAACCCCCGGTGCGGGAACACCGAGGGTTCAAATACCAAAACACGCCACGCGAATAGAGTGAGTTGATACACCTATAGTATATCACCTCGCTCTGTTAAAGGCAAGAAAAATAACGGAAAGCGAGTGTTTTTATATGGCTATAACGGCAGCGGCAAAAAAATATTGCCCGAATCCAAAAGACCCAACAGAGGGCTTGCGGAAACGAAGCGATGGAATTTGGGAACGGATAGAAACGATTGACAAAAAAAGAAAGAGCTTCTCGAGCAAATCCCCCGTAGAAGTCTGGAAAAAGCGAGCTGAATTTATAGCCACATCGGCAGAAGAAAAAGAATCCCTTGCCGAAGAAACTGAACACGGTCCCTTATTTGAAGAAGTCGCGGATAAATATGAAGCAGAGGTGCTCGAGCGAAAGAACGGAACTCAGCGCGCATATTTACCAGCCATAAAGCGAGCTCGGGAACGCTTCTCCGGGCGCAGAGTGAATGATATCGCGCCTTGGGAGATAAAAGCTTTCTTGACGGATTTAAGCGGCTTTGCGCACACAACGGTAAGCAATCAGAAGACGGTAATCAACGCCATCTATCAGCTATACATCGACGACCCGAAATGGCACGGAGACTACAATCCCGCAAAAATGACGACAATGCCCCGCCAATTGAAGCGCGGTCGCCGCGAGCCTCCGAAAAACGCTCAGATAGAGATCGTCAAAAATTCCGTCGATGACCCGGAAGCTATTCCCGCCATTATCTATCTTTGCACCGGGGAGCGCAGAGGCGAGAGCTGCGGCATACAGCTAAAAGATATTGACTTCGAGCACAATATTATAAGCATAAATAAAGCAGTCGAATGGATATCTAACCAGCCTCATATAACCGTCACCAAAACAGAAGCTGGAATTAGGAAAGTCCCGTTATTGAGTTTGTTGAAAACCGCGCTTGACCCATATCGAGACATGCCGCCGAGTACATATATAATCGGGATGTCGGATAAGCCTGTCACCGCGTCGTGGTACGCGCGGCACTGGGCGGCGTTTTGGCGAAAACATGGATATGCGCGAGAGGTCGTCCGAGAATGTCGCCGAACTCGCGGCGGAAAAGAATATACCTACCGTCAAACTGATTGGGTCGCGGAGGTATGTGCGCATCAGTTCCGGCACGAATATGTGTGTATGCTCGCCGAAGCGGAAGTGCCAGAGGAGATTGCAATGCAGCTTGTCGGGCACGCGAATCAGAAGATGATACACGATGTCTATATGCATTTGAAGCCGTCCATGATTAAAGGTGCAGCCGAGCGGTTAAATAAGATGTTAAAATAAAAGTGCAGAGCAAGTACAGAGTGAATACAAAAACCATTGATTTACAGCCGTTTAAATCGAGTTCAAGTCTCGCCACTCGGACCAATTAAAAAGCTTTGAAATCTAACGGTTTCAAGGCTTTTTATTTTTTGCGTAGGATTAGAAAGTATATATTTTCTAACACTTCTTCTAACACTTTGATATTTAGCTAAAAGGTTTATTAATACACTTGCTTAAGCAAACCGCAAATGAAAAAATTTCTATTATCCTGTATTCACATACAAAAAAGCTTGGAAAGTGCAGAGTAAATGCAGAGTATTACGGACTAAACCAGCTAAAAAAATATATAGGAAATCCCGGAACGTCGCCATTGATGTTCCGGGATTTTTATTTTGCATTATATTGCTCTTACTTCACTCCGTCGAGTTCAAAGGCATAGAGCCAGCCGCATTTCATTTCGTCGGGGTTTATCTGCGGGAAGACGAGCTTTGCTTTGCCGTTGTCGTTTTCGACGGCTATGGGCGCGTCATGCGCTAAAAGCTTCGCCTTTATATCCGGATTGTAATCCACCTTGTCGAGCGTGAGGCTGCCGAACGGATAGGCGTTCGTTATCGCGTAGACCTTGTCGCCCTTTCTGGTGTAATATGTACCCTCCTGCGGCGCTTTGGTATAAATGCGCGTGCCGTAGATAGCGTCGCCGTTGACACCGAGCCACTTACCCATATCGAGCAGACGCTCCTGCATAATAACAGGGATAGTGCCGTCCGCGGCGGGGCCGATATTGAGCAGGAAGTTGCCGCCCTTTGAGACGAGCGAGCAGAGCGTTTCGATAAGTTCCTTGCTGCTCAGATATTCGTCAACGCCCTCGATGCGGTTGAGTCCGAACGATGCGCCGATACCGCGGCACTCCTCGAACGGGCGGTCGAGCTCGACCTCTTCGATGCGTCTGCCGTTGTCGATTATGCCGTATTCGGTGGTGAAATTGCCGCCCAGGCGTCCTCTTGTCTCCCTGCCCCAGCGGTCGTTGGGGACTATCGTATCTTTGACAGGCGATTCGTTATAGAGCCACTGGAGGAAATCGGTCGAGTGCCAGACGGAGCTCGGGTGATCCCACTCCCCGTCCGTGAACAGAGTCCATGGCTCATATTTTGTTATAAGCTCCTTGAGCATCGGGATAAGATGCTTTACGGCATACTCCTCGGGATCTTTGAGATAGAGCGGATGGAACCACTCATAAACCGAATGGTAGACGCCGAACTTAACATCCGTCTTTTCGAGCGCGGCTTTCAGCTCGCCGCAAAAGTCCCTGTGAGGTCCGACATCGACGCTGTTCCAGTTCCACGCATAGTCGCTCTTGAACAGGCAGAAGCCGTCGTGGTGCTTCGAGACGAGGTTTATATACTTTGCGCCGGACTTTTCAAAGAGCTGCGCCCACTCATCGGCATCAAAAAGTTCCGCCTTGAAGCCGCTGACAAAGTCCTCATACTGCGTTCCGGGGGCATACACCCTGTCGTGGAACTTGCGCGCGGCGCTGTTCTCGTCGCGTATCTGCTGCATATACCACTCGGCATACTGCCCTTTTTCGGTATACGCAGGCACGGAATAGAGACCCCAGTGGATGAATATGCCGAACTTCGCGTCCGCGAACCAATCCGGCACATGGCGGCTGTTGAGCGATTCCCAGTTGTTTTCGTAATGCATTTTAACTCTCCGTTTTTGTTATATTTCTGAAAAGACGTCGCCGACGCCATTGAATATATATGTGGGTCTGTAGGGATAGAGATTGACATCCTCAAGGCTTGTGACTCCGGAGAGGACGAGGACTGTGTCGAGACCGGTTTCGATGCCCGCAATAACATCCGTGTCCATTCTGTCGCCTATCATCGCAGCCTCCGCCGAATGGACGCCGAGCATCTTGAGTCCCGTGCGCATCATGAGCGGATTGGGCTTGCCGACGAAATACGCCTTCTTGCCCGTCGCCATCTCTATCGGAGATATGAGCGCGCGGCACGCGGGAACGATGCCGTCCTCGACGGGACCCGTGAGATCGGTATTTGTGCCGATGAGCTTCGCGCCGTTTCTGACGAGGTTCGACGCATGGACGACCGTCTCATAGTTATAGCTCGAAGTCTCGCCGACTATGACATAATCCGGGTCGATGCTGTTCATCGTGATGCCCTGATCGTAGAGCGCGTTGACGAGTCCAGGCGCGCCGATAACATACGCCGAGCAGCCGGGCTTCTGACTGCTGATAAATTTTGCCGTTGCGAGGGCACTGGTATAAAAATGACTCTCGTCAACATAAAGTCCCATTCTCTCAAGCTTCTGCTGAAGCTCACGCGGCGAGCGTTCGCTCGAATTCGTAAGGAACAGGAACGACTTGTTTTCTTTATATAGCCACTCCACGAACTCTTTGACATCCGGAAGCAGTCTGTCTCCGTGATATATGACACCGTCCATATCACATATAAATCCTTTTTTTGCTTTTAATGCATCCATATTTTCCCTCCCACTAATTGTTTGAAATAAGCTTATCAGTTAACGGGTACAAAGTCAATAATTTACTTTGCGTTTATATTCACAAGCTCTGCGCGGAGTTTTGAATAGACTATTTTCTGACTGCTGTAGAGTCCGTAATAGCCGGAGAGCAGATAGCTCACGGCGGCAGCGAGCGCAAACAGCGGCATACCCTGCGCGCCGAAGAGTTCTATGCTCAGGAATATAGAAGCGAGCGGACAGTTGACAACGCCGCAGAAAAGCGAGACGAGTCCGACCGCCGCGGCAAATCCGGGATCGAGCCCGATAAGTCCGCCGACGACGCAGCCGAAAGTCGCGCCGACGAAGAAAGTCGGGACTATCTCGCCGCCCTTGTATCCCGAGCCGACGGTGACGGCGGTGAAGATAAATTTGAGCAGGAACGCCTCGGGCTTCGCATTGCCGCCGATGGCGCGCTCGACTATATCCATTCCCGCGCCGTTGTAATCCCCGCTTCGGCAGATAAGAGACAGCGCAACGATTATTAATCCACCGACGACTGCGCGGACAAAAGTATTTTTAAACAGCTTTTCAAAGAGCTTATGCGTGCCGTGCAGACCGAGGCAGAATCCGATACTCAGCAGAGCGCATATCGCGGCGAGCAGAGCGGTAAGCAGGCAGCTTTTGAGCGAGAATGCTGGGATATTCGAGACGGTAAACGCGACGGGTTCAGTGCCCATAAGTGTCGAAATAAAATATGCAACAAACGCAGACACGACGCACGGGAGCAGACCCGCATAGTAAATGACACCGACACTGATAACGCCGAGGGCGAAAACGGCGGCGGTTATCGGCGTTCCGAAAAGCGCGGAGAACACGGCGCTCATGCCGCACATAGTCATGATATGCATATCTTTTTCATCGAGGCGGGATATTTTGCCTATCAGCCCCGCGATGCTGCCGCCGAGCTGAAGAGCCGCGCCCTCTCGTCCGGCGGAGCCGCCGAAGAGGTGCGTTATAACAGTTGAGACAAATATCAGCGGTGCGAGCAAAACCGGCACGCCCTGCGGCGAGCGCACGGCATCGAGTATTTCGTTCGTACCGATATCCTTTTTGCCGGAGAGCTTATACAAACCGGCTATCACAAGTCCGCCGACGGGCAGCAGAAATACTATCCACGAATGAGCCTTGCGCACGCCGGTAACATATTCGACGCTCAGATGAAACAGCGCGCCGACCGCGCCGCCGACGGCTCCCGTGACTGCGGCGAGAGCGAACCATTTCAGAAAAGTCAGCAGATACTTTCCCGCCGACTTGCAGTTGTTTTTCAGATTTATTTTGACAGACTTCACTTTTACCCCATCCATTAATATATGTTGATTAGATTTTATCACTTTATCACAGCTTTGGCAACGAGAAGAAAAAATTTGAGCCGGCGGTTGATGTAATTATTGGCAAAATCAAAACAATTGATTTTATTCTTGGTAATTCGGAATTGTTATGGCTTTGTATCAGATGCCGCCGAATTTGTGCCGATTTCGCGGGCGGATGATATCCGCCCTACCGTGCACTTATATTACTTTGAGCAAAGCAAAACAATTCATCGGTCTTGGTTTACGCCGAACCGTCTTCCTTTACGCAAGGGAGTCGAAGTAAAATTTATATTGCGATAAAAATTCAAGGACCGCCGGAGCGATCCTTGCTTTTTTATTTTTCTTTGAGCAGTTTTGCGAGCTCATCCATGAACGTATTGATATCCTTGAACTGCCTGTAGACGGAAGCGAAGCGGACATATGCGACTTCGTCAATGCTCTTGAGCTTCTCCATTGCGAGCTCACCGATATAGACGGTTGTCACCTCGCGGTCGAGCGAATTCTGGAGCACAGCCTCAATCTCGCTGACTGCCTTTTCGAGCTGTTCCATATAGACCGGGCGCTTTTCGCACGCCTTGAGCATGCTGTTGAAAAGCTTGTTTCTGTCAAAAACCTCGCGCGATTTGTCCTTTTTGACGACGACTATCGGCACGGTCTCGATTATCTCATAGGTCGTAAAACGTTTGCCGCAGCTGATGCATTCGCGGCGGCGGCGTATTCTCTCGCCCTCGTCGGTGGGACGCGAGTCGATGACCTTGCTCTCTTCAAAACCACAGAACGGACACTTCAAAGCTATCACTCCCTGATGAACATATAATATTTATCGCACAAAAACGGTCAAATGTCAAGCTTTTCGAGTCTTCGCATCGAATCGGTCAGCTGATCTATGCGCTCGAAGCCCGAGCGGTAGAGCTCGATAACGCAGTCGCCGGAATATCCGGTTTCTTTCATGAGCGAAAAGAGGGCGGCGAAATCGAATTTTCCGTCAAACGGCGGCATGCACTTGTGATTTTCGTCGTGATCACTCAGATGTATGTGGCAGATATTATCGGAAAACTCCCTGAAAAATTCTATCGGGTCGACTCCGGCGAGGTACGCCTGCTTGATGTCGAGCACCATATGAAAATTCGCACCGAGGCGCGCTTTCAGTTCATTCATAAGCTCCGGCGTCTGCCCGTTATGATGGACAACATTTTCCTGGGCGAGAATTATCCCATGTTCCTGCGCGTCGCGGACGAGCAAGCTAAGACGCTCGGCGTATTCGTCCGTGCTGATATTCACCGGCAGCTTTGCGCCGTGGAGCACGACTATTTTCGCACCTATCGCAGATGCGGCGGCATAATATTTTTTGTAAAACTCCCTGTAATCGTCGAAGCGGCGTTCATACTGGCTGAAGAGGATATACCCCTCGGCGAACGAGGTAAACGGATGTATCGAGCGGATGCGGATGCCGCTGTCAGAGGCTATAGACGAAATGCGGCGGAGAAAATCCGGCTCCAATTCCGACGGCGAGTTAAAAAACACCTCGGTAACTTTTGCTCCCGCTTCGGCGACACAGCGCAGAGCCTCTTCGGTCGCCGCGGGATAAAAGCAAGCGGTGGATATTCCGACGGACATTCGTTTTCCTCTCCTTTCCTCAAAAGTAAAAATCTTTGCATTGCGAAAAATCGCACTCCGGGTTAGAATCAAACAAACGGAGGTGAAGATATGCGCGGCATAAAAGAAAAAATCGCAGAAAATTTAAGCTACATAAATCCCGTTTCGCGCAGGATGCTGCTCGGCGCGGTCATTATTTTTGAGCTGCTCTTCACTCTCGCCGTCTGCGCGCTGCTGCTCGCGGGGCGCGGATTCGACTACTGGAGATGCATATATCTCGCAAAGGACGCGATAGACTGCATCCGCCCGAGCATGGGAGTCATGCTCTTCGGCTCGCTGATAATGCAGGCTATCGACCCCAAGGGTGAAAATCAGGATTAGTATTACACTTAATATATATATGATATCACAAAAAAGCGCCGAATACAATTAAATTCGGCGCTTTTTGGCGCGTCTGCATATGGACATTTACTAAAAAAGTATGATATACTTTTAAAAGCGTTTTTATTTTTGCGCTTCGGAGGGAATATGACAAGGGACAAGCTAATCAAAAAAATTGCGACATGGATAATGATGGCGATAATGCTTTCGGTCTTTTTGCTGGATATAATCTGCGTTGCGATGTGCAACAGATATCAGAATAAATTTGAAATCACCCCGGCGCAGTTTTCGTCGGACGGCACGGCGGACAGGATACATTTTCTCAACACCTATAACTCCGACGCAATACTCATAGAATCAAACGGAAAATTCGCGCTCATCGACTCCGGCGAAGGCGACCACAATCCGCGCAGGAAGCTCAGCTACAACGGCAGCGAAGAGGCTGTTATAAAATATCTGAAAAAGGCTGCCGGCGACGCAGAGGGCAAAGTAACGCTTGAATTTGCGCTCGGCACGCACAATCACTACGACCATGTCGGCACATTTGAGGCGATAGCCAACGACCCGGATATCACGGTAAAGACATTCTACATAAAGCCCGTCAACCGCGAGATTGCCCACGAATACGAATACAACGGCTGGGGCATCGAAACAACATACGCAGACACGGTAAAGGCGTTTCAGAACAGGGGCACAGTTGTTACTTCCGAGATACCGAGCGAGCCGTTCAAATTCGGCGACTTCACGCTTACTTTCTACAATACAGCACTCGATGACGCGCGGCTTCACGGGCAGGGCGAAAACGCCGAATCCGTCGGAACGATGGTCGAAAAGGGCAAAAAAAGCGCATTCCTCGCCGCGGACATAACGAGAACCACCGGACTCGAGGGCTTACTTCTGCCGCAGCTTCATAAGGTGGATCTGCTCAAGGTCGGACACCACGGCTACTACGGCTCGACCTCGTGGAAATTCGCAAAGGGACTTTCGCCGAAGATAGCGATAATCACAAACAGACTCGGGAAGATATATCCCGATGTCAAATGGACGCTGACGATGGTGAGCCACAGCGCGATTTTCGCAACGGTTGACGAAAACGGAATTATAGCGGAGTTCACGGACGACAACGAGATAAAGCTTTCGAATCACGCGCAGGATTAAAAAAATATCAAAAGCAGGAGTCCCACGGCTCCTGCTTTTTTTATGCTCCGATTCTTTTGACTCCGCGCACGGCATCGGGAGAATTGCTCTCATCCATCTCCGGGAGCTGATTCCAATAGCGTTTGGGCATGAAGTTCATGCGGCATCGGGGATTATACCGCGCCTCGATAGCTACCGTATCATAGAAATGCTTCCACAGCGCGCGGAAATACAGCTCCTCGTCCCCCGCCTGCGGCTGCTCGAAGCCGTCTAACGGGATAATCATTTTCTGCCTGTTATGCCAGACGAGCGCCTGCGAATGGGTCTTGTCATATATGAGAAACGATTCGTTCGGATATCTGTCGCAGAAATGCGGCGCGAGCAGAGGCAGGACGGAATTTTTCGGCTCTATAATTGAAGTGAGGGTATTATCCTCGCTGATGCTGAAGCGGACAAAGCCGGTATATTTATGGCTCTCCTGCTTGAGGGCGCGGACGGCTTTCGTCAGGCGCGAAACGGTGTCGTCGGCGAGCATACGCATGACACCCGCACCGTAGTGCATCGCCATATGCACAAAATCGTTGATGAGCGTTCCCCTGTCCTCGACGCAGGTCAGGTACCCGAGCCGCACGGCATTCCAGACATCGGCGCTGACATTTTTGAGCCCGCGGCGAACTCTGTCCGCCTTTTGCGGGTCGGTGTCAACGGTTTTGCACGCGAAGAGAGTCGGCACGAACTCATCCTCCGCGACTATAGAGCACGGCAGTTCGCGGCTCTCAAAGCTCTCGAAAACGGCTGTCAAAAGTCCCTCGAACGAGCCGTCATATACATATGTTACATCTGACCGTGCAGACATTGTACTACATCCTCCCTTGTTATCCTGTTGTCGAACAGGCTCAGCTGTTCGCCCTGCATATTCGGTAAAAGCGACTGACACCGCTCGTAAATGAGCGAACCGAGGACTCTGTCGGGATTGACATTGAGTCCTGCCAGATGCTTGCCCTTGCAGGTTATGAAATACTGGGCGCGTTTGAGCACCACGCCGAGTTTTTTGAGATCTTCAAAGCTCAGCGGCGAGATACGCCGAGCCGCCAAAATTCTTTGAACGCTGCGCACGCCGATGCCCGGTATTCTCAGCAGTTCTTCCTTTGTTGCGCGGTTTATTTCAAGCGGGAACAGCTCCATATGATTGAGCGCCCAGTTGCATTTCGGATCAACATAGGGGTTTAAGAACGGATGCTTTTCATCGAGCAGTTCGTTCGCGTCGAAGCCGTAATAGCGCAAAAGCCAATCCGCCTGATAGAGTCTGTGCTCGCGCAGAAGCGGCGGTTCCGTTGTTTTCGCGGGCAGAAGCGGATTCTCGACGACCGGGATATACGCCGAATAGAACACGCGCTTGAGCTCGTATTTCTTATAGAGTGCGGCGGAGAGCGACATTATCTGATAGTCGCTGTCAGGCGTTGCGCCGACTATCAATTGAGTGCTCTGACCGCCGGAGGCGAAACGCGGCGCGTGCTTATATCTGACAAGCTCCGCCGAGCTCTCTTTTATCTTATTTGTAATAAGCCCCATCGGGCGGAGTATCGACTCCTTTGTTTTGTCCGGCGCGAGAGTTTGCAGGCTGTTGTTCGACGGCAGCTCGATATTGACGCTCATTCTGTCCGCAAGCATACCGAGGCGGGTTATCAGCGCGTTATCCGCGCCCGGAATCGCCTTGGCGTGGATATATCCGCCGAATTTATATTCTTCGCGCAGGATGCGCAGAGTCTCAATCATACGCTCGCAGGTATAATCGGGACTGCCGACGACTGCGGACGAGAGGAAAAGCCCCTCGATATAATTGCGGCGATAAAAATTCATCGTCAGCTCCGCGAGCTCACGCGGCGAAAATGTCGCGCGGCGGACATCGTTGGAGACGCGGTTGACGCAATATTTGCAGTCAAAAACGCAGGCATTGCTCATGAGAACTTTCAGCAGAGATATACATCTGCCGTCCGCCGCGAAGCTGTGGCATATGCCGCACGCGGCGGCGTTGCCTATCCCCTCGCCGCCTGAGGATCTGTCCGTTCCGCTGCTCGTGCAGGCGACATCATATTTCGCCGAATCGGAAAGTATCTCCAGCTTGTCAAACAGATCCACGTTCTCACCAGATTTCAAACATTTGTTCGTACACATTATACATCAGAACATTTGTTTGTGTCAAGAGCTAATATAAAAAATATCGGCCGCGCCTAAACTTGGGGCACAGCCGATATTATTTTACAGGATGATGCAGATGAGTCCGCTGCATCCCTCGTTGATGACTTTTTCGAGCGTCTCCTGCAGTTTCATGCGCGCCGCGGCGGGCATACGATAGAGCTTGTTGTGCAGTCCCTCGTTGACGAGCTCATGCAAAGACTTGCCGAAGATATTCGACTCCCATATCTTTGTCGGATCCTCCTCGAACTCCTTGAGCATATAGTTGACAAGTTCCTCTGACTGGGACTCCGAGCCGACTATCGGCGCGACCTCGGTTGTTATATTCGCCTTCATCATGTGTATCGACGGAGCGGAGGCGCGCAGGCGCACGCCGTATCTGCCGCCCTGACGCATTATCTCCGGCTCTTCGAGGCTCAATTCATCGAGCGACGGCATGACTATTCCGTAGCCCGTCGCTTCAACTTCGTCGAGCGCGCCCTTGAGCCGCTCATATTCGCGGCGCACGGCGGCGAGTTCGCGCATGCAACTCATCAGATCCTGCTCACCGGAGATATCGAGTCCCGTCTCCTCGGCGAGAATCTTATAGAAGAGACTGCCGTCTATCTGCGCCTCTATCCGCGCCGCGCCGCAGGACAGATCCATTTTCGCTATCTTTGCGTCCGTCACATATTCACACGCGCAGATATCCTCGGCGAGGTGTTTTACATCGCGGAGGGTGCGGAGGTTCTGCGCCGCTTCGCTCACGGCGCTGCAAAGTCCCGAGCGCAGCCAATGATCGCGGCTGAGAGTCATAGCCCAACCCGGCAGACCGACACTGACTTCTTTGACGGGGAACTCGAAGAGCACCTGAGTGAGAATCTCTTTTATCTCCTCCTCGCCTATTTCGAGGCAGTTCACGGGCATGACGGGCACGCCGTATTTATCGGTCAGCGACGCCGCCATATTTTTGACTTCGTCGGACTCAGGATTCGTGCAGTTCAATAGGACAACAAAAGGCTTTTTGAGCCCTTTGAGCTCTGATATTACCCTGCCTTCGGCTTCTTCATATTCGCTGCGCGGAATCTCGCTTATCGAGCCGTCAGTCGTTATGACAAGACCTATTGTCGAATGTTCGCTGATGACCTTCTGTGTGCCTATCTCCGCCGCCATATTGAACGGTATCTCATGCTCGAACCACGGGGTTTTTACCATTCGGGGGCTCTCGCCCTCTATATAGCCGAGGGAGCTCGGGACAATATATCCCACGCAGTCTATGAGCCGCACGCGAAATGTCGCCTCCGCTTGGAGCGATATCTCAACCGCATTTTCCGGGATAAATTTCGGCTCGGTGGTCATTATCGTGCGTCCCGCCGCGGACTGCGGAAGCTCATCGGTTGCACGGTCGCGCACGCTCTGGCTCTCGATATTCGGCAGAACGAGGGCATCCATGAAACGCTTTATAAACGTTGATTTTCCGGTTCTGACAGGGCCGACAACGCCGATATAAATATCGCCCTGAGTGCGCTTTGCAATGTCGCTGTAAATATTTCTCTCCTGCACGGTTATCCCTCCTCAGACTCCGGGTATCAGCAGCATACATTTCTGCGCCACCGTTTCGCCCGTTATGCCGTTTTCCTGCTCCACCGCTTCGACGGTCGTATTATACCGCCTCGCGATATCCCATATCTCCTCGCCCGCATCCGCAAAATAGACCGTCAGCGCGGCGCCGCCCGTCTTTTTGCCGTCGGAATCGGAGCATTCTATAGAAGTGACGGTCTTGCGGCGGACGCTGTCGAAGATACAGCCGGAGATATTCATCTCGACCCTGACATCGGCGCTGCCCGAAGCGCAGGCGGCACTCGCGGCGGTTATCTCGATGCACGGCGAGCACTTGAGATCGCCGCACTTTCTGACCGCCCGGCGGTATTCGTAGTTCGTCTGCCGCTGGGCGTAACATGGCTGGGATTCGGCATCGGTATAGAGAAAATGGAGCGTCAGTTCGCCGGAGATTATTATTCCGTCGGAGTCCTGCGCCACGCTCTTGGATAAGTCGGAGCACCAGAGAGCCAAAATCTGTCTCGCCTCCGGCAGATCCTGCGTGCTACGGCAGGTGAAAGTGTCGTTGAATTTATCGGCGATAACCGCGAAATCGACATTGCGGCTCTTTGTTTCAAGGTCGCAGCAGACGGAATAGGCATCGGTGACGGTCGGGAAGCTCAGCTCGCGATAAGCCTTGACTCCCGCGCCGACGCGCGCGCTGATATCAATCAGTCTGTTGTCGCCAGCCTGGTCGGCCTTCGGCAGGACTTCGAGCGAAGTGACGGGCAGGCAGACGCAGCAGGTGCAGTCCTCGTCAATGCCCTCGAGATTTATTATCTGGCTTATCGGCATGGAATGGCCGAAGCTGAATATCTCGCCACCCTCGCCGCGACAGACCGCGCTGACGGTGAGTTCGCCTTTGACAAGCAGTTTGTTGCTGATGACTTTTATCTCCTGCGCGAGCGCCGCCGCCTGCGCGCTCAGCACGCAGGACACAGCCGGGTCGCCGTCGGGCAGAGGCACGGTCTCGCTCATCGGGAACGCAGTCTCGGTGCAGGCGACGAGGCTTGCGGTGCGGCTGTCGCAGCATCTGAGCTGGATTCCCGCGCCCTCGGCTCCGGTTATTATCTCTTCTTCTTTTACGCCGGATATGCCGAACGCCACGCTGACCACGGCGTGGATATCGAGCCTGCGCGGGCTGACGGCACGGCAGTTGGCATACTGAGTATAGGCGCGCACATTCACGCAGCAGTTTTCGTCCGCGCCCTTGAGCTCGGCGTATTTTGAAAACGGATATGTCTGCTCGAAGCAGCAGACCGCCCCCTGCTCGTCAGCATAGATGACGCACACGCCGGCTGAGCCATCCGCCGTCGCTCTGTCGCCCGCGGTCTGGACTGCGGTTATGCGCGGAGTGACAAGGCATTTGAGCACGCGCCTGATATCCGGACAATAATCCGGCAGGGTTATATCGGCATCTATCGGCTGTTCCGCAGTGCAGCTGCCGAGCGTCTCTTCGACACCGACCGACTGCGTTATAACGTTGATTTGCATCGCATTCCTCTCCTTAACAGAAAATGTCAATGCATTTATATTCCGCCCATGTCCCGCGTATGATAAAAACCTGTGCGGTGTTTTTGAACGCGTTTTAGCACTCTTTTAATTAGAGTGCTAAGTATTTACAATTTGTTCACATATCACTGTATTCTTTTTTAACAAAGCAGGGGTACTATATAATCAAACGAAGGGAGCGAGAGCCCCTAGAGAAGAAAGAGAGTGAGTCCGATGGAAATCGGAGAGCGGTCAGACAAATAAAGCAATTACTTCAACATGAATAACAATAAACAACAAACGGAGGAATCAATTATGTTTGAACTTACACCTTATGAACGCAGACATCAGCGTGCACTCTTTAATCCTTTCAGAGATATGGAAAACTTCGAGAAGAACTTCTGGGGCGACATGGCCGCAACAGACTTCAAGACTGATATAAAGGACAACGGTAAGGAATATGTGCTCGAGGCAGAGCTGCCCGGATTCAAGAAGGAAGACATTCACGTCGACATTGAAGACGGCTACATGACCATCAGCGCAGAGCGCAGCAACGAGACCGAGAAGAAGGATGATAAAGGCAACTTTGTCCGCCGCGAGAGGTCTTACGGCTCGTTCAGCAGGAGCTTCGATGTCTCATCCGTCAAGACCGAAGACATCACCGGCGAATACAAGGACGGCGTTCTGACCCTGACGATGCCCAAGAAAGAAGAAAATGTGCCGACATCGAGAAGAATCGAGATCGGCTGATAAAATGCAAGCGACCCCGGAGGGAATACCCTCCGGGGTTTTGTGTTTTTATATGTGCTTTTTATAAGAGTTACTTCATCCCGTGTTTTTTCATATAATTTGCAATGCAGTCGAGCTCGCTGAAATATATTTTTTCGCCTTTCACTTTCATGAAATGCTCATGCCCTTTGCCGAGCAGGAGGAGGATATCCCCTTTCTGCATATGGTCGAGGGCATATTCTATTGCCTCAGCGCGGTCGGTTATCTTGACATACTTACCCGCTCCGCCGCCTTTTTCGACCCAGCCGGCTATCTCGTCTATTATCGCATTCGGATCCTCAAAATCCGGGTCATCGCTCGTGATTATAATAAAATCGCACATCTTTGCGCTGACAAGACCGAGCTCCTGCCTGCGGATGGTCGCTTTGTTGCCTGTCGAACCAAAGAGCGCAACAACGCGGTTGGGTTTATAATCGCGGACGGTCTCAATGACATTCTCCATACTAAGACCGTTGTGCGCGTAGTCTATAATTACGCTGTAATCATCGCTGACATGGACTATCTGCATTCTGCCGTCGATGCTCACATGCGAAAACGCCTCGCGCATTTTTTCAACAGGAATGCCCATCTTGCGCAGGAGCGCGACGGACGCAAGAACATTGTAGACGCTGAAAAATCCCGGCATACTGACCTGCGCGTGCCACGGGGCGTCGAACCTGCTCTTGCAGTCGAATTCTATTCCGAGGAAGCCCGGGCGGCGCAGAGGATTTATATTCTCTGCATAGTAATCGCACTTTTCGTCGAGTCCGTAGCTTATCACCTCGCCTTTTGACGCGGCGGCGATATCGTCGAAGAACGCATCGTCGCGGTTAGCGACAGTGAAGCCGCTGTGGACATAGAGCTGCTTTTTCCAATAGGCGTATTCTTCAAACGTCTTATGCTCGTTTCCGCCGATATGGTCGGGCGAAAGATTTGTGAATATCCCGGCGTAGAACTCGACGCCGTAGACACGGCTCATCTTGAGTCCTATCGATGAGACCTCCATGCAGACAGCCTCACAGCCGCCGTCCGCCATCTCGCGCAGAATTTTCTGAAGCTCATATGATTCGGGGGTCGTGTTGACGGTCGGTATTTTTTTGTCGCCGTAGAACGCGCCGATAGTGCCGATAACGCCTGTTTTTATGCCGCAGTTTTCGAGCGCACTGCGCAGGATATAAGTTATGCTCGTCTTGCCCTTCGTGCCGGTTATACCTATCATTTTCAGCTCATCCGCAGGGTGGCCGAAGAAGTTTATGCTCATCTGCGCGAGGTCGCGGCGCGTGTTTTCGCTCATCAGCACGATTGCATCATCGGGCAGGCTGAGCGCCTCTTCCGCAACGAACACGCGGCAGCCGAGGTCATATGCGCTCTTTGCGTATTTATGTCCGTCAGTTGTCTCGCCTTTCATGCAGACAAATGCCGTGCCCGGTCTTGCCTTGCGCGAGTCGTAGACTATATCGCATATATCCGCCTGCGGATAATCACCCGCAACGGTCGTGCCCTCAAGCAGTTCTTTCAGAAACATTGTATCTCTCCCGTGAAGTCTTATTTTTCAAACGGTCTTATAACAAAGCCGAAATTGAGTTTCTTTTCGTCGATACGGCGAAGCGCACGCTCAGGGTCGTTGTGATACTCCGCCTCGCTGATTCCCGTCATGCGCCAATCGAGGCTGACAACGGTGTCTTCAAGGGGCTTAAGCTCAAAATCATGCTTCGTATCTTCGAGCATCTGTGCCGTGAAATGCTGGGCATTGAAGCTGAAATGCTCCATGCCGAACGGCTCGAATCTGAGTCCCGCCGCGCTTGAATAGACCTCGGCAAAACGGGTGCCGTAATGCGCGTCGTTCTCCTGCGGGCGGATATAATGCTCAAAATTATCCGTCGCCGTTGTGTTCCAGAGTCCGAGACGCTGAGACTTATATCTGTCGACATAAGCTTCTCTCGGGCCGAAGCCGAAATAGCTGACGTTTTCATTTTCCGTAGGCATAAAGAGCCTGTAGCCGACTTTCGGCAGTATCGGGCATTTTTCTATCACATCGCCGTCAAAGCAGAGCGTCACACAGCCGTCGGATGTGAATTTGTAATCAACATCGGCGTGGATAACGGGCGGGCAGGACGGTCCGCCGATTGCTATCTTCGTCTTGATGCACACGCCGCCGTCCGTCTCGCAGACGAGGCAGGAGTATGTCTTTTGCGCGGCATATCTGAAGTTCTTGAGCCTCCACATCTCCGACGAGCCTCTGTTATAGCAGGGCGCGCGCCAGATCTGCGGCTCAACGGGTGCGCTCAGCAGCTCTTTACCGCCGCAGGTTATAGAAGATATGCGTCCGTAGGGCTTATCAAAAGTATAGGCGATATTTCCCGCCTTGATAACCGCGAAGCGGTCATTTTCGCTGAGCTCGACTCTGCCGTCTTTTGGCACATAGGGCGTATAGTCCTTGAGTACAAACTGCTCGAAGCCCGTTTCAAAGCCTTTTTCCGCCCAAGGAGTATCTTTTGTCGAGACAAAGCTCAGAGTCAGCAGGCAGGACGGGAGCGAATTAAATTTTTCGGGGTCGAAGAGCTTTATTGTCGTACTCCCCTGCGCGGGTGTTGAAAGTACAGCAGTCGTGCCCTCCAAAACAGTCTTGCCACTCTCTGAAAGAGTCCAGTGGATCGCCGTATCGTCGAGAGTGGTAAAGCGTCTGCGGCTCGTGACGGTCACGCTGCCATCGCCATTATATGCAGCCGAATACTGCTGATAGACGCGCTTCATATCAAAATAACCGGGGCGCGGAGTGCGGTCGGGATAGACGAGTCCGTCGATGCAGCAAATTGAGCTGTTCGGGAAATCGCCGAAGTCGCCGCCGTAAAAATAGCGTGCATTGCCGTTTTTGTCCGGGACATTGACCGCATGGTCGCACCACTCCCAGATACAGCCGCCGAAATTGTTGTCATACTTCTCGACAAGATTCCAGAACGGATAGACATCACCCGTGCTCATCGAGCAGACATATTCGCACATATAGAAAGGCTTCTTATATTCTTTATTATTGAGATAGTTCTCTATATATTCCGTGCCGGCGTACATACGGCTCTCGACATCCGAGATATCGGCAAAATTCTCACCCTCGGGGACAGCCTTGAACTCGAGGTGGGAGTTCTCATAGTGGACAAGTGCGCGGTCGTCGCGCGAGCGGATATACTGCGCCATCGCGCGGTGGTTGACGCCCGCTCCCGACTCGTTGCCGAGCGACCAGAGCACGACGCAGCCGTGGTTCTTGTCGCGCTCAAAGAGTCTCTTTGCCCTGTCGACATAAGCCTCGCGCCACTCGGGAGCGGACGAGAGATGCGACCAGCGCGTCCAGTCCCATTCGCCCTCCCAGTCGTAGCCCATGCCGTGGGTTTCGATATCGGCTTCGTCGGTCAGCATTATGCCGTATTTATCACACAGCGCGGGGAAGCGCGGATCATTAGGATAGTGCGAGGTGCGGATCATATTGCAGTTGGCACGCTTTATGAGCATAATATCCTCAATCATATCGTCGAGCGTGACGGCGTGACCCGTGACGGGGTTTGAGTCGTGGCGGTTGATGCCGCGAGCCTTGACGGCCTTTCCGTTTAGAAGGCATATCCCGTCCTTTATCTCGAAGCGGCGCACCGCAGTATCGAGCAGAACGATTTCGTCGCCGACGGTCAGCCAGAGTTCATAAAGCTCGGGCTGTTCATCGTTCCAGAGAACGGGAGAATTGACGCTTATGCTGAATTTTTCGCCGCCGACGCCTTCGGACACAGTAACTCCGTCCGGCGCGACGAGCTTATATTTTATATCGCACGGTGTGCTGAGCTTCGCTTCAATGCGAAGTTCGGCTGAATTGAAATCATCGGAGACATAGCTTTTGACAAAGATGTCATCAAGTCTCTCTTTTCCGCGTGCGAGCAGATAGACCTCGCGGAAAATTCCCGAGAATCTGAAGCAATCCTGATCCTCAAGATAAGTGCCGGGGCACCACTTGACAACCAGCACACAGAGGGTGTTCTCGCCGCTGGCCGCGAAGTCCGTGACGTTAAATTCGCTCGTGCAGTGCGAGACCTCGCTGAAGCCGACGAACTTTCCGTTGAGCCAGACATAGAAGCAGGAATCCACGCCCTCGAAGTTCAAAAATAAATCGCGTGAAGAGAGCTTTTCATTGAGCGTAAATTTTCTGACATAGAGCCCGCAGGGGTTCTCGTCCGGGACAAACGGCGGGTCGGTCGGGAAAGGATATTCGAGGTTGCTGTAAAGCGGGACATCGTAGCCGCGGTCGGTATAGGTCTGCCAGCTGCGCGGTACGGCGATTTTATCAAAACCGCCCTCGCCGACATATTCGGGCGGCTCGCGCAGGACATCTTCAAAGCTTTTGAAGAAGCGGAAATCCCACTCGCCGCAGAGCGGAACAAAATAATCGGACTCACTGCGCTCGCGCGAAGCGGCGGTCTTTTCATCCGCAAAGGGAATGAAATAAGCGCGCGGTTCGAGGCAGTTTACATGGAGCGTTTCAAGAGATTTGTGATAAGCCGGTGTTTTCATCGAATACCTCACAGCAAAAGATTTTATACAACGATAATTTTAATGCTTACAGCCTTCAAAGTCAACAAAAAACAGAGCGTTCGATTGACCGCAGGGCAAATTTCGGATATAATTGAAAAAAAGCGAAAGGAGCGCCTATGGATATCTTTGCCCTTGCCGTTATCGGCGGCGGACCCGCCGGATACAGCGCGGCGATAACAGCCGCAAAGAGCGGACTGAAAACGGCGCTCATAGAAAAAGACGAGCTCGGCGGAGTGTGCCTGAACCGAGGCTGCATACCGTCGAAATCCATGCTCCACAGCGCGAAGATTTTCAGGCAAACACTCGATTCCGAAAAATTCGGAGTTACCTGCAAAGAAGCGAGTTTCAATCTCGACGCTGCGCTCGCGCATAAAAATGATGTTATATGTCAGCTGAAATGCGGCATCGCCGATTCGCTCGAACACACGGGAGCGAAAGTCATAAATGCAGAAGCTCATATAAAAGGCAAGGCGGACGGGCTGTTCATAACCGCCACAGGCGAAAATGATATATATTCAAAAAATCTGCTCATCTGCACGGGTTCACAACCAAGGGAGCTTGAAATTCCCGGCGCGGATATCACGGATGTGAGCGATGTATATAATCTTGACGCAATACCGAAAAGCGCCGCGATTATAGGCGGCGGGGCATCGGGGCTTGAAGCGGCGGAATATCTGAACGCGCTCGGATGCAGAGTGTCTGTAATCGAGCAGGCGGAGAGACTTGCCCCGACTATGGACAAAGACATAAGCGCATTTTTGCGGCGCAGTCTCAAAAAGAGCGGGATAAATATTCTCACTTCGTGCAGGGCCGTTTCGGCGGACGGTAGAAGTATCAAATATACCGATACGTGCGGAAAAGAAAAGACGGCCGAAGCGGATATTATAATAAACGCATCCGGCAGAACGGCGTGTTATGACGGGCTCGGAATCGAAAACATCGGGCTTGAAAATCTCAATACAGACAGCCACATGCAAACTGCCGTTCCCGGCGTTTATGCCGCCGGAGACGCGAACCAAAAAGCCATGTCAGCTCACGCAGCATACCGCGAATCGGCAGCGGCGATAAACAATATTCTCGGCAAGACTGACGAGATAGACTATCTCGCGATTCCGCAGGTCGTGTTCACTTTTTCCGAGGCGGCATCGATCGGCGAGACGCTCGAAAGTGCGCTCGCAAAAGACATTGACGCCGTTTGCGGCGAAGCGCCGCTGCGCTCGAGCGGAAGATTTTTCGCCGAGGGCGGGCAGGACGGATTCTGCAAGATAATATCAGAAAATGCAAGCGGCAGACTGCTCGGAGTTCACATTGCGGGCGGCAATGCGTCGGAGCTGATATACGGTGCGGCGGCGATGCTCGCAAGTAAAATGACTGTTGAAGAAATTAAAAATACGGCGTTCCCCCACCCCACGGTGAGCGAGGCGATAAGAGAAGCCGTTTTCAGATAAGGAGCACTGAGATGTACGACAAGCAATTCAGATTCAACGAGGACGGAGAGTTCAAAATCCTGCTCTTCGGCGACCCGCACGAGAACGACGATGTCAGCTCGGAAAAAGGCAAGGCGAAGCGCGCGGACACGCTGAAATTCCACGAGACCGCGCTCGACGCGCTCAAGCCCAATCTTGTGGTTTATATGGGCGACATATGCGCGGCGTCGCGCGACGACATCGACATGGAGTCGTTCAAGAGGCAGTTCGAGCGTCTCATTGCACCCGTTGTTGAGCGCAAGATTCCGTTCGCGACGATAATGGGCAACCACGACCACGACTCCGGGCTCGAAGAGGAGCAGACGGAGATTTTCGTGAACACCGAATACTGCGTGACCCGCCGATGCGACGAGGATATCACGGGATATTCAAACTATTACATACCCATTTTAGGCAAGAGCGGCAAGCCGGAGTTCAATCTCTGGTTCATGGACTCGAACAATATTTTCTATGACAAAGAGATTTCATACTACGATGTCGTTCACAAGGATCAGATAGACTGGTACGAGCGAAACGCGGCGAAGCTGCGAAAAGAAAACAAGGGTGCTCCCCTGCCCGCTCTGCTGTTTGAGCACATCCCGGTCGTTGAAGAATATGAGCTTCTCAGAAAGGCGAAGCCCTGGGAGATGTGGAAAGCCGTGCGCGGCTACGGGCATCTCAATAAGAACTGGTATGTTCTCAAGGACGAGGACAACGGATATCTCGCAGAGGGTCCGTGCCCGGCGGATGTCAACAGCGGACAGTTTGAGAGCTGGAAGAAGATGGGCGACATAAAGGGCGCGTTCTTCGGTCACGACCACATGAACAATCTCGCGGGCGAAGTTGACGGAATACTGCTCGCGCAATGCAAGACATCGGGATTCCGCGCATACACAGACGGCGGCAGACCGTCCGTCAGGCTGATAACCGTTCACGAGGACGGAAGCTTCGAGACAAGCGTCCATTCGTTCAATGATTTCGGGCTCAAATGCACCTGCCTGGGACCGATTGAAAGCCGCATAACCGACCGTCAGAGCGTCAACGCTACAATTGCATCGCGTGCGCTCCTCGCCGGGGCGGCGACGGCGGCAGTGATGCTCGGCGCGGGCAAAATCTATCAGATTCTCAAAAACAGGAGGAAATAAAAAATGGTGACTCATATAGTATTCTGGGCGCTCAAAGATGAAGCGGAGGGACACAGCAAGCGAGAGAACGCGGAGCACATCAAAGAGTTACTTGAAGCGCTCGTCGGCGTTGTCCCGGGGCTTATCGAAGCGAAAGTCGGAATAAACGAAAACGGCGGCAAATATGACGCGGCGCTCTTCTCGAAGTTCGAGAGTTGGGACGCACTGCACGCATATGACAGCCACCCGGAGCACCTCAAGGTAAGAGCTTTCGTCAAGGCGGTTCGCCTCGAGCGTGAGAGCGTTGATTTTGAAAGCTGATTTTTATTTTTAACATTTAAGAGCCGATGCCCGAAAAGCCCGGCTCTTTTTCTTTTGTGTGAATAAGCTGTTAATTTTGCTTTTTTTTGAGAATTTTGTTGTCATATATAGCTTTGTATGCTACACTGAAAGTGCAGAGAGAAGCACAACGGCAGTTATATCTAAAGCTCACTTCAGGCTCTTGAAAGCGAGGTTTTCTTATGGATATCAACGACAATAAATTGAAGAGATTTTACACCGTATCCGCCGCTATAGGATATATTCTTTGCAGTTTGTACGCGTTCATATACTGTGCGTCCTACGGGCTCGTCCATCTGCACCTGCCGATTTCGTCGGAGTCGGTATTAAGCGGTGTGTTCGATGACTTTTTCTATTTCAGCGAAGCGACTATTGTAGTTTTGCTTGTCTTCGCTATCGTCTGCGTGGGGTCATATCTCGCGCTCCTGTTCATCGCGTTCGACAAAGGACACCGCCCGCTGCCGTTCAGGCTCTCGATCATAGCGTTTGCCGCGTTTGTCATGAGCTGCGCGGAATTCGACAAGCCCGACACGGATTTGCGTATATTCTGCACCGTGCTGGCGGCAATATTCCTGCTCATAGGCATTTATACTGCTGTGCTTTGCGTGCGCAATGTGAAGAGATTAACGAAATAAAAGGAGGGGCTTCGATGAAAAAACTCGGAAAAGTTTTAACCGTGCTGCTGCCTGTCGTCGCTCTGTTTTTGGAGTCGCTGCCGTACGGTGCGGTTCTGGTTTTCAAGGATTTCCCTGACGGGACAATACGAACGACTTACTCATATTTCAGCCCGACCCCTTGGGGCTACGCAAACTTTCCGCCCGGGATAACGGCGCTTCTCACCTGCGTTTTGCTGATGGCCGCAATCCTGGCGGCGGCAAAGGACAGCCGCAAGGCTCTGCTTCGGGTTTTCGGCATCTCTCTGGCGGCGGCCGTTATTTCGCCCATGCAGCTGTTATATAATATAAATAATTTCTCCGTCACGGGCTGCCTGATAACAGTCACGCTCGCCGCCGAATGTGTTCTGTCGGGAGTACTCGCAAGGAGAAAGTAAGAAAAATACAGAGCCGGTATCATTGCGATGCCGGCTCCGTGTGTTATTTATCTTTACTTTTTTCGCACTGCGAGCAGCAGCCGTTGCAGCCTGAGCAGCCGCAGCATCCGCCGCGCTTTTTCTGCCTGCGTATTGAAGCTATCGCGAGCACAACGAGCAGGGCGATAACGGCTATTACAACAAAATCAACGGGTTTCATACTATCAGGCTCCCTATCTGATAAACGCCGAACGCGACGAGCCACGCGACAACGCACTGGAGAATGACTATGCCTATCGTTGCAAGGGTCGAGTTCATCTCGCGCTTTATCGTTGCAACTGCGGCGACGCAGGGCGTATAGAGCAGAGTGAACGCGAGGAAGCTCGCGGCGGTCAGCGGGGTGAACATAGCGGAGAGTGCGCCGCCGAGGGTCGATACGCTCGTGTTGAGCAGGACTGACATTGTGGAGACAACCGCTTCTTTGGCGGTGAAGCCGGAGATAAGCGCAGTTGCGACGCGCCAATCGGCGAAGCCGAGGGGCTTGAATATCGGCGCGATAAATCTGCCTATGGCGGCGAGCATACTGTTCGCGCTGTCCTCAACGGGGTTGATGCGAGTATCAAAGCTCTGAAGGAACCATATGATAATTGTCGCGACAAATATGACAGTAAATGCGCGCTGGAGGAAGTCCTTTGCCTTTTCCCACAGCAGAAGTGCGACGCTCTTGGGCGACGGGATGCGGTAGTTCGGCAGCTCCATAACAAACGGCACGGGATTGCCGCGGAAAGCCGTATTTTTGAGTATCAGCGCGAGCAGGACGCTGAGCACGATGCCCGAGAAATACAGGCATATCATAACGAGCGCACCGTTCCCCGGGAAAAAAGCCGCCGCGAAGACCGAATATATCGGTATTTTTGCCGAACAGCTCATATACGGGGTCAGCATTATCGTCATCTTGCGGTCGCGGTCGGACGAGACGGTGCGGGTCGCCATTATCGCCGGGACGGAGCATCCGAAGCCGATAAGCATGGGGACGAAGCTGCGCCCGGAGAGACCGATTTTTCTCAGCGGTCTGTCCATAACAAAGGCGATTCGCGCCATATATCCCGTATCTTCGAGAATAGACAGGAAGAAGAACAATGTCACGATTATCGGCAGAAACGAGAGAACGCTGCCAACGCCCGCAAAAATTCCGTCGATGATAAGGCTATGTATAACGGGGTTGATTCCATAGGCGGTCAGCCCCGAATCGACGAGTCCGGTGAGTTTATCTATTCCGATGCTCAGCCAGTCGGAGAGGGCGGAGCCTATAACATTGAAGGTCAGCCAAAACACGAGACACATAACGCCTATGAACACGGGAATGGCGGTGTATTTGCCGGTCAGGACACGGTCGAGCTTCATGCTGCGGCGGTGCTCCTTGCTCTCGTGGCATTTGACGACCGAGCTCTCGACTACTTTTTCTATGAATTCATAGCGCATTTCGGCGAGCGCGGCGTTTCTGTCAAGCCCGGTATCGTTCTCCATCTCGACTATGCAGTGGTCGAGCAGATCGCGCTCGTTGCTGTCCAGTTCGAGCTTGTCCGCCATATCGTCGCCGCCCTCAATGAGCTTTGTCGCGCAGAAGCGGCACGGCAGGTCAAGGCGTGATGAGTGGTCTTCGATAAGATGCACTATAGCGTGGATGCAGCGGTGGACGGGCGAACCGTCGGAGCAGAAGTCCCAGACCTTCGGCAGAGTTTTGCTCTTTGCGACCTGCAGAGCCTGGTCAACAAGCTCGGACACGCCCTCGCCCTTTGCCGCGCTTATCGGCACGACGGGAATACCGAGCGCGTCGCTCATCTTCTTGACATTTATCGTGCCGCCGTTCGAGCGCACCTCGTCCATCATATTGAGCGCGAGCACCATAGGCACGCGCAGCTCAAGTAATTGCAGAGTCAGATAGAGGTTTCTCTCTATATTCGTGGCATCGACTATATTTATGATACCGTCGGGCTTTTGGTTGATTATAAAGTCGCGCGAAACTATTTCCTCCTGCGTATAAGGGCGCAGGGAGTATATTCCGGGCAGGTCGACAACGGAGCTGTCCTTTGCGCCTTTTATCGCGCCCATCTTCTGATCGACTGTGACGCCGGGGAAGTTTCCGACATGCTGATTAGAGCCTGTCAGTGCGTTAAAGAGAGTTGTCTTTCCGCAGTTTTGATTACCTACGAGAGCAAATATCATTTTGCGTCCTCCTCGGCTCTGACTTCTATCTTTTTCGCGTCGTCAACGCGGAGCGTCAGCTCATAGCCGCGCACCATTATCTCTATCGGATCGCCCATCGGCGCGACCTTTTGAAGCGTCACACGGGTTCGCGGGATGAGTCCCATATCGAGCAATCTGCATCTGAGAGCGCCCTCGCCGCCTACGGCGGTTATGACGGCACTCTCTCCTACTTTCAGTTCATTTAGCGTCATATTATCCTCCCGGAAAAGTAAGCCTTGCTTAATTTTAATTTTATACTTCAAGTAAACGCTTGTCAAGAAATCGAGACAGAAAGGCGGCAAAAAATCCTGCCCCGCCGACGGTTCGTACAGTCGGCGGGGCGGGTTCGTTTAATCGGAAGATTTTCTTTTTTTTGCTGCCGTTTTAAAGCAGGGCGCGGTTTACGCACGCTCGAGTATCATCGTGCCGAGGTTATAGAGAAGGCAGTCATCCGGCAGAAGTGAAATCTCCGCAAAGGAATCAACCTTTTCGCCCAACACCTCGCCTTGAATCCCGGTGTCATAGTAGAACTTTCCGTCTTCTTCCTTCCATACGGTACTCTCCAAAACCGCATATCCGTTTTCACGGATGTCTGCGCCCTGCTTTTTCGCCTCTTCGCGCACCTCTTCGGGCACGAATAAGAGCGTGTTGAGCGTTCCGTCCGGTGCAAATTCCATGATATATTTGCACATCTGGACGATTTCGGCATACATATCGTTATCGACCTGACTGTCTGCCGTAAAGACTTTCTCGCCGTCCGGGGTAACCAAATGCATTTCCCTGACTTTCCAAAGTCCGCAAATATCCATATTATTTTCCTCCTGTTATGCCCACGGGTCGGCTTCCTTCGGGGTGCGCACGCCTGTCAGCAGGTACTGCTCCCACAGGAACCACTTGCCGTCGGAGCCGCGCTGGCGCATCTTAATGGGACGGGGATCGTCCGCACCGCCGCAGGGAATGAACAGCTTCATGTAGTCCTTCTCCTCGCCGGATACGTGATTGCTCTCAATGATGATTGTATAGGGCTGAGAGGGAGTGTAGTTATTGTCGGGCGTTGCGCCTACGAAGTAGGTGAACGGGAGATAGGTCTTGCCGTCGCGGAAGCGGTCGTTGAGGAAGGATATCTCCTGACCGTTGAGCGGACGGGGACCTCTGAGCCAGTTGAGCATCTCAAGGCCGATATTCTTATCCGCCGCATAGGCACAGAGGGCAAGGACGGTCAGAGCCGCCGTCTTAAACGGTGTGTCAAGGCTCGCCTCGGGGAGCGCCTGCATTTCGGCAAGGCTCTCGGGCAGAGAAGCGAAGGTGAACTTCTCTCTCTTGTTGCCTATCGACTGTATGGCGGAGGTCGCCGCCTGCTGCGCTGTGCTCTTAAGCTTATCAAATATACTCATATAATCTCTCCTTTTTCAAATGCTATTGCTTCTTTTTCCTGAGGGCAACCGCCACTCCGGCTATTATGCCGCCTATTGCAAGGCAGGCTATCGCTATCAGGACAACCGCCTTCATGGAGAGTGTTTTCCCCGTGCTGTCCTGCTTCGCGGCCGTGGTGGACTCGACAGAGCCGGGCTCGCCTATATCGGGTTCCATACCGACTGCGCTTTCGTCCGGCGCCTTAACGCTGTCCGGCTCGGAGGTCTTTTGAACCCCGGAGGTTTTATCCGCGCCCGGGGTCACCGGGGCGGGCTTCTGCGTCGGAGCAGGCTTCTGTGTCGGCGCGGCCTTTTCGACTACCGTGACGGGAATGACGCTCGAATACGCCTTACCGCCGAGCTTTGTCTCAACATAGCAGACATAGTAGCGCGTCCCGGCCTTTCCCGTGTCGCAGACGAGAATAGGATCTTCCTCCGAGTACCCCTCGTTCGCGCCTATGGCTACAATATCCTTGAGCTTGCCGGTAGTTGTTTCATACCATAAATATGACTTAACCTCGTCACCGTCCGATGCCTTGGCGTCGCAGTAGAGCTTGAGGACCTTGCCCTTTTCCACTCTGACCGACGCCGACACTTTAAGCTCCGGCGGGGACTTGCTTCCTCCTACGGAGATATAAGCCCTCGCCGAGGTCACGCTGCCGGTTTTGTTCGAGACGATACAGTAGATTTCCGCCCCGTCAAGGGCACTCCCGATACCGTTGATAAAGAAAGTATTTCCTTTATCGTTCGAGCCGTAGCCGCTTCCGAGAACACCGTCCTGCCACGGATGACCCTCGGCAAAGGACTTGTTGGTGTCATATGTAACGCCCTTGTACACGATGAACCAATGGTAGGAAAGATTATCTCCCGCTGCCTCTACGCTCCAAGATGCCACACTGTTTTCCGGGAAGGTTCCGTTCTGCGGCTGATGGGTAATCACTATATTACCCGCAGCAAGCGACGGGGTTAACGCAAATGTCGCTAAGATGAGAATGAAGATTAAAACTGCTGTTGCTTTTTTCATAGACACCTCGCTTTCTTTGCGGCGACTCAGAACTTACCGCCTCCGCCGCCGTGTGTCTCTCCGGAGGAAGATGTATGCGTACTGCTTCCGCCGGAGCTGCCGCTGTCAGTATTCTTCGGTTTTGCCGTGCGCGTAACGGTATTGTACAGAAACGTGTCCTTGCTCTCCGTTATATTAAGGCTGCCGCTCTTCATATAGTCGCCTGCCGCCGCCTGGAAGCGCACTGTCTTGAGCTGCGCTTTCATCCTGCCGACTATAAACATCGCAAGGCCGATGCCCACCAAAATCGAGATCACAATCCAAACTATCGAAAGAGGTCCCTTGGGCAGATTGCTCTTGTCGTAGGGCTCTCCCTCTCTTGACTTTGTGATGAAATCATCGGAGAGCTCGGCAAAGGTGTTGAATGCGGCGGCATAGTTGCCGTCACCCAAATCATCTACCATCTGCTCGCCGATATACTGGATTCCGGCATCCGTAAACGCGGTTATGCCGTAGCCGCAGGTGGATATCCACCAGTCGCGGTCCTCCATGCTGACGAGGAACAGCAAACCGTCTCTTTTTTCTCCGTAGCCGTATTTGCAATAATCATAGATATCGTCGGCATATTCCATGGGCTTTTTGCCGTCCAACGTATTGGTCGTCACGACTATTACATCCATTTTCTGACGTTCGCTGAGCTCGTCGAGCGTTTTTATAAGGGCTTCTCTCTCACTTTCCGAGAGGAGCTTCGCCATATCCTGAACGCGCTCGTATTCGCTTACAAAGCCGTCCGCATCCACCGCAAAAGCCGGGATAACCGTGCAGAAGCAGAGGGCAAGGACAAATATCATCGCAAGTATTCTCTTTTTCATTGTTATCCCTCCTTTACAGTATTCCTGCAAAATGCAGAAGCCACGCAATGCCGCAGGCGGCAGCGCTGAGCGCCGCGGCGAGTCCCACCGTCCACTTTGTGGCGGCCGACTTATCGAGCGGAAGATTGCCGACGAATTTGCCGGTCTGTCCGTTCATGGCAAAGGTATATTTTTCTCCGTTCCAGGTTGTGTTCAGCAGCCACACGGGATAGAGCGCATACTTTGCCTTTCCGCCATGGAACTGCACCGAGCTGCTCTCGGCATTGACCGTTGCATAGCCCTGAACCGTCGAGGCAAAGGCATCCTCCGTGGAGCGCCTGATGCGCTGATTGGCGCGGTCGATGCTCTCCTCGGCGGTCACATCGTACTTATCCGCAAAATAGCCCGCAAGATAAGCCGTCTGGAAATCCAGAGCATCGGAATAATCGTAGGGCTCGACGGACTCCATGAGATCGTCCGGCATTTTGGATGAGCCGTCCACCGGGACATGCTCAAAGCCGACGCTTCCGCCGCGATGAATCATATAATAGCTCGTCTCGGTGTATCTGTAATCCTCGTCGCTCCATGTGCGAACCTTGGTTGCACGGTAACGCACCTGCGCGTCGACATCGGTATCAAAGAGCCAGAACGGGACATAGACGCCCTTTACCTCGTCGATATGATTCTGATCCTTGAAAATCTTGGGCAGAAGCTTCTTTCCGTTGAGGTGCTTCATCAGCCCCGCCTTTGCCGCCTTCTTATCGAGCTTGAACGGGATCACGATGTCGGGCTTGAGCAAGCCCGCGAACTGGTTCATCATGACTACCGGATTGCCGCAGAACGGGCAGGACGTTGCCGCCGTATTGGCATCGCCCACTATCTCTCCGCCGCAGGATTTGCATACATAAGAGCGTAACCCCTCAATCTCGCTCTCCTGCCACTCGCTGCCCGCGGAGGTCTCCCATTCCATATTGTCCGCCTGTTCGCCCTGAAGCTCGGCGTCGTAGCTCTTGAGTGCATCCATTTCAAACTCAGTGCCGCAGAAAGGGCACTTCATCTTCTGGAGCGTGCTGTCAAAAGCTATTGCGCCGCCGCAGCAGGGACATTTATATTCCTGCAAGGTTTGCATTAAAAAACTCCTCTCTTAAAAGAACATTAACCGTCAAACGTCTTTATGTTTTTACCGCCGCAAAAGCCGCATGGAATTTTCGGTACCGACATAAAGAAAAGTCGAACTAACGGTATTTTGTTTTTTGCCGTTTTCAAAAGCTGTTCATTGTATTTGCAGCTACGCAGGTCGGCGATACGCACAAATGCGCGGTTCTTTTGCCGAAGATAAATCTTACAGCCCACCTGCGTAAACGCCGTAAAACCGATATCCTCCGCCGCATTAATATCGGCTCCGAAGCCTTTAAGCTTCTTTTATCCGTCTTTTTCTCTCGACACGAAGCAATGATCTGCCGGCCGTAAGCTCATCTCCCCTTTCCGTCAAGCCGTTTTTTCGGCAAGCCGATTTGCTTATTCGCTTTTTGCAGCGCCGCGAAAGGCTTGGATCAGGCGGGAACCGAGCCGCATTAAACCTCCGCCTTTCGGGACGCCGATTACCACTGCTTTATCAGGCGAGCGGCTTGCCGCATTCCGGGCAGAATTTGGGCATAGCCTGACCGGGCGCGGGCGACCAGCCGCAATTCGGGCAGCCGCTAACCGAAGCGGGCTTCAGAGATCCGCAGTTTGCGCAGAATTTGCCTGTATTCTGTGCGCCGCAGGACGGGCACATCCAAGCTGCCGCTGCCGCCTGCTGCTGAGGCGCGGGGGCTGCCGCATATCCGGCCGAAGTCGCTGCCGCATAACCTGCCGCGGGGGCGGCTGCATATCCCGGTGCGGGGGCTGCCGCATATCCGGGGGCGGGATTCGACGGTCTGTCGCCGCCGTATACCGTGCGGTTCATCATGCCGTCGCCGTCCCATGTGCGGTAACGGTTATCACGGCGCAGAAGTATATCCTTGAGCTCGTTCATCTTGCGCTCATACTCGCGGTAGAGGTCGGTATACGGGCTGTCGGGGCGGCTGCCGTCGCTTATCTCAAGCTCGATACTGTCAAACCACGGGGAGTTCACGCGGATAACCACATCGAACTCATAGTCGCACTCATAGCGGGGCGGCTGATAGCTCTTTCTGTTTCCGTCGGAATCCTCGAAGAATATCTCTTCCCTGTTTTCTTTTATATTTGTGTCGACCGCAACAACCTGCGAAAGCTTAATGATATCGGGATTGGTGCTGCGCCAATTCGAGCTTCCCGTAACGATAAACGCCTCGGAGGCAGTGCTGATATACACTTTTTTGCTTCCGTCGAACATTACATCGGGGTTAAAATCTCTGACGAGCTTCTCGTTTTCCTCGCGGTAAGCGAGCTGACGCTTGATATCCTCGACCGTCGAGCGGCGGCGTTCGCTGAAGAACGGAGACAGCTTCGCGGCGCAGTTCTTGCAGAGATTGCCGTCTTCAAGCTTGCGGTTTCCGAGAAGTCCTATTTTCTCGCCGCAGATATCGCAATATTTCTTATCAAATAATCCCATAGTGTTTCCCTCCTGTTATTTTTTCGGTCGCAGTAACGACCAGTTTTGCGCTGTCAGTCTGCAAACCGTATCATAAGAACGATTTCAACAGCTCGAACAGCTCTTTTTCTCCCATGCCGTTATATTTCATCGAAATAACGCTGCCGTCGGCAGAAGCCGGCCTACGCAAAGCAGACTGTCCGCTTCGTCATACACATTCTCTCCCGCCTCTGTCCCCGGTCGAGGCTGTCAAGCACATCGTCCTCGGGGATATGTGGCAGCTCGGAGATTTTCGGCAAAGCTTGCTTTTTCGCTAAGCGGCGGTGACACCGCACGCCTATGGCAACGCCCAATATGAGCGCCGTGAGCAGAATCAAAATTATGAGCAGCGCCTTCATCGGTCGTCTTATTTTTTATCGCTATCGTCAAATATATCTCCGCACTCGGGGCAGAACTTCGGAGGATTGGATGGATCCTCGGGCTCCCAGCCGCACTTATCGCAGCGGTAGAGAGGAGCGCCCTCGGGCTTTTTGGCTCCGCAGTTCTGGCAGAACTTGCCCTTATTGACGGTTCCGCACGAGCAGGTCCAGCCGTTTGCGTCAGCGGGTTTCGGGGAGCCGCACTCGGGGCAGAACTTGCCTGTCGCGGTAGCGCCGCACTGACATTTCCAAGCGCCTGCCGCCGGCTCGGGAGCGGGCTTCTTTCCGCCGCAGTTCGGGCAGAAGTTACCGGACACCATATTGCCGCACGAGCACTTCCAGCGCGCCATATCGGGGCCGTCCGTCGGCTGCTGCGCCGCCTGCTGCTGAGCCTGCTGCTGTTGCTGCTGACCCATGGCGAACAGGTTCTGGGCGTTCATGCCGCCGCCTGCGTTCATAGCCATGCCCATGCCCATAAAGCCGGTCATTGCGCCTGCCTGGTTGCCGGCCGCGGTCTTCATGGCGTCCGCCTGAGCGCCGACAAGAGTTGCCGCCGCCATGGTGGGATCGCGCATGATAGCTGCACGCTGAGCCTGCTTGATGAGCTCCGCATCCTCTTCGGGGAGGGTGACCGAGCCGAGGGCTATTGTGACGACCTTGAGTCCGCGCAGCTCGCTCCACTTTGCGGAGAGGGCGGCGTTCATAGCGGTTTCAAGCTCGGTGTTGTGAGCCACTATCTGATTGGGGCGAAGCTCAAGGTCGGAAAGCTGAGCAAAAGCGGGCTGAAGCGCGCTGATGAACTCTGTCTTGAGCTGATTGTCTATCTCTTCGCGGGTATAATCCTGCTCGACATTGCCGCAGACATTGGTATAGAAGAGCATGGGGTCGTCTATCTTATAGGAATATACGCCCGAGCAGCGGACTGCGACATCGATATCAAGGCCTATCTTCGAATCGACGACACGGAACGGAATCGGGTTCGGAGTGCCGAACTTGTTGTCCATCAATTCCTTGGTGTTGAAATAATAGACACGCTGATCCTTTCCGGTATCTCCGCCGTAGGCGAAACGCTTACCGATGGTCTGGAATGTCTTTTTAATGCTGTCGCCGAGAGAGCCCGAGAATATCGAGGGCTCCGTGGAGGCATCATATGTAAACTCGCCGGGCTCCGCGCAGAACTCGACTACCTTGCCCTGCTCGACTATCATCATGCACTGTCCGTCCGCAACGGCTATACCCGAGCCGTTTGTGATGATGTTGTCGCTGCCCTTTGTGTTTGACGATCTGCCGCTTACGCGCTTCTGTCCTTTGGTAACAAGAAGCTCCTTCGGCATTGCCTCACAATAGAAAAATTCCTTCCACTGATCGGCAAGAACGCCGCCGACTGCGCCTGCACCGGCTTTAATAAGTCCCATAAATAAAAACTCCTTTGCAATATTATTTTATTATATTATTTCGCGGGGTGATTCCCCTTTTTGACTGTTTATCCTACCGCTTCGTCAAAGAGCAGCGGCTCACTCTTCAAAACATAATCGGTTTTTCCGTCGCGTCCGTCATAGGTGAGCACTTTTCTCGCGGCCATGCCGCCCTTTTCGGCTTCTATGGCGGCGGTGGGAACAGTCTCGGCAAGGCTGCCGTCGAACTCATAAACCTCGCCCTTTTTGACCTTCACCGAGAAGAGGATACCGTCCGACTCCATCTCGTTATCGGCTTCGTTATACTTGAGCTTTACGAGCGTGACGATGACTCCGTCAACATTCGAGACAAAGCGTATCCTGTCGTTCGGATAAATCGCGCTCCCGGTCTTAAAAATCTGCACCGGGTCGCCGAGAGCCCTGTATGACGCGGAGCTTGAATCGGTATAGAGCGAGAGCTCAAACGCATCCTTCGTCACATCGTACTCCGTCATAACTTCCTCGGTAGTCTGCATATCCCCGTCGCCGGTCGTCTCATCGGTATCGCCCGTTTTACCGCAGGAAAAAAGGGTGAGGGCGAGGGCAAGGACCAGAAGAACCGACAGAATTGCCGAAATGCTTTTCTTCATTTTCAAACCTCCGTTCATGGCAGCAAAGTCCACAGGTCGGAAATTGCGTCATATTCATATACCACCCTGTCGAGGTGGTTAAAGCACACATTTATCTCGCGCACGAAGCTGTCTTCGCCGCTTGTGCCGAGGGCATAGATATTGTAGCGGATTCCGTCCTGCTCCATATACTCGCCCGTATCCAAAATCGCCATGCCGGAATCGATATATTCGGCGAAGCCCTTGCTGCATTCGCGCATCTGTTTGACCGCCTCATCCAAGGGTATGTCATACTTCTCGCCGCGCTTTATCTCCGTTCCCGAAAGATTAGACGGAAGCGTCATTTTTTCGGAAGAAGTCGAGGTTATCGCCGCTTCTGCGGTCGTGCCGTCCGACATTTCGGGGGTCGGCTTTTTGTCCTTAGCGCAGCCTGCCGACAGCATAAGGGCAACCGCCGTCAACAGAACCGCTGCCGTTATCAGCATTCTTTTCACTGCGGGGTCAAGCCTCCTTTTCGCGGGTTTCTTCTTTTTTGTCCGCCCTGCCGAAGCTCGACGAGGCGGAATAGGGATTCAGATTCTTTTTCGGCTCATCCCGCACGCTCGCGCAGTCACCCGCCCAGCTGATGAGCAGAGTGCGCAGCAATATGATAAAAAACCATATTATGAGCAGCGAAGCGAACCACCATATGGAAATTTTAAGGATGAAATGGGCGGCAAGCAATATCCACGCGGGCACCGACCAGCCGAGGTTGAATACGAGGTTCATCAAAAAGCAGAGCATAAAGCCCCCGAAATCGCGTTTTCTCACGGTTTGTCTCCCCTTTCTTCAAATACATCCCAAATACTGCACATATATAATATCAAAAAAAATGTCCGAGCACACTACCCCCTCGGAGTAGTTTTGATCGAAGAATGCGAAAAGGCTCGGATATGCAATTTTACCGCACAACAAAAAGCCTGCGGTCGGAAGGGTCGGAGACAAGCTCCATATCGCTCAAATTTTCCTCAAGCACATCGAAGCATGAGGTGGCGACGGTCTTTATCTTCCCGTTTTTTTCCGCTTCGGCTCGCGTTATGCCGAAGAATTTGTCCATATTCATCATATCGTATTCCTGAAGCCCTACGCTGACGAGCTGCTCTGGCTCGATCTCTTTTCCGTTGAGCTCGACATTGAGCAGTCTCTTCTCCGAGCGGGAATAGACGACCCTGAGTCCGTGCGAGAGCTGGTAGAACTCCGTTTTTCCGTCGAGCGCCTCGCCGCGCAGAATATACATGAGCACCGAGCGCAGCTGTTCTCCGGTCAGATATATGCGCTCTATTTCATTTTTATACGGGAATATCTCCGCCAAATCCTGGAGCTGGACTATGGGGCCTAACTGCTCGTATCTGATACTGCCCGAGCCGAGCAGCATTATATCCAGACCGAGCGCATCCTTGAAAATATCGCTGAATATGCGCCCTATCTGCGTCTCCTCGTTGCGTTTGCGATGAAAATATTCCTCTTTGAAGCGGGTGACTACCCGACTGTATTTCACATCCGTCTGATTCTTATATTTTTCTATGACCCGCTCTAACTGAAGGTCACGCTCGCAGTTGTCCTCGTTTATCGGAACGAGCTGCCAGGTGTAGCTGTCTATGCAATTGTCGTCGGTATCGACCATGATATCAAAGCGGCCTATCTGAGAGGTGCCGTTCGCCGCCTGAACTATCGGTATCCCGGCGACTACCGCGGGCTCGCTGAGCATTGTGTGGCTGTGGCCGCCGATTATAATATCGACTCCCCAGCGCGGGTCGAGATTCGCGGCAAGCTCCTTGTCCGCCTCAAAGCCGATATGGGTCAGGAGAACCGTAAAGTCTATATCGACGGACTGATAGCTGTTGCATATCTTTCCGACCTCTGCCGCCGCCTCATAGACATCGAGGAACGAGCCGATGAGCTTATCCTGCTTTGTTTGCGAGAGCACCTGCTCGGTAAGAAGTCCGATAAACAGCACCTTCATGCCGTCAATCTCGAGAATCTCGTGGGATTTGAAAAGGCGCGTGCCGTTATTTTTCAGATATATATTCGCATTGATTATCGGGAACTTTGCGCAGCGCTCTATAAATAAAAGATGCGCTATGCCGTAATCCACCTCGTGGTTGCCGAGGGTCACGACATCTGGCGCTAAAATATTCATTATTTCAACGGTCGACAGTCCCTTGTACTCGCTGTCTATGAGCGAGCCGCGGAACATATCGCCGGAGATTGAATAGACTACATTTCGCTCCTCGCGGCGCACCTTGCCGACATAGCCCGAGAGCATGGAGACCCCGCCGATAAGCCTGTCATCGACCTCCTTGGCCATAAAGTCGCCGTGCATATCGTTTGAATGAAGGAGCGTAAGCTTTTTCAGATGTTTCATTTTATTGCACACTCACCGAAATATTTCGCCGATTTGATTATAACAAAACAAAAAAGAATACGCACTACCCGAAACGGGTAGTATTGTCAATAGAGCGGATTTATCCACCCGTTTGATATCATGTAGAAAGCGAGATCGACCGACCTTGCGAAGCCTGTTTTTGCGAGCATATTCTTCTTGTGGTACTTCACCGTGTCCTCGCTGATATAGAGCTCGGCGGCAATCTCTTTGTTGGTCATATGCTTGCACATCAGGCGCAGTATCTCCATTTCGCGCTCCGTCAGCGGCGCTTCACCCTGCGGCATGGGGATGGTCTTCGGCTCGGGGAAGCATCCGCCGCCCGACATAACGTCGCGCGCGGTCTGCTCGAACTCGGAGAGGCTGCGGCTCTTATATATGAATGCGTGGGCGCCCGCCTCCTTTGCGCGCGGGGCATAGGATATCTCGTCAAAGGCGGTCATAACTATCACTTTTATATCCGGGAAGGCGTCGCGCACCTCTTTTGTTGCGCGAAGTCCCGACGCGCCGCCCTCGGTGCAGACGTCCATAAAGACTATATCGGGCGAGAGCTCGCCGCACATTCTCACTGCATGGTCGGCGCAGGAAATACCGCCGACAACGCAGAAATCCCCGCTCTCGTTAAACAGGCGCTCAAGGGATTCGCGCATTGATTCGTGGTCATCGACAACCAGCACTTTTGTCACAGGGTTTCACCTCCGGGAATAAAGACTGAAAGGACAAATCGGGGCTTCGTTTCAACTCTCACGCTGCCGTCAAACAGCCCGACTTTTCTTCGTATCGAGCTGAGTCCGCCGCCCTCGACGGGCTCGGACTTAGGCGGAATACCGTTATCGGTTATCCTCATGGAGAAATTGCCGCCGCTCTGTCCGAGAGATATGTATACCTCCGACGCGAGTCCGTGGCGCACGGAGTTTGTCACCGCCTCGGTTATTATATCCATACCGAGCCACGCAAGGCTCTCCTTTGCGGGCAGGTTTCCGTCTATAATAAGCGTCACGCCTATCTCCTGCATGAGTCGGCAGAGAGTCTCCAATCTGTCGGCGGCGGTAGTCACGGCTTCCCTGCCGCTGAGCTCCTCCGGCAGGTTATAGGCGAATCTGCGAATAAGCTCCTCATCGGGTTCCTCGCCCTCGCGCAGGCTGCGGAAAAGCAGGGCGAGGCGCTGACCCAAAATATCGTGGAAGCGGCTGCGGATTCTCAGCATCTCCTCCTCGCGGCAGAGAAAACGAACCTCGGATATCATCTCCTTGAGCTCGAGTCCTCTGCTCTGAAGCATGGCGCGCTGTGCGTTTAGCTCATTCGTGAGCATCCACTGCTCGGTAACATCCGCCGCCGAAAGCTGAACATAGCGTCTGTTTTTAATATATATATCGCATCTTGTGAAGAACCAGACCTTGCCGTCGGGCAGGATAAACACGGTTTTTCCGTCGATAACATTGGAGCTGCAGCTGTCCGAGACATCGCCCGAGAGCAGGCGTTCGTAGAACTTCTTTCCGTCCCTGTAAACCTCGCCGCAGAGCACCTGCATGAGCCTCTGCATACGCCCGTTTACAAGCAGTATATTTCCGTCCGGCTCGCAGAAAAGCAGACCCGAATGGAGCTCATCGAGCGCGAGCTTGACGGAATCGCGCGACAGCTCGTTTTTTATATCCCTGCGGCACACGCGCATAAGCAGCACCGCGCGGGCAATCAGCAGAAGCTCCGCCGCGCAGAAGATGACCGCCGCCGCTTTGTACGGCAGGAGGTCTATATACGGCAGGGAGACGGACGAGATGACCGCACAGAGCAGGACATCATAGACTCGGCTGACACAGGCTACGGCTATGCACGACGCGGCAACCGCCGCAAACACGCCGTATCTCATCACCTCATATTCGCTGCCCGCGGGCAGGAACATCCAAGCGTTCAGCTGAGCGCGCGCGACGATAATGAGCATAACCAAGCTCTGAGCCGTGACCGCTGTCTGAGAAATATATGCGGCCGTGCGTTTTCTGTCCCTGAACGCACTGCGCACCACCGTATAGACGAGCGCAGCCGTCTGAAAGCCGACGCAGAAAACAGATATCATACATATGAGCACTCTGGCGGGCTCCGTGAGAGAGTATAAAAACATCAAGACGCTTTCCCTCCCTTCGGCACGCGCAGGCTGATGCCCGCAGTCTCATCGAGGTCCTTTACCGACACTGTGCCGCCGACACCCTCGACTGCCTTTTTCAGTTCGTCGCTCATAAACTCTTCGCCGCCGTCAAAGGATGAGGGGAGCAGCTTCATCTCCGTCATGCCGTCTGTATCGACAAGACGCTCGAGCAGCGTATTTTCTTCACCCGCGCACGAATCAAGCACGGAATAGAAGAAATCGTACATCACGCTGCCGCAGCGCGGAGACAGCGAACCTTTTGCGGTGCAGACGGTGCTTATTCTGATATCGGCGTAGGACGCGAACTCGGAAAGCTCGTCGATATAGACGGCCAGCTCCTCCGCAGGCATATCCCCGCCCTCCTGCTCCTTGAAGAACAGGCTGCATCTGCGCTTTATGTAGCACATCAGCAGAGTTATCCGGGCGATGTCCCGCTGCTTGTTGTTCGAGCGTTCAAGCCCGTCTATCATATCGTTCATGCGCTCGAGGTGGCGTTCCATCTCGGCGTTTAAAAGCTCCATGAGGCGCACGTTTTCCTCCGCCGCGGCGAGCCTGTACTTGCTCTCGCGCTCCGTGACAAGGAGCTTGTTTGCGGAGGTCAGCTTCAAGACGTTTTCGCGTATCTCCTGCTGCATATTGAGTATCTCGGCGATACTCTCCTGCCAAACTATCATGCCGCCCGGTATGCCGTCGGCGTAGAGCAGGGTATCGCCGTGCAGAAGAAGAGGATGCTTTATATCGTCGCGGAGCTTTTCCCAATCCTCGCGCGATATCGGCCGAGCACCGGCAGAGCTGAACTCGGCATTGCCCTCGGAGTCGATTATCTGCATTCTCAGGGGTGAATTGGAAAAGAGCACGGCATATTTTTGATTGACGGGCACAAGTCCCGTTCTCATCGCAAGCTCCGCAAACGCGAGCGCAAAGACGCACGAGACGGTTGTTATATCGCTGTCGCGCGCCACGGGAACGCCTGCGGCATATGCCGCGCAGTAAACGAAAAGAAGAACCTCGCTGAGTATCGGCAGAACGAGCCTCGAACGGTTGAAGCCGCGCATGGCCTTTCGCACCAAAATCGCGGTTGACAAAATCACCGCCGCGACGATAAAGGCAAAAATAAGATAATAGCCGAAGTTATATGTATAGCCTCCGCTGAAGGTTTTTATATCTTCAAACTTAAAAACCCAGCCGTGCAGGTCGTTTGTGAACACCGTCAAAAGCAAAACCGCATAGACGGCAAAGCCCGAGCAGACAAATATCTTGCGCTGCCGAACATTCCCGGAGGAATCGGTCATCAGAGACAGGATAAGCATAAGAAGCGGCAGACCCATCATAAAAACATAATAGGCATACCAGAGATAGCGCCCCATAACGGGGTTCCCGTCCGTCTGATATTTCAAAATACAGACGAGCATCCAGGCTATAACCATGCCGCCGAGCGCGCGGACAAGCATTCGGATATCCTTGCGCTGGACTCTGCGCAGGGCAAAGCCCATCCAGATTATCGCCGTCATTATGACAGCCGCGCCCAAGAGCTTATGCTCAAACGATTCCGCAGAGGAATACAGACGGCTTCCGAACACTCCGCGTTTGAAAACTCTGATAAAATTCTCCGTCTGCCTCGCAAATTCTACGGCATCGCCTACCCTTTCGGCGCGTCCGTATTCGGACAGAGACGGATAGTTTTCGCCCTGAGCTTTGTCGGCGCGGAAGCCCGTCGCGGCGATTGCATCCCCGACATTCTGCGAAAACTTCATCTCATAGCCCGACAAGACGCCGACTCCGTAGAGCAAAGTGCCCTCGGAGGGGATTATTATTTCGATATTTTTTCCCTCGCGCTTCATAAGCGCGGCCTGGTAATCCCAGCAGATATTGACGGGGGCGTCGATTTTGCCGTAGCTCAGCCTTCCGCTTTTGTTAAGCTTATGCAGCAGGCCGACTGCCTCGCCGGACATATAATTCTTCTCAAGCCCATAAGACACGGCGGCAAAAAGCATCCGCTCATACCGGGACGTAAAGCCCACGGGACAGGATATATTTTCGAGATCGCGCCAGCCTTTTATCTCCCCGTCAAAGCGCGAGCGGTCAACGGCGATAACGGCGGCGGTGGCGAAATGCTCGTACCAAATTCCGCCCGTCCCCGCGTCTTTCGAGGCGCGTGCCTGAACGTCAAAGAGGGCGAACGCCTTATCCTCTCCGTCAACGGACGAGAGCAGAGATGAGAGACCTTTGCCGTCGCGTACGGTGCAGTCGGGCGCGATGTCGCGGAGCAGGTCAATATAGGCGGGGTCCGTATCGCGGACAAACACAGTCTTTTCGTCCGACTTTATATTACAGCCAGAAAAGCAAAAAACGGCGGCAAAAAGCAGGAGCACAGCGACACCGAGTCTGCCCTTGTGCATCCGCCTCACCTCCGTCCGTGCGCCGAAGCGCAAAATTTATGATACAGTATACCGAGTTTATTATATTATACTCAACCGTTAATTTCAACAAAAAGCGTTCTGTTTTTGCCACAGTTTGCACAAAAAGGTCAATTTACGGGCGGAGTGTTGAAATAAATCGCCGGCGCGGAAAATTATCTTGATTTTCGGAATGATATCGTGTATAATACTTGCGTTCGGAATACCCGCCGGTGTGATGGAATTGGCAGACGTGCCGGACTCAAAATCCGGTGGTGGCGACACCGTACCGGTTCGACCCCGGTCACCGGCACCAATACCCCGTTCTTTCGAGCGGGGTATTTTTCTTTGTCACGCAACAGTTGAAAACCCCCGGTTCTACCGGGGGAAAAAGAAAGCTTAA